>Ga0172367_10000603_pt1 | contig 55517 bp, 50 predicted proteins | sample Lak10m_FD_114542 | JGI IMG/M metagenome (GOLD analysis project Ga0172367, IMG submission 114542) | Freshwater microbial communities from Kabuno Bay, South-Kivu, Congo - kab_022012_10m | ecosystem: Environmental > Aquatic > Freshwater > Lake | place: Democratic Republic of the Congo: South-Kivu... | reverse complement strand
CCTTGCCTGGACCGAAGCACCATCTGACCGTGGTTCCACCGTTGCCGGCGGACCCGGCGGACCCGGCGGACCCGGCGGACCCGGCGGACCCGGCGCCACCCACGCAAACCGAAGGGGCAACGGAGACCGAAGCCCCCACGGCGCCAACGACACCGCCGGCCGACGAGGTGCCTTGGACCGGAGAGCCCAGCGAACCGGTGGCCCAGGTCGCCCCGCCCGACGAGGACGTCAAGCCCGAGGACGAAGAGCCGAAGTCCCTCGACATTCTATCCTACCGCCAGACGAACCTGCTTCTCGACGTCCAACGCAACGCGTACATCATGCGGGAGTGTGACCCGATCACTGGTGAGATCATCTGGGCCTTGGACAAGCCCATCAAAGGGGAAGCGCTCGACAAGAAGCTGATCGCCATGGGCCTGCCGCGCAAACAGCTGGACGAGTGGAAGTCGTCGATCGCCTACTTCGATTTTCGTCGCTGCATCTACACAACGAACCAACTCCTGGTGACCGTGGGTCCCTCAGTGCATTTCAACACGTACAAGCCGACCAAGCTCCGACCCGTCCCTGGCAACTGGGACAACATCCGCATGTTGATCCTGCATCTCGTTGGCGACGACCTTGACGCGCTCGAGTACGTCTTGGACTGGTGTGCGGCACCGCTCCAGAAGATTCGGAACCAGGAGGCTCCGACCAACGGCCACTACAAGAACGGTTCGGCGCTTGTGTTCCGGGGCGACCCCGGCGCGGGCAAGGGCACGCTGGTCGAGATCTTGTCGCTGTGCTTCGGCATGGAGAACAGCGTCACGCTCGGCCAGGAAGACCTCGACGGCAAGTTCCACTCGAACCTGTTGGACAAGCTCTTGGTGGTCGGCAACGAGGTCATGAGCTCGAGCAACCGCTCGGCGCAGACGGCCAACAAGCTGAAGTCATGGATCACCGATCCGCGCATCCCGTGTGAGGGCAAGTTCTCCGACGCCAAAGAGGTCGAGAACAACTTCAACATGATCTTCACGTCCAACGATGAGCGTCCGGTCATCATCGAGAAGGGCGACCGGCGGTACTCGGTCTTCCAGTCGACGAAGATCCCGAAGCACATCATCGGCCCCGTTCGCGCTGACCTCATCCAAGGGCAACGTGAAGTGGCCGCGTTCTACGAGGCCATGTTGGCGCGCAAGGTCAAGCTCCAGTACGGCGATCTCTACGACACCCTCGCTCGGTCACAGGTGCAGCAAGCCAGCGCGTCGACGTCGGAGCGCTTCGCTCACGCCGTCAAGGAAGACGGCTTCCTGTCGGTGGCCGCGCCGTGGGTTGAAGGCGCACGCAACGGTGAGGTTCGTGAACCGGTGGTGTCGTTCAACGGCGAGTTCTTCGTCGCGTCCGACACGCTGATGGCCGTGTACAAGCACTTCTGCAGCAGCCTCGGGGCGCACGCCCAGCACTCTCGAGCGCTGACGCAGGAGCTCCAGGCGACCTTCCCACACGTCGAGACGTCGTTCCGGATTCGCATCGGTTCGGTGCAGCGGCGTGCGTGGCGGGGCCTCCCGCTGGACGCGCCAACGTCCGATCTGCTGCCTATGCCGCTTCCGGCTGCGACAGCACCGGAAACACCGGTTGTCGAGGACAAGATCCAGGAAACCGCAAGTGACATGGTGCTTGGGGACGCCCCCTAGTCGGACTAGACTTTGGCCCCATGCGCACATTCCTGGGTGTTGACCAGTCGCTTCGCGGGACGGGGTTGGTTGTACTGAACGAGGCGGGAGCGCTGCTCCTGCAGCGTCTGGTAGAGCCAGCCTCGCTCCGCGGGGTCGAGCGGCTGGCGTACATCAGAGACGAGCTGCGCCAGGTTCTCCAGGCACACACGCCCACCTTGGCCGCACTCGAGGGGTACTCCTTCGATTCGACCGGGCGGGTGTTTCAGCTGGGCGAGCTTGGCGGCCTGGTGCAGCTCTCGTTCTGGGATGCCGGGATTCCGTACCTGACAGTGCCTCCCGCGTCTCTGAAGAAGTTCGTGTCAGGGTACGGGAAGGCTGACAAAGAAAAGATGCTGTCGTCGACGCTCGACAAATGGGGCGTCGACTTCGACGGCGAGGATGACTTGTGCGACGCGCACGGTCTGGCCCAGATCACACGCGCTGTCGTGTGCGACAACTCCGTGGTTCGGCATGAGCTCGAAGTCATTCGAGACCTGACTGCACCACCAAAGAAACCCGCGGGAGCCACAAAGGCTACGCGGAGCCGTGTCCGTGTTTCCATGTAGGGGAGATCAAATGGTCGCTGTGACGCATGATAACCAGGCCCAAGTCGTTTCGTCGTCCGCTGTTGTGTCGACACCCACGTCGCCGTCCGACCTGACCTTCGCACGCCACTTCACGTCGATGGGCACGCCCGTCGGCGCGATGTTCCGGTGGAAGAAGGTCGACGCCGTCCTGAAGAACGCCAAGGGCGAAGAGACCTTCCGCCAAGACGGCGTTGAAGCTCCGGAGCAGTGGTCTGAACGCGCTATCAAGATCGTGGCTGAGAAGTACCTCCGCGTTATCAACGACGTGAAGGAGGTCTCTGTGATGCAGCTGGCGCACCGTGTCGCAGACTTCATCACGAAAGCCGGTGTTGATCAAGGACTGCTGACCGGTGACAACACCAACGTCTTCTTCGACGAGCTCTTGTTCCTGATCCTCGACCAGCGTTTCGCGTTCAACAGTCCCGTGTGGTTCAACGTCGGTGTGAACGCCGACGAGAAGCCTCAGAGTTCCGCGTGCTTCATCCAGTCGGTGCAGGACACCATGGAGAGCATCATGGATCTCGAGAAGCGCGAGGTCATGCTCTTCAAGCAGGGGAGCGGTACCGGCGGCAATCTGTCCCCGCTGCGCTCCAGCTACGAGAAGCTCCGTGGTGGCGGCTATGCCTCGGGCCCCGTGAGCTACATGAAGCCGCTGGACAAGAACGCCGGCGTCACCAAGAGCGGCGGCACCACGCGCCGGGCGGCCAAGATGGTCGTCATGAACATGGACCACCCCGACATCCTCGAGTGCCGCGACGGCACCCCGGGGTTCATCCGGAGCAAGAGCTTCGCGGAGCAGGTGGCGCACGACCTGTACTCGACCGGCCTCTACAGCGCCGAGTTCAACGTCCCGAACAACGTCTACGATCTCGTCGACTTCCAGAACGCCAACAACAGCGTGCGCTGCACGGACGCGTTCATGCGCGCTGTGAAAACCAATGAGCTCTGGTACACGAAGAAAGTCACGACAGGCGAAGCGTTTCGTTCGTATCAGGCCATCGATCTGTGGGACGAAGTGGCTGAAGCCGCCTGGTTCTGTGGCGATCCGGGCGTGCAGTTCCACGACACCACCAACGCGTGGCACACCTGTCCCAACAGCGGAGCCATCAACGCGTCGAACCCGTGCAGCGAGTACCTGTTCCTCGACGACAGCGCCTGCAACCTCGGTTCGTGGAACCTCCTGCGTTTCTGGAACGGCACGGAGTTCGACGTGGTCGGGTTCCAAGCGGCCAACCGGATCGCCATCACCGCCATGGAGATTCTGGTCGATGCCAGCAGCTACCCAGGCGAGAAGATCCAGAAGAACGCACACGACTTCAGGCCCCTGGGCATCGGGTACGCCAACCTCGGCGCGCTGCTGATGCACATGGGTCTGGGGTACGACTCGGAGGAAGGGCGGGCCATCACGTCGGCCATCACCTCGCTGATGAGCGGCACGTGCTACCGCCAGAGCGCGTTGATGGCCAAGCAGGTGGGCGCCTTCAACGGCTTCGCCGTCAACCGCCAGCCCATGCTCGACGTCATGCAGCGGCACTACGCAGCCAGCCAGGAGATCTGGTACGTTCCCGGCAACCAGGCGCTTGGCGGTTTGATCGCCGCCGCCAACAACGCCTGGTGGGACGCCAATGCACTCGGTAAAGAGTTCGGCTTCCGGAACGCGCAGATCTCGGTGATCGCGCCGACGGGTACCATCAGCTTCATGATGGATTGCGAGACGACGGGTTGCGAGCCGATGCTCGACATCATCGTCTACAAGAAGCTGGTGGGCGGCGGCCTCGTGAAGCTGCCGAACAACGCTGTGCGCCCGGCCCTCGAGCGGCGGGGCTACAGCGCCGAGGCCATCGACGCCATGTTGGCGGCGGTGGAAGAGAGCGGCGCGCTGACGGGCTTGGCGTCGCGCGACCGTGAAGTGTTCCAGACGGCTATCGGCAGTGATCCGGTGTCGGTCGAAGGTCACCTCTTGATGATGGCTGCGATCCAGCCGTTCATCTCGGGCGGTATCAGCAAGACCGTGAACATGCCGGCGACCACCACGGTGGCGGAAGTCGGCGACGTGTACATGCGCGCCTGGGAGCTCGGCCTGAAGTGCGTCGCCATCTTCCGCGACGGCTGCAAGCTGAGCCAGCCTGCGGCGTCCAAGGTCACCACCAAGGACAAGGCGGCCACGCCGCTGCCACCCCCGGAGCCGGCCTACACCGGCCTGAAGTGGGGTGAGCGCAAGCGCATGTCGGACGAGCGGCCGGGCATCACGCACAAGGCCAGCGTGGGTGGGCAGGACGCCTACTTCCACATCGGGTTGTACGAAGACGGCCGCCCGGGCGAGATCTTCATCGACATCGCCAAGGCGGGCTCCACCCTCCACGGCATCATGGATATGGCGTCCATGCTGATGTCGGTGGGCCTGCAGCACGGCGTGCCGCTCGAGGTCTTCGTCGACAAGCTGAAGGGCCTGAAGTTCGAGCCGGACGGCATCACGCGCAATCGACAGATCCCGTTCGCCTCGTCCATTCCGGACTACCTCGGCAAGTGGCTCGAGAAGCGCTTCATCGAAGAGCCTCTCAGCCCCTTGATGATGATGGCTGGCGTGGATCCGAACGTGGAGAGCGTGGAGACGGTGGTCGTCTCGACGAAGCTGGCGGTCACGGCGGTGAAAGACCGTTCTGGACCTCCTTGCAGGGTCTGCGGTACGCTCACGCACCGCGCCGGCGCGTGCTGGATCTGCGGCAACTGTGGAACAACGACGGGATGTGGGTGATGCGCAACTGTGCGAACTGCGGCAAGACGATGACGCCGAAAGACCAGGCGATCATCGTCTATGACGCCACGAACGACCAGACGATCGCGGACATCTGCTGCGACTGCATCAAGGGCGTTCTCACCATGAAGGTGGTGTTCAAGCGCGAGGCGGCCGACAAGCCCTTCGCGTACGAGCAGTACCTCCCTGTCGAGACCGACAAGACCTGATGCCGCTGCTCGCACCAGTCCTGGTCGAAGCGCTCATCAAGATGGATGAGCCAGAGCCTCCAAAGTCGCCCGAAGCGACGGCGGAGGCCTGGTACGGCGCTTGGTGGGCGCACGCCCAACAGATGGCCTACTGGAACCCCGGATCTTTGACGGCCATCGAGCAGTTGGTGAAGCCGATCTTCATCGGCATCCTTCTTCCGGGCTGCGTCCCGAACCCCATCCCCGGCACGTTCTACCTGGCCCTCGAGCTCGCAGCGACGGCGGCTTGGATGGCGGCTTTGAACACGCCCGGTTTCATGCTGCCCGTCGTGGCGCCGCCGGCGCTGCCCCCACCCGTTCCAGGGGTTTTGGTGGCCGCGCTGGTGGCTACCGTCCCCCTGGGCCTGGCTTCTCCGACCAAAGAACCCGTCCGCATCGCCATCGGCACCGCCATTGACCTGTGGTCCCGCCTGTTCATGGTGACCCTGGTCCCGCCCCCGCCGCCGCCGGCACCCCCGCTGGCGCCGATCTTCTGAGGTCCTATGTCCACGACAGCGCACATGCTCGGCATCAGCCCTCACACGCTGCGCCAGGCGGCGTACTACGCCTGCTTGGGCGTGGGGACGTACCAGCCGAAGGGGTACGGCTTCGACCGGGTCGAGGTCTTCGAGCGCATGCCCTGGCAGGCTGACTCCGCCGACCCGATGAAGAGCACATTGATCCTGGCGGTGGAGTTCTACGCCGGGAAGCATCGCCAGCGGTTCGTCGAGTTCGCGCTGACGCCCGCGGGCTTCGGCGGCGACCCCATCGTCAAGCTCGCAGGAACCTGACCGCCAAATGAAGAAGGCGCCGGATTGCTCCAGCGCCTCTTCCCGTCTCGTGTGCGGCCGGTGAAGGTCGCATCGCCTACGCACACCTCGCTCGGTGCCGTCCCGATCCTTCGCTGTCGCCCCGGACGATTTCTCGTCTGAGGGCGCCACCCGGTCCCGAAGGAGGGGTGGTTGTGGGGCTCGATCGGAGCCCTGCGTCCTGGTCAGCGATTCAGCCGGTGTCCGGTGTCCCGCTTGCGCAGGCCCCGTTGCCGGGCCGGAAGCTTCCCCGAAGGGATGCGACCGGCGACGCTCGATTTCTCCCACGGATTCCGTGGGGGTGTCAAGCGTCTTTTTTTGGCTCGGACGAATTTTTTTCGCCGACGACGTCAGACCGGTCTTGAGGCTCAGCCATGAGCAGCTTCACCAGCGGGAGCTTGTCGTGCATCCCCGTCTTCTTGGCGATGTTGTGTCCGAAGACCGTGCAGACGCCCAAGGCGATCCCCAAGAGTACGCGTTCGCCGGTGGTGGCGTGCGGCTGCCAGTTGGCCGTGAGGAACACGAAGAAGACGCAGAGCAGGACCGGCAGCATCATCAGCACGAGCTCACGCAGGTCGGTTTTGGACATCTTGCGGGTGCCGCGCGACGCCATCTCTGTGAGCCCCCAGGCGAGGCTCATGAGCATGGCGTTCTGCGGCATCAACAGGTTGTCCGTGTTGAAGAAGCCGGGGCCGAGGCCTGTGGGTGTTGTGAGGTCCACAGATCACGCTCCGTGAGCCAAAGTCGCGCCAGCCACCGTCACCGGGTTCACGCGCACGCCGACGGCCGCCATGGGCTGGCCGCCGGCGTCGATCACAGTGCCCTGGAGTGTGCACACGGTCATCGCATCACCTCAGATACCGACGGACGACTGGATGTCGCCAATGGGTGCGTTCACATTCTCGACGATGCCGACGTAGTCCAAGAAGTACTCGACGTCGATCGATCTCGGGTTGGTTGGATTTCCGACGAGACTCAATGAGAGACGGACGTTTGGCCTGCTGTTGAGCGCAGCCATCTCGACGACCTGCGTTACAGATCTCGAAATGTTGTCGGCGGATGTGCGGACGTCTCCAAGGTTGGACGACGGTGTCGTGGCGCGAACAAGGAAAGTCACCGTTCCTGCACTGATGATAAGGTTTCCGGTGCCCAATCCTTCAACCACAACGAGCTTCCTCGCCGTGGGGAACGTCGTCCTCGGAGACGCCGTCGGTCCGCACGCGACAGTCGTCGAAAGAGCGGCATTGCTCAACGTCGCCGTGGCCGCAGTGCTGGTTCGTTCGGCATCGGCAACATCCAGGATTCGATCGAACATGACGACACGAACACCGTCGCCAATGTGAGCGACGATCCCGCTCCCCCAGCAGTCGACGTACGCGGCGCCAGAAGCGGCGATCGGCCGGAGCATGCCGACGTAGCCGTAGTCATTGCGCGTGTATGTGGCCTCGGCCGTATCGCTCAGGCTCAATGCGCCCGTCTCCTGCGGAGGATTGAGCGATGCCATCAGCACCGGTGAGTTGAGTCCGGCCTTTCGTCGCAGGAACAGGAACACGTTGTCCGGGTACGTCGGCAGCGCGCCACCGACGAAGCTGCCGGACACGCCAAGATCAAGCGTCAGGTCGCTGTAGAGGTGCTCAGAAACGCCGTTCGGCAGCAAGAATGAACCAGTCTTCAGTGTCGCCTGCGGCTTGTTCGACGCGTGTGTCGGCAAGAGCTCCATGCCATTGGCCATGTTGCTCTTGAAGAGCTGGGTATCGTCGTCGATGTGCCCGGCGTGACGCGCGGCCTGACCGAGAGCGTTGATGTGCGCCGACCATTGGTTGTTCGACGTGTCGCCTTCGAGTTTGACGAGGTGCCCGAGGACGCCTTCCTCCTCGTTGGCGCCACCCTGACGGAACACACGCTGCCAGTTACTGGCGTTCGTCGGCGCCGCCGCGGGCGCCGTGATGAACTGGTAGATGTCCTTGGTGTCCCGCTGCATGACCCACATGCCAGTGACCTGCTTGGCTTGCGGAATCGCGAATCGCGCTGTCTGGTCGGCGACGACGCGAAAGCCACCGACGAAGCGGCTGTCGGACCCGAGCTCGCGCCAGTCGCTGTTGGTCAGGCCGCCTTCGAGCACGAAGTGCCGATCGTCGGCCTGGCTGTAGACGACCATGCCCTCCTTGCGTTGGGCTGCGGGGATCGCGTCGCGCGCCATGGTGTTGGCGACGGTCTGCAGGCCACCAACCTGGCGATTGTCGTCACCAAACTCCTTCCAGTCGCCGTTGGTCACACCGCCTTCGAGCACGAAGTGACGATCGACGTCCTGGCTGTAGACGAGCATGCCCTCTTTGCGCTGGGCTGCGGGGATCGCATCACGTGCCGCAATGGTCGCCACAGTCTGCAGACCGCCGACGAACTTGGTGTCGTCCAGCGTACCCCAGCTGTGAGGCGTGCCCGCCGGGTTCATCTCGAGCATGCGCGGCGGAACGGCGGCCAGCGGAAGCGGCAACTCGCCGGCACCGCCACTGACAGCAGTCAACAAACCCTTGGTCGCAAGCGTGCCGTCGAGGAGCAGGAGCTGGTCCGCCACGACCGTCGCCACCGGGATGGCGTTGTGCAGGCGCTCAGGGAAGCGTCGCGCCAGGAACAGCGAACCAACCGGGATGTTCGAGATGCCAGGCGACTCGGGAGCGTCGACGATGGACTGCTCGCGACCACCGAACGACAGGTCGATCAGCGCGTCGTACCAGATGGCCAACACGTCATTTTCGAGCAGCGCGTTGCTGGGGTCAGCGAAGAACGATGCGAACGTGGTGTCGGCGATCTCGTGGAGCTCGGCGTCGGCCGCGCCGGAGAACACCATGTAGTCCGCAGGATCCCCCTGCACGAACGTGACGCCTTCGGCGAAGATGTCGCCCGTCAGACCGCTGTCGAGCGTCGCGGTGATGCCCTGACCCGCAGTGGTCGCCGCCGCGTTGAAGGCGTTCATGACGTCGGCTTTGGTGCGGCCCGTGACAGGTGTCGTGTCGGTGCTGACCGTGAATCGGAACAGCAGGGGGTCGTAGGTGACCGCGACGGCGCCGCCGACCTGGTTCACGAACTGGATGCTGTACTTGTTGGCGTTGCCGTAGGCTCGCGGCGGGTTGATCGGGCCGGCGACCGTCAAGTTGGTCTGGAACCTCACGCCGCGGTTGACGATGCGTCCGGGGGTGGAGACGCGCGGGGCCAGGAACGGCCGCAGCGTGAGGCGCTTGCCCGCCGTAATGGAGAACTGGCCGTCGCCGCCATTGGCGACGACGCCGTTCCACAGGATGGTTCCCGGCGTGGCGACGGGCTCGAGGGACGCCACCCACGCTCGATCCGATTGAGCCAGGTACTTCACACCCTCGAGCTCGGTGCGGATGATTTCCGTCCGAGCCCGAAGGTTCTCGTCCGGGCGCTGGAACGTCGCCTGTGTCGCCGGATCGCCATTCAGGATGGGGCGGATGGCGGCGGCAGCGGTGGAACCCGTGTCGGCCGTGGCGGCGGGGAATGCGGACCCGGCGTAATCGACATGCTTCTTGGTCATCGGGTGTTCCTTTTCAGGCGGTGAAGCTGATGCGCCAGTCGTAGTCGATCGCAATCGCGATCGTCTTCACGATGGCCGGGTGAATCTGACGAGCGAAGAGCTTCTGCGTGATGAGCGGCGCGACCTGGCCGGCTGTGTAGAGCCCGGCCTCCGTCAGCGTGAAGCCGTTCGCAGGTGTGCTCGAGGGCAGGGTGGCCAGCAGGCGGAGCTCGTAGACCGGCCCGGCGATGTTGGGCGTCTTGGTGGCGTCCGTGAGCAGCACCTTGTCACGGAAGCCCGCCAGGTCGGCGAGCGCGGTGTCGGTACGCACCGGTGGCGTGACGCCATTGCCGACCCAGAGCTCAGCCAGCTTGAGGGCGGCCGGCGGGTCGTCCGGCGGCGCCACGCGCTGGGACAACAGCTGCACGACCGTCCCCATGCCGAGGTAGGTGACGGTGTTGCGGATGACGAAGGTGCGCAGGATCCGGCCGCTCTTGACGGAGCGAACCTTCACCGTCAGATCTCCGCGCATTGGGAGGTCGCTGCTGGTTTGCGTCATCAGTAGGTCCTAACGTGAAGGGGCCGTGAAATATAGTACCCGATGGGCTCACTCGCGAGGACCGCGAGGGGCGTGAAGGTGTTCGCGGGGCCCTCGACGGTCTGATAGCCGGGATCAGCGCCGCCCACGATGACCGGGATGTAGTCCGCGGCGGGTCCGGCGTTCGCCAGCACCACGCCACCCGAGCTTGCGGAGAACTTCCAGTGGTCGCCGATGCGCCACGCGCTACCGATGCGCCAGCTGTTGTCGACCTGCTCGAAGTAGTCCTTGTCGATCGCCATCTTGGGCCGCGTCGACAACACACTTTCTTCGATGGTGATGACGTCATAGAAGTCTGTCGATGGGGCGAAGTAGAGCATCGAGTCCGCAGGCTTCACGTCCTGCAGGATCTTCTGCATCTCTGCGATCAGGGACCCCGACAAGTCGATATTCTCGTCCAGCGTGATCGACCAGTAGTGCGTCTTGAGGAAGCGGTCCATCAAGATGAAGGCGGCCCGGTGGTGGTAGATCGGCTGGTTCGGATTGGCGGGGACGATACCCTCTTCGCTAGCGCCGATGTAGAACCCCGGGTCACCGACGATGAACGCACCCTGTTCGCCGACGACATTGGGTAGCAGCGCTGGTGACAGCACGCGGTCTGATGCCAGGCCGCGGTCGATGATCGATGTCGGCAGCAGCTTGTTGAACCACCACGTCGGGTCCTTCACGTAGTCCGTAACGACGGTGGCGGTGGTCAGGGCGTCGAAGGCGCGGAAGGTCAACGTCCCCCAGTTGGCTGGGTTCACGACATCCGCCCGCATGGGCACTCGCCGCGGGTACGTGTAGACCTCGCGCGACGTCTCCACGGTCTGCAGGTCGGTGCGGCTGAACTCCCAGGTCAGGCCTGCCTCGATGACGAACGCGTTCGGCGTACGCACGATGACTGAGGTCGAGCTCAGCAGACTCAGGACCTCGAAGACCCCGATGTTCACCGCGTTGCCGGCGTCGAGCACTTCGACGAAACCGCCGACGTCCTGCTCGGTGAACGCCGCAGACGGCGCGGTGAAGACGGCGCCGTTGACCGACCCGTCCACACCGCTGTCGTCCAGCCCGTCGGTGTAGCTCAGCAGCACTTCGTCGTCGTCGCGGATGACAGGAAACCCGGCCATCACGTTCAGTGCGCTCTCGATCCGGTCAACCACTGGGCCCAGCACGTAGAGCTGCATGAGGCCCTGCACCAGCGCGCGGTAGGCCTCTGACGATGGCTGCTTCGGCCCGAAGTAGTGGCCGTAGACGCTGTAGAGCCGGTCGTCGTCGTACCACGCGTCGACAGCCCACAAGGCGAGCTCGCGCACCTGCGCCGCCGTCGTGGTCACGAAGAGCCCGTCCCAGACGCTGTTGGAGTCGGGCAGGCCGGCCGCGAACCCGCCGCCAACTAGCGCGCGCTCGACACGCCAGGAGTGGTTCGTCAGGTCTTGAGGCAGCGTCCCGCCCGCGCGCAGCAGCAGCCGTCCCTGCTCCACCTTCATGATGTCGAACCGGACGGTGCCCAAAGGGTCCGGGCTGATGTTCAGGCTGGCGTCGTGGATCGCGCCGAGGGACCGGTTCGCCACCAGGACGTCGCCCTTGCGCACACCGGCTGTCACCCAGTTCGCCACAGACGGCGCTGTGAACGCCCCGGTGATGGCGATGGTGACGTCGCGCGACGCAAACCCGTTGAGAACTGGTTCCGTGGGGTCGGCCTTGAAGTGGATGGCGTTGGGCGCCAGCTCGTAGTCGATCGGGTCTTCGTAGCCCGCGGTGGGCGAGAAGACCTTGTTCTGCAGGTAGGGGAGCTTGCCGTAGAGGTGTTCCGTGGCGACCCGCCAGCGCTCGAGGCCCGGGATGCCCTCGTCAACCATCACGACCTGGTCCTCCCGGACCGTGATCAGCTTGTAGTACTCCTGCTTGAACAGTGGCGTGTCGACGACCGCCGTGTTCAGCACGTCGGACAACATGTTCAAGTAGGTCTGGCCCAACATGACCGACATGCCTTCGTAGGACGCCTCGACGTCGCCCAGGTCCTTGAAGAACCGGAGCCAGAAGTCCGACAGCCCGTGAAGGAACGCGCGCCCGTTGTTGCCAATGATCGGCATCAGAACACCTCGGTGACGACGATGTCGGCAGGGTTGGCGTAGTACACGACGGTGCGGTCACTCACACCAAGCGCAGCCAGCTGGTTGGCGAGTGCGATGTTGGCGAGGTCGATGGCCGGCTGGTTGGCCGGCGTCATCGGCAAAGACGCATCGGGCAGCGGCGCGCGCAGTTCGGCGCCGTTGGTCAGCTGCGACGCGTTGTTCAGATCCGTGGGGAAGATCGTGACGAGGTCCGCCGTCGTGTACTTGTAGAGCTGTCCGTCCGGCGCGATGAAGTCGTAGTTCAGCAGCGTCGGGCTGATGAGCGCGCCGATGTCAGGGAATTTGTTCCGGATCTCCTGCTCGATGCCGCTGAGCTCGATGACCTCGAGCGGGGAGAAGCTGTTGATGTAGTTCGCCACGACCTCGCTGACGTCGGCCGAGTTGACGGTCCCGGTGGCGCTCGCCTTGCGCTTGAACAGGATGCTCATGCGCAGGTAGGTCGGGTGGAATGCCCGGACCAGCGGGTTCATGGTGACGACGCGCTCGTAGCGGTCGAGCACGTAGTTGTGGATGTCGGCGAAACCCAACTGCGTCTCGTAGCGCACGCGCACGTTCAGCCCGTCGTGTGCCAGCGGAACAACGAGGTCGGCGACCGCTCGAGCGGACTGGGAGTCCGACGGGGCACGCACGATGACCTGGTACTGTCCCGCGGCCGGCGCACCGTTGACCCGCTCGCTCAGCACGGCGGTGGTGGTCGGCGACGTCAGCACCTCCACAGACAGGATCTTGTAGTGCGGCCGCCCCTGCAGGACGACGTGCCCCGGCTGGCGCACCTTGCGGGAGGTCTGCCCTGCGCGAGTCAGGGGCGTGCCCAGTGGTACGATGTTGTCGAACGTGGGCCCCAGGCTGCCGATGCTGTAGGTCACGAACGTGGCGTCTTCGTCGGTGGCGACCGGGAAGGCGATGCGCGGTTGCACCTCGACCCAATCGGTGCCGACGTTGACGATGATGAAGTCCCGCGGGGTCTCCGGTAGCCCGGTGTAGATCCGCAGCACGTGGCCCGGCACGACACCGGCAGCCAGGAACCCGCCGGGGAAGACCGTGTCCGTCAGGAAGTTGATGACCCCGTCCGGGCGGACGAAGAAGCCGCCGATGGACAGCGTCTCCACCACGTCGATCCGCGGCAGCTGGACGAAGATGTCGGTGTAGCCACCGACGTGCATGTGCAGGCCGGCCACGCTCTCGGTGGACAAGTCCCGCATCATCTCGGGCTCGCCCATGCCGATGACGCGCACCGACGACAGGTTTTGGTAGCGGTCCTTCAGCACGGTGTCGATCGACCGGCTGTTGACGAGGTTCCGGATGCTGATGGCCGTGGGCGCCCGGGCCAGGAGCTCTGTGGACGTCTCGACGTCCTTGCCGCCTTCGCCGTCGGTGAGGTTCTCAGCGTAGAGGAAGAAGTTGTTGAATGGGTCGGCGCTGACGAACTTGCCGGGGACCACGTTGCCCGTGGTGCCTGCGTCGGCGGCCACCATGGTGACCACGCAGCTGTAGCCGGTGATGACGCCGCTGGCGTTGATGGTCGGGCTGAGCTGGCTGGCCGGGATGACCGTGGTCTCGGTGATCTGCGGCGTGAAGACCTGCGTCTTTGTGCGGAAGAAGCGCGTGGTCGGCGCAAGCGTGACATCCACAGCCTGCGAGAAGTTCAGCACGACGGTGACCGTCGAGGCGGTTCCGGTCCGGCGCGTCAGGAACCAGTTGGAGAGCAGGGCATCGACGGCGTCGTCGATGCTTTCGCCCTCGGGCAGCGTGGACAGCGACAGCAGCGACTGGCGGTCGCGCGTGATCTTTCGCTCTTTCTCGAGGTAGGCGAAGATATAGGCGAAGGCCTTGACCACGAAGTCACGAAGGACCGAGCCTTCGCTGAAGTCGGCGTCGACGATCTTGTCCTGCAGGTACGCCGTGAGGAACACGTCGGCGAGCTTCAGGTCCTGTTCACTGACGGTAATCGTTGCCACGGGGTCTCCTACGCGCGAGTGCTTGTCGAAGGCAGGAGCACGGGCGTTTGAAGACCTGCCGCGTTGGTGATGCCGATCCAGACCTGGAACCCGTCGTCGCCGTCCTGCAGGATCTGCAAGATGGTGGCAGACGCCAGGCGCTCATCGAGTGGCGTGGTGTTGACCGCCTCGAAGCCGCGAACCTGCTCGTTGCACTCCTGAATGGCCAGCGAGATGACGTCGACCACGTCCGTAGGTGACTGGATGTTGGATCCGATCAGGTCAGTGAAGCCGGTGCCGTACTTCGGGTTGTACGGATCGGTGCCCTGGGGCGTCATGAAGCACTTCAGCCACCGGTTGATGAGCTTCTGTGGGCCGCGCACGCCGATGGCGCTGACGAAGCCGAAACCGAACACACGGGCAGACACCTGCTGGTCAGCAGGCAGGATCTGGTAGTGGATGTCGTACGGCACAGCCATCAGACGTTCGAGCCTTTCCAGGTGCCAGTAGCGTAGTCGAAAGACGCCGCAGTCAACACGCCCGGTTTGTAGGTCGGCGCGGGCAGCGCCGCCAGGCCCAGCTGAGCTTCGTAGCGCGACGCCACACGGTTGACCTCCGCCCCCAGGAGCACGGCGTGACGCGCTTGCTGCGCAAACAACGTGGCTCGGGTGGTGCGCGACATCTGCGCACTGCGCTTCATGCTCTGGGAGATGTCGTGCACCGCCCGGTCCATCGCCAGCGAGGCCTCGGGCTTGTCGGTACGCAGCGCTGTGGCCGTGCTGGCGCTCGAGGTGGCCGCGACCAGGAGGGTGTCGACTTCGCCGATGTCGACGTTCTTGGTCACAATGGTGCGTGAGGTGTGCGACCAGTGCCACGGCTCGGTGGGCGCCGTGCGGAAGAACCCGAAGTTGGCGGCGTTCTGCACCAACCAGGTGAAGGTGGCGCTCAGCTGCGCTGCGTTCAGCCGGGTGTAGTCCTTCATGGCCAGGACCAACAGATCCGCCACGACCTTTTCCTCGAGCCGCGCGGGGGTGTAGGGCGTCGCCGGCTTCTTGCTGCCGCTGACGTGGGACTCACGGATCGCGACTTCCTCGGGAGTGCCCCGGATGAGCGCGGCGCGCATGTCGGCCACAGTCATACCTGTGCCGATGTCGATGGCCTGGCCCATCAGGTGGCCGCCGGCCTTGTTGCCACTGATGGGTCCCGCGCGACCAAGGCGCTTGCCGGCCTCGGTCAGCGTGCCGTCGGGGTTCATGCGCTCGGCGATGAGGCGCCGCTGCTGCTCGGGGTCACGGAAGGCTGAGTTGACCCGGAGGTGGACGCCGTCGCGGGCCGCCGCGGCGCGCATGTAGAACCAGTCGTACCCCGTGATTTTCTCCATATCGAAGCCGTTGATGGTGACGGCCGTCAGGGGCGTCGGCTTGTCGTTCGTGTAGCCGACCAGGGTCTTCTCGGGGAACAGCGCGGAGTTCGCCTTCTCGACGCGCTTCGGGGTCTTCTCTGCGTTGGTGGCGGCGTTGGCTTTGGCGAGGATGAAGTCACCGGTGGTGCGCAACTCCTCGGCGGCCGTCTTGTCGATGGAGACCGTGACGCGCCTGGGCGTGCCGTCGTTGCCGACGACGACAGTGGTTTCGCTCAGCACCGGGGTGGACCCGGTGGAGCTGAGCGGCTCGACCTTGCCGTCGTCGAAGACGGTCTCGGTATCAGTGGCGGCGGCCATGGATCACCCGGGCCCTCTCCACGGCGCTGACGATGAGCGACTTCTGGTAGCTGAGCTGACCCTGGGTCAGGTTCAACTCCTTCATGATCTCTTGGCCGCTCTTCTTCCGTCCGCCGCCGTACCCGGTGGTGTACTCGAAGATCTTCTTCTGCACTGGTGGGAGGTCGTGGTAGATGAAGTCGACCAGCTGATCTTCGCTGTTCTCGTTGTCCGGGTGCTCCTCGGACTCCACGAACTCCTTGCGGTGCGCCTGGCGCTGGAACGTCGAGAGCTTCTTCGGCGACCAGCCGATGTGGTCAGCGAGCTCTTCGTGCGTGGGCTCGCGGCCATGCGTCTCGCGCATCTCGGTCAGGGCCGTGTTGTACGTGTGGAACGACATCGCGTGCGTCTCGGACATGCGCGCGGCGTTGAGGTGGCTGTACGCCATGCGCGACAGCTTCGGCAGGCGACTGGCCACGTACGTCGACAGCGCGGCGCCCTGTTTCGGGTCGTAGGTCTTGAACGCCTCGACGGCCAGGCGCTTCCCCTCCGACTCGAGCAGCGACCGGCTCATGCTGTTGGACCAGCGGTTGACCTCGCGCGCGATGATGGGCTCCATCTGGTTGAGGAGCAGCTGGAGATCCGCGGGGCTCTGGCTCCGCTTCCATTTGGCCCAGAGCTCCTGGTCCTTGGACTTGACGGCGTTATCCACAGCTACCTCACAGGCGACTGGCGCTCGATAATGAGCCGCCGGTAGTCACGCAGGATCCCCCTGTAATCTAGGCGAGTTTGCGGAAAATCCGCGGGCAGGACGTCCAGCAAATCGGCGTTCGGAACGGCCTCCACCGACGTCTGCCCTGTGTCGAGGGTGGTGGGCGCCACATGGGCCCCCGTCTGCGCCGCCGTGGGCACCGGCGTGCCTGGGTCGTTGTCGGTCTTCGGCCGGACACCTGTGCGCGTGAAGATCTCTTCGTAGAACACCGCCGAGCTCTTCACCTCGCCAGATCCCGCCTTGCCCACGAGCTCGAGGTAGCTGAAGTCGTGGCGCTCGCCCCGGACGTTCGGGTTCAGGGACAGCGGCACCTCGCCCGACATGAACTGCAGGTACTCCAGCAGCGTGCAGATCGGGCGCGAGATGTACTGCAGGGCCTTCGGGCCGTCACTGAAGAGGCGCTGGAACCCTTCGGTCGGCTCGACGTCACGGCTCGGGGTTTCGTGCTGGTCGGACAAGGCGTTGGTCGACCCGAAGTTGGTGTTCGGCGCCTTGCGCACCTTCCCCTCTTGGGGGATGGCGATGAAGCCGATGTCGGGCATGTCCTTGGGGTTCCGGTCGAAGATTTCGATCGGGTTCAAGATCATGTCTTCTTCGTAGTTCTCGTCGTCGCGGTTCGCCACAAACGCCACGATTTCTCGGATGTCGGCCGAGGCCTTCTTGTCCGGGTTGATCTGGCCCACCACGCCAGGTTCGGCGGCAGACAGCGGGTTGTCGGGGGCGACACGCTGGCCGTGCAGCAGGACCGAGTACATCTGCTCGGCCTTCTCGAAGTTCTGGGAGACGCGACGTACGCCGTCGACAGGATCGACAGGCGCCGAGCCCAAGACGATGCCCAGGCGCGCCATGTCGTTCTTCATGTTGTCCAGGAGCTCGTTGATCGTGCGCCCGAAGCTGTAGTTGATGGACGTCGCCATCGACCCGCCACCGTTCGAGGCGTCCATCGTCTGCATCACGTTGAGCACGTACCCCGCGGTATCGAGAGCACTGGCTCGGTGGTCGAAGACGTAGCAGGGGAACCCGGGGATGATGTACGGGTTGAAGATCATGTCCACCGAGCCGCCGCGCTGCTCGTAGCGGCTGCGGTGGTACTCGTACTGGCTGTAGAGTTTGAACAGGTCTTGCAGGGTGCGGACCTTCTGCGGCCCGTCGGTGAGATCCCCCGGCGGCGTGCTGGCTGCCTGGTTGGCCAGGTAGGTGAACCACGCTGGGACCGGCATGCGGGAGACCACCGGGCCTTTGAAGAACTCCTCGGGGTACACCAGCACGTTCTTGCCGCTCAGGCGGACCTGGCCGGTGCCGCCCTCGCTCTTGCGACGCTCGCGCTCCTTCAGCACCTCGTGGACGGCTTCAGGATACCCGACCGTGGTGGCCGCGGCGACGAGGGCGTCGTTGCGGATGGCGTTGCCAACGAAGAACGTGTCGTTCACGTACACGCGGGTGGGCTGCGTCCAGTACTGCTCCGAGTACGAGTACGAGCTGATCATGCTGGGGAAGATGACGTTGCACGAAGGCGGGATGCCAAACAGCATCTGCGGCTTCATGAAGTAGTTCACGAGTCGCAGGGGCTCTGACGCCTCGGGCACGCTTCGCGGCGTGGACGCCGGGCCGAGGATCGTCCCGTCTGAGAACCGCACTCGAGCGCACATCGCCGTGGGGATCATGGCGATCTCGCTGTACATCATGCCGCAGACGCGCTGCAGCAGGTCGTAGACGGTGCCTTGGTCACCCACGCTCTGTGCCAGCGACGTCGCCATGGCGTTCAGTGCCTGCTCCGCCTGCACAGCCTTCAGGATCTGGAACGCGCCGGCGCCCCCGTCGCTCAGGTCGTCTTCGAACAACGGGAGCGCGACCATTCGGTTCACGAAGTTCCGCTTCCGCGCCCAGCGCATGTAGAAGTTCACACACGGGATGGGTCGGTGGTCGTTGCTGTCGGGCTTGTTCGGCGGACCACTGATCATGCCGCGCACGGTGTTCTCGAGCAGGTCGTAGGGCCGGGTGATGTCCGCCTTCGTCGAGTTGGTGAACAAACCCTTCTTGAAGAGGGAGAATGGGTAGAACACGCCCGCTTGCGCGACGGCTTGCGCACCGGCGCCGTTGAGGGCGCTGTACTGCACCACCGACTCGACGGTGTTCATGAAGAAGAAGTGCAGCGTCTGGAAGATGGAGAAGTCCGCGACGGCGTTGAACGTTATCGAGCGGCCGATGGGCGTGCTCTGGTACGACCAACCGCAGATCTCGCCTTCGAACATTAGACGGAACTGCGGGTTGTTCTTGTCGTGGTGGTTGTCGAGGTAGAAGATCACCACCTCGAGGCGGTCTTCAGCGCCCAGGCGCTGCAGGAGTCGATGCGGCGGGAAGCTCAGCGTGGCCTCGGGGATCTTCCACACGCCATAGTTCACGACGACCCGCGGACACGGGATCTGGATGCCGTTGATGTAGACCAGCCAGGCCGCGTGCTGCGGATCAGTTTCTTCGTGATGGACGGACACAGGGCCTCCTGGGACGCGCGAACCTTACTTCATCCGGTGACGAGTATGGCGCCGAAAATGACGACGGCACAGGCGGCTGTAACAACCTGTTGCGGTGAGTCGCTTTTCAAGCGGGCGTCGATCAGGTCCAGGTACGCCTGCGATAGCCGCAGGGCTGCCAGCTCACTGAGGGCAACAGGCCACTCTTTACGCAGTACAGTGAGCTCCGAGTGAACCAAGAACAGCGATCGTGGTTTCGTGATGCTGTCGGTCAAGACATCATGCGGCAGTGTCATGACGTCAGCGAACACCGGACCGAAGTCGTTGCGCTGAGAGGTCAGCGTCACCGCCCGGATGCGCCGTTCGATGTCAGACGCGCCACAGATGGCCGCGAGAACGCGCAGACGCACCGTCTCGAGCCCCGGTGTGTTGAAGGGTGTGAGAAGCCGGGTTTCGACGGGGGTCAGCGCAGTGGGCATCCGTGCTCCTGTGGATCATGCGACCGGAGGTTGCAGCACAGCGCCAAAGAGGAGGATGGCGCACGCAGCGCCGACCACCTGCTGCGGTGATGTCGATCTGACGCGTGCGTCGATGAGCTCGAGGTATCCGCGTGACAAGCCCCAGGCGTTGAGCTCAGGAATGGCGCGCAGCATGACCGGCGTGTACGGCACGAGCTCACGGTAGAGGTCAAACAGTTTGCGTCGTTTGCAGATGATCTCGCCCAGGATCGTGTCCGGCACAAACAACACATCGGCGAACACGGGGCCGAAGTCGTTGGCGTGCGCTGTGAGCAAGACGCCACGGATGCGGTGGTCCAGCATCGAGTCCCGCGAGATGCGGGTGAGCACCGCTCGGCGGAGCTCCTCGAGAGCGGGTGTGACCAGCGGGGTGCGCAGGCGCTCCTCCACCGGTAGGAGTGGCGCGGGGTTGCATTTCTCCAGGCCCACGGTCGTGCCCACGAAGGACCACGAGAACGTCGGCATGGTGTTGACGGTGTCGTCGGCGTCGACGGACACGGTAACCGACACGCCAGGAATCCAGTCGAACGGCGCGGCGAGGTCGTAGTGGAAGCCGCCGCTCACGGAGGTGACCACCACGGTGAAGCCACCCTGCGCGACCTGGTTCTGCCAGACGACGTTGCCGTCGACACGCACCACCGTGCTGGCTGGATCCACGCCGAGCAGCGACGTGTCGATGAGGTCGAAGCGAATGTGCTCATTCAGCGGGCGGTAGAGACCCACCGGGGCGTTGTCTTCAACATGGGGCGGCGTGTTGTCCAGCAGCGACAGGAACGACCAGCTGAACGGCGCCATCACATTCGGGACGGCGTAGGTGTCCTGCCCTGTGACGGTGATGTTGACGGTCTGGCCGGGCCCCCAGTTTGCGGGTGCTGTGACGTTGAAGTGGTACCCGTTGCCGAGCGGAGTGACCACGACAATGTAGCCTGCCAGCTGCCCGCTGTTCTGGTAGACCGTCGTGCCCTCGATGACCACAACCACGCTGTTCAGATCGACGCCGTTGAAGCCGTTGTCGATGATGTCGAAAGCGATCTGCGACTCCAGCGGGAAGCCGGCGTTTCCGGGCCCCAGGCCGTTCGGCGTGTTGTTGATGACCGTCGGTGCCGTGTTGTCGTCCAGTGTGTCGAACGACCACGTATCCGGCGCCATGTAGTTGGGCAGGATGTTGAGGTCGGCCCCGTTGACGACGACGGTCACGATTGAGTGCAGAGCGAAGTCGGCACTGGGGTTGATCGTGACGGTGTAGCCGTTCGCGATTGGCGTGAATGACCCAGTGAACCCCGGTTGGAACACGCCCAACGTGATCGCCGGAACGCCGTTCAGTGTCACCGACACAGACGCCGTGTTGACGCCGGTTTCCGTGTCCGTCAGGTCGAAGGACACGTTGGAAGCGATGGCCACCTCGGTGGCGCCGCTGGCAGGAAAGCGGTTGCTGACGACCGGTGGGTCGGTGTCGATGCTCAGTGTTCCGAGGAAGATTTCAGGCATCGCTCACGCTCGGCCTCGGAGGTACTCACGCAGCTGCGTGATCGTCTTGGCGACGTTGCTGACGCGGAGCCCGCCCAGTTCGTCTCCAGGCCCCACACGGATAGCCGGCCGAGCCGCCAGCAACGTAGGCGATTCGTCGCCGCCACCGCCCACCCATTGCGCGGGCACCGGCGTACCGTTGACCACCAAGATCGACGCGCCGCCCGCGCCGAACGTGTGCGAAACCGCGATGACGTTCATCTCGTGTGGGCGAAGTCGCACGCCGCCCGTCTGCTGCAGCTCCACCGTGGCGGTGGTGGTCTCGAACCGGAAGCGCAGGTACCCGTCGGGGGTGTACGAGAACTCGATGGTGCCCTGCAGTCGGGTGCCGCTGCTGTTGGCGTTGTCGCGGTTGCTGAACAGCGGCATCTCGAGCAAGCCTGCGCCGCGCCAGTAGAGCCGCGCCTCGATCGTCAGCGTCGCGCTGGTGGCGTAATCCGACATGCCTGCCAAAAGCTGCCCCTCGCGCGCCGGACCCAGCGCGATCCCTTGTGCCGTGGTGATGGCGGGGCTGCCGAGCGTCGCGTGCCGGCCGCCAGGCCCGATGTCGAGCAGTTGCCGGGATTGCCCTGTGGCGGAGGTGTCGGCCTTGGCGCCGCTCAGGCCTTTGGCGTACAGCGCCGCCATGGTTTGGGGTGTGAACGCCTGGTTGGCGATGAGCAGTTCATCAAGACGGGCGTCCAAGTTGAACGACGTGAAGCTGCGCCCGATGCGCGCGGTCAGAGAGCTCGCCGTGGCGGCGGCCACCCAGGAGCTGACCTGATTGATCAGCTTGCCGTCGAAGAACCAGCGGATCATACGGTTGGTGGTGTCTCGCACCAGGCCTACGTGAACGAACCGGTTCAGGGGGAGCCGCTCGAGGGAGGGGTAGCTACGGTTCGGGTTGCTGTCGTTACCTGCGGTGCCGTAGGAGAAGTTCAGCGCCCCGTCTGTCTCAAGCGTAATGGTGCCTTCGCCGCCAAAGGCCTTGCCGTAGGGGCTGACGCGGTTGGTGAAGCTGTTAGCGCGGATCCAGAACGCGACCGACAGGTCGCCCGTGATTTGCAGCGCTGCGGGGTTGCCCAAGTCGTAGTAGCCGCCGCCCGTAACGAACGACCGGGCCTGGTTGACCTGTCCAGACAAGCTCGTGGGCGCCGTGCTTACCAAGGTCCCGTTGAAGGCGCCGGCTTGGTTGAGGATCGTGCTGCCACTGTAGTCCGCGTCGTCGAAGGTGAAGTAGCCGACGGTGCCCGCCGGCAGCGCCTCGGTGACGCTGACGAAGTCCTCGTCCTTGTTGTAGCAGATGGTGGTGCTGGCTTCGGACAGGAACGGCAGCGCCAACTCGCGCCGGATGGCGTGAGCGCCAGCGTAGCGGCCCGCAGGAGTCAGCCCCAGGCGCACGATGTCCATATCCCCCACTTCGCTGCCCGACGGCGCGACGAGCGTGATCTCAGGACCAAAATTTGCGCGCATGCGCACTTGCGACAGCCGGACGTACAGCTGCCGCAAGCTGGTGTTGTAGTCGAACTGACTGGGGATGGTGCCGTCACTGAGCACCGTCACGGGGGTGACGACGACGTTCGTGTTCACGTTCCAGACGAAGTACTTGAGCTGCAGGCCGTCGTCGAACAGGACGGTGACGATGTTGGGCGCGGTCTCCAGGCAGTGAAAGTTCCGCACGCGCGTCGCAGGAACCGGGATGACGCGCTCACTGAAGTCGGTGCCGTCGGTCTGCAGCCCACCCAGTGGAGCAACGCTCCCGGTGCGTTCGCGCACCGCAAAGCGTTCGCCGCCTCCGTCGTCGTTGAATGTCCACACGACCCACGACTTCGCAGCTGCGCGCAGGTGTCTGACCTGCAGCGCGTCGCCGACAACCGAGATCGCAGCAGGAAGGGACAGCGCCATGGCAGTGACTCACGCGGAGATGGTGTCGGCGAGCTCGAACGCGATGATGATGTCCATGTCGACGGCCCAGAGCAAGATCGCGTTTTGCACGATCTCACTCGTGACCGGGTGACGGAACACACACGAAGCCTCTTCACCAGGGTCAGCGACCTCTTTGACCTGCTCAGCCTGCGGCACGAGCGAGGACAGCGGCACCATGATCTGGGCCTGCGTCTGATTCTTCACGCGCACTCGAAACATGACGTCACTCCTATGTTACCGGTACGCCGTTTCCAACGATCGTCACGCGCCGCACTTGCTGCTGCAGATCGCGGCGGCGCCGGATGGTCCACGTCAGGCCGCTGGCGATTCCCGGCAAGACCTCGTCGTAGGCGACGCGGATGTTCTTGTTTGGGTCGCTGCCGGTGATGTCGATGATCTCCAGTATCCGCTGGCCGTACGTGGCGTGTGAGATCTCGATGAAGTCGCCAACCACAGGGCCGTCAACGGTCGTCAGGTTCTCAGCCATGACGATGATGTCCGTGCACCCATCGCCGTCGTCATCCGCCGGTGTCGTGGCGCTGACCGTGGACGTCTGCACGGTCACGAACTCCAGGTCGTACCCGAAGTGCAACGTGCCGTCGATGTGCCCAAAGGCCACGCGACTGTTGATGTCCCAGTCCGCCAGGCTGCTGTCGTGAACCTGCGTGTGGTTCAGGTTGCGCCCCACGTCCCACGCTGCCGCAGTGATGGGGTGCGGAACCTGGACCTGCGTCACCACGATCTGGCTCGTGGTCGGTACGTCGGCGATCGTGAAGTACACGTCCTCCAGCGCCACGCCAATCGTCGGTGGGATACTGGCGCTGTCAATGCGCAGTTCGTCGTTTGGGCCAAAGGCACACGTGGCCCAGCTGAACGTGTTCGTCTCATCGACGAAGACCTTGCTGGTCTGCACTTCGGTCGCCGACACGAACCCCGTGATCAGCGCCCATCCGTTGTTGGCGCTGTTCACGGCGCCAGCGATGCGGATAAAGCGCCCAACGCTCAGGCGCGTGAACGCGGCACCCGCGTCGATGAAGCGACCAGCACTGGTCACCTGTGCGTCGTTGGTGCCCGTATCGAGGTACAGCGGGCCGGTGACGTTGACGATGTTCGTCAAGCCATCGGCGTTGCCGTCGTCGGCCGGCGCCGCTCCGGTGCCGCTGGCGCGGATGTCCTGGATCTTGTCGACCTGACACCCACCGAACTCCGCGTCGTCGGCGTCTCCGAGCTTGTTCTCGGCCGGGCGACCGAGAGGCTTGAAGTTGGCGTCGTACACGTGAATGCCCGCGAAGAACGTGTTGTTTCTCGGAGCATCGGCATTCGGGTCATAGCAACGCCAACGCCAGTACTGACGACGACGCACGTTTTCCGGCAGGTCGCGGAGGTCAAAGATCACGCTGCATCCGACATTGGGATCATTGTCTGACTGAGTTGTTGAGACGTTTAACTTGTAGCCGTTGTGATGCGAGTACCATGTTCCAGGGCTAACGTCGTCTGGGCCGTTAAGTGGGATGCTATTGGTGCCCTCGCCGCTGTACTTGACCAAGCTCCAGTTGACGCCGTGGTCCATCGACGACCACAGATCATGACGCCAGAACGTCTTCACGTAGCTCATGTTTGTCGGCGCGAATCCGACTTCAACGAAGGCGACCGCGGGGATATCCTTGAGCTTCCATCGGAGACCAGCGGCCGCCGTGCGCGTGGTCGTGAAGACCTTGTCGACCCGCACCTGTGTGGCGCTGATGTGCTCCAGGATCACAGCTTGGCCGTTGTCTGGGTCGATGGTTCCACCGTTGGCGCCCTCGATGAAGATGCTCTTCCCGACGTCGCCGATGGTGAACGTGTAGCCACCGGCCGTGTTGAACAGGTCAGTTCCGCCTGTCCACGAACCGTCGCTGTTGAGGTCGACGCTCGGCTTGACACGCAACACCGCCATCGGTGCGCAGGCCGTGGTGTTGTTGATGGTGGTGTTGTTCGTGGCCAGGTAGTTGGCAGCCAGGCCACCGCCGACGGGGTATTTGAAGTGGTCTGCGGCACCGCGCACAAACGGCTGACGGAACGTGAGCGACCCGGAGATCGACGTCGAGAATCCGCCTTCGTATCCGCCATCGCTCGTGTTCAAGTTCTTGATCGTCTTGACGGCCTCATCACACAGACGCTGCACCGTGGGCTGCGCGAACATCTGGTAGTAGATGTTCGCGGTCTGTGTGTTGTCCTTCATTGCGCCGAGTGCACACACGAACGTGCTCGTCTCGTCGACAATGAACTCGTCGGCCTGTGCCACCGCACCACCGGCCTGCAGGAAGCTGACGTACAGACCGTCACCAAGTGGCTCGGCCCACTCGTGAACTCGGCGAAACCCGGCACCAAGCACTGCGGCTTGCGTGCGACCATTGGTGCCGCCGCGCATGTTGAGATCGTGCGTCCAGTTTCCAGCCAACAAACCGCGCCTCCAGGCCGAGCCATCCCAGCGCCAGTCGACCCAGCTTGGCGCACCAAGCGTCGCCACAGACTCAGTGACCTCGTTGATCGCGTTTGCATCCTGCGGGCTGATCACACACAGCATGCCCATGCCGTCTTCATCGAACACAGCTCGACGCCACGGCTCCTGTGTCTGCGACGCGCGACCCGTGGCGTGCGCGTAGATCATGGTTTGCTCCGCGCTCCAGTACTCCAGGTTCGTTTCCGAGCCCGTCATCCGCAGCTGGTTCCAACCAGGAGTGCCTTCGCCGTAGCTGGAGTGCAGCATAATCTTGCCCGTCGCCGGGTCGACGCGGATGCTGGTGTTGCGCGTAAAGAACTGGAATGTGCCATCCTTCGGCACCTTGACGATGCTGGGGAAGTTCGTCGTGATCGAGTTGTGATAGTGGTAACGCGTGAAGTTCGTGGCAGTCGGCGTTGCGGTCCAGGTCTGGTCGCCGCGCACACGGATCCATCCGCCGCTGTTGTCGTCACCGTTGTACGAGCAACCGAGCCACACCTCATTGTGAAATGGGTGCACGCCACTGCCAGCGACGTTTGGGACACGCACCACCGTGAGGTTGGTGACTGGAGCACTGGCACTGATCGCCGTCAACGGAGAGACCGCCGGGATCGCGGTCTGCGCGAAACTCACACACGCGCCGTCGCTTGGTTTCCAGCGGCAGATCTGCCCACTGTGGCTGATCCAATACACGTTGCCGTTCGTGTCCCAGTCGAGGCTGTGTTGACCGTCGGCGTACGAAGCACCTGCGTCGCTGTAGCTGTAGCCTGTACGGCACACGGCCTGGTTGGCGGCCAGTGCACCCTTCTGGAGCGACTTCCCACCACCCGTTGAGCCCTGGTAGTTGCTGGCCAAGGTGAGATTGAGCGCGTCGGCGATCGACGCGATCTCGTAGCTGCGCGTGTCGCTGCCGAATCGAATCCAATCGCCGGCCGCGAACTGCGTGTCGAACGTCGTGCCTGATCCGGTGACGGCGGTGGAGCCGTTGGTGGCCGTGGCCGTGCCGGTGGCCGCCGACAGTTGATGCACACGCTTCCACGTCGTGCCGTCGTCGTCGCTGTAGCTCAGGCCGCCAGTGGCGGACTCGCCATTGCCACCGATAGCCCAGATGCGGTGGGTGCCGCCGCCGCCGCTGTACACGCCGCTTCGGTCATCACAGAGCGCGATGATGTCGCGCGACGTCAGGCCGCCGGCGTCGCTTGCACTCTGCTGCTTGCGCCACACGGCCTCGACGGCGGGGGCTGCCGCGTTGCCGCCGGGCGCCGGGTCCATGCGCGCGAGCACGAAGCGATCGTTCTGACCCGCCTGACAGCTGAACCACAGTTTCTTGTTTTGGTCGCGGATGATGTCGCCCCAGATACCCGCGGGAGCCGTGGCCGTGGCACCCCATGTGCTCTGAGTGAGGCCGGTCATGCTGCCGTCGTTGAGCACATCCTGGAACGGCTGCGGGCTCTGATGCAGCCAGCGAATGAGGCCGTAAGGCTTGTCGGTCTGGTTGGGGATCGTCCACCACCAGTGGCCGTAGCCATCGTAGACCACACGCTGCGCCACGAACGTGTTTCCCGTCCTCGTGGTCTGCAGACGCTCGTCGAGCGCGTTGCCGCTGAGCACGTTGCTGTCGCCATTCAACGCATTCGTGATGGCGTTGCCCTTGAAGTATGGACGCGTGCGCCAGAAGTACTCAGCGATCGGCCCGGTGCGCAGCGTCCATGTGAGGCCGCTCTGCGTCGTGAATCCTTCATTGATGGTCACGGCGTCGGTGTCGACGTTGCTCGCGTCGACGAAAGCCGTGATCAGGTAGATGCCGCGCCCGTGGATGGCGATGTACTTGCCCACGTCGCCAACCACGAACCCGGCGAAGGTCGTATCCGTGAACCGCGCCGGCGTGCCGGAGGCCGTCGAACCAGTGGTCTTCACGGCGCCGCTGATGACGCCCGTGCCACCGCCCTTCGTGTAGTAGACCATGAAGCCGCGGTGCGTGAGCTGGTCATCGGGCGGGTTGTAGGCGCCCGTGATCTGGATCTGCCCCTGGCTTAGCGGGACGATGAGTGTCTCATTGAACCACGCCGCGCGGTTGATGGGGTGTTTGAAGATGTTGCCGATGGTCGTACGCGGGATATCAACCTCGCTGAGCGCCTCTTTTCCCCAGTTTCCAGTCGCCTCGTTCGCAGCCTGTGCAAGCTGCGCACTGAAGCTGGGGTCCCAGTGAATATTGAACGTGCCGATCGCCGCCGGCGTGTTCGCGAGCTGGTAGTTGCGACCAAAGTCACGGGACCAGTTGCTCAGTTGGTCGACGCGGCTCGTCATCGTGGAACCAGAGGCGCCGTCGGGCCCAGATCCAAGCGCGCCGTCATGGCTGACGGCGCCCTCCCAGCTGCGCGAGTGCTGGTTCGGGTAGTCGAGCCACGCGCCGCGGTGCCGCAAGTTCTGCACGTACGGCCGCTTGGCGCTGTGTCGACGGAAGTGGATCGTGGCACCAAGGCGGCACAGGCCTGCCCAGCGGCCAGTGCGTACGTACGCCTCGAAGACGTGCGTGTGGTTGAATGGGTGTGTACGGTTCCCGAACTTGACCGGCTCCTCGCCGTCAACAGAGAACGTCGCATAGCCGTGATGAACGCTGCTGCTGCCCATGTCAGGACCTCTGGATGGCGAGACGGTACGAGACCTCAAGGGTCGCGGAAGTGGTTTGCGTGATCGGCGAGCTCAGCACCGTGGCCGCATTGATCGCCTGGATGCCGTTTTTCAGGTTGGTGTACCCGTTGATTGTATGAATACCGCGAGCAAGCCCAATGGTTCTGATCACGCGCTGACTCGGCGGCGCCGCGAAGACGACCTGGTACGTCCAGATGCGATTCGGGCCGTCGATCGTCGGCGTATTGGTCATCGCCCAGACCCCGGGCAACGTCGTGCGCATGGATGTGCGCTTGGGGTGCATGGCCTCGCTGTTCTCGTTGATGAACACGTACATCGCCGTGGGGGTGTAGTCGCTGTTCGGGCCGAGCAGGATCCGGTGGTACTCGGTGATGAGGTTGCGCTTGTGTTGGTGCTCCAGGATCTCGCCGGTCTTGGCATCGCGCAGGAACACGTCGACGATGCCGTCGATTTTCGGCGGACCGGGCTGACCAATCAGGAGCTCTCTGAGGCTCTTTCTCATGAACCGACTCCGATATTCAACGTGCTGCGCACCATGAAGGTCCCTGGCGTGACGATGTTGGGACCCGTGACGGTCCACGTCAAGGCTCCGTTGTTGGCGTCGCCACCAGGTGCGGCCGGCGCCCTGACACGCACGCTGGTGGCGCTCACGATCTCTACGATCGGCCATTCGCCATTGTTGGCGGCTGTGGCGGCGCCGGAGATCGACAACAGCAACCCCATGTGCTCGGCCTTCATCGTCGTGAGGCCGGTGACCAGGATGTAGCCGTCCACGGTCGTGGCCATGGACGCCGTGGTTGACGTCGGCGGAAACCAGACCCTGGTGGCGATGGCGTCGGACGGCGAGCCGACGCTGTCTGTTGTGAACGGTTCAGACGGAGACGCGTACTTCAGCGGCGGGATGTTGACGTTCGTGAACGCGTTGTTCGTGTTGTCACCGATCGGACCCGCGAGAAACACATCACCTGGCGCTCCACCTGTGTTGGCGCCACGGTCCGTCAGTCGACGCATGAGCGGCGCACCGGGGTCGCCGTACACGCTCTGCGTGAAGTACCGGTCACCAGCGACGTAGGCCGCGTCCAAGAGCACCTGGATCTCGGTGGAGTACGGGAGCTCTGCCAGCATCACCGCGGCGCCGGTGTTGAGCTTGAACAGCCGGATGGCGGTGATCAGCGGGCTCGACGCCGGGCCAACAACGATCGTCGCTGGCGAACCAACAAAAGCGATGGCAACCGGTGTCGTTGGTGGAAGATCGAACTGGTTGAAGACACTGAATCCGACGTCGCCGGACACGAACGATTCTTGCAGGAACTGCTTGATCGGAGGGAAGTCCACAGTTGTTAGCACGTGGCTGACGTTGTCGCCGACACCGCCGGTCCTGAAGTTTGACTTCAGGATGCTGGGCTGCACCAGCGTACTTGGCGTGTCGCCGTCATCGCCGACGACAACGAAGACCTTGGCGTTCTGGATGTAGACGATCTCGATTTCACCTGAGATTTCATTGTAACCGATGTCAACGACTTCGCCGGGTACCACGGGGACTTCAGTGGTCAGCGGGTCATCCTTGCGCGCGTTGATGTTGCCGGTGGCGCGCGGGTACACAACCCACGGTTTGTCTCCGGTCTCGACGATACGTGGTGACCCAGCGTCATCGGTCGTCGTGATCTGGCGCATCCCGATGGCGAACTGGTACTGCAGCGTGGTCACACCGCCGACGATGTCGACGACTTTGAGCTCACCAATGGTGAACACGCCCGGCGAGTCCAGCACATAACGGGTCCCGCCAGGATGCACGAGCGTGAAGCCTGACCACCCGTTCTGCGGCGCCCCGCTTGACCAAACGACGACGCCGTTGACCGACACACTGGTCACGGATTCCGTGGCATCGAAAATGATGCCCGTGCTGGCGGCAACCAGCTGCTCCATGTGCCGGGGCGTGACAGGTGTAAGGGCCATGGCTCCTCGGGAACGCGCAGAAATATAGGTCAGCGAGTGCCGGCTTCATCCTCGCTTTCGTCCTCGGGGACTGTGGCCGCGGTGCTCTGTGTGAGGATGTTCGCTGGGGCGCCAATGGGGCGCGCGCCGCGGACGTTGGTCGGCTCGTCCTTGGTCTTGAGAAAGTAGGGGTCGATGCCGACGCGGTCGTGCACCTGCACCACACCGAAGTCCGGGTTCGGCAGGAGCTGGATGCTCTTGGGCATGAGGCGCAGGCTGAACGACATCGACGTTTCAGGGTCCGCCGACAGGCCCAGGTGCAAGCCCATCACCGAACCCGCGACGATCATGCCGTTGTAGCGCAGGCGCAGGAGCTTCCGGCGCCGCGCGAGCTGCGTGCCGCGGATCATGTCGCGGTAGATGCGCAGCATGTTGATGGCCTGGTCGTCCTCGAACGTGTTGAAGACCGTGCCGGAGTAGGTGAACGGGACCGCCGCTGCGCCGAAGTAGTAGATGACGAAGTTGTCGGCGAGGGTCTCGGTGATCTGGGCCTTCTCCTCGAAGGGGTGGTCCGCCTGCTGGAGCAGGAAGTCGATGTACCCTTTGCCTTCATCCTTCCCACGGCCCGCCAGCACCGACGCCAGGATCTTGCTCTCGCCCTGGTCAGACATGCCGTGGCCGCGGTGGCTGTTGTCGACGGACGCGAGGAAGCGTTCGCGCTCGTTGGCATCCAGCAGGATGAACATGCGCGCCATCGTGTCGCGGAAGTCGACCTGGGCGCCGTTGAGCTTGCCCAACCACTTCGGCGTGGCCGACGGGAACTCGCTGAACACGCCCCGGGGAGCAGGGTTGCGCGCCAGGTTGTTGGTCTGCTTCAACCGCTGGCCGTCGTCCCAGTCTGCGATGGTCTGCGACGTCGCCGGCAGATCTGAGTTAAACAACAGCCCCGAGTTGAACTCGACGATCCCGCGTGCCATACCCACCTCCCCTTACCGCGTGTACGTCGACGGATCGACGGTGTCTTCGTTCACGATGATGTGCATCGACCCGGTGCCATTCACGATCAGCTTGGCGCGCTCACGCAGCGTGGGCAGGGTGACCGACATCGGCCGGTCCTGCCTGCGCGCGGCCAGGATCGAGTCGTTCACCATGGTGACGACGTTGATGGCTGTGGGGACGATGACTTGAACCTTCTGCGCCATTGCTCACAGTCCTCCGTTCACGCCGTCGCCCAGACGGTTGCCCAGCGCATCCGCGGCCCGCTCGAGCGAGCGCGACGCCTTGGCGAAAGCTTCGACGGCGTCGGGAAAGTCCTGGCTCGCGGCGGCGGCCTCTTTGCCGACCATCGATGATTTGGCCTCGGCCAAGCGTTCGGTGGCGGCATCCATGAGCCCGCCAAGCGTGGTGGACTCCTGCGCGTGGCCCATGCCCGAGGCCAGCTTCTCGAACTCTTCCTCGATCGCCGCGCGTTCCTCGTCGGTGGTGCCGCTGGCGTTGTACCTCTTGGCCAGCCCCGCAGCGTCCTTCGACAACCCGCTGCCGCTCTTGCCGGCGGCTCTGAGGACTTCGCGAGCACCGGCACCGTGCGCGAGCACGCTGCTGTCAGCGATCTTGCTCAGACCGGAGCGGTACTTCACCGCCGCCTTCTCGGCACGGTAGCCCTTCATCTCGCGCTGGAACGCATCGGCGTTGAGCGCCGAGCCACCTTTGCCAACGCGCGCGGCCATGTCGGCGTCCTTCCCGAAGGACTTGAGCATGCTCGCCGCGTCTTCCAGGATCTGCTCTCCCTTTGTAGAGCCCTGGTACTTTTTCTGGGCCTGCGTCAGTGCTTTCGCCGCTGCACCGTCGGGATCCTGCTGCGCTGCAGCCATCAGGGTCGCGATGCGTGCGACCTCGGGGTTCTCGTGTTCGCCGCCAAAGATCTTCTGCATCGCCGCTTCACGGCGTGATGCGTCGCCGCCGATGCCGTACCGGCCGAGCAGGTCATCCTCGTTGCCCATCAGGCGGATGCCACGCTGGTTCTGCGCGTCCAAGGCGGACTCGTTCTGCTTGAGCAGCCCTTCGCGGTTGACGATGTCGGTACCGCGGATAGCGTCGGCAGAGGTGCCAGCCAGCACGGTTGCCATCTGCGTTGAGCTCTGCTCGAGCGCGGAGCGATTGGCCTTGAGGGTGTCGAGAGAGACGCCTTCGCTCGCGGCCACGGCCGCCATGGCGTCGTCCCAGTCTTTGCCGGTGAGCTGCGCGCTGCCGCCGACGAGGCGGGCCTTGCTCTTGGCGATCTTCGCCAGCTCCCGCGACATGGCAGCCGAGACGGACGCTGCTTTCTTTTTGTCGCCGCCCAGGCCTTTGGCCAGCGACCGCTGTGACGACGCACGTTCGCCCGCGGACGCCTTCAAGCCGCGCATGTTCGACTCGGAACCGCGCTGGATGTCGGCTCGAGCGGCGTCCATCTCGTCAGCACCGGCGAAACCAACGCCCAGCGTCGCCATGCGCGCAACGGTTTCGAGAGGCCCGCCGCCGAACAGGGCCTTGAGCCCACCCTGCGCTTCGCGAACCTGCTGCACGTCGAAAGAATCGCCGCCGAACACCGCCCGGCGAGCCCCCGAGAGGAGGGCGCTGTGGCCGATGGCGCGGCCTTCACCGGTGCGGAAAATGGCGTCGCTGTGGCCGCTGCGGCTCGGGTCGAACACGCCGGCGGCGTACATGTCCTTCATCGAGACGCGGTCGATCATGCGCGCCTCGAGCGGGCTCTGCGCCAGCAGCGCGCGCCCCGTGCGCACGATCGTCTGCCCCGACTTGTTGGCAGCGGCCTCCTCGTTAGAGCGATTCAGCGCGCTCGTGATGCCCTCCAGCATGTCACCAAACCCGGTGCGGATGTTCCGCCCGGCGCCCCGGATTTCGCGGACTGTATCCGAGCTCTCCGCCAGCTTGTCCATGAGAGACGGCGCGTTTTCACGACGACGTTCACGCGCCTCAGCGCGCTGCTCCTGGCGGGTGATGTGGATCTGCCGCTGCATGTTCTCGTAGAACTGCGGGCTGCTCATCTCCGCCGTCGCCTGCTTGGCCTGGTCGTCGGTCATGCCCATGGCCTTCGCCGCAGCGTAGGTCCCGCCGACGCCAGACAGGCCCAGGAAGCCGCGGGTCTGGCGGATCTGCTGGAATCCCATCATCTTGATGCCCTCGGGGCCCAGAGCTCGCCCGAGCTGATCCTGGAGTTCCCCCTGCTGCATCTGGAAGGAGCCCAGCGCGCTGACGCCGCCACGGTTGACGGCCTGCAGCATGTTGTTGACGCCCATCGTCGCCAGCTGCTGCAGTCCCAGACCGCCGCCCGCCAAGGCGCGGACGTTGCCCGCGTTGAGGCCGAAGGTGCCCCCAGCGCCGAAGCCCGCCATCGACGCCGCCATCAGCGGCTGCCGGAGCATGGCCGCCGACATCTCCATGTTGTTCTGCGCGACGCCCTGGACGCCGCCGAGCATGGCGAGCTGTTGTGGGGTGTACGTCCCGGCGGCGACGGCCTGGCGTGCCATGCCCATCGAACCCATGCCGACCTGCATGCCCAGGCCCGCCGACAGCCCTTGCTGCTGGAAGACCATGGCGCCGGGGAGGCCAGCCGTCTCCATGATCCCGCGCACACTGGTGCCGGCCATCCGGGCGAACTGCTTGGCCTGCGCGGTGGCGTGCACGGTCTCGCCGAGGGTCAGGCCCATCTGGCGCATCTGGCCCATCTGCTTGAGGGCCTCGGTGACGTCGGGTTCGCTGGCCAGCTTCATGAACGCCGTGAGCGCCTTCGACACGCTCTTCACCTGGCCGACGATCTGGTCAGGATTCTGGGCCATGTCGAGCAGACCCTGTTGACCCGAGATCTGTGTGATCTTCATCAGGTCTTGCGACGAGAACTGGTGGCCGGTCTGACGCTGGAAGCCCGTGTCCTTCGCCATGTCGTTCAGCATGCGGCCGACGTGAACAGAGGCGCCCATGCTGAGGCCGCGGCCGGTGTAGTTCAGCCCGCTGCCTCCGACGACGAACTCCTGCGACATGCCGCGGATCTGTGCAGCGTGGCGCGCCATTCGATCGAGCGGATTCATGTCGTCCATGAACCCCTGGGCCCTCGAGCCCAAAAAATGCTCTGCGCCAAAAGCCCCAGCGAGGCCGCCGACGACCGAGCCGATGGCCGCGCCCCTGGCGCCGCCGAAGCGGGCGCCGATGTTGGCGCCGAGGCCTGTGCCGGCCCAACCACCTGCGATGGGCATGGCGGCGTGCGCCACCGTGCCCGGAATCGACAGCGCCGCAGCGGTGTGCTGGATGCCCCGGAGCTCGCCCCGCTGGGCGTTGTAGTCGAACGCCGTCGAGAAGTGGGGCGCTGGCAGGTTGGGTGTGAACGGCGTCGGGAACAACGGCAGCGGCGGAACCGGTGGGATCTGGCCCATCGGGGCGGTCATGGGTGGGCGATAAATCCCCATGGCCGGCTGCGTCATCTGGATCGGCGACGGCAACATGCCCGGCTGGTAGCCACCCATGCCCATCATGGGCGACAACGCACCGGCCATCCAAGGGTTCAGCTGCTGCTGTTGGATGCCCGCCATGTTCTGCCGGTACTGCTGTGCGAAACCGTCCACCCCGAACGCGGAGGCGTTCACCATCTGCGCGGACAGCATGGTGTTCATGGCCATGGTCTGCGTCATCTGCACCGCGTCGCGCGCCGCTTCGCCGGGGTGCCGCATCATCGGGGGTACCGGCATCGGCGTGGGCATGCCGAAGGGAGCCATTGATCCGCCGGACCCGCCCATGAGCCCCAACTGAGCCTGCATCACGTTGGAGTCATTGTCGGGCATCGGTCATCTCCGGCGTTTGCCTCCCTGGGGTTGGGGCGGCGGAAGAGGCGGCAGTTGGTCGTCGGGGACGGTCAGCTTGTCGACCTTGGCCAAACGGGCTTCGTCCTGCTTCTGCTTCGCGGTCTTTCGGCCCTTCGGCGGGTCGCGATAAACGTAGTGCCTGACTTGGCGTTCATAGGCCCCAAGCATAGCCTCAACACCCTCGGTAGACACATCGGAAAGTGGCTTGAGCAGGTTCGCCACAAGTAGAGCGAACGCGACCTTCTCGTCGCGCTCTCGGCGAACCATCGCTCGGAGGACTTCGTCCTGAGCGGTACCTCGTGGGTGGAGCGGAACGCCTCGATGGAAAAGCGCGGCCCGCTCGTTACCCCACGAGGTTGTCAAAAACTGTCGGTGGCGCCGTCGCTGAAGACCAACATGACCTTGCGATCGAAGACCGCCAGCTTCTGCGCCAACAGCGAGTACAGCGGCGCCGGCAGCTTCTGCAGCAGCGTCATGACAGCGTCGAAGTCCTTGTCATTGGTGTGGGGAAGCGGCTCCCCACGGAACTCGTAGAGGCTGGCGGCCAGGTTGTACCGCGTGATCAGGTCTTCCTGTGTCAGCACCAACCCGGGGCGCTGCAGCTCGAGGGCGGTCTGCACCCGCAGGTGATCTTCGTACAGGCGCGTGCGGAGCACCACGCGCGTGCCGCGGAGCTCGACGTACTCCTCGTAGTAGCCCTTCGACATCACGGCGTCGAAGATCGACAACGCCTCGGTCAGCGGGATCTTGGCTTCCTCCAGCCGCTTCTCGTAGGCCTCCTTCGGCGTGAGCTGGATCTCAGGTTCATCGGGTGCGCCGCCGTCGCCGCCGGCGTCTTCCGCGGGCGGCGCCGCAGGCTTGGCGGCGGGCGGCTTCGCGGGCATGAACGTGGGCGCCGGTGCCGCCGGGCGCGCCATCTCGGAGCGCGTCTGCGCCTTGGGGTCGACGGGGTCTTTCCGTCGAGCTTCGTTGCCGGGGGCCGAGCGGAAGTCGCCGATCGGCGGACGCGTGGAGTTGCTCATAGAAACTCTCCGGAAGCTTGGTACAAGGAGGAAGCGGTTGGGGGTTTACCACGTAAACCACCTTCGGCTATATCACACCCCAGTGGAAAGGCAGCAGCAATGAAGTGTAGCGCGTGCGGATTCGCCATACCCCTGCCGAAAGCAGGAGACAATCGAGCGTGCATGGCGTGCGGGAAGCAGATGGCTCCCGACAGCGACGACTATCTTTTGCACGGCGCGGGCGGCCTCGTCAAAGAGGTTCGTCTGGGCCAGATCGAGATGGGGCGCCTCACCGAGCGCGTCCTCAAGGACAAGAACTTCGCCGTCGTCGAAGGTCCAGTCGGCATCGGCAAGTCCTTCGGATACTCCGTCCCGGCCATCCAGTCCAAGAAGCGCATCATCATCAGCACGGCCAAGAAGCAGCTCCAGCACCAGCTGGCGTACAAGGATCTGCCGTTCCTCGGTGAGCGCCTCGAGCAAGCGGTCACCGTCGCCTTGCTGAAGGGCAAGTCGAACTACGCCTGCAAGGTCAAAGGCACGTCGCTGGCGCCCAACGACGCCGAGCAGTTCTTCCGGTGGCTGGACCAGTCCAAGAACGGTGACCTCACCGACTGGCCTGGCCGCAAGCCGGCGTACTGGCAGGACGTCACGGCTGAGGACTGCGTTGGTGGCAAGCGCTGCCGATTCAGCAAGGACTGCGGTTACTGGCGCGCCAAAGACCAGATCAAGACCGCCCAGATCGTCGTCGCCAACCACCACGTCGTGGCGTGGGACCTGCGCTTCGGTCCGCAGAAGCTGCTCGGCAAATACGATGCGCTGATCGTCGACGAAGCGCACCAGGCCGTGTCCGCCTTCCGCGGCGCGTACACCAAGACGGTGACGCCCTTCAGTATGAAGCGGGTCATCAAGATGGGTGACCGCGCCGGCTTCAACATCGGCACGTACAAAGCCCTCGAGGACGCCTGGGCAGCGATGTTCCAGGAGGTCAAGAACGCGGAGGGCGAGATCCCCGGCGACCCGTTCGGCCAGGCAGGCGACCACGCCGGGAAGCTCCTGGCGGATCTGGCCATCGCGGTGAAGAAGGAGCTGGCCGAGCACGGTGCGTCTCTCGCTGACAACGAAGACGACGCGGGGTACCAGCCGAGCCCCGCTCGCGACAGCGCGTGGCAGGCGATGGACGCCCAGGAGCGGGACTACGTCGCCAGCCTTGAGATGCTGGCGAAGGCGGTGGATCGCCCACGTGAGGCGCTGACGGCGATCTGCGCGCCTGACACGAACACGGTGTTGTACGTCAACACCACGGAGAAGGGCCACAAGATCGTCAACGCCGCGCCCGTTAACATTGGTTCGCTGGTGGGGCCGAAGCTGCAAATGATCGACACCGTTATCCTGACCAGCGCGACCATCGCGGTGAACGGCAGCTTCGCCGACATCAAGAGCCAGCTCGGCCTGACGATGCCGGTGAAAGAGTACGACGACGCAGGCGTGCCCACGGGAGAGCTCAAGCCCAAGCGGCAGATCGAAGAGCTCGTTCTGCAGTCGCCGTTCGACTACTCGAGCCAGGCGGTGCTGTACACACCGTGGAACATGCCGATGCCCGTCGGCACGGGAAAGTTCGAAGTCGAGCAGCGCGCCAAGTACATCAGCGCCATCTCGCAGGAGTGCAAGCGGCTGATCAAGGCATCCAACGGCAACGCGTTCGTCTTGTTCACGTCCGCGCAGGACATGAAGGACGTGCACGCGGCGTTGCTGGCCGAGGAGTTGGAGACTCCGCTCATCGTCCAAGCCGAGGACGCCGAGTCGACGTTGCGCGAGTACATGCGCACGCCCCGCAGCGTCATCCTGGGGCTCAAGAGCTTCTGGGAAGGCGTCGACGTCGTCGGTGACAAGCTGCGGTTGGTCATCATCGTCAAGCTCCCGTTCCCAATGGTCAGCGACCCCGTCATCAAGGCGCGGTCTCGAGCCATCGTGGCCGAGGGTGTGGCGGCGGGGCAGTCGGAGCAGACAGCAGAACGCGGCGTGTTCCAGTCGGTCCAGATCCCGGGGATGTTGACGGACCTCCGTCAAGGCTCCGGGCGGCTCATCCGGTCCAAGGCTGACAAGGGCGTGCTGGCCGTGCTGGACCCGCGCATCTGGACGGGGAACGGCAAGCAGCTGCCGATCGTCGGTCAGAAAGACTACCGCGGGTACGGCGGCCTGTGTGTGGCAGCCATCGGCTTTGGCAACCGCACGGCCGACTTCAATTTCGTGACCAAGTACTTCAAGTATCTCGATCAGGAGCTGGCGCGTGCCGCAAAGCCGGGTGATTCAACACCCCCGTGAGCACGAGGCGTTCTGCGCTTACCTTCGCGAGATCCGAACCGCCCGCGGGTTCACTCAAGCGAAGGTGGCGCAGGCGCTGAATCTCTCGAGGCCTCAGTATACTGCGCTCGAATCGGGGCGCAGCATGTTGACGTTTGATCACCTGTGTGGTCTGGCCCAGTTCTATACGCTCGAGTTGTCTGAGCTGACCGCACGGAGGCTGTAGTGCCGCGCATCCCGGGGACCAAGGTACGCATCTGCCCGTGTGGCCGCCGTCTGGTCGGTCGCCCGGGTTCGCGCGTCCGGTGTCCGGGGTGTGCGACACTGCGGCTCATCCCAAACGTCGTTCCGGAGAAGCCATGATCGCGCGCCGCATCATCGCCGTCGACGCCGTGGGCGTGCGCGCCATTGCAGGGCCGGTCACCGCCGCAGCCGTCCTCTATGAGGATACGGCGAAGGAGCCGACCTTCGTCGCGACGGACCGACGGGGTCGACCGGTCAGGTATACTCTGACGGAACCCGCCAAGATCCCCGACGCCATGCTGGCTGGCGTCGTCGCACACATCCGGCGCACCGCCTTGAGCGTGGCGCAAGTCCAGCGGCCGGCGCGCGTCATCACCAACGCCAAAGACGCCGCCTGGTACGCCATGGGACAGGCCGCTGCGCGGGTCACCGAGCGCGTCATCCACCAGAACAGTGCGACGCTGCAGGTCCGCCCCGACGAGCTGGAGATCTACATCCCCGCTGGTGGTCACTGCCCCTACGCGCTCGTTGGACGTGTCGGGCAGCGCCCAATGATCGCCGATTGGCGACGAGGCGCCGCGCTGATTTTGGCTCGAGCGGCGCACATCGATGCGCTCAACCAACTGCACGACGTCTTCCCGGAGTACGATTTCGCGACCAACCGCGGCAACACCTCACAAACCCACCTGAAAGCGATCCGGCGCTACGGCCACACCCCTGAACACCGAGGACACTCGTGAGCCAACCTGTTCTTACCCCGCGTCACGACACCACGCGCTGCGCCAAGTGCCGAAAGCTGTTCAAGGCAGGTGACCGTGTCATCGTCGTGCACATCGTGATGAAGACAGGGTTCAACGCGGCCAACCGTGAAACCGGCGCGTGGCTGTCTGAGGAGTTCGAGCTCGCGCACGCCATGTGCGACAACCCGGCGCTCGAAGGTCAGATCATCGGGGTGGGTGGATGAAAAAGAAGGCGGGCATCTTCGATCCTTGGCGACAGACGGGCCCTGCGTTGGAGCCCGTGGTAGCGCCGCGGGAACCGCAGCGGGTCGACCTTGCGCAGGAGAGCCAGGCGCACCCGGTTCGCTTCCACGGAAGGCGCGGCGGCGTGTCCGTCTGGTTGACGACCGCGGACCCGGAGCAGCGGACGCAGCAGGCCCAGACGAACGTGCTGGCAGCCATCCTCGAGCTGGGCGCGCAACCGAAGCTCGCGAAAGTCTTCACCGACTGGGGCGTCTACACCACTGTGTCCAAAGACGCGCCGCGCACCATCATCAGCGATGGGACGCGAACCGTATCGGTCAATGGCGATTACGTCGCGGCCCTGGACGCGATAGCGTCAGCGTTCCGGGAAGCCGTGCGTGTCGACCCGAAGGCGGGCGACTACTTGCTGTCCTTGGGGATCAGAGCGTACCTCGTCTAGGAGAAGACATGAACCAGAACCAGTGTGGCAACTGCAAGAACTTCGATCGCGTCGTCGGTGCCAAGAGCAGGCTGCAACCGTTCGGCTGGTGTGCAGCGCGCTCGGTGTACCCCGCCAAGGAAGGCCCTGGGCAGGCCTTCCCCGCGGGGGTCAAGCGCATGGACGATCCGGCGAAGCCCGCGAAACCCCTCATTGTCTACCAGGACACCGTTGACGCCGGCTGCGTCTACTTCGCTCCCAAGGGTGTGTGATGACGACCAAGATGATCGACGTTCCAGATGGCAACGGCGGCTGGGTGAAGGCCGAGGGCACCGTCATGCCCGGCGCAACCGCGAACAAGGCGCGCCAGGCGGACGCGATGAAAGCTGCGTTCATCGAAGAAGCCGGGACACTCACTGAGCGCCTCATGGCCTACGACGTCGTGTACCTGCGCGACATGGGGCTCTCCAAGGAGCACCGCGCCTTCGCCGCCGCGCTTTACTGCGTGAATTTGCGTGAGACGTACCCCGACGGCCCCGCGGCTTTCGACGCGATCGCCGCCGAAGCCGCCGCCTACTACGACGCGAACGCGCCCAAGGTGAAGGGGTGACGGCGTCGCGCATGGTCATGGACGCGGAGGCGTCCTACTTGTTGCTCATGGCTCGGCGTACCCTAAACTTCGTGAAGAAGGCCGCTGAGCAGGGCGAAGAGTACCACGACATCCAACCAATGCAGGATCTGCAATGTGGGTACGCAGCGAAACTGAGGTTCACCCCCGGGCCGTCAGGCCAGCTGCGTCCGACAGTAGTGATTGGGCGAGCGTCGGTACACCACGCGATCAACTTTACCGAGGCGGGGGCCCTACAGGTGGCGACGGAGATCCTCGGTGGCCCGGCCAAGCCACTGGACGGAATGCCGACCGGACGGCAGACCTTCTGCTTGACCAAGGACTACTGAGATGAAGCCGACGCTGTACATCGGGCTCGACGGGCCCATCTTGATCCCGTCTCTCGACAACCTGGACGTGTTCCTGCAGCGCGGCATCGCTGACTACGCCAAGTCGTTCATGCACTGGGCGAAAGAGCACTTCGTGATCCACTGGTTGTCGGAGGGTGGGCACCGGGAGGCGTTCTACACCGCGCGCCGCTTGGCGCTGCCCGAGGACGCAGTGTCGTCGTCGTCTTTTCGCACCGCCAAGACGGACGCTATCAACCCCCGGGAGAGCTTCTACTGGATCGACGGCCCGCTGCTCCCCGCTGAGGTGGAGTGGTTGAAGCGGCACGGTCATGAGAGCCGGTACATCCGGGTCGACCCCGCGGTCGGCCTGACGCCGGCACACAAAGACCTGTTGTCGCAGAAGCTTCGGAGATAGGGTTCGACATGTCAGACCAAGGTCAACTGATCACGTGCAAAGATTGTTGCACCGAATTCTTGTTCACCGCAGGTGAAGCAACGTTCTACGCCGACAAGGGTTTTCAGGTTCCTCGACGCTGCAAGCTGTGTCGTGACAAGCGCAAAGCCGCGGACCGCAGTCACCAGCCCGCACCGGTTCCGATGGAACAACCCCTCCCTCGAGATCGGCGTCGAAAGGGCGGTCGTCGAGATGACCGCGATGACAACTACTGAGGTAATTCATATGCATCTCCTCGATCACGGGTACCTTAAGCTCATTGAAGGCTGGGGTTCCGACGAGTCCATCATCGAAGCGGCGCGCATGAGCACAGGCAAAGGGTTCCTCGGTTGGGGCCCACGCCACGCCGAGACCTGTGAGCGCCACCACGCACTGCTGCAGAACCAGCTGCACACAGGGACGCCCTGTACGTGCGACGGGCCGAAGCCTGGTGACGAGAAGCTGCTGAAGTACCTCTACGACAACAAGCACAACACGCCGTTCGAGATGGGTGGTCTCGTCATCGAAGTGCAGGCGCCGATCTTCGTGTTCCGCGAGTGGCACCGACACCGCACACAGAGCTACAACGAGATGAGCGCACGGTACGAGCCATTGCCCGACGTGAACTACATCCCGACGGTCGAACGCCTGATGATGAACGCGGGCGGCACGAACAAACAGGCGGGCACGATTAAGGGATCGGCGGCGCTTACCGAAGAAGCAGCCGCCGCGTACCGCGACGAGCTGGCGCTGATGTACCTGGCCCAAGAGAGGCTCTACCAGGGCGCGCTCAAGTCCGGCATCCCCAAGGAGCTCGCCCGCATCCACCTCCCCGTCGGCCGCTACTCCCGCATGCGGGCCTGTGCAAACCTGCGGAACTGGTTGGCCTTCCTGACGCTGCGCATGGACGAAGCCGCTCAGTCGGAGATCCGCGAGTACGCCAACGCTGTCGGCGTCCTCATCAAGCAGCGGTTCCCGCGCACGTGGGAGCTGTTCGACGCGTCGAGGGCGGCGTGACCCGAGTCATCCACTGGAACCAGGCTCGAGCCGTGGACGGCGAGGTCTACATCGGCCGCATGGCTGGTGCGGCAGGGTACTTCGGCAGTCCGATCCGCCTGGGTAGTGTGTGCGTCGTGTGCGCCAAGCGCCATAACGATGCGGGGAGTACCCTAGATTGCTTCGAACAGTGGGCGCGCACACGTCTGATGACGGACCCGACGTATCGGGAGAATGTCAAAGACCTGCACGGCAAGACGCTGGTCTGCTGGTGCGCCCCTGGACCGTGTCACGGCGACGTGCTCGCCAAACTCAGCGCAGAGCTCAACAGGAGTGGGTCATGAAGTGGATCGGGATTCACGGTGCTTCGGAGTCAGGCAAGGACACCGCGGCGGACTACATCATCACCACCTTCGGCGGCGAGAAGGTGTCTTTCGCCGATCCGTTGAAGCATCTGTGTCGCGATGTGCTGGGGTTCACGCAAATCCAGCTCTGGGGTCCCAGCAAGCACCGCAACGAACCGGTGCAGCGGTACATCGGGGAAGAGCGCGCTGAGGCATGTCACATCGCACGCGTGCGCCTTCGTGACTACGGCCCGTCGTGGATCGTCGCCGTCCTGCCGTACTTCGGCCCCGAGAAGCGCGCGACCGCGTTCACCGCTCTCGTCGCGTGGCTCGAGGACTGCCTTCGCCAGCCAGCGCTGACGCCGCGCTACGCCCTGCAGACGCTCGGTACCGAGTGGGGTCGCGCACAGGACCCCGACATCTGGCTGTGGTTCGCCAAAGCCGACGTGGAGCGCCGCGGCCTGACCGGGTACGCAGTCATCCCCGACTGCCGATTTTTGAACGAAGCGCAGTTTCTGCAGCGGCTCGGCGCCCCGCTGATCGAAGTCATCCGACCGGGCCATGACGGCAGCAATGCGCTGGCCGCCGGCGTCGCCGCGCATGCGTCGGAGATGTCGCGCATCCTCCAAGCCGACGCGTTCCGCCCCTGCATCACGCACACCATCAACAACGACAGCACCCTCGAGGCCTTCAAGGAAAGGATCTGGGGTGTCATCAGCCCGGAGATCCCGTGGCCAAACAAGTCTTCAAAGCCGTCGATCGAGAGTACCGATTCGACGTCCATCGCGTCGGGTACGGATACACCCGACTCGTCGCCGTCAACGTCAAGTACCACGGAGACCCAGCCCCTCCGGTCTCCGACGAGCACAAACGAAAACTCGCCGTCATCGCAGCTCACGACGGGCAAACCGAAAGCACCCTTCGGCAGTGGGCCGAAGACGACACTCGGGAAGGGTTCTGGGACTGGGCCAAACAACGGGCGCAAGAGCTGAGACTTGGTCCTGTTCACTCCGAAGGTCGCTGCGGCGGCTGGCTTGCCCTCGAGCAGTGGTCGGTGACAGCCGTGGAGAGCACCTGCGAGGCGACGCAGGAGCGGTGCGAACACTGCGACAAAGAAGACCATGAGCACGTCAACGGACAGTGCTTGCTCATGGCAACCAAGCAGAGCCTGGTGGTGAAACTCCACCGGGAGGCTCAAGAAGCTCTCGACAACCTGGAGAAGTTCGAGGCGGAGATCGCCAAGGCCATGGAAGGCATCCGTGACGAGCTGATTCACCAGACTGAATTTCGGATCGAACAAGAGTACGAAGACGTCAAAGACGAGGAGCCCCCCATGCGAAAACCCTGGGATGAGTACTTCATGGACATCGCAACCGCCGTCGCCACACGTGCCACCTGCAACCGCAAACACGTCGGCGCCGTCATCGTCCTGAACAACCGCATCTTGAGCACCGGGTACAACGGCAGCATCCCTGGAGCGCCACACTGCGACGAGGTCGGGCACATGATGGAAGACGGGCACTGCGTGCGCACCGTGCACGCCGAGGCCAACGCCATCAACCAAGCAGCGCGGTACGGTGTGGCGGTGGACGGCGCGACCATCTACACCACCGCGTCACCGTGCTGGCCGTGCTTCCAGAAAATCGTCAGTGCGGGCTTGAAGAAGATCGTCTTCGGCGAGCTCTACCGCGACGAGCGCATCAAGACCTTCGCCCTTGAGTCCAACATCACGCTGCTCGACCTGAGCAAGGGAGCCTAATGTCCGACGACAACTTCAAATTCATCACAGAGAAGCGCATGGGCAAGTTGCGGCGTCAGCACGCAGCGACGCTGACGCGCATCGCTGAGCGGCGCGCGGAAATCGAGATCGAGCTCGCCTCTCTGGCAGAACAAGAGGATGCCGTGCTCGACAAGACCATGGCGCGGTTGCAGATCGACACGGACGGACCGTTCCGCGGGCTGCGAGTGGCCGACGGCAAGTACGTCCACGCCGTCTACTGCAGCTGCCCGTCCTGCCAGGCGGAGCTGAACAACACCACGGTGACGGCGGCAACGGAGATCATGCTGGCCCGTGGCCTGGTGCACGCCGACCAGGCGCCTCGCCTCTTGCATGAGGCGCAGATGATGGATAAACAACGGGGCCCGCCAGTGATTCACTGATCGGGTATGTGGGCCCGACCTGGTTTCGACGAGGAGAATCAACACCGAAGTGCGTGCCGTGGTTGGTCAGCAGGCCACGTAAAAAGCAGACCAAAAGCAAGAAGCCAACGACAACGTCGAAGGCACCTTCGCTCACGCCATGGCCGCCTGAGAAGGTGGTCCTGCTGGAGCAGGGTTGAAGCGGACCGCGAGGTCTTAGCTTCCGTGGATCCCGGTAGGCGCTGCAGTAACGGGTGAAGCGTGTTTTACGGCAGCTGGGGTTCCGGGCACAGGCCCACCACTCACCGGAACTTGAGATGAAGCGGGTGTTGGGTACGTACGCCAGATCTCATCTGGACACGCACGTAGTACTTCGATCGAGAAACTTTTCGGACGCGGGTTCGATTCCCGCCGGGTCCACCAACGGCCCTTGCACGCCGGCTCCTGAGATGTGCAGGAGTGAAGTGCAGGACGGTCACCGAGCAGGAGTGTTTAGAAACCATCTCCGGATCAAGCAAGCCCTGACAGATCGATTTCGTGGTTTCTGCAGTTGGGGCGTCGGTGAGTAGAGAAGCTTGGCTTGGGCGCTTTGAAGTCCTGGGCTGGTGGAGGTGACGAGGCATTGAAACCTCGTTGCCCTGACAAGGTAAAACCTTGGGGACGAGGGCGTAGACGTACGCCCTTTTCTTTTGCCCCCCGGTGGCTACATCCACCACGTGCACCTGTAACGCTCAGTGGCAGAGCTCGGCGAGTAATGACCGACCGGCGCAGGGGTTCGATCCCCCTCGGGTGCGCCAGGAGAACCACGTGAAGACGACCATCCAGGGCTACGAACCGAACACGACCACCACGGGTGAAATCTCCATCGAGACTGTGTACAGCCAGACACAGGCTGGGCTGATCCCGCTCAACGGCGACTCGCTCGTCGATGTGCGCGTCGGCGACAAGGCTGTGCGCATCAGCCTGCGCGAGCTCACCGCCGCAGTCCTCGGTGCAGAAAAGGCCGCACCCCCGCCGGGCTGGACCTTGCAGGGGCTCTATGGACCCAACGGGACGACTATCCCGCCGGCGCCGTGGGGTGTGCGGCAGTGGTAGGTGCGTCCTCGTCGGATGGCACCAACATCCCCGCGAAGTAGGCGGGGCACGCGAGCATCAACGCGCGCAGGATGGCACCCTGCGCGTCCAGCGCCGCCCGCAACCCTCGAGCGGTCCAGCGGTACTGTTGGCGCAGCTTGCTGATGGCGACGTTGCCGCGTGTGTGGGCGCGCAGCACCATCAGCCAGGTTGTGGGCTCGACGCGACGGCCAAACTCCACGTAGTTAAACAGATCCTTCGCGGCAGCGTGAAAGAGTTCAGCTTCGGCTTTGGTCGGCTTGCGCTCGGCCAAAGCCTGTCGGTACTTCTCGCGATCACAGTTGATCATCGTCATAGTCTTCTTCTCCTGAGTCCAAAAAAGCGGGGACTCGTCCGCGTGGCGCCTGGCCCAGGACTCGAACACTGGGACCTCTCACCGCCACACCTTTCGGCGCCGGCGAGCGCTCTACCGCTGAGCTAGCCAGGCATGTCCCACAGCCGCAGGTGTTGAACAGCCTTCGACTTCCCGTGCGGCGTCAGGAAGCCAAGGGCAAGCGCTTGCCCGTCCCAGGGTGGGTCGGGTTCGCGGATCAGACGTGGCATGTGCTCGGAGCCGGCGTCGAGCTCGGCGTAGAGCGCCAGGAGCTCCGCTTCGTCAGCGACCTGGAGGACGACGGCAATCGTGTGGGGGCTGGCCGGGCCGGTCTCACCGGCGGCGTGGACCGCCATCGCCAAGGCGACCCCTACAGGCAGGTCGCGGCGCAAGACAACGTAGTGTCGTGGCGGAGGTCTAGAGCTGGTGCGGGCATTGGAACCGCTGCTGTCAATGGCTCATGAGGAAAGCGTAGACGCCAACGGCTCGGGCGTCAAGTCGTCCTCGATGCGAACTAGCGCACTGTGGGATTACCCACGAACGGGCGTCGTTCAGCAGGACTCGCGTTCCAAGCCGTGTTGATCTGCTTGTTGCGCGCGAATTGCTTGAAGAGACCTCGCGGGATGCGTTGTTCGACCGATGCGTCCGGCGTTGTGAGTGACGCGGGGTAGTCGAAGCTCAACCGCGCCGGTTCACCGCCACTACCCGCTGCGTAGTCGTGGGTGCGTCGTGTGCCTGCGTCGTTTGCGTAGATTCCTGCGTGCTCTTTGTTGAAGAGCGCGGACGCCAGATCTTCGTTGTGGTCCACTGCTCGCCGAGCGCTACGACGACGATCCCACGCCTCACGTGGCGCCTGACCCGCCGTGGACATCGACATCCCGGGTCCGTGTTGAACGGTTGCTTGCGCAGCGGGCAACGACATGCCGGTTTCCAGGCTGCGCATATTGCCGCGCAACACATCACCCCATGCTGCGCGGTAGGTTGGTGATCCAAAAGGTGCGTCGTTGACGTCAGGTACACGTTGCAGGGAACGCAACTTCTGCTGCACCGCTTCGTGACTGACCGCGTTCGGTGAAATCGGCACACCATGGACCTGCCGAGACAACCGGTCATAGTGCGGCAGCGCCCGCTCGAGCGGCATTGCAGCGAGCTCTCGACCCCATCGCGACGCGGCGACTTTGATACCGAACGACGTCAAAGAAAGGACAACGCCGGCGTCGTAAGGGGACAACATGACGTAAGTATAGGTGCTCAGGGAGTCCCACTGGACAGCGCCGCCCGTTCGGCCGCCTCTTTGGGCGTCATGCAGAGCATCGCCGGGACCGACGGATCCAGCACGCAGATGACTACCCCGGGCACCCACTGGTCGACCGCGGACGTGAACTCCACGTTCATCGGGCAGACCTCTTTGACCACCTCCTTCACGATCTCCGCCGGTTCTGGGCACGCCGGCGCCGGGGGCGGCGGTGCGACTTCGGTCACAGTGCGACAACTCGAGACAGCGAGGGCAAGGAGCAGCAGTTTTTTCATGGGCCCCCAAGTCTACCTGACAAAATGAGAAGCATGAAGATCTTCATCCTGGACGACGACGAAGCACGCCATCAATCACTCATTCGGCGATACCCTGGGCACTGGTTCGTGCGGGCCTACACCGCCGACGAAGCGATCAAGAAGCTGTCGGAGGGGCCTTTCGACTTGGCCTTCTTCGATCACTACCTTGGGGATTGGTATAAGGAACAGTGCGAAGACGGGGGTGAGATTCTTTGTGAGCGCACCGGACTCGACGTCGTCGAGTTCCTCTTGACGCATGTCCCGCGAGAGAAGTGGCCCGAGGACATCGTGGTCCACACCTGGAACAAAACCCGCGGGCAGTTGATGACGGCGCTCCTGGTCGAGAAAGGAGCGTCGGCGATCTACCAACCATTTACGCCGTAAAGGACGCTTATGTACACGAGCCGAATCCGCACCTACGAAATTGATCTGACGCTCCCTGAGAGCGACCGCTGGGCAGAAGTCATCGAGAACGAGATCGGCGCGGCGGGCGCGCTGTTGCAAGAGTGCATTGAGACCGATGAGCATGTTGTGCTGCGGCTCACCCCGATGCTGCGGCGGACGGTGCTGAGCCCGCTGGGGCTCATCTACCGCGCCATCGGAGGCCGCTACCACCGGGAGATGCGCGCCTGGGGCGAAGCGCTCGAGCTCTCTGTAGGCGAGGTCACCGCCATGAACTGCATCTATGAGCTGTCTCCGGCGTGCACCGCGGGCATCGTCAACACCCGTCGAGGACCGGTGCACGTGCGGTCTCTCGATTGGCCGTTGGACTTGATCGGTCCTGCGACGGCATTGTTCCGCTTTGTCGGTGGACCTCATGAGTTCGTGGCTGTGGGTGTCGCCGGTCACGTGGGCGTCTTCTCCGGCATGGTGCCGGGGGCGTACTCCGTGACGATCAACCAGGCGCCGTCAGACGGACTGTCGCTCTCATCGGGAGCGTCGTTCCTCTTGCGTCACGTTCTGGAGACCTGCGCCACGTACACTGCAGCAGTGCAGATGCTGAAGGCCGCGCCGCTGGCGGCGTCAGTGTTCTACACCGTGTGCGGAGCCCGCGAAGGTCAGGCGTGTGTCATCGAGCGCACGCGCCGAGCTTCAGCGGTCCGCCGTCTTCGCAACGACGTCATCGTGCAGGCGAACCACTTCGTGTCGCCGAAGTTCCAAGCATGGAACGAGCCCGCGGACGAGTTCGAGGAGTCATACGAGCGCGCGGACATCTTGGAGGAAGCCCTCCTGCGCGCGCCGAGCAACAGCGACGCCCGACGCATGAGTCGCTGTCTGGATGAGGATCAGGTGTTCAACGAATCGACGCAGCAGCAGATGGTGTTCGTGCCGCGCACAGGTGAGCTCAAGGTCTGGCGGTACGTTCCCTGATCCAGGAAAGGCGGCCTTCGCGCCTTTTTTTGGCTACAGGAACAACTGCTTCGCCAGCCTCGCGCCCTTCTCGTAGGATCCGTCGTCAGCGCCTTCCGCCATCTGTTGACGACGACGGTTGCGGTTCTGGTACCACCCCAACAGCTTGGATCCGCCGTAGATCCCACCGGCCAGCGCAGCGCCAACACCCAGTCGCGCAGCCGTCGGCCCGTACTTGAGCAGGGTCTCGTGCGTCGGGTCAGGCGTGCCGAAACCCCAGTGTGCTACAGGCTTGTACATCGTCGACTTCAGGTAGTCCGCCCCGAGCACCTCGGACGGCAGCTTCCCCGGTACCACGTGTTTGCCCTGGGGCAGCGCTTGCGCCGGGAACGTGGAGCAGATGGAGCCGATGCAGGCTGGTGCAACCTGTGACTGAAACAGCGCTGCCGACTGCGGCACCTTGCGCACGGGGTGGAACCGCTTCAAGCGATCAAGGCCAGCTTGCGCAGTGTCAGACGCAAAGCCGCCCTCGTTCCTGTTGAACGCCGCACGCGCCTCGATGGTTTGACGCTTGGCTGCCTCAGCGGCATCAGCTGAACGCAGCTTCGGCATGAACAGGTTCTTCAGCGCGGTGCCCGCCGCTTCGTAGGTGTTGTACGTCGCGTTGCCCAGCACACCCAGGAGCTTCTCCGTCTCCGCGACCGTGCGTCCTTGGCCACGGAGAGCTTTCTCCATGTGCTTCTCGAACGTCCCCGTCGTGCGAAGCCCTTGCTCCATGTTTCGGAGCTGTTCATTGATCTGTTCCTGCGTCATATCGGGACGCAGCAACTGCAGGCGCGTATGCTTCGGTTTGAACTCTGCAATGGGCGCCGCTTGCATGCCTGACCCACCAGCGCCGTACATCTGGCCTTTCCGGCCAACCATCTCGACGTGCAGGGACTTCGGCTGACCTGTGGAGATACCGCTGAAGATCTTGAATGGATCGCCCGCCTTGTCGCCCTGCAGGATGATGTCGCCAGGACGGAAGTGTTTCTTGAGCTCGGCCAGACTCGAGACGCTGACGCCCTTGCGGTCATGGATGACAGGCTGGTCGCCGATCATACCGGCCCACGGCGCAGCCATCGCACCTGCCATTCCGAGGTTACGCAAGGTGTGGTCTTCAGGGCGTCCTGACTCGTCCTCGTCGGTTTCTCGAGGATCGTCGACCACGGCGAGTTTCTTGAAGCCCATCATGTTATTCCTGTCCACCGCGCGACTGCCGCGCTACTGTGTTGACGTGCTCGCGTGGAACGTGTCGATTGAAACGCGCTTGCACGGACGGGTGCGCCAGAGCGGCCTCGACACCGGGGCTCAACGGTAGTCCCTGCAACGCGTAAATGCGCGCATTGCGCAGATCCGTAATACGATCCTCGGGAAGCTTCCTGGCTTCAAGCTGTTGCGGGGTGCGTGCGAACTCGCGGTCATACATGCGTTGGATGGCGCGACTCTGACGGCTGTCCATTGGTACAGGCGCATCCCGTGTGCCGCCGACCTGCGTGTACCTCGGCATGAACTGCTGATCAGAGAACGTGGTGTTGGGGCTCATGCGGTCGGCGACACTCGTTGCCCAGCTCTTGGGGCTGGCAGCTGCGTAGGTCAACTCACGCACTGTCGCCTCGGGACCGTAGTGCCCTGCGAATGGTGTGATGGGCTTACCGCGGAGCGCTTGTTCGGCGTGCCACCGTTCACCGACTTCGTGCTCGAGCGCAGGGCGCAACACGTGAGTCGGCAGGCGCGGGTTCACAGCAATCACGCCATCCGCGGAGATTTGTTGCTTTTGCAGACGTTGTTGCAGCGCTTTCGTGTCACCACCAGCCACAGCCGCGTAACCCAACCGTCGTTCGACTTCGGGCGTGCGCCGCAACACTGGCGCACCGGTGGCCGGTTCATAGAGGGCGCCACCGGTTTGAGAGATCGGAGTGCGTTTGAACAGCGCCGTGAGCGATGGGTTTGTGAGCTCACGCATGCGCGGCTTCATGCCGCGCACATGGATCTCAGACATAGCGTCATCCGTCGTCCGTCGGCTCTTGCGAAGATTCTCCCGCAAGTTGCGCAGTTGTGCCTCCTGCGCACTGCCGCCAGGCTGCTGCATTCCAGCAAGTGTCTTCTGCACCGTCGCTGGCGCCGTCCTGGACGTAGACGGGAACTGCGCCCGGAGGCGCATGGCGTTTTCAATGGACGGCGAGACCGCGCCGCGCTGAACCGCGCGCGTCAACGCATCAGCGATCTTCACGCCAAACAAATCTGCAGCAGCCGCGCAACCGTCGTCAAAGGCTTTCTTCGTGTTGTCCATCGACGGTTCCTCCAACAGATCTCTGAACTTCTGGTTCAGTTCTTCCTTCTGCCGCGCCAGACCTTGGAGGTACTGGTCCACGGACCGCTCAGGGTCCTTCAATCTCAGGTGTTGCAGCGGTCCACGGCGAGGGTTCTCGGTGATGAAGTGCTGGACGCGCACGTTGCGCTGGTCTTCGGGCAGGTCAGCGTGGCTGCGGAAGCGGATGCCGCGGCCGATGACTTGCTTGGGGCCCTCTTCGTTCCAGTGCGGCTCGAGGAGCTGGATGAGGCGCGTGCCCTTGAGGTCCAGGCCTTCACCGCCGGCGCGCGAGAGCAGGAGCGCTCGCAGCTTGTTGGCGTTGTAGTCCTGGACCATCTGGTCGCGCTTCTTGCGTGTCATCGCCCCGGTGAACTCGCCGTACGGGATCTTCCGCTCGTCGAGCAGCTGCTTGTACGGCCCGATGCCGGCGTCGAGGTAGTTCGAGTACACCAGCGCCTTGGCTCGGGGGTTCTCGTCGAGCAGCTTCTGCAACTCCTCAACGGCCCGCCGGATTTTCGGCTGATCGGGCGGTCGGTCAAGGTGGTACGGCGCGGTGCTGTTCGAAACCTGCCGGGTGCCCTGCAGGAATCGGTTCAGCTGAGCGATCTCGGACTTCTTTGGCGGAAGGCCGCTGACGACACGCTCATGCACCCACGCCGGCGCGCGGCCCATGATGGTGTCATAGATCTCTTTCTGCCGCACGCCCATTGGGACGCGAATGGTTTCGTCCGAGCGAAACGGGAAATCCGTCTTCGAGCTCGGGTGGTAGTCGACGTACTTCTTCAGCACGCCTTGCAGGTATTCCCGGTTCGCCGGGTTCACCTCGAAGCTGGTCGTCGGCTCCTTGCCGAGCAGCTTGCCGACGAAGCCGGGGTTGTGCTGGACCTCGGAGACGAACAGCCGCCGGAAGTCATCGGGATCCGACGGCAGCACTGAGTGCCCGGCGGCGATGTTCACCGGGCCCGCAGCGTCTGACGGCTGGTTGTAGAAGAGCGAGCCCGTCAACAGCAGCCTTTTTTTGGCCTCAGTGTTGCGCAGGGCACGCTGTGCCTGCGTCGGGTTCCGTGAGCGGTGCGCTTCGTCGACGATCAGCAGCGGGTTCGTCAGCTTGGTTTGTGTGCGCGCTGCGTTCTCGAGACTCTGGATGTGCGTCTCGGGCGCGTCGTGCGGCGCGTGCTTGTGGAGCTCCTTCACGTAGTTCGCCCGCAGAGCGGCGGGCAGGACAACGTCGGCGGGCAGGCCCAGCGCATCGGCGACGGCGATGGAGGTCAAGGTCTTGCCGGACCCGAGGCCGTGCATGGCGACGAGACCAGGCTGATCGGCTTTCAGGAGCCGATCTACCACCCGTTGTTGGTGGGGTTGGAGTGGTGTGTCGACGTCAGCAAGCTTCCAGAAACCGAGCTTCTCGGGGAGCGGATGATCCCAAGGCGCGTAGCCGTGCATGAACCACTGTTTCGGCGTCGCGTGGCCCATATTCATCAGGTCATCAGGTGCGTGATGCCACTGCGGCGGCAGCAGTGTGTACTTAACGTTGTTCGCCAGGCTTGGGACCCGGTGTTTCAGCGATTCCAGCATGTGCCGCGCGCTGCCTTCAGGTGCAACAGCATCGGCGTCCGGGTGGTTGAAGAGATGCCGTACGTCTCGTGTAGCTTGCCCTGCATTCAGCGCGGTGTGATTCAGGTAGTCCTTCCAGTATTGAAGAGATGTCGGGCTGTTATGGCCTGGTATCGCTACAGCGATCTTCTGTCCCTCAAGCACGTAGCCGCCCGCGGCGCCTCGCAGGTCCGTCTTCTTTTCGTTCTCGCGCTCGGCCATGTTCTTCGCCGCCTCGGACGAGACAGGTTGCATGCCCTCATTGTCACGCACGAGCGCCGGGGGTGCTGAGGGCATGATCTTGGTGAGCGTGGCGCTCTTCAAGCCGAAGCACTCCAGTGCAGCAGTGATTCCGGCTGCGTGAGACATCAGACACCACTCTCAGGTTTTTCATCGGGGTGGAAACGGCGCCACGCCTTGCGCGCTGCGGTGAGACCCAGCGGAGCGAGACTGACGGCGCCGTACGTGCCGAAAGCGCCGGCCAACGGCACCGCCTTGCGCATGCCTGTTGCCACACCGTGTTTTCCGATCAAGTGCTTCAGCGCGTGCAGCGATGCTGCGGCCTCGTCGAGGAGCATAGGCGTTGCAACAGCTGCCGCGACTCCACCGGGAATCCATGAAGGCTCGTCACCAAGCGCTGCGCCCATCATCGCAGCGCGGCGCAGTACGGGCTGCGTCGTCAGACTGCGCGACATACCGGGAATGAGTATCCCGGCCAATCGCCGATCCCGTCCAGCTTGTGTCTTGCCGTGTCCGCCGAGAAGGTTGTCCAAGAATTCGTAGTTCTTGCGATGGCCCAGCTCGTGTGCGGCTGTGGCCTCCGTCGCTCCGCGACCAAGTCCGATCGAGTAGTCGCGTGGCCGATTCGCGGGATGCCGCATATACGCATCGCCGGGCAGCGTTCCTTTATCAAGCTTCGTCGAAGGCGCGGCCATCTCCTTGGTCAATTTTTTGAAATTCTCTGCCTTCGAGAAATCCTTTCCGCCAGGATCAGGCAGACTTGCGACAGCCATGGAGGCCCTGTGCGCGGCGCGCCCTCCCATATGTCCGGCCGTAACCCCGCCGACGAGCTGCAACGCTGTCTGCACCGGCTTCGGAACATCAGACCAGCTGGGCCCTTCGGTCTTCACGGGCTTGTCATGTGACGGCTTCGCTGCTTTCGCAGGCGCTTTGGGCGCCTGCTTGTGCGATTTGGTCGGCTTGTGCGGCTCCTTCTTCGCCGACGCTTCCTTTGACCAGATCATCTTGGCGACTTGACCCAACTGTCCCGAGGACATCTTGTCGAGATGCGCCTCACCCGTCAGGCCTTGGCACTTCGCCTTGAACTCCGGCTGATCTACTTCGATGTCGCTGTCGCGCGCGATGGTCCGTATGAACGCCGGCGTGAAGGCGGCGAACTTCTCGAGCGCGTCCAGGATCCCCGCTTTCTTCGCAGTGTCCTCCATGTCTTTGTCTCCAACGCGCTCGGGCAGTCCCTTGATGTCCTTGGTGTGGTGAGCCCATTCTCGAGCCGTGCCGGGCTTCAGCTCGCCGCGCGCTTCGGCGGCGAACATGAAGCGCTGCTGGGCCTTGGACTTGAAGGGCACGTCAACCCACCCCGAACGCCTTGTTCACCACCGGCTGCGCCGCCATGCCAGCGAGCTGCGAGCCCATGCCAGAACCGGGGATGAGGCCCGTTGCGGCGCCGGCCAGGCCCGCCTTCAGCTTGTTGCCCGCGCCGGGGCCCGCGCTCATCGCGTTCATGCCGGCGTTCAGCGCCATCGGCGCGGCCTTGCTGGCGACGTACCGGCCGACCGTGCCGGCCATCAGGCCCTTGGCGGCGCCGGCGACGGCGGGAACTGCGGCCGCGGCCAGAGGGGCGAGGGCGATCTTCTCGCGCAGCGCCTGGATCTGCGGGCCGTTGAAGGAGGACTCTTTTGTTTGAGCGCGGCCTTCCGCTTTGATACGAGCAGTGCGGTGGCCCATTCCCGCGCCAACCCCTCGACCGAGGGTTATCAACCCAGCGTAGTGGTTGGGCCGAATCGATGGGCTCTTCATGCCGTGCTGGTACAGGAGCGCGCTTGCGATTGCCCCAGCAATCTGCCCCGCAGCAGCGCCTCCGGCGGTATGTCCAAAGTGCGACCAACCAGTACCATCAGGGGAGAACGCAGCAGACACCGCCCCCGCGGGGAGTGAGCCCAGTCCCGCGCCAATCCCACCTACTGCAACATCCTCAAGAGATGCTGTCTTATCCTTCTCCTCGTGGCGGCTCGGGGTCATGAGCCCGCCGAGCGGGTTGTACGCGTTTCGACCCTCTTCGTGCTTCTTGGCGGCGTAGTCCATGTGCCGTTCACGGGCCTTG
>Ga0172367_10000602_pt1 | contig 55580 bp, 48 predicted proteins | sample Lak10m_FD_114542 | JGI IMG/M metagenome (GOLD analysis project Ga0172367, IMG submission 114542) | Freshwater microbial communities from Kabuno Bay, South-Kivu, Congo - kab_022012_10m | ecosystem: Environmental > Aquatic > Freshwater > Lake | place: Democratic Republic of the Congo: South-Kivu... | reverse complement strand
GCCGGACATAGACCAGCTCGACCGGCTCCGCGCGCTGGCCGGCGGCGAGGGTGCGCATCCCGGCGCGCGCGAGGTCGTGAAAATCCGAGCGGACGAACTCGAAGGGCGAGCGGCCCAGCACCGAATGGGGCGACGCGTGGCCGAGCAGTTGTGCGAAGGCGGGGTTGGCGAAGACGACGCGGTTGCCCTGGTTGAGCCAGATCGCGTCGGGCGAGTGCTCCAGCAGCTCGCGAAACTGGGTGACCGCCTCGACCGTCTGCGCGTCCGACTGCGCGCGGGCGCTGGTCTGCTGGCGCAACGCGCGCCAGGCCAGCGAACCGAAGAGCAACGTCAACAAGCCGCCCGTCTTGGTCGCCAGCGAGGAAATGTAAGCGAGCCGCTGACCCCGCGCTTCGCGGTCGGCCAGCAGTTGGTCCTCCTCCGTCTCCATCGCGTTGAGGATGGACTCCGCCTCGGCAGCCAGTTGTTGCAGGCCGGCGGCGGCGGCGAACTGGCTGGTGGTCGCCGCGCCCTGCGCCCGGCGCGCATCTATGAGCCGGACGAACGCACCGGCCACCCGGCCAAGCACGACGTCGAGCTGGTCAAGTCGCTGGAGCTGCGCGGCGTGGGCACGCATCAATTCGCGAGCGTGGGCGCGGCGCTGCCGGGAATCGGCCAGGCCAACCCCCACGCGGTCCGCCGCCGCCTCTTCGCCGCCCGCCAGGTATTCGCGGAAGCGGGCTTCGTTCAGGCGGGTGCATTCCCGGATGGAGCCGAGGGACTGAAGCACATCGCGGCCATGCCTCCGCCGCTGTTGCGCGTCCGCCGCCTCGCGCCCGCTCCAGACGCTGACGCCCTGCACGAGCAGCAGCGAAGCGAGCGCCAGCGCGAGGAAGACGGTTTGTTTGGCTGGCGGCGCTGGCATGTCCTGACCCGATGCGGTGGACGGGGACTCAGTTGAAAAAACTCCCCGCCGCCGTATTGCGTGCTCCATGACTACGCCGTGAGCCGCACTTGGAAAAGGCAAAAAAGGGCTGATCTCCGCTTTCGGCCCGCGGCTATTGAACAGCCCGCACCGCAATCCAGTCTTACCCGCCAATGAAAATCACCGAGGCCCTGCTCGCCGAGCATGTCGTCTTCCACAACCTCTTCGACTACGTGGAGCGCGCCACGCCGAAGCTCAAGTCGCTGGGCGAGGTGCGCGCGTTGGCGGGGCTGCTGGACGCGATGCTGGAGGCGCACGGGCAGATCGAGGACAAGCTGGTCATGGAGCCGCTGGATCATTGCCTCGACCAACTGGGCCAGAGCCAGGCCATCCACGCCGAGCACGAGCACATGGACGCGGTGCTGGGGCAGGTCCACACCTGCCGCGAGTTGAAGCAGGCCAAGCAACTGCTGGTCAACGCGGTCCGCTTCTCCCGCCAGCACTTCGACCGCGAGGAACGCGTCATCTTCCCGCTGGCGGAGAAGTGGCTGAAGACCAGGACGCTCCAGACGCTGGGCACGGAATGGGTGGCGAAGCGGAAACAAGTGCTGGGGTAGCGCCTTGGTCTCCGCTGGGTGGCTGCGGGTCTCGGCCGTCCGACGCTCCAGCGTTGGGGAAGCGGCCATGTCGGGGAGGGCGGCGCAAATTCTTCCAAGGATTCGCCGCGCTGGTTTGTCTCATCCGGCAAGCACCGCAAGCTGTTTGCGCGCCGGGATTGCATTTGCGCTCTCAGAAAAGCAGCCTGCGGTGTTCTCCGAACCAGCACTCTCAGACGCCTGTGACCTCTTCACTGAACCGCGTTTGCCAACTCGTGACACTGGCTGCGTGTCTGGCACCGGCGGTCAGCTTCGCGGCGCAGACAGATCCATTGCCGCCGGTCCGCGCCCGCGACTGGACGCGCGTCTCCCCGGAGGAACTGCGGGCGGCGGCCGGACGTGGCGAGGCGGAGGCGCAGTTTTTCCTGGGCCGGGCGCTGTTTCGAGGCGAAGGGGTCGCGCAGGATGTGCCGACGGCGCTCGAATGGCTGGAACGCGCCGCCGAGCAAGGCGTGTTGGGCGCTCAATTGATGGCGGGCGCAGCGCGGGAGCGGGGCGTCGGCGGACGAATTGATTTCGGGCAGGCGATGGTTTGGTATCATCGTGCGGCGAGCCAGGGCAATCCGGGCGCGCAGCTGCGGCTCGGGCTGCTGCATGTGAACAACCGACCGGGCGGCAAAGTGGATTACGCGGGGGCCATGAACCTGTTCCAGCCGCCCGCCAAGCAGGGCTACACCGCTGCGCGGTTCGCCGCGGCCCTGGTCGAGCCGGCGGCCCCGCCGAGTCCCGGCGGCACCAATCTGTTTCAGGCTGGCCGCTGGCTCATTGCGAGCGCGAGGGACGGGGCCGCGACCGCGCAATGGCAGCTCGGCGCCCGCTACGAAATGGGGCGCGGGACCAAGCCGGATTTCATCGAGGCGGCCAAGTGGTATGAACTCGCCGCGCGCCAGGGACAGGCCAGCGCGGCGGCGGCGCTGGCGAAGCTTTCCGCCAAGCTGTCCCGCGCCGAGCGCGCCGAGGCGAAGCAGCTCGTGGCCGACTTCGTGCCCAAGCCGGCGGTTCCGCTGCCGCCGGAGACCCACGCGGCGCTCTATTACCTCAACCCGGTTGGAAGCCCTTCGCCGGCGTTCATCCAGCTTCAGGCCGCCGCCGCCAAAGGCGATGCCGCCGCGCAGTTCCAGCTTGGGCTGACGTTGCTGTTGCGCGAGGACGGCACCCATCTGGGAGCCGCGCTGGGCCGGGGCGTGAGCAGCCTCAACGGCTCCATCACGAGCGGCCGGAACTTCCCCGCGCCGCACGAGACCGAGGCGGCGAAGTGGCTGAAATCAGCCGCCGAACAGGGGCACCCTGGCGCACGGCTCCAACTGGCACTCCACCTCCTTGACCCCTTGAGCCGCGCCACCAACGCGGTCGAGGGAACCCGCTGGCTGCGGGCGGCGGCTGAGGCCGGCCTGGCGGCGGCGCAGTTTCACCTCGCACGATTTCATCAGGAGGGTGGCGCGGTGCGCAAGGATTCCACGGAAGCACTGCGCTGGCTGCGCCGCGCGGCCGGGCATGGTTACAGCCCGGCGCAGACGAACCTCGCGGCGCTCTTGATGGACCCCAAACTGTTGAGCGCGGACTACGGCGAAGGCGTGCGCTGGCTGCGGATGGCGGCGGCGGACGGGCACGCGCAGGCGCAACGCGACGTGCGGCGGATCTTCGGGGCCAGTTTCAACGTGCGCGCCGCACTCCCCGCGCCGCCCGCTCCGGCACCGGCGGCTTCCACGCCCGGCGGCCCGGCGGCATCCCCGCTCAAGCTGGCGCTCGTCGCCCCGGGGGCCGAGACCCGTCCGGTGGCGGATTTGTTGACCGTCTCCTTGTCGCAATCGCCGGGCGTGACGCTGCTGGAGCGCACGGAAATTGACCGCGTGTGGCGCGAGCAGTCCCTGGTGGCTTCCGGGCGCAGCCGCCTGGTGAAGCTGGGCGAAGTCCTGGGCGCCGACGGCGTGCTGCTGGTGGAAACCAACACCGCCGCCGGCCAGACGAACCTGGCCGCCCGGCTGGTCGCGGTGAAGACGGGCGTGGCCCTTGGGCATTGGGCGGTGAAGTTCCCCCTGGCCGACGTGACGGATTGGAGCGGGCGCGCGGCGGCGCAATTGACCCAGTGGCTGCCCAAGCTGGCGGTCGCGCGCAAGGACGCCGTGCCCGTGTCCGTCCTGAACCTCCGCTCGACGCTGAACACGACGCGGGCGGTGGCCTTGGAGCGGGAGCTGACGCTGCTGTTGACGGAGCGGCTGCTCCGGCAACGGGAAGTCTTTGTGCTGGAACGCCGGCGCATTGACCAGCTCGCCGCCGAACGGGAATTCGGCGGCCACGAGGAAAGCGCGTTCTGGAGCGGCAGCTATCTGCTCGAGGGCGTCATCAACAAGGACGGGGAACAAGCCGGGCGCGTGACCGTGCATGGCCGGCTCATCCCGCCGGGCGGGGGCGCGGCGACTCAGGTGCAGGTGGAGGGCGACCGCGCCGAGCTGCCACAGTTGGTGCATGAGCTGGCGGGGAAAGTGTTCGCCGCGCTGCTCCGCGCCCCGGCCGACGCCGCCTGGGGCACGCCGGAAGAGGCCGCGAAATACTTCGAGGAAGCCCGCTGGGCGAGCCGCTGGGGGATGCGGCCCGAGGCCCGGGCGGCGGCGGACGCGGCCTGGGCGCTGGGGTTGCGCGGGGTGGAGCTGGCCACCTTGCGGCTGGACGGCTGGGCGACGGAGTTGCAGGCCGCGGCGGCAATCCGCGAAGGCGGCCGCTACACGGCTCGCGGTTATCTGATCCCCGCGCGTCCGCCTGATCCGCGCCATCTGGAAATGGCCTTGCAGGCCCTGAGCTTCTTCACGACCTATGGCGAGCCGCCAGCGGACATCGAACCCGTCCAGATGTTTGCCTGGCAATCCACAGGGCTGCGCGCGGTGGAACAGGCCACCAGCGTGCTGCGCCACTACTACCACGCGATTGAAGCGCGAGGCGACGTGAGCGACTCGCTGACGGAGCTGCGGGCGCTGGCGCGGGCGAGCTTTGAGCGGGTGGCGGCATCTCCGCTCGTGACGAACGAAAGGCTGCACGTTCAGGTGAGGCATGTTCGGAAAGACCACATCGCCCTGGAGGACCGGACCGCCGAACTCCTCCCCGTCCGGGTCCGCGGGGGCAGCTACTGGGCGGAAGATGTGGGCCAAAGCCGCGCGTTCCTGACCGCACTTGTCACGCACCCGGCCTACTTCGCGGCCAGCTTGGGCACGCCGTCATTCCGGGACTCACTGCCCCGGCCGTTTCCCCTGACTTGCTGGACGGTGGCCGAGCGGCAGTCCGCGCCCGAGTCGTGGGCCGCGCTGGTGGAGGAATGGTGCCGCTCAACGAACGCCGCGCTGCGCCTTGAGGGGGAACTGCGCCGATTTGAAGCCCGGACCACCACCGCGGATGCGGAGGTGCAATCCCAGGCGGCCCAACTCCTCGACCTGGTCTGGGACTTGCGCACCAACTTGTTGACCGGCGTCGTTTCACCCAACGTGAGCCAGTTGGTTCGCAGTGCCGCGCTCACCAAACTTCGCCGGGGTCCCAATGGCACGGAAGTGGTGCAGTTGCCCGGCACCGACGGCCGGATGAACACCCACTACCGCCACCGGGCAGACACCGCATTGCTCGGCCCGTTCGAGCAAAAGTGGAAGGAATTTGGCGAGGCGCTGGCCAGGGAGCGGGAGGCGGAGACGCGGCGGCAGGCGGAACTCGCTGCCCGTCGGCAATGGGAAGAGCTCAAGGATTACCTCCGCACCGCCAGGACCTATGAGGACGTGCGCTTCACGAGCCAGTATCTGCACCGCCAGTTTACCCGCGCGGAAATGGAGGAACTGCTCCCGCTGTTGCAACCCTACGGAGAGCGCATGGGCTGGCCCGTCTGGCCGCGCACGGTGGCGGACCGCATGAAGCGCGCGCTGAACCCGGCAACCAGCCAGGTGCCCGGCCAGCCGGCGGCCCAGGCCAGGGTGCCGCAGCCGGCGCCCAAGCCCGCCCGCAGCAACGCCCCGGCGGGGGTGACCAATGTGCTCCAAGCCACGCGGTTCTGGACTCCGCCCGCCGACTTGTTCCCCGGCCCGAATGTTCGCCGGTCAGGCCCGTTGAGCATCCGGTTCGCTGAAGGCCGCATATGGATGGGCGTGCGTTACGAGGTGAACCCCGCGCGCGGCGTTCAACTCATGCTCGTGGCCCTGGAGCCGGAGACCGCCCGCGCGCAGGCTTATCCGTTGCCCCAGCCTCACGATGCGCTGCCCTCGCACGACGGGATGCTTAACCCGTTCTTCCCCGGCTATGTCGTCTGGGGAGGCCACGTCTATCTCCACCTGGGCGACAAACTCAAGCGGCTCAAGCTGGGCGGCGCGCGCTGGGAGGAATTACCCGCGACGGTGCCGGACAATGCGACCTTGTCCGTCGTGCATGGCCGGCTCTACTTCAGCGCCGCGGACAGCGTCCTGGAGCTGAACGAGGCCGGCGATGGCACGCGCCTCCTCGCCAGCTCCCGGCGACGGCCCGCCGAGACACCGCTGGACACGCTTGGCACGCTCGGTTCACCGCCGGTGTTCCCCGGACCGGGCGGCTTGGTGCGGGTGTTGGCCGGTTCCCGGCTCTTCGAGCACGACCTGCGGGCGCGCACCTGGCGCGAACTCGCGGCACCGCCACAGCAGCCAACCCTGGTCCGCGAATTGAACGTCACGCTGGCCACCCGCGGCTATTCAATGTCCCGCCAAAGCTGGTTCGGGCTGTTCGATGACGAAGCCGAGTGGAGTCACTTTTACGACACGGCACCGCCCACCTATGCTGGCAAGCCCCCGGGCGGCGGCTCCAGCGCCAGGACGCGCTGGCGGGTGCTGCCGCCGTTTGATCCCTATCTGTCGCCCGCCGCCAGTCCAGGCAAGGAATTGTGGAGCATTCACGGCTGGCTCACGGCGGAAGCCGCCCCGGCGGGCGGCCTTCGCTGGAAGCTGGCCGGTGACCGGCATACCACGCTCCTGTATTTCCCCGCCAACCGCAGCTCGCCCTACCTCATTCCCCTCCGGCTGGAGGCTTCCGCGCCGGGGGGCGGACTGCCCCAAAACCAAATGCAGAACACCGCCTGGGCACCGGCCACCAAACTCATCGCCACCGGCGACGGTGTGATCATCACGGACAAGCGGACGCCAGGGGGGTTCTGGGTTTTGACGCCGGCGCAACTCGCCCCCTGCTTCGAGGAGCAGGAACGCCTCACCCAGGAACGTGACCGCGCCAGGCAAACGACCGAAGCCAGTCAACTGGCCCGGCTAAAGGCAGGCCTGCTGGCCGACTACGACCTCAACCGCAACGGCGTGCTGGAGCCGGATGAAGCGCGGGCCGCCCGCGCCAACCCCGCCTACCAGCGCCTCAAGGATCAGGAAACCGTCACGGGCTGGCTCACCGCGTTCGACGTGAACGGCGATGCCCTGCTGGACGCATCGGAATATGCCGCCTTCCGCGTCCAGCCGCAGGAGTTGGACGGCCGCAAATGGACCCCGCCACCATTCACGGAGGCGCTGCAATTTGACCAGAACCGCGACCAGCGGCTCAACCAACGCGAGCTGATGGCCCTCATCGGGGAGGTGACCAGGCGCGGGACGGAAACCAGCAAACCCTGAGCTGCGCATGACCACACCGCCCCGTTCAAACTTTCCGCGCAACTCACGCCGGGCCTTCACCCGATGGTTCGCCGCGGTGTCCCTCGGCCTGCTTTGGGGGTCCGCTCCCTCGCTCCTCGCCGCGCCCGCCACCCACGAAGAAGTGCTCCGGCGGTGGGCCGCAAAAGCTCCGGCCGAGCTGCGCGCCGTCGCCACGCAAGGCAACGCCGAAGCGCAGCACGTCATGGCCGACACGCTGCTCAAATCCGCCACGTCTGCCGTGCAGAGGGCTGAAGCCATCCAGTGGCTTCAACGCGCAGCTGATCAGAAACTCGCCGCCGCCGAGGCGGCCTTGGGGACGGCCTATTTCGAGGGGAAGCACATCCCCGAGGATTACGTGGCCGGCTGGAGGTGGATGCGCGCCGCCGCCGAACAGGGTTTACCCTACGCGCAGAATTATCTTGGGGTCGCCTGCTCGAATGGCTGGGGCACCAATCCTGATGCGCGTCAGGCCGTCCGTTGGTTTCAGGCCGCCCGCGCACAGAACTTCCTGCCCGCCTTCAACAACCTCGGTTGGATGACGATGCGCGGCCAAGGAGGGCTGGTTCCTGACGAAGCGGCTGGCGTGAAGCTCATCCTCATGGCTGCCGAGCGAGGCCATGCCCGGTCCCAAGCTGATGTTGGCTGGATGTATCAACACGGGCTTCACCGTCATCCCAAAGATCCAGTTGCCGCCTTGGATTGGTTCAAGCAATCCGCCCTGCAAGGCTTCTCCCCCGGCCAATACCATCTCGCCAACGCCCTCGCCCTCGGCACCGGGACTCCCCCGGACCTGCTCGCCGCGCTCGATCTCTATCGCAAGGCCGCCGACCAGGGCCATGCCGAGGCGTGCCTGGCCCTTGGAGATTTGTATGCCACCGGTGAAGCGAGCCCGCGTAACGCCGCAGATTCCGCCCACGCCTTGTATGAGCGGGCCGGCGAGGCCGGCAACGCCCAGGCCGCCGAGCGACTGGCCGACCGCCTGCGCTGGGGTTACGCCTGCTTGCCGGACCGCTTGAAAGCCTGCGGCTGGTTCTGCCAGGCCACGATCAACCATTATGGACAGTCGGAGAGCCAGCTCGTGCCCCAGGTTGATGAGGAATCCCGCCAGTTCGCCGCGCTCTTCTCCACGCACCGCCGCGCCTGCCAGCGCCGCGATCCCGCAGCCCTGCTCCAGATGGGACGCTGGTGTGTGGAAGGCGTGGTCGCCCCGATGGACTTGGTGGAGGCCTGCAAGTGGTTCACCCTCGCCCAGCAGCGCGGCGACGCCACCGCGCAAACCGAACTCGCCAGGCTGCGCAGCCGCCTGACTCCAGAGCAAATCAAGGACGCGGAACGCCGGGTGGCGAAAATGAACCGTTGACGGGCGGTTTGTCTGGCAGCGTCCACACGCTGCTCTCCGTCCGCGCGGATTTGAGCAGCGTTTCGAGATGCTTCACCACGGCGGGATAATCCCCGGCCACGTCGCGCGCCTCGCCTGGGTCGCGGGCGAGGTGAAACAGCTCCAGCGGTGCGCCCGGCCTGGCCCGGATGCCCTTCCAATCACCGACACGGACGGCCTGCGCGAAACCACCCTCGTGCGCTTCCCAGTAGAAGAACTCGCGCTTCGTCGTCGTGGATTTGCCCAGCAGCGCAGGTGCCAGGGAAAAGCCGTCGGTCGGCGGCACGTTGGTCACGCCCGCCAGTTCGGCAACGGTCGCGAACAGATCCCACAGCGCGACCGGCTGGTCGTTTGTGCTCGCGGGCTTGATGTGCCTGGGCCAGCGCACGAGCAGCGGCACGCGCAGGCCGCCCTCGGTCAGGCCGCCCTTGGCACCGCGAAACGGACCGTTGCTGGCGAAAAATGCGGGGTCGCACAGCCCGTCCTTCTGCGCCGCGTTGTCGCTGGTGAGGAAAATGACGGTGTGTCCGGCAAGCTTCGGATCGTCGAGCTGCCGGAGGAGTTTCCCGACCGAGGCGTCCAGGTGCGCGATGGCGGCGGCCTTGCGCTGCTCGGCCTCCGGCCACTTCTCCTTCGCGAAGCGCGCCGCGCCGCCGAGGTATTTGGCCGGCGCATTCGTCCCCGGCTCCTCATCCGCGTTGGGCAGCGTGAACGCGAGGTGCAGAAAGAACGGGCGAAAGCGGTTCCAGTCCGCCGGCGGATACACGCGAAAGTAGTTCGAGGCGGCGTGCGTGAAGACATCCTGCGCGTGCCGCGCCCGGCGCCCGCCCTCGTTCTCAAACACCGGCTGGTAGTAGGTCGTCGGCTCCTTGACCAACGCCAGTTTCGGATCGTGCCGCGCGACCACGGCGGGGAACTGGTTCGTCGCGTGGCGCAGCTCCAGCAGGCCAAGCCACTGGTCCACGCCCTGTCCGGCGGGTGTGCCGGTGGTGCCGTCGCCGCCCAGGCCCCACTTGCCGATGACCCCGGTCGAGTAGCCGGCGCGCCGGAGCAGCGGCAGGAACGTCGCATCCTCGGCGCGCAGCGCGACGGGATGGCCGTCCGGCCCGTAGTTGCCCCGGATGCGCGCGTGCCCGGTGTGCCGGCCGGTGAAGATCGCCCCGCGGGACGCCGCGCCGCTTGGGCTGCCCGCGTAAGCCTGCGTGAAACGCATCCCTTCGGCAGCCAGCCGGTCGAGGTTCGGCGTGGAAAACTTCTTCTGCCCGTAACAGCCCAGGTCGCCCCAGCCCAAATCGTCCGCGAGGATGATGACGATGTTCGGGCGCGTCTGGTTCGTCGGCCAGGCCGGCGCGGCGGCGGCGCACTGCCACGCGAGCAGCGGCAGGAGCAGCGCGGGAACACGGCGGCGGTTGGCGCGCGGGAAATTCATTTGGCTTCGGTCAACGGCCCGCTAGCTTCGTCCGCCAGCCGGCCCGCACAATCCATGAAACGCCTGACTCTCTCCCGCCCGCCGCGCGATGGTCAATGCGCCATGCGCGTCGCCGCCGTGCAGATGAAGTTCGCGGCGACGCTTGCCGCCAGCTTGGCGAAGGTGGGAATCGCGCTCCAGGCCGCCGCGCGACGCAAAGCCGACGTGGTGCTCTTCCCCGAGTGCGCCACGACCGGCTACAACCGCGACTTCACCGGACTGTCGTGGCCGGAAGTCCAGGCGGCACTGGAGCGCGTTGGTGCGCTCGCGGCGAAGTTCGGAGTCAACGTGCTGCTCGGCTCGCCGGTGCTCCGGCGCGGGCGCTGGCAAAATTGTCTCGTCGTCTTCGACCGGTGCGGTCGCGTCGTCCACTGCTACGCGAAATGCCAGCTCACCGAGCGTGACCGCAAGTTTTTCACGCCCGGCGATTCGGTCGCGCTGTTCAAGCTCGATGGCATCCGCTGCACGGTCATCATCTGTCACGAACGGCGCCACCCCGAGCTGGTGCGGCTGGCGGTGATGGCCGGGGCGCGCATCGTCTTCCATCCGAACGCCGGGCTGGACACGCTCGCGGTCTCCCGACGCAAGCGCGGCGGGCGCGATGGCATCGCGGTGCGCGCGTTCGAGAACGCGGTGTTCTACGTGTTCGCGAATTCCGTCGGGCCGCAGGGCGACGGCCTGTGGTCGGCGGGCGACTCGAAGATTGTCGCGCCGGACAGCCGCGTGCTTGCGCTCGCAAACAACAACGACGAAGCCGTCATCACCGCCGATCTCGACTTGGCGCAGGCCACTGGCAAGTATGCCGCCGCCAGTCTTGCCCGCCCGCGCTTCCTGTCGCCGGACTGGCGACGGATGCTCCGCAAGGTGCGGACGCAGGCGAGACGGAACGGCTCGCTGAAGTGACGCCTCCATCAACATCGTGCGACTCGCCCCGTCAGCAGCTTTGGCCCGCGGTCGCGGTGGCCGCCGTGACGCTCGCGTGTTTCTGGCCGGCAGTCGGAGCCGACTTCGTGCTGTGGGATGACGACGTCAACCTCTTCGAGAATCCGCACATCAAGGGGCTGACGGCGGAGAACCTGCGCTGGATGTTCACGGACCTGACGCAGACGCTGCGTTACAAGCCGTTGAACTGGCTGGCCTGGGCGGCGATCCACGAAGTCGCGGGCCTCCAGCCGGCGGCGTTTCATCTCGCCAACGTCCTGCTCCACACGGCCAACGCGGCGTTGGCGTTCCTCCTGTTCCACGCGCTGCTCGGCTCCGCCAACCCGGCGGTGCCCGCCACGCGCCGCAGCCTCTGCGCCGCAGCCGGCGCGCTGGCGTGGAGCCTGCATCCGCTGCGCGTGGAGCCGGTCGCGTGGGCCACGGGCCTGCCGTATGACCTGGCGCTGCTGTTCGCGCTGGCCAGCCTGAATCTCTACTGGCGCTTCGCCACCGCCCCGGCCGGGCCGCGTGCCCGCGAGTCCTGGGCGTATCGCGGCGCGCTCGGCTGCCACCTGCTGGCCTTGCTCACGTATCCCATCATCCTCGGTCTGGCGGTGGCGCCGGTGGCGATGGACTGGTGGCTGGCCCGCCAGCGCGGCGAGGCCGGACCGTGGCTGCGCGCCCGGCATTGGCCGTGGCTGCTCGGCGCGGCGCTGCTGGTGGGGTTGAACGTGCTGGGACGCCTCACCCCCAACGCGATTTACGTGGAGGCCGCGCCGCTGGCGAACTTCTCCGCCTTTGATCGCGCGATGCAGGGCTGCTTCATCTGGGCGTGGTTTCTGGTCCGCCATGTGTGGACCGCCGGCCTGTCGGTGGTCTATTACGACCTGGTGGGCTTTGACTCGTTGAGCTGGCCCTTCGTGGCGAGCTGCGGGTTCGTCGTGACGGCCAGTGTGCTGCTCTTCCGGCTGCGCCAGCGCTGGCCGGTGCTGTGGCTGGCTTGGGTTTGTCACCTCGTGTGGCTCGTGCCGGTGCTCGGGCTGACCGAGAGCCAGCATTCCCCTGCGGACCGCTACACTTACGCGAGCGGCTTGTTGGTGGGGTTGCTGGTCGCGGCGGGGCTGCACACCCTGGCGGCCACAGAGCGCTGGCGGCTGGGCGTGACGGGCGCGGGCGCGGGGCTGATTGTGTTCGTGTGGCAGACCAGCGTGCTCGTGCCGGCCTGGCATGACTCGGGCAGCCTGTTCCGGCATGTGCTCGCGCTGCTCGAAAAGGATGAGCAACGCACCATCGTCTGGGCGCGGCTCGGCCACTGGCACCTGCTGCGCAAGGAACTGGCCGAGGCCGGGGTCGCCTTCCAGCAGGCGCTGGCCGGCGCACGGGACCGGCCCGACCTGCACCTGCGGATCGCCTGCGTCCTCCAGGAGCAGCGCCGGTTCCCGGAGGCCGTGCCGCATTACGAGATCGCGCGCCAGGCAGGCAAGCTGACGGACGAGTTCATCGGGGACTATGGCATCGCGCTCGTTGCCTCCGGCCAGGTGGACGCGGCGGAAAAGCAATTCGCCGAGGCGGTGCGGCTCGCCCCCGACAAACCCCGCCACCGGCGGAACTGGGCGCTGACGCTTCACCGCCTCGGGCGCGCCGCCGAGGCCGCCACCCAGGAGGCCGAGGCACAGCGGCTGACCGCTCCGCCCAAGTAATCCACCACTCCGTCCCGCGCTCGACATGGCGCAGGCCACGGGCAAGTATGCACTGACAGCCTTGCCCGCGCGCTTTCTGCCGGCTGACCGGTGACGGATGGTCCGCAAAGCGCGGGCACTGGCCAACGCAACGCTGCACGCGAATGAACACTTCCAACTCCGTAGGAGACGACGTGAGGAGTCTCACTTGTTTCAGGCCGCTGGTCAGCGACTCCTTACGTCGCCACCTACGATGCTGGGCTGTCGCCTCTGTTGCCCTTGCGCTCGTCTCCATCACCTCCGCCGCCGACCTCCCGCCCTTCACCGCCGGCAAATCCACCGTCTCCTTCACCGAGCTGCCCCAGCAGGCCGAGCCGGACGAGGTGAAGTGGCGCTTGCACTCGGTCGAGAATCCTGGCGCGTTCGACCTCGCCAAGGAGAAGTTCCAGCTCATCGTCCCGGCCAGTTACAAGCACGCGGACAAGTGGGGCGTGTTCATCTGGATTTCGCCGGGCGACACGGCGGGCATCCCGGCGGATTGGGAGCCGGTGCTGGCGGCGCGCAAGCTCCTCTTCGTCGGCGCGCTCAAGTCCGGCAACCCGCGCAACATCTTCGACCGCGTGCGCCTCGCCGTGGCCGCGAACGTCGCGATGCGCGCGCGCTTCAACGTGGACGCGCGCCGCGTGTATGTCAGCGGCCACTCCGGCGGCGGGCGCGTGGCGAGCATGGTGGGCGTGGCTTACGCGGACATGTTCAGCGGCACGATGCCGTTCATGGGCGTGAACTTCTACGAGGACATCCCGGCGGGAGACGGCAAGACGACCTACGGCGCGAACTTCATCCCGGACGACGAGGTGCTGGCCATCGCGAAGAAGTTCTGCCGCTACGCGCTCATGACGGGCGAGAAGGACTTCAACCGCGCGGGGACGAAGACGGTCTTTGAGCAGGGATTCAAGAAGGAGGGCTTTGCCAATGTGACTTATCTCGAAGCGCCCGGCGTCGCACACAACCTCCCGCCGGCGAAGTGGCTGGAGCAAGGATTGGACTTCCTCGATGCGGGCAAGGGCGTGAAGCCGGTGGCGAAGTGACCGGCGGCGCAAGGTGGCAAAAGACGCACAGGGTCGGGCAAAAGTTGCGAAGCCAGCACACAGGGACGAGCCTAGTCATAGCCACCGTTCAGTTCACGGTATGAACTGCGGACGGCGAGTCGCCGCCCGAGCGAAAGCAACCCATATGATTAAGGTCTCCGAGTTCCTGATCTTCCTGTTCGCTGCCAGCCTGCCCGTCACCTACGTCCTCCTCCTGCGGCATTACATCCTCAAGAACGAGGCCGAGGATCTTGCCAATCTGGCCAAGTCCGGCCCGCTCGAACCGCACGAGTGCTGCTGCGAAATCGCCGCCAAGGCGCTCGCCGGCAAGACCGAGGCGAAGGAAGCCGTCGCCGCGCACTGACGCACGGGGCGCGGCATTCATGCCGCAGCAGGCTGAGAACGACTGTCAGCGCACGAAGTTTCTCCGCTGTCCGCCGGGCGAGTCGAATTGGGCCCGCCCAAGCCATTCCGCGATGGCAACGCGCTAATTTTCAGGGACGTTGCTGCGGCATGAATGCCGCGCTCCAGTGCGCGCCGCCCGCTCCCCTCGTCATGGCGATTCAGGATGCCGAACGAGGACTTGCCGATTGCAGTCCGCCGCGTCGTCGGCTACCAAGTCGCCATGCGTTTCATCGGCAGCGTCATCGAACGGCTGCAGCGGCACCCGAAGCGGATTGTTTTTCCCGAAGGCACCGAGCCGCGCGTGTTGCAGGCGGCGCGGCAGTTCTGCTCGCTCCAGCTTGGCGCGCCCATCCTGCTCGGCGACCGCACCCGCATCAAACGCGCCGCCGAGGCGCTGAACCTCTCCCTCGCCGGCATCCGCATCATCAACCTGGAGGAAAGCGAGGAGCTCGACGGTTTCGCCAAGGTCTATGCCCGGCTCCGGCAGGCGAAGGGCATCCAGCACGCCGAGGCGCTCGATGCCCTGCGCAAGCCGAACTACTTCGGCGCGATGATGGTCGCGATGCGGCAGGCGGACGGCCTCGTCTCCGGCGCGAGCGAGACTTCCGGCAGCGTGCTGCGGCCTGTCTTCCAAATCATCCGCCTCGCGCCCGGCTACAGCTCCGCGTCGAGCTGCATGGTGCTGGAGGTCGAGGACACGCGCTTCGGCCATCAAGGCGCGATGCTCATGGCGGACTGCGGCGTCATCCCCGACCCGACGGTCGAGCAGCTCGCGGACATCGCGGTGTCGAGCGGCTTCCTCGCCCGGCAGCTCCTCGGCATCCGCCCGCGCGTGGCGATGCTCTCCTTCTCCACGAAGGGCAGCGCCAGCCATCCCTCCGCGCACAAGATGGAGGCCGCCACCGCCCTGGCCCGGCAGCTCGCAGCGCATCGCGCACTGGAAGCCGACTTCGAGGGTGAGCTTCAGGTGGACGCCGCGCTCGTGCCGGAAATCGCCTCGCGCAAGCTCCCGGAAAACGCCGTCGCCGGCCGCGCCAACGTGCTGGTCTTCCCCGACCTCAACTCGGGCAACATTTCCAGCAAGCTCGTGCAGCACGTCGCCCGCGCGAACGCCTACGGCCAGATTCTCCTCGGCCTCGACATGCCGGCGGCGGAGATTTCGCGTGGCGCGAACTCGCACGACATCCTCGGCGTCGCCGCCATCGTCGGCCTGCAAGCCATCGAGTATCGCCTGCTGTATCCCGATGCGGGAGCGCATGTGGTGGGAGTGTGAAACCACGAATGGACACGAATGGACAGGAATCAGAGCGCCGCAATGCGTTGAATGGGGACCGCAGCCGCCCCGGCTGCTGTTCGGCGCGCCCTCGCGCCGAACTTTGTGGCGTCCGGCCCGCTCAAGCGATGTGGAGGCTGTGCGTCACCAGCAGACCGCGAGGGCGCGGTCCGCTGCGCCCGGGGCGGGCGCGCTCCCCAATCTCCTCCCCATTCGTGTCCATTAGTGTCCATTAGTGGTTTCCCTTCCCGCATGAACCTCACCACCCCCCGCGTCTTCATCGCCGCCACGCGGCAGAACGACGGCAAGACCACCACCTCGCTCGGCCTGCTCTCCGCGCTCCTGAGCCAGTTCCCGCGCGTCGGCTACATCAAGCCCGTGGGCCAGCGCTTCGTCGAGATTGCCGAGCAGAAGATTGACGAGGACACGGTGCTGATGGACGCCATTTACAAGCTCAACTGCCCGCTCGTGGACATGAGCCCCATCGCCGTCGAGCCGGACTTCACGCGCAAGTATCTCGCCGAAACCAACAACGACGCGCTCGTGCGGCGCATCCAGAAATCCTTCGACCGCGTGGCGTGGGAAAAGGACTTCGTGCTCTGCGAAGGTTCCGGCCACGCCGGCGTCGGCGCGGTGTTCGACCTGTCCAATGCGCAGGTCGCCAAGGTGCTCGGCGCGAAGGTGGTTCTCGTCACGCGCGGCGGCATCGGCAAGCCCGTGGACGAGGTCGCGCTGAACCAGGCGCTCTTCGAGAAGCACGGCGTCGAAATCATCGGCGTCATCGTCAACAAGGTCTTGCCGGACAAGCTGGAATACATCGCCGAGTTCACGCGCAAGGGCCTCCGGCGAAAGGGCCTTGAACTACTCGGCGTGCTCCCGCTCCAACCCATCCTCGTGAAGCCCACGCTCGCCTCCATCCGCGACGAGTTGGCCGCCGAGGTTCTGTGCCCGCGCAAGCGCCTGACCAACCTCGTCGAGGACATCGTCGTCGGCGCGATGGGCGCGAACAACATGGCCAAGCACTTCCGGCGCGGCACGCTGGTCATCACGCCCGGCGACCGCGAGGACATCGTGCTCGCCGCCGCCGCCGCGTCGCAGGCGAACCCTTCCGAGGCCCTTAGCGGCCTCGTCCTCACCGACAACTTCCGCCCCAGCCCCGCCACGCTGGACGTGATTCGCAGGCTCGACTTCCCCGTGCTGCTGGCCGAGGCGGACAGCTACGAAGTCGCCTCGAAGGTCCACGACATCATCGTCAAGACCCGCCCCGACGACGCCGAGAAAATCGCCGTCATCCGCGACCTGATAGCGCAGCATGTAGATGTGGCGAAGCTGGTGGGAGCGTTGTGAAATGAAGCGGGCGAACTCAACGCAAAGGCGCAAGGACACGGAGACGTGTGCCTGTCCTTCTCCCTTCACAGAGCGAGGGGAACGACGTGCGCGGCTACCGCGCGTTGCCATTGCCGTAAATCGTCTAGTGCTCCCAACCACATGACTAGCTCCGCGAAAAAACTCTGGTGGCTTCGCGTGGCTGTTCCGGCAGCGGGCTTCGTGATTGCGATGTGTTGCGGGAAAAGTCCGAGCGGTGCGATTGGCACCCTATTGCTGAGTGCATTGTTCATGGTAATTGCGTCTGTGTTCCCCTTCTCAATTGTCGGGATGGTGTTTATTCCGGTCACTGCCCTCTACAACATCAAACTTGACCGCTCCACTCCGGCAATCGACCTAGACGAGCCGGACGCGGTGCTCTTCTTGTCACTTGGCATCCCCGCGACGTGGGCGACGATTGGCTTGACTGCCATCTATATGCGTTAGTTTCCCCATCTCCCATCTCCCATGCCCTTAGCCTTCCCCCTCAACCCTACGCTCGCCACGCTCCCGACCTACCAGCCCGGCCGCCCGATTGAGGAGGTCGCGCGGGAAATCGGCCTGCCGGCCAGCGACATCATCAAGCTCGCGTCGAACGAGAACCCGCTCGGCCCCTCGCCCAAGGCGCTCGCCGCGATTCAGGCCGCCGCCGCCAGCGTGCATCTCTACCCGGACGGCAACGCCTTCTACTTCAAGCGCCATCTGGCTGAAAAACTCAACGTCGAGACCGCCAACCTCATCCTCGGCAACGGCTCGAACGAAATCATCGAGTTCATCGGCCACGCGCTCATGGCCCCCGGCGCGGACGTGGTCGTCTCGCAATACTGCTTCGCCATCTACCCCATCATCACGAAGATGGCCGGCGCGAACCTCATCACCGTCCCCGCGCGCGGCCTCTGCCACGATTTGCCCGCCATGCTCCGCGCCATCACGCCGCAGACGCGCGTGGTCTTCGTGGCGAATCCGAACAACCCCACCGGCACCCTCGCCTCGCGCGCGGAAGTGGTGGAGTTGGTCAACAACGTCCCACCTCACGTCCTGCTCGTGATGGACGAGGCTTACATCGAGTTCCTCGACGACCCGGTGAACTTGATTCCCCTCATCACCGCCGGCACGAAGCCGAACCTCCTGCTCATGCGGACGTTCTCCAAAATCTACGGCCTCGCCGGCACGCGCGTCGGCTATGGCATCGGACACCCGGAGCTGATTGCTGCGTTTGAGAAGGTCCGCCAGCCGTTCAACCTGAACAGCCTCGCCCAAGCCGCCGCCCTCGCCGCGCTCGACGACGACGAGCACGTCCGTCGCACGCGCGCGACGAACTTCGCGGGCATTCACTTCCTGCAAACCGCATTCGAGCAGCTCGGCATCGAGTTCGTGCCGACGGCGGGCAACTTCATCCTCCTCCGCGTCGGCGACGGCGCGCGGGTCTTCGGCGACTTGCAGAAGCTCGGCGTCATCACGCGCCCGATGGCCGGCTACCAGTTGCCCGAGTGGCTGCGCGTGTCCGTCGGCACGCAGACGGAGAACGAGCGGTTCCTAGCAGGCTTGAAGCGGGTGCTGGGAAAGTAGTCCGCCGTCCCCCCCACACCGAAGAACTACAGAATCATGGGGCACAGAATCATGATTCTGTGCCCCATGATTCTGTGAAAAGCCGGCGTGCAAACCGCCGGCCTAGCCCTCCGCTACTCGTTGATTCCGCTGTGCGAGAAGTCGGCCGGCTCGGGGAACCACAGTTCCTCCTGCTCCTCCCAGCGGGAGAGCTTGCGCGCACCGCCAGCGGGACTGGCTTCGGCGGCGGCGGGATCGGACGGCGGGACGTTCAGCGGAAACAGGACGGCAGCAGGCGGCGCCTCCGGCTTCGGCGACGAGGATGGCTGCGTGCTCATGTCAGGCGTTTCCTGTAAGGGACTTCCGGTAAGTTGTTCACGAAACTCATTTGCGCAAGGGACTTTTTTCCGCCGCCCCAATCTTGCCGGTTTCGCAACCTCGCTTGCCCGCTCCGGCCCCGGCGAACTTTCTCGTTGAATCCGCCCGCCCGCTTGCCCCTTATTTACGCCGCGACAGTCAGCGCCAACCAAAGTGAAACCCACCGACCTCCGGGGCATCCTCCAATACATCCCGCGCTTCCGCGAGAAGACCTTCGTCATCGCCGTGGATGGCGCGGTCGTGACTGATGAGAATTTTGCCAACCTCCTGCTCGATGTCGCCGTCCTGCGCTCGCTGAACATCCGCGTCGTCCTCGTCCACGGCGCGGCGGCGCAGATTCAGGCGCTCGGGGCCGAGCGCGGCATCACGCCCACGAACCTCGACGGCACCGGCATCACCGATGCCGCGACGCTTCAGCTTTCCCTCACCGCCGCGAACCGCCTCACGCACGAAATCCTCGAGGGCCTCGCCACCAACGACCTCCGCGCCGCCAGTCCCAACGCCGTCATCGCCTCGCCGATGGGCATCCTGCAGGGCGTGGACCAGCTCTTCACCGGCAAGGTCGAGCGCGTGGACACCGAGCTGCTCCAGACGCTCCTCGCCGCCGGCATCACGCCCGTCGTCCCGCCGCTGGGCTTCGACGGCGACGGCAAGACCTACCGCGTCACGTCGGACACGATTGCCCTCGCCATCGCCACCGCGCTCAAGGCGACGAAAATCCTCTTCATCACCACCAGCGACGGCCTGTTCCACCAGGGCAAGCTGCTCAAGCAGGTCCTCGCCGCTGACCTGCGCGCGCTCATTGAGAAGAAGGAGCTTTCCCCCGAGGACACCGCGCGCGCCCGCGCCGCCGCCGCTGCCTGCTTGCAGGGCATTCCCCGCGTCCACCTCATCAACGGCCGCACCGACGAGTCCCTGCTCGCCGAAGTCTTCTCCAACGAAGGCGTCGGCACGCTCATCTACGCGGACGAGTTCCAGCAGATCCGCCCCGCGCAGAAGAAGGACATCCGCGCCCTGCTGCGCCTCACCAAGAACTCCGTCCTCAGCGAGGAGCTGATGAAGCGCACGCGCGCCAGCATCGAGAAGCACCTCGGCGACTACTACGTCTTCGACATTGACCGCAACCCGGTCGCCTGCGTCGCGCTGCACGTCTATCCCGAGGCGAACACCGGCGAGCTGGCCTTCCTCTTCGTCGCGCCCTCGCACGAGAACCAGGGCCTGGGCCGCAAGCTCATCCAGTTCGTCGAGAACAAGGCCCGCGACCTGGGCCTCAGCGAGCTGGTCACGCTCTCCACGCAGGCCTTCACCTACTTCCAGAGCAAGGGCGGCTTCAGCGAAGGCACGCCCGACAACCTGCCCCCCGCCCGCCGCGAGAAGTATGAGCAGAGCGGCCGCAACTCGAAGGTGCTGGTGAAGAAGCTGGGGAAGTAATCCGGTAGCTGCGCTGCTGCGCGGCTTCAGACATGGAAGCCCGACTCCCCTGCCGGTGTCAGCGCTCGAAGATTTCGACGATGCTGTCCGCGTCAATGCGGACGTTCTCCCCGGAATCCGCGAAGTAAAACAACAGGTGGCAACCCTTGCTCGCGCCAAGGTCACGGCGGCTCTTGAAGTGATACTTCGCTCCGTTGCTCAATCGGACGATGAAAGGCCGGAACGGCTCGCGCTCCACCACGCTCTCAAGCTCTTGAACTTTCATGCTGGAACCCTAGCAGGCGGCGCGGCGCGGACAAGGCAGTTTTGGTGCAGCCAAGTGAGCCGAACCCCCCGCCCGCCGCGAGAAGTATGAGCAGAGCGGCCGGAACTCGAAGGTGCTGGTGAAGAAGCTGGGGAAGTAACCCGGTAGGGCCGTGTTGCTGCGCGGCCACCCTCAAAGTAGGTCAGTGCTTCCAGCCTGACCCACTGACTTTCAGAAACCGCTCAAGCGGGAGGTTTTGAATGGAAAGACAGGCGGGACGCGCTGTCCTACTTGGGGCGAGGTGACTGCGGGCGAAAGGAAACCGTCAGCCTTCGTTTGCGTTCTCCCTCACCCTGGCCCTCTCCCGCTGGGAGAGGGAAGGCGCTTCACGCCGCTGCGAGTGAACGCGCGTGCCCGGTTTCAGGAAGGCGGCCGAACTGCCCCCTCTCCCAGCGGGAGAGGGATGGGGTGAGGGAGAACGGCTGCGGCAGTGGGACGGCGCGGCGTAGCACTGGGCGTGGCCCGGTCAAACCCACTGCGCCGGTTGCGCGACCTTGCCGGCGTCTTCCCGAGCTGGACCAAGCCGGAGACCGGTGTCATCGAGCCGTGGCCTAACGACCCAAGTTCAGCGCATGGGCGGTTATTCAGAATCGGAGACTTCGTGTTCCTTGAGATCAGCAAACTTTGCGGCCATTGTCGGGTTGCCTTTAGTTAGTTTCTTAACGGTCAAGTCATCTAACTTGTTGTTGGCAAGACGGAGATTGTTTTCAGAACCAAGCAGCGCCTCTTTGGTCTTTTGAAGATGGACGATGGTTTTGTCGATCTCCTCAATAGCCGTCAGAAATCTTTCGGATGCCAGTCTGTAATTCCGGTCGAACCCACTCTTGAACTCCTTGAGTTTGTCCTCGAAGTTCGTGACATCAATGTTCTGTGTTTTGACTAGCGCGAGTTCTGTTTTGAACTGAAGCGAATTCTGCGCAGCGTTTCGCAGCAGCGTAATAATCGGGATGAAGAATTGAGGTCGGACGACATACATCTTCGGATAACGGTGGGACACATCCACAATGCCGGAGTTGTAAAGCTCGCTATCAGGCTCAAGAAGCGAAACGAGAACCGCATATTCACAGGCCTTTTCATTCCTGTCCTTATCGAGTTCTTTTAGAAAGTCTTCGTTCTTCTTCTTCGTAGCTGTTTCGGCATTCTCGTTCTTCATCTCGAACATGATCGAGACGACCTCCGTGCCAGCCTCGACCGAATCACGAAAGATGTAGTCTCCCTTGCTGCCAGTTCGTGCATCGTTGTCTTTCTCGAAATATGCCCGCGGAAACGCCGTCGCTCGAATGCGGTTGAACTCAGTTTCGCAGTGCTCTTCAAGAGTTTCGCCAACCATCTTGGTTGACAGACGAGCCTTCATTTCCCTGATGCGCTTGATCTCGTCATCGCGGTCCCTGATCTGCGTCTCATACTTTTCCTTGAGTGATTTCTCGGCGAGTTGTTTCTCAGACTTTGCTCGCTCAAGGTCGCTCTTCAGTTTGTCGCGCTCTTTCTCGACTACATTGACGGCCTCGGTGACTGCGAGCTTCTTTTTATCCTCACCGGCATTGAGCTTGGCCTTCAGTTCCTTGATTTCACCATCCTTGCCTGCGGCTGTCTTCTCCCATTTGCTGGTGACCTTGGTTGTTGCGAGTTCAACAGCATTCTCCAGACGCTCTTGCAACTGATGCTCAAAATCGTCGTCACGAACTTGCTTGAGAATGTCTGCGTAACCAGCCTCGTCGATCGTGAACGCTTTCTTGCAGTTTGGACATTTGATTTCATGCATAATTATTGATCCTTTGAATTTGTTTGAGTGCCTAACACAATTATTAAGCGACACCTCATGCACAGATGTGTGCATGGCTGACTTTTGTAAGCTCGTAGCTTCACCTTTTTTGCGTCATCCCGTCACCGCGATGCTCCCCACATCACTCCATTGGCCGAAGACCGTGTCGCCGGCGAGGTAGATGGCGCGGTATTTCCAGAGGACGGTCGCGCCGGGGGCGGGGCTGGCGGGGTCTTCGTAGTGGGGCTTGGTGTCTATGTCGAGGAAGGTCCAGGTGCCGCCGCCCCGGTCCACCTCGATGCGGATGCCGGTGAAGCCGAGTTTCTTCCATTGGAGCTGCACTTTTCCCCCGGTGACGAGCACGAGCTTGATTTCCGGCTTGGTGGTGCTGGGGTCCGGCTCCGCTTGTTCCGCGCCGATGACGCCGAGGTCCTGGCCGATGGTTTCGGTGTAGCCGGTGCGGGTCTTCAGGTTCTTGATGAAGTTGGTCAGGCGTTTGAACGCGCCGGGGATGACGTTGGCGGGCGGCGCGGGGGTGGCCGGGAGGGTGAAGGCGGGCGGGTCCACGGCCACGGTGCCGGGGCCGGTGTGCAGGAGGCGCACATGCGTGGTGACGGCCTGCGAGAACTGCTGCGCGGCGCTCTGGAGGGTGCCCAGCGCCCAGCCCAGGCGGTCGCAATCCGCCTGCACGGCGGCGACCTCGGGGTCGGTGTAGCCCAGGACGGTCTTGTAGAGGGGCAGCTTGTTGCGGAGGTTGAGCAGCCAGATGATCTGGTCGCCGACGCGGGCGGGGTAGTAACTGTTGGTGGTGGGCATACTCTATGGTTCTGAGTTTGGGGTTTGGAGTTTTGGTTTAGCTGGACTGAAAATGGTCAAATTTAGCCACTGGCGGGGGTTCAGGGCGGGTTTTTGCCGGAAAAGGGGGCGGGGAAACGAAAAGGGCGGCGCACCTTTTGAAAAGGTGCGCGCCCCTTTTCCTTGGGTGAGGCGGGAAAATGGCGGGGTGAGGACACCTTTTGCCGGGGTGCGCGCACCCACGCGTTGGGTGAGCGCACCTTGTCCGTGGGTGAGGCCGGGAAAGGGAAAGGTGCGGGCACCCTGTCCGTGGGTGAGGGCACCTTTTGGCTGGGTGAGTCGCGGAATCGGGAGGGTGGGCGCACCCAGCGGGAAGGTGCGGCTGGAAAACCAAAAGGGCCGGCGTGCCGACGCGGCGGTGTGCGGAAAAATACCTTTGTCCCCACGGAACCTTCATTGGTGATTACGAGCTTGGGTTCTACGCCGAGGGCCGGAATCCGCAAGTGTTTTTTCGGGCCGCTTTGTCAGGGTGATTTCCCGCCGTCGTCCGGCATTGAACATCGCGTGGGCGTCGTTCACCGTGCCGCCGTGAATTCGCCGGCGAACCACGCGGGCCATCCGCTTAAACCCGAATTCCGAAGTTAGCCGAAAGTAGCGAAAGAAAACAAAAGAGGGAGCGGCACTTGGTGAACTCGGGTTGCCACAATGCCCCCCAACCTTTCCGAGTTTCAGTTCTGAATCTTTTCGGCCCTTTTCGTTTCTTTCGGCTGTTTCTATTTCGGACTTCGGGTTCAACTCCTCTTCATCTGCAGCCGCAGCCGCTGGCGCAGCCCGACGGCGGAGCGGCTCTTCAACGGCGTGGACGGCATCCAGGCGCGTTCCGTCGGCACCGAGGAGGGCGCGCGCGTCAAAGTCACCGCCGGGCATCTCGGCTGGGCGGACCTGATCTTCGTGATGGAGCCGAAGCACGCCCGCCGCCTGCGCGCGAAGTTCGCCGAGGAACTCGCCGGCAAACCCGTCCTCTGCCTGCACATCCCGGACGACTACCAGTTCATGCAGCCGGAACTGATCGCGTTGCTGGAGTCCGCCGTCGCGCCGCATCTGCCATTGCCGCATGAACAGCAGGGCGGAAAGCGACTCACGCCAAGGGCGCGAAGGCCGCAAAGTCGAGGGGAGTTTGGCAGGGGCGGCGGCCAGTCCGGCCTGCGCGGAACGCCGGAATTTCTCCCGCCTTCCTGCTCGCCTGATTGAAGTCCTCTCCCCCCTCCTGCCTTACAAATACTTCCTCAGCAGCGGCGCAAGCTCCTTCTTCGTCTTCGCGGGCCAGAGCTTGGGGTCGGTCATGATGGCGTTGCGCAACGCGTCGTGGCACGGCCAGTTCGGCTCCGCCGGGATGCGCGGCAGGACGTGCTGGATGGTGCGCTTGGCGGTCTCGGCGTTGCGCTTGAGGTTGTCGAGGACCATCTCGACCGTCACATGGGCCTCGTCCACCTTCCAGCAGTCGTAGTCGGTGATCATCGCCATCGTCGCGTAGGCGATCTCGGCCTCGCGGGCGCACTTGGCCTCGCCGAGGTTCGTCATGCCGATGACATCGTGGCCGAGCCGGTGGTTGGTGAGCGACTCGGCGCGCGTGCTGAAGGCCGGGCCTTCCATGTTCACATAGGTGCCGCCGTCGTGGACGCGCGCCTTCTGGGCCTTGGCGGACTGCATGAGCAACTGGCGCAGCTCCTCGCTGACCGGGTCGGCGAACGCGACGTGCGCCACGATGCCGCGCCCGAAGAAGGTGTGCTCGAAGTCGCGCTTGGTGCGGTCGAGGAACTGGTCGGGCAGCACGATGTCGCAGGGCTTGTATTTCGCCTGGAGCGAGCCGACGGCGCTGACGCTGATGACCCAGTGGACGCCGAGGGACTTCATCGCCCAGAGGTTGGCGCGGTGGTTCAGCTCGGTCGGGAGGAGCCGGTGCCCGCGCGCGTGGCGCGGGAGGAAGACGACTTCCCGGCCCGCGAGCTGGCCGGTGAGGAGTTCGTCCGAGGGACTGCCGAAGGGGGTTTTGACCTTCACCCATTTCTGCCGCGTGAAGCCCTCGATGTGGTAAAGCCCGCTGCCGCCGATGATGCCGATGCGATGTGTTGCCATGCGGCGGGAGACTAGCCAATCAGCCCGGCGACGCGCCAGCCGGCAGATGCCGGCGGAACAAGGTCAGTAGTAGGCTGTGGAATTGCCAGTGTGGCGGAGCTGCATGTCGGCACGCTTGCGCAGCTCCACATGGCCATCACCAAAAACGGCGTTCACCGACTCAACACGCTTGCGGTAAGGGTGCCCTTCCGTCGCGGAGTTCAAGTCCGAGCACTTGTCGGTCATGATTGGCTTAACATTCACCGCTGGATCATCGGTGCCCTCAGGCCAATAGGGAAAGGCATCGGCGTTGTTGACGGGGAACTTCGTGCCCGGATTCCCAAAAGTCGTTCGTGGCACCCACCAGTTATGATTCGCAATCCAAAGGAATGTCGTGTTGTTGTAGTAACGCCCACGATAGTAAGCCATCAGGTCGGTCATGTTTTGAAGCTGGTTCGCAGGCTGGTTCTGCCCCAGCCACGCTTTCGCGTCCACCAAGTCCTCGGGCCGAGCTGGGCAAAACCACATGGGAACGGTTAAGCCATGCGACTCCAGCGCAGGTGCGAGCTCGTTAGGCACATCCCAAGGGTTGAGGCCGGTGCCAGGCATCCGAAAGGTTGGAAAGCGGCTTTGATTCTCCGCGGCGTAAGAGGCGACGGCAATGCCCCACTGGCGGAAGTTTGAAACACAACTGTTGACCTTCGCCTTGAACTTCGCCCGCGCCAGCGCCGGCAGCAGCAACCCCGCGAGAATGGCGATGATGGCGATGACCACCAGCAGTTCAATGAGCGTGAACCCGGAACGGACTCGGCGGCTTGAGCAGGACGTGACTGGACGCATATCGGTCGGTGGCAGACTGACGGAACCCCGCCCTGGCTTGTTCACCAGCCAGCCACGCGCCGCCACCCCCCGGCGAGTTTCCGGTTGAATCTCCCCCGCTTCCTCCGCACATTCGCGCCCGATGAAAAGTCAGTTCACCGGCCCGGTCTATGTCGTGCGCGACAACATTGACACCGACCAGATCATTCCCGCGCAGTATCTCACCCTCGTGCCGACCATCCCGGCGGAATACGAGAAGCTCGGTGCCTACGCCATGATCGGCCTGCCGGACGCGCTCTACCCGGCGCGCTTCGTGAAGGACGGCCAGCTCGACAGCGAGTTCCCCATCATCGTCGCTGGAAGGAACTTCGGCTGCGGCAGCTCGCGCGAGCACGCGCCCATCGCCCTCGGCTCGGCCGGCTGCCGCGTGGTGCTGGCCGAGAGCTTCGCGCGCATCTTCTTCCGCAACAGCGTCGCCACGGGCGAGCTGTATCCCTGCGAACTCACCGCACGCCTCTGCGACGTGCTCAAGACCGGCGAGGTCGTCACGGTGGACCTCGACGCGCAGACCGTGACGGTGCAGGCGACGGGCCAGGTGCATTCCTTCAAGCCGCTCGGCGATGTGCGCCCGGTGGTGGACGCGGGTGGCCTCTTCAACTACGCGCGCCAGAGCGGGATGATCCCGGCGGCAGCGTAAGCCGTAGTCGCAGGCTTCAGCCTGCGCGTGGAATGTCATTGATCCCTCGATTCGCAACCTGAAGGTTGCGACTACGAACCATCCGTGAGCAAAGCCTTCACCCGCGAAGACGACCAGCCGGACGAACCGGTGGTTTCGCGTCGCGCGTCCTCGCTGCCGCCGGGCACGCAGAACTTGATGACGCCCGACGGCGAGCGGCGGCTGCGCGCGGAACTCGCCCAAGTCCAGACCGCCCGCGAGCAGTTGCTGGCGACGAAGGGCGACCCCGACCAGCCCCAGAAACTCGCCGCGCTCGAACAGCGGGCGTTGCTCCTCGATGACTGCCTCCGCACCGCGTCAGTCGTGCAGCCGCCGGCATCGCCAGATGGGCGCGTCCGCTTCGGCGCGGTGGTCACGGTGCGCGAAAGCACGGGCGTCGAGACGCGTCACCGCATCGTGGGCGTGGACGAGGTGGATTTCGACCGTGGCTGGGTGAGCTGGCGCTCGCCCATCGCGAAGGCGTTGCTGAACCAAAGCGTCGGCCAGCGCGTGCGGCTCCGCGTGCCCAGCGGCGAGCAGGAGCTGGAAATCGTGGCGGTGAATCACGAGTGAGGCCTGTGCCGGCGACTTGCAGTCGCCGTCCGTGGGGAGCAGCAGTTCGTGGATCCCCGAGTCGTCACCTGCCACGCGGCGACTGCAAGTCGCCGGCCCGGGTTTACGGGCACCCGACGAGGAAGCTACGGCTTGATCCCCAGCCAGTCGTCGTGCGTCTTCCAGGTCGTCTCGGCCGCGCGCAAAACTTCAGCCAGCGGGTGTTGGGTCATCAGCTCGACCAGCAGTTTGGCTCCCTGGCCCACATTCTTGGCTGGCCCGCTTTGGATGATGCCACGCAGGACATGGCTGGCCCGGCGCGTGGCGTCGTCCAGCGGCGCAGTCGCCTCCGGGCGCAGCATGGCCAGCACGGCCAGCACTTCATCATGCGATTTTTCCTCCAGGGTTTCGCGGAAGACCGTCGCCCGCGCGGAGCTGTCGAAACCCGGCGCGCCGAAGACTTGCGTCAGCACGGAAACAATGCCGCCGGCGTCCACCGGTTTTGCCACCGGTGCGGCGGGCGCGGCCACGGGTTGCAACTGCCCCCACTCGCCCACCTTGAACTCCACCGTCACCGAGTTCGGTCCGTCCGGCTGCGCGTGCGCGCGCTGGGCGGTGGCGTCGAGCGTGAAGTTCAGCGTGAGCCGGATGCGCTCCGGGGCCATCGGCACCCCGCCCGCCGCGCGCCGGGCGGCGAAGCCCCGCTCCACTTCCCGGAGCACCGTGGCGATGGCCTCGTTGAGTTGTTGCATGGCGGCGAGCGTAGCAGGCCCGGCAAGAGATTGCCTCCGAAAGTCCGCCGGCTATCCTCCCCCATGAGCGACAACGACTGGCAGGCGGAGTTTCGGCAGGTTTGGGACCGTGCGGAAAGGGCGTGGCACGCGGGCCGCAAGACTCCCGGCTCGATGTTCAGCGCGGCGGACAAGGAGTTCCTCGCGGGCATCGGCTGCACCACGCAGGAGTTGTTCGACTTCGTGGACGACTGCCAGCGCTACAACGGCGATCCCGACTTCGCGACCACGCTCGCCGTCACGGCCATCCGCCGCGATTACTTCCTCAACGTGCTCGGCGGCAAGTCCACCGGGCGCATCGCCACGATGGGCAGCCTCCCCGCGAAGTCCGCCGAGGTGGACGGCATCTCGTGGCTGCCCCGGCTGATCGTGAAGGCCCGGCTCAAGCTGCGCGGCGAAATGCCCGCCGACTTGATGTATGGCTGCGCGGGCGACCGCCCCTTCCTCCGCCGGATGAACCTGAACCTCCCCCAGTTCCTCGAACTTGTCCGTGACTCCGGCAGCGACGACCGCCGCATCGTCAACGCGGTGAAGCAGGCGGCGGGCTTGCGCTGAACGCGCAGCCGGCGGCCCCAACAAAGCACCGGTCAAATCTTGCCCTGCGCGGCGGCGGCCTGGACCTCGCGGTAGCTGTGGAGGAAGAGGTCGTTGTCGGCGACGGCCTTGGAGATGATGCTGCCGAGGCTGCTCAGGTCGGCCTTGTTGATGACGGCGTGGACGCTCTGCTGGAAGGCGTGCATCGGGTTGAGGGTCTGGAGCCGCTCGCTGATGAGGAAGACGACGGTGTGGCGGCGGCGGGCCATGGGCATCCATTGGAGCTGGCGCAGCGTGGTGTTCTCGTCGGCGGTGCCGGCGGCGAACAGTTCCTCCACGACGACGATGTGGTAGTTCAGCGCGGTGAAGCGCTTGCTGAAATCGTCGTGGTTGCTGGCGACGTGAATTTTGAAGCCGCACTCCAGCACGATGGTCTGGACGTTGGCGAGGACTTCCATGCTGCTCAGGGCGAGCAGCGCGGGCTTGTCCGAGGGGCTGATGAACTCGTATTCGGCGAATTGCTGGCTCATGGATGGGGAAGGTTGGGAGCAGGATTCACTTCAGCTTCAGGGTCAGCGGAGGAGGCGCGACGGGCGCGCCGTGGGCGGCGGCGTCCTTCTTCATGCCCAGGTTGGTGACGTTCGTGGTCACCTCGCCGCGCTTCTTCTTGATGTTGTCTATGCCGCGCGAGGTCGGGCCTTTCTTGCTGCAATAGAGCAGGGCGCTCTCCTCCGTGATGAGGTTCTGCTCGAAGGCCTCCATGCACGCCTGGTCGAAGCTCTTCCAGCCGAACGTGTAGCTGGCCTCGATGATCTCGTAGAAGGTCTTGCCCTCGGCCTCGCCTTGGAGGATGGACTCCTTGGTGCGGACGCTGTTGCCCATGATTTCAAGGATGGCCTGCCGGCCGCCGCCCACCTTCGGCGCGAGGCGCTGGCTGACGACCCAGCGCAGCGTGTCCGCAAGGCGCTCGCGGATCTGGTCCTGCTCACTCAACTCGAACATGCCCAAAATGCGGTTGATGGTCTGGCCGCAGTCAATCGTGTGCAGCGTGCTCATCACGAGGTGGCCGGTCTCGGCGGCGGAGAGGCCCAGCTCGACGGTCTCGCGGTCGCGCATTTCGCCGACGAGGATGACCTTGGGCGCCTGACGCAGCGCGGCACGCAGACCGCTGGAGAAGCGGTCGAAGTCGGTGCCCATCTCGCGCTGGTTGAACGTCGCCTTCTTCTGCGGATGCACGAACTCGACGGGGTCTTCCAGCGTGACGATGTGGATGGACTTGTTCTCGTTCAGGTCGTTGAGCAGCGCCGCCAGCGTGGTGGACTTGCCCGAGCCGGTCGCGCCGGTGACGAGGACCAGGCCAGTCTTTTCCTTGGAGATTTCCTTGAAGATGGGCGGGAGCCTGAGCTGCTCGAGCGTCGGGATTTGCGTGGTGAGCTTGCGCAGGATGCAGGAGTAGTTGCCGCGCTGGGAGAAGATGTTCACGCGAAAGCGCGCCTTCTGGCCGAGCGAGTAGGAGGAGTCGCACGAACCGGTGCGCAGCAGGTCCTCCGTGAGCCGGCGGCTGCCACCGATGAGGTTCAGGGCGATCTGCTCGGTCTGGAAGGGCGTGAGCCTGTCCACCGGCGGGTTGATGGGCACGGCGACGAGCTGGCCGGAGGATTCCACCTGAAGCGGCTTGTCCACGGTGATGTTGAGGTCGGACACGTCCTTGTTGGAGTCCAACATCGTGGCGAGGATGTAGTCGAGTTCGTTGGCGCGCATGGTTAGAACGTGTTGCGTGTTGCGTGTTGCGTGAAACAGTGCGGACGCGCTGCGGCGGAGTCACGCAACACGCAACACGCAACACAAGAAGAAGACCAATAGTGCATGTCAATCAACGGTTCGGTCTTTAGGCTCAATCCGCATCGCCGTTCGACCGCGCCTCCTCCTGCTCCGCCGGCGTGAGGAAGGGGAAGAACTTTTTCTTGTCGAGGGACTTGTCGAAGGCGTCCTTGGCCGCAATGCGCTTCATGCGCAGGTGGTCCATGATCGAGTCGTCCAGCGGGCAGTTGCCCAGCTTCTTGCCGACCTGGATCATGCCGGGGATCTGGTGGGTCTTGCCCTCGCGGACCATGTTCGCGACGGCAGTTGTGAAGACGAGAATCTCCAGCGCGGCCACGCGGCCCGGCTTGTCAATGCGCTTGAAAAGGTTCTGCGCCACCACGCCCTTGAGCGCCTCGGAGAGGGTCGCGCGCACCTTGTTCTGCTGGTCGGCGGGGAACACGTCAATGATGCGGTCCACGGTCTTCGCAGCGCTGGGCGTGTGCAGCGTGCCGAAGACCAGGTGGCCGGTGCTCGCCGCCGTGAGCGCCAGCTCGATGGTTTCCAGATCGCGCATTTCGCCGACCAGAATGATGTCCGGGTCTTCGCGCAGCGCGCCCTTGAGCGCGGAGGCGAAGGATTTCGTGTGCATCCCGACCTCGCGGTGGTTGATGAGGCATCCCTTGCTCTGGTGGACGAACTCGATGGGATCCTCGACGGTCAGGATGTGGTCGTGGCGGTTCTTGTTCGCGTAGTCAATCATCGCGGCGAGCGTGGTGGACTTGCCGGAGCCGGTGGGGCCAGTGACGAGCACGAGGCCCTTGTGCATCATCGGGAACTTGCGCAGCACGGCGGGCAGCGGGGCATCGAACTTCTCGAAGTCCTCGAAGGAGAGCACCGTGCTGGGAATCTGGCGGAACACGGCGGAGCAGCCGTATTTCTGGTTGAAGAAGTTCGCGCGGAAGCGGGCGACGGTGGGGATTTCGTAGCCGAAGTCCACGTCGCCGGTTTCCTCGAACTGCTTCACTTTGATTTCCGGCGCGATCTCGTAGAGCATCGCCTTGAGCGCGTCGCTCTCCAGCGGCGGGTAGTCCACGCGGCGCAGCTCGCCGCTGATGCGCAGAATGGGCGGGCTGCCGGAAGCCAGATGCAGGTCGGAAGCCTTCTGCTGCATCATCAGGTTGAAGAACGCGTCAATCTTGGCCATAGGGAATCGGGTTTATGTTTCGGCGTGTCATACCGAATAGCGGCGCGGACTGCAAGCCATCGCCGTCAGTGGAGGAAATTCTCCGCGAGGAAATCGCGCGGAACGGTCCCCTGCCCTGCGCACGCTTCATGGAAGTGGCGCTCTACCACCCGGAGCACGGCTACTACGAACGCAACCGCGCGGCGGTCGGCCAGCGCGGGGATTTCTACACAAGCGTGAGCGTGGGCGAGCTGTTCGGGCAACTGCTGGCGTTTCAGTTCGCCGAGTGGCTCGACGAACTCGGAACGCGGAGCGCGGAGCGCGGAATGACCGACGCGCCGCTGCAAATCGTCGAGGCCGGCGCGCACGATGGGCAGCTCGCCGAGGACATCCTGCTGTGGCTGCGCAAACGGCGGCCCGACCTGCTGGACCGCGTGGAGTATTGGATCCTCGATCCTTCGCAGCGGCGGCAGGAGTGGCAGCGCGGACGCCTGAGCTTGTTCGGCGCAAGAGTGAAGTGGTTCGCGAACTGGGGCGAAGTCCAGCAGGCCGGCGGGGTGAACGGCGTCATCTTCGCGAACGAATTGCTCGACGCCTTCCCCGTCCATCGGCTCGCCTGGAGCGCGGCGGAGCAGCGGTGGTTCGAGTGGGGCGTGCGAAGCATGCGAGAACGCTTCATCTGGACGCGCCTGCCGGAGCTGCACGCGAACGTCGCCGCGCTCGCCCAGCCGTCCGCCGCGCTGGGCAACCTAGACGAATCGCTGCGCGAGAGTTCCTGGGCCAGTCTGGCACCCGTGCTGCCGGATGGCTTCATTTTGGAAATGTCCCCCTTCGCCGAGCTTTGGTGGAACATCGCCGCCCAAAGCCTGCGCCGGGGGAAGTTGCTGACCTTCGACTACGGCCACACCACCGGCGAGGTCATCAACCCAACCAAGCCCGCCGGCACGCTTCGCGCCTATCGCGACCACCAGCTCGTGGACGACACCCTCGCCGCGCCCGGCACGCAGGACATCACGGCGCATGTCAACTTCGCCACGATCACGCACGCGGGCGAACGCGCCGGACTGGCGACCGCTGAGTTGACTGAGCAATCCCGTTTCCTCACGCGCATCGCCCAGCGCACGATGCAGCAGCCCGCCGCCTTCGGTGAATGGCCCCGCGAGCGCGTGCGGCAGTTCCAGACCCTCACGCACCCCGACCACCTGGGCCGGAGCTTCTCGGCGCTGCTGCAGGAGCGAACCTGACCCTCAGCCAGCCAGCCAGCAATCCCCCAAAAGATTTGGGAAAGACAAAGATGCCCGGATTCTCCCGTTCCAATCTTTGTCTTCCTCAAATCTTTGGGCCTCCTCAGCGATGGTTAAGCTTGCCGCGCCGCCGGAGCTTTGCCATCTTGGCGCTACGTTCAGCCCAAACCCGATGTCCCGCCCTCACGGCAAACGGCTTCAGTGGCACGCAGCGCTCCTCGGACTGCTGCTGGCATGGGGGGTATGTGCGCCCGGCGCGTTCGCGGCGGAGGACGGTTATCAGAAGGCCCCCGCCCCCATCGGTGAACTGCTCTCCACGCCCGCGCCGCCGTCGGTCCATTTCAACCCGCCGCGCGACGCGATGATCATCTACCGCGCCGAGCGGCACCCGCCCGTCGCGGACCTCGCGGAGCCGGTCCTGCGGCTCGCCGGGCTGCGCATCAATCCCGCCAACAACGGCCCGCACCGCACGGCGCGCTGCGTCGAGCTGACGTTGCACCCGCTGCCGGAGGGCAAGGGACGCCCCCTCCCCATCCCGCCCAACGCCCGCATCACCCCGCCGGCATGGTCGCCGGATGGGAAACAATTCGCCTTCCTCCGCTTCGGCTCGCGCGAGGTGGAGCTGTGGGTCGGCGACGGCAAGCGCGGCTCCGTCCGCCGCCTGCGCGGCGGCCTCAACGCGGCCATCGGCGAGGCGTTTCAGTGGATGCCCGACAGCCAGTCCATCATCTGCCAGACCCTCGTCGCCAACCGCCCCAAGCCGCCCGCCGCACCGCGCGTGCCCGGCGGCCCCGTCGTGCAGGAAACCACCGGCAAGCTCGCCCCCGCGCGGACGTTCCAAGACCTGCTCGATTCACCGCATGGCGAGGAACTCTTCGACTATTACGCCACCTCGCAGCTAGCGCTGGTGAACGCCAAGACCGGCGAAACCAAGCCCATCGGCGCACCCGCCATCTTCGCCACGATTGACCCCGCGCCCAACGGCCAGCTCCTGCTCGTGTCGCGCCTCCAGCGGCCATACTCCTACCAGCTTCCGGCCACGATGTTCCCGCGCGCGGTCGAAGTGCTGGGCCTCGACGGCAAGGTCGCGTTCCACCTCGCCAGCCTGCCGCTCGCGGAGGAAATCCCCATCGGCGGCGTGCGCACCGGCCCGCGCAGCTACCAGTGGCGGCCGACCAGCCCGGCGACGCTGGCCTGGGTCGAGGCGCTCGACGGGGGCGACCCGCGCAAGAAGGTGGCCAACCGTGACCGCCTTCAGATGCTGGACGCGCCGTTCACGGGCAGCCCGGTCGAACTGGCCAGGACCGAACACCGCTTCCAAGGCCTGACGTGGACCGAGCGGCCCGATGTGGCCCTCGTGCGCGAACACCAGGCCAGTCGCCGTTGGAACCGCACCTGGCTCATCAACCCCAACGCGCCCGCCGAGCCGGTCCGCCTGCTCTGGGATGTCTCCGCGCAGGACCGCTACAGCGACCCCGGCTCGCCGCTGCTCCGCCCGCTGACCAACGGCTTCCGCGTCGCCCGCGTGCAGGAGGGCAGCCTCTTCCTCGTCGGCGCGGGCGCAAGCCCGGATGGCGAGCGGCCGTTCCTCGACACGCTCAACCTCGTCTCGCTGCGCTCCGAGCGCCTGTTCCAAAGCGACGAGGCCACGCACGAATCCGTCGTCGCCCTGCTCAAGCCCGACGCGACGCAGTTCATCACCCGCCGCGAATCGCCCACGCGCCCGGCCAACTACTTCATCCGCACGCTGGCCGATGGCGCGCGCCAGTCCATCACGGATTTCCCCGACGCGATGCCGCAGCTCCGGGGCATCCGCAAGCAGCTCGTCACCTACCAGCGGCCCGACGGCGTGCCGCTGTCCTTCACGCTCTACCTGCCCGCCGACCACCAGCCCGGCCAGCGCCTGCCGACGATCCTCTGGGCCTACCCGCGCGAGTTCACCGACAGCGACACCGCCGGCCAGGTCACGACCACCGCGAACCGCTACACGGCCTTCAGCGGCGCGAGCCACCTCTTCCTCGTCACCCAGGGCTACGCCGTCCTCGACAACGCCACCATGCCCGTCATCGGCGACACGAAGAAGGCCAACGACACTTTCCTCGAACAAATCATCTCCAGCGCCAAGGCCGCCGTGGACAAGGCCGTCGAGATGGGCATCGCCGACCCGAACCGCGTGGGCGTGGGCGGCCACAGCTACGGCGCGTTCATGGTGGCGAACCTCATGGCGCACACGGACATCTTCAAGGCCGGCATCGCGCGTAGCGGCGCCTACAACCGCACGCTCACGCCCTTCGGCTTCCAGAACGAGCGCCGCACCCTCTGGGACGCGCCGGAGGTTTACGCGCGCATGTCGCCCTTCATGTTCGCGCACCGCATCAACGAGCCGCTGCTGCTCATCCACGGCGAGGCGGACAACAACCCCGGCACCTTCCCCATGCAGAGCGAGCGCCTCTTTCAGGCCGTCAAGGGCAACGGCGGCACCGCCCGCCTCGTCCTGCTCCCCCACGAGAGCCACGGCTACGAAGCCCGCGAAAGCGTCGAGCACGTCCTCTGGGAAACCCTCCACTGGTTCGACAAATACGTGAAGCGCGCCCCCGAGCCGGCGGTGAGCACCTTCACGCCGAGTGATCTTCCGCCGCCGTGAGCCGCGTCACTCGCGGCCGTTGAGCTTCAATCGTCCGAACGGTTTTCCCGCCGGCGCGGATGCATCAGCCTTCGCTTCAGCGGCCTGATTTTCGCCCGGCCCCAAGTCCGGCACCAGCTTCGCCAGGCCTACGGGAATGTCGAGGTCGTCCGAGTAATGCAGTTGCGTCACCTGCTTGGCGACCACGTCGAAGTTGGCGAAAAGCTGCGTGGCCGGGGCGGTGAGCTGAAAGACGCCCGGCTCGCCCGCCTGCCGCGCGCGGCGGATGCGATCCCCATTCGAGGGATGGGTGTCGAACAGCCCGGTCGCATCCAACCCCATCGTGTCCTCCCATTTGGTGCGCCTCTCCGGCGACATCGCTTGGTCGTGCCGCAGCAGGTAGGCGGGAAAGTTGTCCGGCAGCTTCTTGCTGAGGTTCCACGGCACCCGCATGTCCTTGTAGGCGGCCTCAGTGACCTTGCTCAACACATGAATGCGGCGGGTGCTCGTCTCGAAACAGTCGCTGCCGGCCAGTTTGATTTCGTAGCTGTCGGCATCGTATTCCATCTGGCGAAGCATGAAGCAGCCGATGAGGTTGCCGACGACCATGAGCAATTTCAGCACGAGCCGGGAGAACCACACGGCCACCTGCGCGGTCATCACGACGAAGGACACCCAACCCTCGCTCTCAGCCGCCCAATCCTCGAGCCACTCATCCCACGCGTCCCGCTCGTAGGCCACGCGGGCAAACCAGAAATTGATGCGGCGGATGATGTAGGTCAGCCGCATGCCAAAGCCTTGAGCGAAGTGACCGAACTCGTGCGCCATCACGCCAGCGAACTGCCGCATATCCAGCCCGGCTACCAACGGCAGCCCGATGGTCAGCACCAGATCGCTGCCGAACAGGCTCAGAAACCCGCGCCGGTAGCTGGCGCTCGCGTTCAGGTTGCAATCAATGTCAATGCGCTTGGGCATCGGCGCACCGACCGACTCACAGACCTTACGCACGAAGGCGTAGAGCGTCGCGTCCACGTCCGGGTTCACCGCCAGCGGCTGCGCGTGCCGCGCGCGCCGGGCGAAGAGCGGCTTCACCATGAACAGCACCAGCACGCTCCCCGCGAAGAGCGGCGCGGCATACAACGCCAGCTTGGCGACATACAGCCGCACGTTGCCGCCGCTCTTGAGCAGGAAGTCGAAGTGCGTCGCCCAGTAATGCACGCCCCAGCCTGCCGCCCCGATCAACCCCACGTAGAGCACGGGGAGGATGGCCATCGTCACCGCCACCACCAGCAGGCCGAACTGGTAGAGCACGGAGACCTTCGTCTTGGGCACCGGCCCGCGAAAGGCGCGCAGGATGTGCTCCGCCGTCAGTTCGGTTTCCGGCGCGAGGTCGCCCGTGGCCGGCACATACAGCTCCGTCTCCTGCTGGCAGGCCGGACAGGCCACGACCGCTCCAACGGCCTCGACCGGGAACTCAAGGTGCGTGTCGCAGTGCGCGCACGGGCACTTGGCGGTGGCGGAGTCGCTCATGGGAACGGGCGGATTCAGCCAGATGATTATTCGGCAGGGAAGGATAATTTGGTTTTCGCCGCAGAACAGTTGTGCTTCGCTCACCGCCCAGACATGAACACCTCCTCCCGCCGTCATTTCCTCCAAGCCACCGCCGCCGCCCTGCTCGCCGCGCCCGCCGCGCGGGCCATCGAACCGCTCGGTCGCACCGGCAAGGCCCGCCTGCAACTCAGCCTCGCCGCCTACTCGTTCCGCGAGTTCTTCTCGGGCGAACTCCAGCGCGGCGCGGGCAAGAAAGGCCCAGCCCCCGGCGCCTCGATGGATATGTTCAAGTTCCTCGACTTCTGCGCCGAGCACGGCTGCGACGGCGCGGAGCTGACCAGCTACTTCTTCCCCAAGGCGCTCACGTCCGACTACCTCGTGCAGGTGCGCCGGCACGCCTTCCTCAAGGGCGTGTCCGTCAGCGGCACGGCCATCGGGAATAACTTCTCCCATCCCAAGGGCGAGAAGCGCGACGCCGAGATCGCCCTGACGAAGCAGTGGATTGACCGCGCCGCCGTGCTGGGCGCGCCGCACATCCGCGTCTTCGCCGGGCAGACCAAGGAGCTGGACCGGGAGGCGGCGGACAAGCTGGTCGTCGCCGCGCTGGAGGAGTGCAGCGATTACGCCGGGCAGAAGGGCATCTTCCTCGGCATCGAAAACCACGACGCCATCGGCAGCGCCGAGCACCTGCTCAAGCTCATCAAACCGGTCAACAGCCGCTGGCTCGGCGTGAACCTGGACTCCGGCAACTTCCGCACCGCCGACCCCTACGCGGACTTCGCCGAGATCGCGCCCTACGCGGTGAACGTGCAGCTCAAGACGGAGATCAACCCGGTGGGCGCGGCCACGAAAGGTCCGCAGCCGGCGGACCTGCCGCGCTTCGTGAAGCTGCTGCGCGCGGCGCACTACCAGGGCTACGTCGCGCTGGAGTTCGAGGGCAAGGAAGACCCGTTCAAGGCCGTGCCGCCGGTGCTCAAGCGGATGAGGGAGTTGTTCGCCGCGTGAAGGAGCGCGGCTTTCAAGCCGCAGAAATGCCCCTTCACCAATTGGCTTTCGTAGAAGCCGGACACGCTCGCCTTCGTAAGTTTCTGCGGCCTGAAGGCCGCGCTCCCATGCGCAGGCTGAAGCCTGCGACTACGGCCTGCGACTACGGCTTGCCCGCCCTGCCCCGCCTCCCTACGCTTCGCCGCCATGCTCCTCAAGCTCACCAGCCTCCTCGGTCTGGCCGCGTTCATTGCCATCGCATGGGGCCTCTCCACCGACCGAAAGCGGTTTCCCTGGCGCACGGTCGTTTCCGGCGTGCTGCTGCAATTCGTCTTCGGTTACCTCATCCTCAAGACCCTGCCCGGTGAGCGGATTTTCAAGGGTTTCTCCGACGCGGTCTCCAAGGCGCTCGGCTACGCGGCGGAAGGCTCCAGCTTCGTCTTCGGCCCGCTGGCGAATCAAGCTGCCATCGAGAAAGGCCTTGGTCTGCCATCTGGACTGGTCTTTGTCATCACCGTCACCGGCACGATCATCTTCGTCTCCGCGTTGTCGTCCCTGCTCTACCACTACGGCGTGCTGCAACTCATCGTGCGCGGCGTGGCGTGGGTGATGGAACGCCTGATGAAGACCAGCGGCAGCGAAAGCCTCGCGGCGGCGGCCAACATCTTCATGGGCCAGACCGAGGCCCCGCTCGTCATCAAGCCCTACCTGCCCAAGATGACCCGCAGCGAGATCATGGCGCTGATGACCGGCGGCATGGCGACCATCGCGGGCGGCGTGCTGGCGGCCTACGTCGGCTTCGGCGTCTCCGCCGGACATCTTTTGACCGCGTCCATGATGAGCGCGCCCGCCGCGCTGCTCATCGCCAAGATCATGCTGCCCGAGACCGAGGTGAGTGAGACCGCCGCCGGCGCGAACGCCAAGATCGAGCGCCAGTCGCACAACGGCCTCGACGCCCTCTGCCGCGGCGCGAGCGACGGCGCGATGCTCACCATCAACGTGATGGCCATGCTCATCGCCTTCGTCGCCGTCGTCGCGCTGGCCAATGGTCTCTTGAGCTGGCTGCTGTCCGTCGTGAGCGTGCAGAACTCCGCGCCGTTGCAAACCCTCTTCGGCTGGCTCCACTATCCCTTCGCCTGGCTCATGGGCGTGCCGGTGAAGGACTGCTTCGCCGTCGGGCAAATCCTCGGTGAGCGCATCGTGCTCAACGAGTTCATCGGCTACCTCTCGCTGGCGAAGGTGCAGGCCACACTCGACCCGCGCAGCGTCACGCTCACCACCTACGCGCTGTGCGGCTTCGCGAACTTCGCCAGCATCGCCATCCAGATCGGCGGCATCGGCTCGATGATGCCCGAGCGCCGCGCCGACCTCGCCAAGATCGGCCTGCGCGCGATGGCCGGCGGACTGCTGGCGTGCTACGTGACCGCCACCATTGCCGGCCTGCTGGTGAACTGAACCGCGCCGGCGGAACGCGGCGTTCACGCCGCAGAAAGCTGGCCTGGAGACTTGCGCTCGGAAGCCTTGCGCCCTTCGCCCGTTTCTGCGGCCTGACCAGGCTGTGGGGAAACTCACTGTGGGCAGGGGGATGAAGTCGCCGTTGGCCAGAGCTGCGCGGAGCGTCTGGACTGCGCGCGTCTGCAGCGCCGCTTGTTCGGGGCGTCCCCATAGCTTGTGTGGTTCGGAAAGCGGCGCTGAAGCGACCGCAGTCCAGACGCTCCGCGCCTTCCGCCCCCCTCGCGATAGAGACGCGCAACCGTCATCAGTGGGTTTTCACACAGTCTGTGAAGGCCGCGCTCCTTGCCGTCGGTTCCAGCCCAACTTCGCGACCTTTTCACCGTCCCGTGGCAATCCTGCCTTGAGTCGCGTGCATCCTCCCCTCATCGTCCTCGCCACAACGCACCCGCATGGCCACTGACTCCGCCCCTTCCGCCCTCGACCGCGCCCGCACCAAGGCCTACTGGCGGCTCCTCCCGCTGCTCTTCGTCTGCTACGTCATCGCCTACGTGGACCGCGCGAACGTCTCCATCGCCAAGCTCACGATGACGAAGGATCTGCCGGGTTTTGACAACGCCGTCATCGGCCTGGGCGCGGGGATGTTCTTCCTCGGCTACTTCCTGCTGGAGATTCCCGGCACGCTCCTCGTCGAGCGCTGGAGCGCGCGGAAATGGATCAGCCGCATCATGGTTTCGTGGGGCATCGTGGCCGCGCTCACGGCGCTGGTGAAGACGCCGGAGCAATTCTACGGCGTGCGCTTCTTCCTCGGCCTCGCGGAAGCCGGCTTCTTCCCCGGCATCATCGTCTATCTCACGCACTGGTTTCCCAGCCGCGACCGCGCGAAGGCGCTGGCCTACTTCCTCGTCGCCACGCCCTTCGCGCAAATCTTCAGCCCGAAGATTTCCAACGCACTGCTCAAGATCGGCACCGACGAGGTCGTCAACGGCGTGAGCGTGCATCACCCGGAGCTGTTCGGCCTGGAAGGCTGGCAGTGCGTTTACATCTTCTGGGGCATCCCCGCCGTGGTGCTGGGCGTCGTCGTGCTCTTCGCGATGACCGACCGCCCCCGCGACGCCAAGTGGCTCACGGCGGAAGAGCGAGACGCCTTGGAACAGGAACTGGAACGCGAACGTGCCTCGCGCTCGCAGGGCAGGCGCATGACCGTGCTGGAAGCCCTGCGCCACCCGAAAGTCCTCCTGCTCGCGCTCGCCTACTTCTGCACCGTCACCGGCAGCTACGGCATCGAGTTCTTCCTGCCAAGCATCTTGAAGGACTGGTATGGCATGAGTTTCAACCAGCTCACCTGGCTCGTCATGCTCCCGCCAATGCTCGGCCTGACCGGGCAACTCTTTGTCGGCTGGAACTCCGACCGGCACAAGGAGCGACGTTACCACGCCGTCGTGCCCATCATCATCGGCGCGAGCGCCATCGGCCTCGCGCCCTTCACGCAAGGCACGCTCTGGCTCACCGTGCTGTGCTTCATGGTGGCGTTCGCGGGGTTCAAGTCCTACATGCCGGCCTTCTGGTCGCTGCCCAGCCTCTTCCTCACCGAGGCGGCGGCGGCGGGGAGCATCGGCCTCATCAACTCCATCGGCAACCTGGGCGGCTTCCTCGGCCCCACGGTGCTGGGCGCGGTGGAAAAGAGCACCGGCTCCTACGCGGGCGGCCTCTGGTTCCTGTGCGCCTCGATGCTCGTCTCCTCGGCCATCATCTTCTTCCTCGGGCTGGGGCACCGGGAGACGGCGGCGAAAGGCTGAACGAACCTTTCAAATTCCAATCGGCACTGTCATTGGCCGTGCCCGACGCGCGGAAAGCGCCTTTACGACAGAGCCGCGAGCGGTGGCCCGCTCATGCACTGCGCGACCGCCCGCGGGCAGGGAATTTGATTGAGTAAATCACCCGGCGGAGAGCGTCAGTTGCCCCATTCGCGGCTGCGCGGGTCAAAACATTTATGAACAAAATCCTGATCGGCCTGCTCTTGGTGGTTGCACTCAGTTCCGGTTGCCGGAAACGGGCCGCGCCTGTCTCTGCCGTGCCCGCCCACCCGCCCGTGCCCGTGGTTCTGGCCACCCCTGAACAGGCGGCAACGGCCACGCCGCTGACCGGACCCGACGCCGAGGCGGTGAATCGGGTGCTTCAATTGAGCGCTCCGGTCAGTGGCTTCCCCACCGACCTGAGCACCTTGATTGATGGGAAGACGATCACCACCCTGCCCACGCCACCTCCGGGAAAGAAGCTGGCCATTGATCAGGCCAGGATGCGTCTGATTCTGCTCAACCAGTAGGCTGGGACGGCTTACTGGTTATCCCACTTGGCAGCGGGTGCCCCAACCGCGCTGGGCATGCCCGTGGCGGGATCGTAAAACCCCAGGCTGCTCACCTTCAGGCGTTCCACGCGCCCGTCCATCCAAGTCACGTTGGCAAAGCCCGCGTGCCGGTTATACAACCGATTGCATCCCACGCCAACGATGGGGCCGAGAAAAGCGGGATGCGGCGGGGTCAGAAAATAGTGGGAGCCCCGCGTGGACGTGGAAGTCCAGAGGTCAGGATTTGTTTCGGAGTAGCTTTGCGGCGTCATCGGCCCGGTGTCGCCGAAGATCACCGTCTCTCCAGGCCGGACGATCTGGTGCTCGGAGATGCGGGCGTTGTTGAAGCCCACGACCCCCGGCCAGTTGATGCCGATGCCCAGGTTATGGGCCACGCCGGCGTTCTCCGGGGGATTCGCCGTCATCGGCAACCCCGGACAGCTGTGAATCTGCCGGCTCATCGAATAGTTCGACCGCAGGATGTCCGGCCAATAGGTAAAGCTGGGATTGGGCACGATGTAGTCGGCCGGAGCCGGCCCCAGGTAGCCGGTGCCAACACTGCCGCCGCCAAAATTCAGCAGGTAGGGCTGGTCTTCCGTGTAGAACCTGAATATCAGCCCGAGCTGCTTGTGATTCGCCATGCACGACGTGGCCTTCGCCTGCGCTTTCGCCTTGCTCAAGGCGGGCAGGAGCATTCCGGCCAGGATCGCGATGATCGCAATGACCACGAGCAGTTCGATGAGCGTGAAGGCAAGCGAGGCCCGTGACATTCGACTGCGGACGGAAACAGCGTTCATAGTTTTTGGCCAACCGGCCCCAATAAAAACCACTGCCAATGACACAAACCGGAGGAAGCTGTGCGTTGACCAGTTTTGACTACGCGGGTCTGACGCAACCTGCCCCCGAGCATTCAGCGGGCTGCATCAAACTGGCCTTGCGGGCGCGAATCAACCGACCCGGACAAGTTGCTTCGGGAACCTGAAAACAGGTTTCAAGGCAGCGACCAGTGGATGTCACTGGGCGGCCCGGCTGAAATGGTGCCAAAAGTTACCGGACTGGTCTTGGGCACCGCTTCATACCTTCCGTCGAAGAAGTTGATGCCGGTCTTTCCTTCGTGCTGAACGCCGATGTTGGGCATGTAGTAGTAAGGGGTGTAGTTGCTGTCGTCGCTGGGATCGCCGCCCGCGAAGGTCGCCCATGACGGGCTGAAGGTTCCCGGGGTCACGCTGTAGGGCTGCCAGACGCGCGCCGCGTCGAAGGCAAAGACTTTCGACGCCGGGTTGCCCACACTCGACAGGCGGATCACGTTGTTTTGCACGGTGCTGTAGTTCCGGCCCGGGGGGCTGGGTCCCAACCCATCTCCCCCAAGGTAGGGATTGATGCGGAAACGCTGGTTTTGCACCAGGTTGTAGATGGTCCAGGTGAGCACCACGTTGGGCGAGGGATAGCCGGCGGCGGGATCGTGCTTCTGCGCCGGACAGTCGTAACTGTTGTTTGGGATCGTGTCAGCCACCGTGCCTGGAACGGTCAGGTAAGGCGAAAGCCACGAACCGGCACCGGCGGAGTTGTAGTAGGGCGGGTTGCCCGGCGGTGGGGCACCATATTGCATGGACTGCCCCCAGGAGAACGGCAGCTTGTCATCGCCATCACTCGCGTAAAGCTGCACGGCCACGCCCCACTGTTTGAGATTGTTCGTGCATACCGAACCTTTGGATTTCTTCTTCGCCTTGGCCAGCGCCGGCAGCAGCAGACCCGCCAGGATCGCGATGATGGCGATGACGACGAGCAATTCGATGAGGGTGAAGCCCGGGGAGGCTCGCCGCGACCGATGACGTGCGCAGAGGACGTTCATGTTCGGGTTTGGTGCTGCTCTGCCACGTCCCGCCCGCGCTGGCAACGGCGGTGTCAGACAGTGTCTCGGTTCGCGTGTCGGTCGTTGATCGTGGCTTCCCCTTTCCGACGCCTCATTCGCCCCATCATTCAACCTGCTGTCCGGCTGCTCCGCCGTGCCGGAGGGCCGGCGGCGGCCTCGCGTCCACCGGTTGAACCCGTCAGGTTGGGATTTCCCATGATCGTGGCGCGGCCCGCCAGCGTCAGGGTGCTTACCGGTGACGAAGCATCCAACAGGTGCATGGGCAAATTGGCAGCCGTTTGCGTTCAGGCTCTTTGGGGCGGCGACGCTGGTCGTGGTCGCGCTCTGGTTCGCGGCCAATCGCCTGGGCACGCCGGACCCCAAGATGAACAAGGAGGCGTTTGCGTCACTAGGAGCCTTCGCGGCGGAGGAAACCGCGCAACTGCTTGGCCAGGGCGGCGCGGTTCTGCTCGTTTCAGCGGTGCCGGATCAGAACATGGCAGACAACGACCCGTTGGTTCACTCGCTGGCGACGCTGGTCCCGCAAATCTCCGCATTCAAGGCCCGCCTGCAGCAACAGGGCAAATTCACCTTCCTGCCGGATTTGAAATTGCCGCAGCCAGTGGGCGCGCAGTCAACTGTCTGGCCCGCTGGCAAGCTCGCCGAGGTATTGGCCAAAACGCCGCCGAAGGCGGCACTCGTTTTGTTCTGCTCGCTTCCTGGCGCGATCAGCGACGCCGAACGACAACAGCTTCGGCAACGGCCGGGAAAAACGATCGTGGCAGGGGTGCTGGATATGAAGGTGCGGCCGTGGCTCGATGAAAAACTGGTGCATCTGGCCATCGCAGTCCGGACCCCGGTGCCACAGAGAACGGCCGACTCCGAGACTCCGACGGAATGGGTCCGGCGCGTCTTTGTGTCCATCGGCCCCGGACAACCTTGAAGGCAGACTGACTTACTGGCCGAGGTTCCAAAAGGCGTCGTTAATGGCCGCCGCCGCGTAGGTGATGGGGCTGTTTTTCGGCACCGATTCCGCATGGCCATCAATGAATGACATCATCGTGCGATTGTCATGCTGCAAGCCGATATTCGGAGCGCGCCACGGATCCGCCGCCGGGTAGTTGGCCAGATTGTTGCGGTCACCATCGAGCGTGTTGTCAGTGAAGAAATAATTCGCGCTGGCAGTGGTGGGCATATAGGGCGTGCCGGACACCTTCACGTCGAAAGACAGCACGCGTTCAGCCGGATGCACAACACTGGACCCGCGAAAGGCCACATGATCGCTGCCAGAGAAAGTTCCGCCGTAGGCAGAGGACATGCCGCCGGGGCCAGGTGGTGGATCGTAAAAAGTGCCAGGCCCCATGCCGAGGATTCCGAGATAAGGATTGACGCGATATTGAGAGGCCCAGAGCCAGTTAATACCGTAGGTGGTGACCGCCACCGATGGCGGTGCCGCCTTCGGATCGTAGGCCGGGCACATGTAGCTTTTGATTCCACCCAGATAGCGGCCCAGCAGGGATTGGCCGTTGATGGCCCCGTAAGACAATGTGTCGTAGGGGCCGAGTGGCGGGCTGGCGCTGGGCGTGATCCAGCAAAAAATCAGGCGGTCATCGGAGTCGGCAGCGTAAACGTGAAACGCGACCGCCATCTGTTTGATCCCGTTCAGGCACTGGATGGCCTTGCCCTTCCCCTTCGCCTTGCTCAACGCTGGCAACAGCATCCCGGCCAGGATCGCGATGATCGCGATGACCACGAGCAGTTCGATGAGGGTGAAAGCGCGCCTGGCAATGCCCCCGGACTGTGTTCCGCGCTTGACGTTGGTTGTGGCTGGCATCGCAATCTCCGACGCATCATGCGCGCCGTCATTCAGCGGGTTTCCCAGGCCAGCGTCACCATCGCCGGACAAGTCAAAAGCGCAATCGGGCGCGGGCTGCTCGTGCTCGTGGCCGTGGAGGACGCGGACACGCCGGAGGACGGCGAATGGCTCGCCGGCAAGCTCGTCCGCCTGCGCATCTTCGCCGACGACGCCGGGCTGATGAACCGCTCGGTGCAGGACGTGGGCGGAGAGCTGCTCGTGGTGAGCCAGTTCACGCTCTTCGCCAGCACGAAGAAGGGCAACCGCCCGTCCTACCTCCGCGCCGCGCGGCCCGAGGTCGCCATCCCGAAATACGAGGCGTTCGTCGCCCGGCTCGCGGCGGAGCTGGGCCGGCCCGTCCACACCGGCGAGTTCGGCGCGGCCATGCAGGTGACGCTGGTGAACGACGGTCCCGTGACCATCGTGATGGACACGAAGGCGCGGGAGTAGGCGAGGCCGATGTTTTCGTTTGGTGTCCACGCTTCAGCGTGTCCGTCCGCCCGAACTCCCTGAAGGGTGGACACCAAACAGCCAGCCACCAAACCGCTTGCCGCGCTGGGGCGCGTCCGTTACAAAACGTCCTCTTTGCGCGGCCCGTCGCGCGACCGGAACCCGAAACTGAAAACGCGAAACTCGAAACCGAATTTATGGCCTACACCACCTGCACCGTCCCCGCCGGCGGCAAAATCACCATCGCCAACGGCAAGCTCTCCGTCCCCGCCAACCCCGTCATCCCCTTCATCCGCGGCGACGGCACCGGGCCGGACATCTGGGCGTCCTCCGTGCGCGTGATGGACGCGGCGGTGGAGAAGGCCTACGGTGGCCAGCGCAAGATCGCGTGGATGGAAGTCTTCGCGGGCGAGGAGAGCTTCAAGCGCTTCAACAACTGGCTGCCGGACGACACGGTCGAGGCCTTCCGCGAGTTCCTCGTCGGCATCAAAGGCCCGCTCACCACGCCCATCGGCGGCGGCATGAGGTCGCTCAACGTCGCCCTGCGCCAAATGCTCGACCTCTACGTCTGCCTGCGCCCCGTGCAATGGTTCACCGGCGTCCCCAGCCCCGTGAAGCACCCGGAGAAGGTGGACATGGTCATCTTCCGCGAGAACACCGAGGACATTTACGCGGGCATCGAGTTCGTCGGCGGCTCGCCCGAGGCGCAGAAGGTGCTCGACTTCATCGCCAAGGAATTCCCGAAGGACTTCGCCAAGATCCGCTTCGGCACCAAGGAAGCCATCGCCGGCTACATGAAGCTTGCCGCGCCCGACCACGACGCCTCGCACATCCCCATCCAGGTCGGCCTCGGCATCAAGGCCGTCTCCAACGTCGGCACCATCCGCCTGATGAAGGCCGCCGTGGAATACGCCCTCGCGAACAAGCGCCGCAACGTGACCATCGTCCACAAGGGCAACATCATGAAATACACCGAGGGCGCCTTCCGCGACTGGGGCTACAGCGCGGCGGAACGCATCTTCGGCGACAAGGTTTACACCTGGGCCAAGTGGGAGAAGGCCAAGAAGGAGAAGGGCGAGGCCGCCGCGAACGAAGAGCAGGCCGCCGCCCTCAAGGCCGGCGCGATTCTCATCAAGGACGCCATCGCCGACATCGCCCTCCAGCAGGTGCTCACCCGCCCGGCGGACTTCGACGTGATCGCCACGCTCAACCTCAACGGCGACTACCTCAGCGACGCCCTCGCCGCACAGGTCGGCGGCATTGGCATCGCGCCCGGCGGCAACATCAACTACGTCACCGGCCACGCCATCTTCGAAGCCACGCACGGCACCGCGCCGAAGTATGCGGGCAAGGACCAGGTCAACCCCGGTTCCGTCGTCCTCTCCGGCGAGATGATGCTCCGCCACCTCGGCTGGACCGAAGCCGCCGACCTCATCCTCAAGGGTCTCAACGGAGCGATTGCCAGCAAGCGCGTCACCTACGACTTCGCCCGCCTGATGGAAGGCGCGACCGAGATCAAGTGCTCCGCGTTCGGCGACAACATGATCGCGCATATGTAGGCGCGGGCTTCAGCCTGCGCCTGTAGCGGCGGTCGGTGACCGCCGATTGCCAAACCCGGCGTTCACAGAGCGCCGCCGCAAATTCTGATTCGCAACCTGAAGGTTTCGACTACCGGGGCGAATGGTGTCAGCCCACCGTGACGATCAGGGCCTTCCGCTTCACCCCGGCCAGCAGCAACTCCAACCAGTCCCCCTCCCTGCGGCCCTGCAACTGCCCGCCGAGCGGCGACTGCGGCGTGATGACGAGCACCGCTTGCTTCCCGCACTTCACCTCCGTGCCACCCGCGCTGGGACCAATGAAGTAGAGCGTGCGTTCCCCGTTCTGCTCCAGCTCCACCACCGCGCCGAGGCCGATGGCTTCGCCTGAACCGAACTTGCGCACGGGCAGCGCCTCGAAGGCGGCGATGGCGGCCTCCAGCTCAACAGCCTGCCGGACCTGACCGGCCGCGAGATAGGAGACTTCGAGGCCACGCGTGTCGTATTTGTTCTCCGCGCGGCTCTGCTCGTCCGTGGCCTCGGCGCGCGCGGACTTCGCGGCGCGGACGCAGGTCAGCAGCTCGGCTTGCAGCGCGGCCAGGATGGCTTTGAGGAGGGCGCGCTTGTTCATCAAGGAAGGCCGGCTGGGTTGAACGAGGGTTGCACCTGCGCGGCAAGTTCCTCCGCCGGGTAGGTCCAGATTTCCGCCAGCGTCGGGTGGTAGTGCGGCATCGCGGCCAGTTCGGCGACGGTCATCCGCTTCGCCATCGCCGCGACAACCTCGTGGATCAACTCACCGCCGCTGGGGCCAACGCACGCGCCACCGAGGATTTCCCCGGTGCGCGGATCGGCGAGCAGTTTCACGAAGCCGTCCTTGTCCTCCATGAGCATGGACTTGCCATGATCCGCGAAGGGATGGCTCGCGACGATGAATCCCCTGCCCTGCTCCCGCGCCACCGTCTCGCTCAGGCCGACGCACGCGATCTGCGGGTCGGTGAACACGACGCTCGTGAGCAGCCGGTAGTCCATCGCGCGCGGCGCGGTCGGATGGAGAATGTTGTGCGCCGCCGTCTCGCCCTGCTGGATGGCGATGTGGACGATCTCGTGCGGCCCGGCGCAGTCGCCGGCGGCGAAGATGTGCGGCGCGGAGGATCGCATCTGCGCGTTGGTGGCGATGCGACCGCGCGGGTCGGTGTTGACGCCGGCCTGCGCCAGCGCCAGTCCGCCGGTGTTGGGCGAGCGGCCCAGGCCGTGGAAGATTTTCTCGGCACTCACGCCGCAGGTCTGGCCCCCGTGCTCGAAGGTGATGTGCTTCAGGCCGCCTTCGCTCCGCGCGTCGAGCAGCCGCGTGCCGGTGAAAAGCTCGATCCCTTCGCGGCGGAAGACCGTCTCGACGACCTGCGCCGCGTCGGGGTCGAAGTCCCGCAGCAGATGCTCGCCGCGCTGGAGGAGCGTCACACGCACGCCGAAGCGCGCGAAGAACTGCGCGAACTCCACCGCCACCGCGCCGCCGCCCAGCATGAGGAGGGACTTGGGCAGCCGCTCCAGCGTCATCGCGTCGTCGCTGGTGAGGAAACCAGCGGAGCTGAGTTGCGGCAGCGGCGGCGGGGCCACCACGGAGCCGGTGCTGAGGACGAAATGCGACGCGGTGAGCCGCTGGCCGTTGTCCAGCTCGACGGTTTGCGGGTCCGCGAAGCGGGCGTTGGCGCGGATGAACTTGAATCTCCCGCTCTCCAACTGCTGCCGCCGGTAGCCGGCGAAGTCGGCGATCATCGCGTTCTTGCGCGCCATGACCTGCGCAAAGTCGAAACGCACCTCGGGCACCTGGACGCCCCACGTCGCGGCGTGCTCGGCCAGATGCTTGACCTCGGCGGCGTAGAGCAGCGCCTTGGTGGGCATGCAGCCGCGCAGGATGCACAGGCCGCCGACTTCCTGGCCGCCCTCGATGACCACCGTCCGCCGTCCCCCGCGGGCCGTGGCGCTGGCCGCCGCGTAGCCCGCGCTGCCGCCGCCGATCACCGCCACGTCGAAATCAAACTTGCCCGCTGAACTCATGCGCGAAGCGTGCGGTGAGGCCGGCGGCAATTCAACGCTGGACCCGGAAAGGAAAAGGCGCAGCCGGACTATCGGCTGCGCCCGTGAACCGGATGGCCGAGGCTACTTCGCCTTGCGCAACGCCTCCTGAATCTGCGCCTGCAGCGCCCGGGTCTGCTCGTCCGCGCTGCGCGCGACGATGGCGATGGCGTGCCGGACCTTCTTCTCCTGCGGCGTCAGGTTCACGTTCTTGGCAAGGCGGTCCACCTGCTGCTCCACCTGCTGCAACTCGGTCAGCGCATGGTCAATCTTGTCCTTCAGGGACTCGTCCGCGGCGGATTTGTCGCTCAGGTAACGGACCAGTTCCTGCTCCAGGTCGGGCGCGAGCGCCTGCAGGCTCTCGGGCTTGTGCTCCGCCATGTTGAGCAGCGTGCGGATCTGGACCACATGAGCCTGGAGAAAATCGTCGAGGTGCCTGCCCAGTTGTTTCGACGTCGTCAGGCAGTGCTCCTGGAAGTCCCGCTCCAGGACATCCTCCAGCGCCTCGCGGTGGCGGGGCAGCTCCCGTTGCACGTAATCCGGCAGGCCGGCCACGAGCGCGGGGACGCGCTCGCGGACCTGGCTGGCGAGGGCGTCGGCCTTCTCCACGACCTGTTGCTGCACAAAGGTGGTGGTGAAGTCGGCCGCAGACTTCGGCTCCAGATACTGCACGAGCGAGCGCGTGACGAAGCTCATGTAGCCGGCCACGACGACGATGATGACCACGCCCGCGATGCGCGTGCGCTGCAACGCGCGTCGCGTGGCGGCCAGTTCGGCCGCGAGGAACTGCTCGGCGGCGGCGGCCCCGGTGGCGGGGGTGGCGGGCGCGGGATTGGGATTGGGGGAATTCATGGCTGGGCGGGTTTGACCTTTTTCGGGAGCTTGGCGGGCATGACCGGATCGGCCTCCGTCACATGGAGGTCGGCGAACTCATCGCGGATGAGGTCGAAGACAACCAACGCCATGTCCCAGGAGGCAAGGTCCTCCCGGGGACCGATGGCCTCGGTCTTCTGGATGAGCGCCACGTCGTCCATGATGCCGCTCAACGATTCCAGGTGCGGCGAGAACAACTGGTGCGTGACGTGCTCGAACCGCTGCTGCGCCAGGTCCGTCAGGCCCAGCACCAGCGTCGCGACCCTTTGCTCGGTCACGTCGGGATACGTCTTGCGGATGTCGGCCTCGCGCTTCTTGAGCATGGTCCCGAACGAGGTCTGGAGCACCTTCTCCCCCCGGCGCGGAATGTTGTGGATCAGCGCCTCGACCTCCCGCTTCAGCGCGCCCGCCATCTCCGGCGTGCGGTCGTTGAGCCGGGCCAGCTCCTGCTCCACCGCGCGCCGGGTCTCGCTGAACGTCTGCTGGGCGACCTTCTCCACCGTGGGTTGCACCTCGCGCTTCAGCCCGTCCGTGAAGGCGGCGACGAACTCCTCGCGCGGCGGACCTTCGGCCACCAAGTCCTCGGCGGCGCGGTAGATCGAGAAGACGCCATAGCAAACGATGGCGATGGTGGCGAGCGGGATGACCGTCCGCCACAGCCGCAACCGTGCGCGCAGCGATTCCAGTTCCTTGATTTGAGCGGACACCTCTTCAGGGGTCATAGAAGAGAACCTTTCGTTACAGGGTTGGTTGATTGGAACGCGGCCATTCAACCCCCGGTGGCGGCGGCTGTCAAACCCATGAATCGGCCAATTCAGCCGATGCCAACCCTCCCCCGCCCGTCCGCCACCTCGCTCAGTAAGTCGCCCGCCCGCCGGAGAGGTCGAAGACGCCGCCCGTGGTGAACGAGCAGTCGTCCGAGCACAGCCACGAGACCAGCGCGGCGGCCTCGTCCACCTTGCCGAAGCGGCCCATCGGAATCTTCGAGAGCATGTAGTCAATGTGGTATTGCGCCACCTGCTTGAGGATGTCCGTCTGGATGACCGCCGGCGTGATGCAGTTCACGAGGATGCCGTTTTGCGCCAGCTCCTTGCCCAGCGACTTGGTGAGGCAGATCACGCCCGCCTTGGCGGCGCTGTAGTGCGACGCCGTCGGGTTGCCCTCCTTGCCGGCGATGGAGGCGATGTTGACGATGCGGCCGTATTGCTTCTCCAGCATGAGGGGCACGACCGCGCGGCAGACGTAGAAGACCGCGTTCAAGTTTGTGTCAATGACCGCGCGCCACTGCTCCGGCGTGTATTCCCAGAGCTTGCCGTTCACGCCCGCGATGCCGGCGTTGTTCACGAGCAGCTCAATGGAGCCGAACTCCGCCTTTGTCGCCGCAGCGGCAGCGGACACGGCGTCAGGATCAGTCAGGTCCACCGTCTGAGTGGCGACCGTGCCGAGCGCGGAAAGCTTTTCCTGCGCCTCCTTCAACGCCTGCGCGTCGCGATCCCAAAGGCAGACACTGGCACCGGATTGCAGCAGGCGCGTGCTGATGGCGAAGCCGATGCCGCGCGCGCCGCCGGTGACGATTCCGTGTCTGCCCTTCAGGTCGAGTTGGTTCATGCGCCGGCTTGGTTAGCGGCTCGGACGACGGCGGACAAGCAACTTCTCTCAGCACCTTGAAGGTGCGCTCGTCAGAAGTCAGGAGCCGACCGCTGGCGCATAGCGGCCGGCCCGCAACTTCGTCCCCGTGGACGGCTACTCGTTGATGCCGCAGTGGGAGAAGTCCGGTGGCGTTTCCAGGAAGGCGAGGAACACCTCGTTGGCCTCCATCGTGAAAAGCAGTTCCGCACGCCGCCGGGGCGCGCTTGATCGCCGCAGCCCCGGCGTGGTGGACAGGTGTGAGGGGAGGAGGGGCGCTTCCTCATTCAGGGTGCCGTTCCAATGCGTTGTCATGGCGGCGACGTTAGGGACACCCCGCCTGGCTGACCATTGGTGGCCACCCTGAATCGCAATAGCCGTCCACCCTAGCCGGGTAAGGGGAACGCTTACGCCCCCATCCGCGCCCGCTCGCGCGGGGCACATCTTGACACCCGGAGCGCGGGCCTGCGACCCGCAGCAACTCCCATCAGTCGCGGCCGTCCGAATCTGTCAGCGGGCTGGGTGGTCGGAAGCTGCTGCGGGTCGCAGACCCGCGCTCCGCCAGTTTCGGGAGTGTCAAGATGCGCCGGGTCGCGCGGCGTTGCGCGGGCGGACGGTGACACCGCGACCGAGGGCGGCTACTCTCCCGCCATGAATTCCGTCGCGCTGGAGCTGGCCGTCATCTTCGCCCTGCTGGTGGCGAACGGCGTGTTCTCGATGACCGAGCTGGCCGTGGTCTCCGCCCGCAAGTCACGCCTCCGCCAGCGGGCGGAGGGCGGCGACGCCCGCGCCCGCGTCGCGCTCGAACTCGCCGAGTCGCCCAACACTTTCTTCTCCACCGTGCAGATCGGCATCACGCTGGTCGGTGTGCTCGCGGCGGTGTTCAGCGGCGCGACCTTGACGGAGAAGCTCGCCGGGCCGCTCAGGGAGGTCGCGTGGCTCGCGGCTTACGCGGACAAGGTCGCCTTCGCCCTCGTCGTGACCACGCTCACCTACTTCACCCTCGTCATCGGCGAACTGGTGCCCAAACGCCTCGGCCTCGGCAACCCCGAGGGCATCGCCTGCGCGCTGGCCGGGCCGATGCGCTGGCTCTCGAATCTCGCGTCCCCGCTCGTGTCGCTCCTGAGCTGGTCCACCGACGCGCTGCTGAAAGTCTTCCGCGTCCGGCCCGCGCCGGACGCCGGCATCACGGAGGAGGAGGTCCGGCTGCTGGTCAAGGAGGGCGCGCGCGCGGGCGTGTTCTTCAAGCACGAGTCCGAGATGGTGGACAGCGTGCTGGCGCTGGACCGCCTCCCGGTGCGCGACCTGATGACGCCGCGCGCCAAGATCATCTGGGTCGCCGTCACCGACCCGCACGAGTCCGTCTGGCACAAGATCGTCGTCAGCGGGCACACGACCTTCCCCGTGTATGAGGGCAACCGCGACCACGTCCTCGGCGTCGTGTCCGTGAAGGCGATTTACGCGAACCTCGCCGCCGGCGCGCCGGCCAACGTGCGCGACCTCATGGTCCCGCCGCTCATCGTGCCGGCCACGCAGTCCGCCAGCGGGCTGCTGGAGAAGTTCAAGCAAAGCGGCAAGCACGTCGCGCTCGTGGCCGACGAGTTCGGCGGCATCATCGGCCTGGTGTCGCTGCACGACATCATGGAGGCCATCATCGGCGAGATGCCCACGCCCGACGAGCGCGCCCGCCCGCGCGCGGTGCGCCGCGACGACGGCTCGTGGCTGGTGGACGGGATGCTGGCCGCCGAGGAGTTCGCCCGCACCGTGCCGGACTTCAAGCTGCACGCCGGGCCGGAGCGCGACTACCAGACCTTCGGCGGGTTCGTGCTCAAGCACCTGGGCCGGATGCCGGCGGAAGGCGAGTCCTTCCAACATTCGGGCTACCACGTCGAGGTCATAGACATGGACGGGCACCGCGTGGACAAGGTGCTCTTGATGCCGGTGAAGCCGGGCGGTCCCGCCGCCAAGCCTCAGCCGTGAAGCGCGGGGCGGTTCACATGCCGGCGGCGGATTGCGACTCCACCCAGCGCACGGCGTAGTGGACCAGCTCGGGGCTGGTGGCGAGCTTGAGCTTGGTCTTGATGTTGACCCGGTGGACTTCCACGGTCTTGCCGCTCAAGTGAAGCTGCGCGGCGATTTCCTTCGTGCTGCGGCCCCGGCCAATGAGCTGGAACACCTCGAACTCGCGGTCGGAGAGCGATTCGACCGAGCCGCCGGTGTCGCCGGGGCGGCGGCCGGTGAAGGCGTCCATGATGCGGGCGGACATCTTCTCGCTGACGAAGACCTTGCCCGCCAGCACGGCGCGGATGCCCTCCAGGATGCGCTTGCCGCCCTCCTGCTTCATCACGTAACCGCGCGCGCCGGCGCGCAGCACGCGTTCGGCGTAGAGGGATTCGTCGTGCATCGAGATGACGAGGATGGCCTGGCCGGACTGGAGGGCCAGAATGTCCTTGATGGCTTCGAGGCCGCTCTTGCCGGGCAGGGAGATGTCCATGAGCACGAGATCGGGCCAGTGGGCTTCGATGACCTGCATCGCCTCGCGGGCGTCGGCGGCCTGGGCGCAGACGGCGAGGTCGGGCTGCGCGGTGATGAGGGCGGCGAGGCCGTCGCGCATCATCGGGTGGTCGTCCACGATGAGGATTTGCTTCGGCTTCGGCTTCGGCGCGGGGGCGGCGGGCTTCTTCGTCCGGGGTTTGGTTTTCATGGGGCGGACTGGTCGTTCGCGGAGGACGACGGCTGATGCACGGAGCAGGCGACCGTGGTGCCGCCCGGCTCGCCGCGCTGGACGACCACGGAGCCGCCGATCATGCCGGCGCGGTATTGCATGATGCGCAGGCCCGCGCCGTTGCGCGGGGGCGGGTCCGGGATGCCGCCGCCGTTGTCCTTCACGGCGAGGAAGACGCGGTTGGACTCGGCGGCCAGGCCGATCTCGATGCGGCGGGATTTGCCGTGCCTGATGGCGTTGCTCACCGCCTCCTGCGCGATGCGGTAAAGGTGCGTGGCGGTGGTGTTGTCGTGGACCTGCACGGGCTGGTGGCAGTGGAAGACGCAGTCCACGCCAAACATCTTCGAGGTGGCGTGCGCCAGCTCCTGGAGCGCGGACATCAGGCCCTCGGACTCCAGCACCACGGGGCACAGGCCGTGCGCCAGCATCCGCGTCTGGGAGATGACCTCGCGGACGTGCGCGGCAATCTGCCCGGCCTGGGCGGAATGCTTCTTCGCCTTGGGGGCCAGCCCCTGCTCCAGCACCTGGCTCATCAGCTCGATGCCGGCGAGCTGCTGGCAGATGCCGTCGTGCAAGTCCTGCCCGATGCGCCGCTGCTCCTGCTCGCTGATGTTGAGGACTTCCTGTTCCAGCCGGCGGCGCTCGGTGATGTCCAGCATGGTGCCGACGAGCTTGCGCGCCTGGCCGCCGTTGAGCACGACCTCGCTGGAACTCTGAACGTGTCGCACCTCGCCGTCCGGGCGGACAATCCGATACTCGAATTTCCAGCCACACGCGCGACGGATGCCTTCCTCAATCGTCCGGCGCACGCGGTCGCGGTCGTCGGGATGGACATGACGGTTGAAGAATTCATCGGACAGCGGTTCCAAGGTCTCCGGCTCCACGCCGAGGATGTG
>Ga0172367_10000601_pt1 | contig 55589 bp, 33 predicted proteins | sample Lak10m_FD_114542 | JGI IMG/M metagenome (GOLD analysis project Ga0172367, IMG submission 114542) | Freshwater microbial communities from Kabuno Bay, South-Kivu, Congo - kab_022012_10m | ecosystem: Environmental > Aquatic > Freshwater > Lake | place: Democratic Republic of the Congo: South-Kivu... | reverse complement strand
TAATATTGATTCGCTTATCAAAAATGAAAATCTCTTGCTGTCTGATCAGCAGATTAATTTTGAATCTAAACTTGATATCGAAACTGATTCAATATTCGTAAAGCTGGAAGACGGAAGATTTGCAATTGGTGAAGCTGAATTTCTTTTCAATGGCTTATTCGATTCCCAAAACCAGGGTTATCTAAATCTATCATTCAAAGGTTTGGATGCAGACTTTAGTTTGTTCACTCTTTTCTTAAGTGAGGAAGGGATGAAAAATCTGAAGTCTGGTGATTTTGTTATTGAAGGCACTGTTGTAGGAAAGACATTAAGCGAATTTCCAGCTATTGATATTTCATTCGGGCTTCAAGATGTTAATCTGATAAATCCAATAACAAAAAGACAAATTAGAAACCTTAATCTCCATGGACAAATTAATTCTGGTAACGCAGATGATTGGTCCGATGCCAGATTAGTTGTGGACACTCTATCCGCTGATTTACCGTACGGCAAAGTAAAGCTTTCAGGTTCGATTAGTAATCTAAAATATCCGGAAGTTGAGGTAAATATATTTCTGTCTGGAAATGTTACAGGATTCGATAAGGTTTTTAAATCCGGATCAATCACAGATTTAAAAGGTAACATCAAACTAACTGACAGAATAAAAGGGAAGTATGATATTAATAATAAAAAGTTTATGAGTTCAGTTAATCGTGGGAATATACTCTTTAAAGATTTTGGAATTAAAATTCCGGGAACAATACGTTTCGATAAAGTTAATGGAACTATTAGAAGAGATAATGATGAACTTTATCTTGATAGTCTGAGCATCATTTCTGAAGACACAGATATTCTGATAAATGGCAAAGTAAATAATGTCAATTATCTTTTCTTTGATGTTGAAAAAGATATGGTTGCTAACCTTGATATTAAATCATCTGTTTTCGATTTACCAAATTTTCTTGCGTTTGATCCTTCCATCAAACGGGATTTTAATCACAGAATTCTCGATGTGGCCGTTTCAGTAACTGCTAAAACTACCACATCAAAAGCAACAAAATTTAAATCATTTCCTGCAATAGATTTTGATATAAAAAAATTAGATGCAACAGTTGAAAACTTTCTTCCGAGATTAGAAATTAATTCTGGTAAATTTAAAATAAGTGAAAGTCTTTTAGGATTTAATCTAAAATGTGATAACTTTAAAACAAAATTTCTTAATGGAAATTTTAACTTTAATGCTGAGTATAATACATCGAAGTATCAGCCATTTTATATAAAAATGAAAATTGATTTCAAAAAAATATATTTGTCTGAATTATTTTATAGTGAAAACGATACTGTGCCCGAATCTCTAAAGGGAAAACTTTCGGGTTCATTCTTCACCGAGTTTCAATTTCCAACCGACTCAACTGTATTGAAATTTATTAAACTTAAAAATGCGGATTTAATTTATGAATATTCGAAGGATACAATACTAGCCAGGAATTTAAAGATCGAGTTAAATAAAATTTACTTTAATGATAAGATCAACCCGAATCCTTTAGCAACTTTATTTACATACGGCAGATTGCAAGCTGAAAAAATCAAATCGAGTTCTTTCAACTTTGATGATCTTGATTTTAATATTAAAGTAATAAACGGGGACTATGAAATCAATTCAAAAACGGTCAGATTATTTGGAGAAAATGCAAAAGGAAACGCTATCATAGCGGCAACTCCTTTTACAGAAATACCTTCGTTTAAAATTATTTATAATGATGTAAGTTTCAGAGCAGAAAAAATGCTAAGCGCTTTCATCGAGGATCCGGTTATTAGTGGACCACTTAAACTATCATTTAACATATCATCATCAGGATCTGAATGGGATTCCATTGTAAGTAATATGTATGGTACCATCAATCTCTCAGGAGAAAACCTTTTACTTAAAGGGTTTGATGCAGATGAAGTAATAGATGACCTCAAGCGAAGTCAAAATTTTAATTTAGTTGACCTTGGTGCGGTGCTACTAGCAGGACCTGTTGGAATTGCTGTAACTAAGGGTAGTGATTTTGCCAGAATTTTAGTGCTTAACTCAAGAAAATCAACAAATATCGAAAATCTGGTCTCTAACTGGACAATAAGTGATGGCGTATTCGCAATACAAGATGCAGCATTCACAACAAATACGAATCGAATAGCATTAACAGGTTTCATTGGATTTGCAAATCAAAATATTGATTTAACAATTGCGCTATTAAATAAAAGTGGCTGTAGTATTTTTAGTCAGCAAGTATTTGGTAACTTAAATTCCCCGACATTGGGTAAAGTAAAAGTAGTCGGTACTGTATTGGCGCCAGTTACAAATTTAGTTGATGATGTTACTGGTAAAGATTGTGATGTGTTCTATAGTGGTTCTGTTAAGCATCCAGTCAATAAATCAAAAAAAAACAAATAAATATTTAATTGCTATTACTTGGTTTACTCAGATACTTTCCGACTATCATAGCTATGATTATGGCGATGTATAATTGGCCAGTAATACTAATTAAGATAGAAAGTGATTTTGCGGTTGGTGTTAATGGAAGATAATCACCATAACCGGTAGATGTAAAACTAACAAATGTGTAATACATAAAATCAATGTTATATAAATGTTCTGAGTTAGCTGAACCACTTATCTCATTAAAATTAAATGAATTAGGGCTAATAGAATCAAGCATTGCAACGATTATTGAAAAACTAATTCCCAGCAATAAATAGACGCTAATTGATTCTATTAATACGCGCATCGTAACATTTTTTGCTTTTGCTATCTGGATGATTAAAATCCCAACCATCATCAAAAAGAATAAAAAATTAATGGGTAAGGATATTTTAAAAAGTAAAGGCATATTTAAAATTACTGCTATCCACTCTACAAGAATCACAACACATGCAAAATAAACAACCCTTTTTTGGATGTACTGAACGGAAAATGCTGATAAAATAAATATTATTGTATAGCTCACACTGAATAATATCCTATGATAGGTAAAGGGGAATAAAGGGACTATAAATATTGTGATAAAAAGAATTGTTAATAGCAGTGAACTGCTAAGAGTCAAGTAATTTTTTGTGTAGATTAAAAATCTGTTTATTGAACTAATCAAATTGACTCACTAAAACTTTTTATAATGATTTCTCTATTCAATTATTTTGGATAGACAGAAGAAGAAATTGATTCTTCTTCTATCTTAATTAATAATTAAAAACCTACTCCACCGCCAACGCTAATAATTGGATGCCAATCTTCATAAGGTGAGTTTTCATCTTGAATTACATCAAATAAAACTTCTACATAAACTGATGCATTAGGTCCGACATGCTGAACAAATCCGCCACCTAGAAGCAGGAATGGAACCCAATCTCTTTCCGATTCTGCATATGGCTGACCAACTAAAGGAGTATATACAGAGTAGTTTTCATAGCTTGCATAATCAAATTCGGCGTGAAGATAAATTTGATAAATTGGTCTGAATCTTGTAAAGATGCCTGCCCCGTAATTATGTGAGGTTAATTCTAGTGGATCGTATCTTGAATCATTTATATATGAATATTGTACTTTACCACCAATAGAAAATTTTGGTGAAACATTATATCCAACAATAGGACTGACGCTCAGATAAAAGTAGTCGCCCCAAAAGTTAAATCCCACCGTTCCACCGTAATACCATTTACTTGGCTGTTTTTGTTGAACCTCTTGTGTTGGTTGATTGGGTTTTGTTGAGTCAGGGTTATTATTTTGAGCGTAAGAAACTAAGCTAAAAACTAATGCGAGAAGTATTGCTCTTTTCATTTTGAGACCTTTCTAGGTTTTATAATTTATTGAAAATTAGTTTATTTATTCAACATATTCAAATAATTATTTATATGGCTCTATACTCAATAAATGTAAAACTAGCTTATAAAAATTTTGCAGTATTTCTTAAAAACTTAATAATTTAAATTATATCCTATAAGCCCAATGTTATAGTTGTTAACTTAACATTCGTCGAAATTAAATTCTAAAATATTTTCAAAAAAGAACACAATTATGATAAGTAAGATATACTCTTTAAAAAAATTAACTATTGAATTACAGGAAATTGCCAATGATGATAGATGGCAGGGAATAGAAGAAATAAAAATTAAAGACTATCTCTGGATGCAGAACAATTATAAACCAGAAGTTATAGTAAAAGCTTGTTATTCAGACAAATACATTTATTTAAGATTTCTTGTGTTCGAACAAAAAATAGCAGTGCGTTATTTAAATGCTGGTGATCCTGTTTTTAAAGATACTTGCGTTGAGTTTTTTATAAACCTATTCCCGAGAGAGACTGAGCAATATTTTAATATCGAAATGAATGCTATAGGAACTATAAAGATGGGTTATGGAATTAAAAGAAACCGCAGCTACTTAACTGCTTCCGATTTAAATGAAATGAAAATAGTGACTTCTATTAAACATCCCGTTACTGGTCTTCATGGTTCGGATTACTGGAAATTATATTGCGCTATTCCTATTAAACTATTGGAAAAGATTTCTAAAAAGAAATTTAATGCTGATGATGCAATTGGTAATTTTTATAAATGCGGCGATGAAACAGAATTTAAACACTATGGTATGTGGAACTTAATAGAAAACTCCAAACCAGATTTTCACCTACCTGAATATTTTGGTAAAATTATTTTTGAGAAATAATACTCGAATATAAAAATTGTGTTCGAATTTAACCTAATTACTTTCTCCATATTTTACTTCTAACTCATCAACGCGTTCCTGGTGCTTTTCAAAATTTATGAACTTCATCAGAATAAGCATTACGGCAATAAAAATGATATAGCAGAGAATTACATATTCCCAATCTAACAAATCTTTAAGCGGACCAAGCAAAGCGGCACCTGCAGCTAATCCCAAATTTGAAATTGCCATATAAAGAGTAAACTGTGTTACCGATATTCTTTTCCAGCATAACTGCATTGCTGATGCGAAAATTGCTATAGTTGTAAATGTTATAAGAACATAAAATCCTATAATAAATCCTATAACAAATATCTCATTATTCCAGAAACTTTTAAGGAATGACATTGCCGAAACAAGCAGGATAAGTAAACTCAAATAAATGGATATCATTTTTACTTTACCAAAATAATCAATTAAGAATCCTCCTATAATCATACCGAGCAAACCGGAAATAAGATTTGCTGTCGCAAAGATTTGTGAATATTGGGTATCTGCCCAACCAAGTTCCTGAACAGTAAAAACCGGTAATATAGTGTCGACCAAACCTCTGCCAACTGAAAAACTGAAAGCGGCAATACCCATCATCAAACTTACCGGTAGAAAAAATACTTTGTATAAACTTTTAAAGATACCTTTCCAACTATGCAACTGAATTTTTACTGCCGTTTTAGAAGCCACACCTTTTGTCCATGGCAACAGTTTTTCTCCGGGTCTCTCTCTTAGAAAGAAAGGAACAAGAATAATTATGGAAATAATTATTGAGAATGATACTATTGCATAAAAATATCCATAATGACTCATTATCCAACTGCCAGCAGCAACTGACGCAGAAATACCTAATGTTTTTGAACCCCACATTAATCCGTTTGCTCTTGCCTGCTGATCTACAGGTAAAATATCTATTGCCATTCCATCAACAGCAATATCTTGTGACACTTCAAAAAAACTTACGATAAAACCTAATATCATTAATAGAGATAAATTGTTTAATGGATCTGTAATTAATGACATTGAAAGAAAACTCAGTATAAGCCCCAACTGACCGAATAGAACCCAGGGTCTTCTACGACCCATTGACAAATATGTAAACCTATCCATAATTGGAGCGTTAATTATTTTTAAACTCCACGGAATTCCAATTACTGCAACGTATGATCCAATTTCTGCAGGACTTTTTCCATTCATTGCTAACCAAGCTGGTATAGCATACCAAAGTAATCCTTCGGGAATTCCCTGTGCAACGTATAATGCTGCAAAACTAAAATACCTTAAAAAAGTATTTTCCGATAAAGAGGGAAGAGGCTTTGATTTTATTATATCCGAGTTTACAAACAGCATTTAACTAACCTTAATGGTTTATTAGTGTAGGAATATTTTATAATAAAAATTTTCATTGAGCTTTGTAAACTTCCAATTCAATTTCAATCATAAATTCAGGTAAAGCCAATTCTTTTACTCCAAGCCATGAACCAGTTGGAAACTGCTTAGTGTAAATTGTATTTCGATAACCGGATTGATTAAGAAACTCAGGCATGTTTGTTGTAAAAATATTTTCAACCACCACATCATCAAAAGTGCAGCCGAAATGCTTAAGCACTTTATCTAGATCTGAGTAACAATTTTTCATTTGTTGTGCTAATTCACCTACAGCTGTTGGATTACCAGCATCATCCATACTAACGGCACCAGAAATTTTTATATCGTCACCAATTTTTACTGCATGTGTGTAACCATATGCTTTTTCAACTTCGGGACGTAGATAAAAATATTCTGGAGTTTCAGTTTTTTCTTCATGCATCTGCTGACAACCGGTTGATAGGAGAAAAAAAATAAGTAAGAATAAAGAACCAATTTTAAAGTTTGATTTGACTATTTTTCTCATAAACTAACTCCCTTCAGATTGTTAAATAATTTTGAGTTTATTTGAATAAATGAAAATCTACTTCATCGCTTCAACTGCTTGATAGGTATCCGCATATTGTTGAAAATTTGTAACCAGTCCATCATTAAGAGTCCAGATATGAACAAACTGAACATTTATTTCTTTGCTGGTTATTTTGTTTTTTGCTTTATAACGACCGGTAACAATTATTTCTCCAGAATTTGCTTCATAGTATGTTTGATCAGTTAAGTTCCAGTATTCCCACTCTGCCCCAATTCGGGCAAACACACCCTCAAGAACGGCTTGTGGACCTATGTATGGATTGCCATCGGCATAAGGGAAATTTTCAGCTTCATTCCATTCAATCTTTGGATGAAATTTTTCAAGCACGGCAGGAACATCACCTTTTGCAAAAGCAGCATACAAATTCTTAATAATCTCAACATCATTTTCTTTTGAAGGTTTATTATTTCTTGCAAATGATGGACTTACTGTGATGAAAGATATTAGCAGGATAAAAAGGATAATTAAGTTTTTCATTGTCTTCCTTTGATTTTTATTATTAGAAATTTTAAAATATTTATTTTTGTACTACACTATTAACCTCAATCCAATAACCATCAGGATCCTGAAAAAAGATCTGTTTTATTCCGTCTGCTCTTATGTTGATTTTCTGTGGATTTCCTGGCCAGTCGGAATATGATATTTTCATTTCATCAAGTACCATGGTAAACGAGTCGAAGTCTGAAGTTGATAAGGCAATATGCAAAGCTTTATTTATTGTAACATTTTCTTTTAGAATTGAAATGAGGTGCAGTTCTTTTCCTTCTCCTAAGGATAACCAACGAATACCTTCAATTTTTGTTTTGTTCGTAATCTCATTAAGATTTAAAACTTTTTTATAAAAATCAGCGGAGCGATCCACATCTTTTACGGATAATGCTATGTGATTAAATGTGAAATTAAATGTGCTTGCATCCTGCGCTCGTAGAAATCCAGATAGTATAAATGAGAGAAGTAAAAAACATATTTTTTTCATTTTGTGTAATTTTTAATTGATTGATAAAATTAAACTGAAAGTGTTTCTAATAAATAAACAGGCAGATATTGCTCTGCCTGTTTAAGTGCCTAAACAATTACTACTCATCATTCTTTACTTCACCACCGTGATCGCCAACAATCATCCAGGTACCATTTTTCTTCATTAAGATATCTGTCCAGCGGCCTTTTTCTGTAATTGGTTTACCATCATTACTTTCAGAGACTTGAGTGTAATAATAATGTACAAATGCAAAGTCCCCGTTAACCCAAATTCTGGCAGGTGTAATAGTATTGAACTGTTGTTTGCTTTTTGAAGAAAAGTATTTGGATGATTTTAGAGCATTCTCTTTTGTTCCAGGAGTTTCATAATCGTAGGACCAGCCAAGATATGAATCATCAAAGTATTTAAAGTAAGCCTGTGGATCACTGTTATTAATTTCCCAGTATTTTTGTACTCCAGCCCAAACATCCTTTTGCTCAGATGACCATTGCTGAGAGTAAATATTTAAAGACTGTAATAACACTAAAGTTAGTGTTATTAGAAAAAATAAATTTTTCATTATAAATCCTTTAGTTAATGGCTTTATTTATTGTAGTGGTTTAAGAGTTACATCACGGAAATATTTTGTGCCAATATACGTTCTCATTTCAAATCGATTTGCGGTCATCTCACGCATTTTATCTTCATCAGTTGTTTTATAATGTTTTGACATAATTTCTTTTCTCTTATCTGCATCGCTTTGGTTGTAATCCAATGCATAGCCAAAATTCTTATGAACAATAACTACAGCAATATCCCAATCATCGGGGCTTGATGGAGTGTTAAGTAGTATTGTGTAATCAAGAATTAGACCTTGTTTCTTAGCTTCTTCTTGTTGTGGAAGGAAATTTGCACGAAGGTATTTCATATATGCATCAAACTGACCAGGATTTGTTCTGTACATGCTTACAACACGAACAGAATTTGTAGTAAAATTTTCTTGTGCAAATAATCCGGTTGTAATTAAAAAAAAGAATATTATTGAAAAAGAGAATTGATTTAACTTTGTATTCATAACGTTTGCTCCTGAAAATAGATTGGAATTATTATTTATTAAACTTTACTTCCTGGTAAATTTCATCAGAATGTTTACCAGTGAAATATTTATTATAAGCTTTGTCAAAACTATCACGTGCTTCTTCAGTTGACCATGCTTCCAAAAACAGTTCATTGTTTTTTTGCATTGCTTTTGGAATATCTTCCCAGGTTTTAATTACTGTAATCTCAATTACATCTCTGTTGTCGTGTCCCCACCAATGGCGCACAGTTTTATGACTTATAACAAGAGGATTTTTGTCCCATACTTTAGTTTGAAATTGATGCGTCAGAGAATCAAACTCTGCCATTGAACCGTCCATTGGAAATGCTCTCTCATAATTTGACATTAAAACAGCATTGCCCTGTGGTGCTTGAGCGAGTATATCATTTGCTCCTGCAAAGAAAAGAATAAATAGAAAAGAAAGAATTATTGAGTACCTCATAACACATGCTCCTTTTTGTTGATTGATAGAACTCTAATTGATTAGTTATTTCTTAATTTTAATAGACCCGGATACTGAAGAAACACTTCCATCATCTTTATATAAAAAGGCGGAAGCTTTTCCACTATCAAAATCTGAGAGCATTGTAACTAAATTATTATCAGCATCAACAAACGAGGCTAAAATTGTTTTTTCATCAATATGGATAGTTGCCATTTTTTCGTTTGCTTCTGTGCCGGTATTTTTATTTTTCATATAAAGGGTAGAATCAGAAGTTATAACAAGATGTAATTTGTAATTGTCATATTCATAAATAATTTCTTTGCCAATAATGTCGTTAGTTGTGAGTCCGAGTTTATTTGAAATTAACTGACCATCCCAATGTGTATCCAAATAAAGATTTTCATAACTATCCCACTTGTTCGGGTCTGTAGGGAAAGATTTTTCAAAGTTTTTTATACCAAGAATATATCCCTGTTCGCTCTGCGAATTTATGGGAATACTTAAAAAAGCACTTAACAAAAAAACATACATAATTGTGTTTATAAATTTCATTTTATCACCTGTCTGGTTTATTGTATAAAATAGTTTTTATATTAATGACCGCTTAACCACTGTTCAAAACTTTTGTTTATTCCATCTTCAGAGTAATTCCAGTCCGGCTTAAGTCTTAATCCGTAGTCACTTTTCCAAATAAAATCAGCAGCGACTCCTGTTTCCATTTGATCTGAAATTACTATTATATAAATTTTTACATCTTCAATGATAATTTGCTTTATTTCAGAATTTATATGCTGCACCAAAAGTGTACTTTGAATAATCTCAGCTTGTCTTAAATCGTAGGTTGCCCAAACAACTCCATCTTTACCAGACAGAAAATTATCTTCATCAAAGGAAATAGAAAGTTCTATAATGCTTCCATTTGGTAAATGAGCAGGGCTTTGATCGCTTAAATCTTTCCAGTGTAAAGTTTTTAATGGATTAAGCACAATTTCTCCTTCAGAGTAATATGTTCCTTTTGTTTTTAAGATTATCAAAATACTTCTGCTGATAATTTTGAATAATTTAGAAATTTTTGTTTCTGTAAAAGTAGATTTTAGTCAAGGAGATATCTTGCACTATTTTCGCAAGTGTTTGGACTTTTTAATCATTATCGATTTATCTGAATTTTTCAACGGTTTTTAGTGTAATATTGAAGGAAATACTGTTTTACTAATTTGAAACTTTGTTGTGAATTTCAATATCAGTTTTCAGAAGATATTAAAAAGATGAAAATGTTAAGAAATGGATATTATTTAATTTTGTATTCGGAAGGAGAAATACCGAAATGTTTTTTGAACGCACGTGAAAAATATGCCTGATCATTGAATCCGACTTTATAGCAAATTTCTGCAACTGTTCCGGCGTTTTGCTTCAAAAGTTCTGCGGCTCGCTGTAAGCGAAATGTTCGTATTAATTGTCCCGGCGGCTGATCGATAAGTGCGTTAAGTTTTCTGCTCAACTGAGATACACTCATATTCATTTGATCTGCAAGTTTATCAACACTGAAAAGTTCATCTTCAAAATTTGAATCAATTATTTTGATTGCCTTCTGTATAAAAGCCTGATCAACAGATATAGAAGAAACCTCTGAGGGTTTAATAATTGCTGTTTTAGCAAATTTTTTTCTTAAAGTTTTTCGCTGATAAATTAAATTCTTAACTCTTACTTTAAGTTCTTTTGCACTGAACGGTTTTGTCAGATAATTATCAATGCCTGTTTCCAATCCTTCAATTTTATCATCAACCCCTGCTTTAGCTGTCAGAATTATTATTGGTATGTGACTTGTTTTTTCATCCATACGAATATTTTTACTGAACTGATAGCCGTTCATCTTAGGCATCATCACATCAGTGATTATAAGATCGGGAATTTCTTTTTGCGCTGCTCTAATTCCTTCTTCACCGTCACAGGCTTCAAATACCTGATAATCTTTTTCAAGTTGTTCACGAACATAGGCTCGTATATCAGCGTTATCTTCAACGATTAAAATTATTTCCGGTTTGGCTGATACTTGATTTTGATTTACGGAAGTTAAATCTGTCTCCTGAATTTTATTATCATCTAGAGTTTTATTCTGCACTATTATCGGGACTGCTGATTTTACCTGCTGTTCACTTGCAGCTGTTGCATCACCAACAGGAAGATGGATTATGAATTCGGTGCCTTCACCTTCTTTACTGTTAACATTTATATCGCCTTTGTGAAGCAATACTAATTCTTTTGTAAGCGCTAAACCGATTCCAGTGCCATCAAATTCACGGGTCATTGAGCTATCAATTTGATAAAAGCGGTTAAAGACGTGTGGTAATTTATCCGGAGCTATTCCAATTCCTGTATCTTTAATGATTATCTCAACCAGTGGGGATATTAAATTTAGAGTAAGTTTTATCTCTCCATTTTCATTTGTAAACTTTAATGCATTTGAAATAAGATTACAAATAATTTTTTCCATTTTATCCGAATCAAAATTCATAAGGATATTTTCAGAATCTGATTCAAACTTTAGTGCAATTTTTTTTGATTCAGCAAGTGATTCAAATGAATAGAAAATATTCTTAAGGAATAAAACAATGTTTTGCCGTTCTGCCCTCAGTTCCATACTTCCGGCTTCCAGTTTTGAGAGATCCAATAATTGATTTATTAGTGTAAGCAATCGGCGTGCATTTCTGTTTGCCACCTGTAGTTTACCTTTTTCTTTTGTATCTATACCTGATGATAAAACACTTTCAATCTGCCCGAGAATTAATGTTAACGGCGTTCTAAACTCGTGGGAGATATTTGCAAAGAAATGTGACTTCAATTGGTCCAGATTACGCAGCGTATCTGTTTCAACTTTTTCAATCTTTAATTGGTTCTTTAGTCTTAGTCTGTTTAACTCATATCTTCTTATTAAATAGAGAAGAGAAAGGATCACAATACCATATAATAAATAAGCAAACCATGTATTCCACCAGGGAGGAGTAATAATTACTTTTATAGACTCACCTGTCTCATTCCAAACTCCGTCGTTATTAGAACCTTTAACACGAAAAATATATTCACCTGGAGGCAAGTGTGTAAATGTAGCAGAACGAACAGAACCAGCGTAGATCCAATCCTTATTAAAATTTTCTAATTTGTAAGCATATTGATTTTTTTCCGGAGCTGAATAATCTAATGCTGAAAATTCAAATGTCAGTAAATCATTATCATAAGACAATTCAATAGAGTTATTATGCGGATAAATTTTTAAGAGATTACTCCTGTTGTCTTTTTTCATGGATGATGAATTAAAAACAGAAATGTTAATAACGGCAATTTCAGGTACAAAAGGATTATCAAGAATTTTTTCCGGATAGAAATAGTTTAAACCTTTGATGCCCCCAAAAAACATTTCACCATTCTTCCCAAGATGGTAAGCACCTGTATTAAACTCGTTGCTTTGTAATCCATCATTAACATCATAATTTCTAAATGCTTTTTTCTTAGGATCAAATTTAGATAATCCTTTATTTGTACTTAGCCATAAATTGCCTTTCTTATCTGGCAGAATACCATATACTACATTATTAGGCAGTCCTTCATTTTCGGTAAAGTGTTCAAAGGTGCCCTTTTCAATATTAAATTTATTTAATCCTCCGCCCGATGTGCCAAGCCAGAGAAACTTATCGGGCAAAAACGGATCCGGACACAGAGTGTTAATAGTATTGTTATTCAGGCTGTTTGGATCAGCAGGTTCATTTTTATAAGAACGAAATGTCTTATTCTGCAAATCAAAAAGCAGAAGACCGTTTCTTGTTCCAAGCCAAAAGGATTCATTTGCATCCTGGTAGATGACAGGGCGTACTCTTTGATTATAGGGCAATGATGGTTGATAACGATAGCATTGGAAAGTCCCTTTATCAGTATCGGTAAGACGGCAAAAGAAATTTTCAGTTGCTGCCCATATGTTTTTTTGTTGATCTTCAAGAACAACATAAACTTCCTTTTGGGGTAAACCTGAAATATCTGCAGGACTGAATTTATATTGTTTTATTTTTTCGTTACCTGGATCGTAACAATAAATTCCTTCTGTGGTAGCAGTCCAAATTTTGCCATCACTTGATTTTATCATTGACCAGGGACCAGTATTTCCAAAGTCGTTGGGTCGATTCGAGTCAGTTTCATAACTCCTTACTTCACCGGTTCTTCGATTCCATCTGAACAGCGCATCTGTACTTATCCAGATGATATCAGAATTTTCCTGCAGAATTGATCGCACACTAAAACCTGTTATACGTGATTTAGGATTACTTGGAATTGTAAAAGTTTGGAATCTGTTTGATTTAGAATCATATAAATTTATTCCCATCCCGGCTGTTCCAACCCAAAGAATACCAGTTCTGTCTATGTACAAACTTGAGATGCTGTTATAGCTAATTGTATTTTGATTAAGAGGATTATTTTTAAAGTAATCATATGAAAAAGTTTTTGGATCAAATCTCATTAATTCACCCGGAGTTGCAAGCCAAAGTTTTCCCGGTTTATCTTCAACTATCTGCATTATGCTTCCCCAGCCATATCTAAAAACTTCATAATGATGCGGATATAGTTTATAGCTGCCCGACTGCCTATCGAATTTTACCAAACCGCTTAAGGTGCCTAACCATAGATTGCCGCTTCTGCTCTCGTAAATAGAATAAACAGTATTATCAAAATAATTAGCCGGTGCTTTAGGATTTCTGGTTTCAATATTATAATGTGTAAAAGTTTCAGTATCGATATTAAATTTGTCAAGACCGGTTTGTGTACTAATCCACAGAAATCCCTTTGAATCAATCAATAAAGTAGAAATAATATTATTGCTTAAACTGCCAGGTTTGTCTGATTGGGCAACAAATTGTTTATATGTTATATCAAATGAATTATTATTCTGAAAGTTCATTTTGAATATACCTTCACCCCGGGTTCCAATCCAGATATTACCTTTAGAATCTTCCACAATAGATTTAACTTCATCAGTATTTACAGTCTTTGAAATCACAGAACTGTAACGAATGCGGTGAAAAGTCTCAGTCTCTCTGTCAAAAATATTTACCCCGCCATTCAATGTCCCTACCCAAAGATGTCCTCGGCTGTCTTCAAATAATGAGGTAATAAAATTATCCGAAATTGCTGTGGTATCGAACGGATCGTGCTGGTAAACTACAAAATTATGTCCATCAAATCTGTTTAATCCATCCTTTGTACCAAACCACATAAATCCTTTTTGATCCTGCAGAATGCAAGAAACAAAATTTTGAGAAAGTCCATCATCACTTGTTAGATGTTTGAATTTTATGTCTTTGCTTTGGGATAATCCAGAAGAAAAAATCAGCAGGAATGACAGAATAGTTAAAAAGATTCTGTTAACATCATTCAAGCCAAGATAAGTTAAATAAATCTTTGACTTTAAAATCATTTAAAGTTTAAGCATTAGTAATTAGGATTGTGAAAATATAACGAGCAATGGTATAAAAAATAAAATATTTAATCATTATGATAAAAAATGTGATTAAAAATTTACTGAATTTTATTCACCGGCAAGATACTCTAAAAAATCATTTATCAAAACAATCATTATAGGACTCTGAAAAATGTATTTCGTCTTGACTGTAATTCTCAGGTAACCGGGAATCTAATTTATGTTCTTTTGATTACTGTTTGGATGGTAAAAGTCTTTAGAAATCTTCAGAAGTTTCGTTTTATTATCAAAGTCTATTTGTAGATATATCTCAAAGTAAACTGCCCTTCTTTTATGTTTGGATTGTTATTCACAAATGCTGCCCGTTGAAAACTATTTTTTGAATTCATTTACTCATTTCCCTTTGCCGATTTTTAATACTGACAATTATCCCATTTAGTAAGTATTAAAATGTAAAAATAAAATTGCGGGATCATTTGAATACTCACAAAAAACTATTTTTTTGAATTGAAGATATATTGCAATAAAAGTCCTAATGTTTGCATTTATTGTCCTAACACCAGCTTTTTCTTTAACGCTATTTTTGCGCCAAAGTTTAACTATTTCATGATTTTTAGGAGACACAACTATGAGATTATTTAAGCTCATATTTTTCTTTGCAGTTTTAATGATATTTTTCCTCAATTCAGAAGTGTATTCACAATCTTTAAAATCTGAGATCAGAAATCTTTCCGAAGGAGCGGATATAATTGTAACCGGAAAAGTTGTTGACCAAAAATCACAATGGAATTCTGATAAATCTAAAATCTATACGAATGTTACGATTCAGGTAGATGAATTCCTAAAAGGTAGTAATAATCAAAATAGAATAGTTATTACTCATTTGGGTGGTGAAGTAGGAAATGTTGGTGAAACTTACAGTCACATACCGACTTTTCAAGATGATGAGGATGTTCTCCTTTTCGTTAAAAAATCTATCAAAGATGAGAGCCTCAGTGTTTTTGAAGGTGAAGAGGGAAAAATGACTTTATATCAAAATAAAAATACGGGTGAAAAAGTAACTTCAAATAATATTAAGGCAAGTGACATAAAGAAGGAAATTAAAAGTTTTGTTGAAAAACAATAATTTATTTCCAGCGTGTTATCGCCATACAAAATAAATATTAAAAAAATTTAATTGAGATAAAAATGAAAATTTCTAGTACAATAAAAATTAACTTTTTTGCTTTAATATTGTTGCTGATCAGCGGCAACATTTCTTATGCAACAAACACAAATAAATCATTTATTTTTAATGGATCGACAAGTTCCCTTAAAATATTAGATGGGGCCCCGGTAACAAGCGATGCAAATCAATCAGCATTTAAATATTTTAACAGCACCACATCATCATCAAGTAAAAAAATAACAATTGATATCTGGGTGTATCTTCTGGGCGATAATCCGGGCGTTGAAATGCCTGTTATCACGAGATCAGTCGCGGGCGGTAGTTCATTTAGAATGTATGTTAAAGATGGTACAGCATTTTTTTCTATTGGAAATTGCACCCCCGTTAGCACTGCGATAACTTTCCCTTCATTCCCAGCATTTAGCTGGATTAGACTAACGGGTACTTACGATGGAACAACATTAAAGATTTATTATAATAGTACTCTAGCAGAGAGCCGCGCTCAAAGTCTTGGCCCGGTATATAGCGCCGGAGAAGGCCTATTCGTGGGAAAATATGGTAACAATTCGTTCAATGGTTTAATTGACGAAGTGAGAATTTTTAACTCTGCATTAACTGCCAGCCAGATCAATAGTTGTAATGGCGGCGGTGATCCATCTTCATCAATACCCTCTTCACTTTCTTCCTATTTGGTCGGTCGCTGGTCCTTTACTGAAAAGACCACATACAATGGAATAATCACTTTAAAAGATTTAACATCGAAGAAAAATCATTTAAGAGTAAGCGAAATTAGCGAAATTGTAAAAAGTAATCCATTGCCATTCTTTGTTATTAATTCAACAGGAGATGGCAGCGATCTTTGTATAGGCGATGAATTGGCAGATGCAGGAAGCGGTTTAGTGACTTTAAGATCTGCAATTCAAGAAGCCAATTATTTACCCAATCTTCAGAAAATATATTTCTATTTACCGGGAACACAATCTTTTATCATTCAACCCCTAACTGATTTGCCAACAATCACAGGACCGGTAATATTGGATGGGACGTATCAAAAAGGTTACAGCGGATCTCCATTGGTAGAAGTTAGTGGTGCTTATGCTGACTTAAACATAGTTGCTGGCGGAAGTACTGTAAAAGGACTAAAGATAAATTCATCTTCTAATTTTGGGATTTCGCTTACCTCAATCGGCAGCAATATTATTAAATCAAACATTCTTTCAGGGATATTAATTAGTTCTGAGGGAAATAAAATAAATGGAAATACCATTTCTAATCTTAGTGGTGATGGTATTGCAATTATTAACGGAGGAAGTAACAACGAAATTGGTGTTACGGAGAGCAACATTATATCCGGCAATACTGGCAGCGGCATTTCACTTTTAAATTGTGTTGGAAATCAAATATCCAACAATACAATTACAAACAATTTGTTAAACGGAATATCTGTTTCGAATTCGGCTGGTACTGTTTTTGGAAATACGATATCTGAAAATTCCGGTTTTGGAATCTTTGTGAATGCCGGGACCGGAAATCAACTTTTGAATAATACTATTCAAACAAATACTAATGGCGGTATATTTTTATCAGACATTTCAGGAACAATAAGCGGAAACTTAATCTCACAAAATTTATCTTTCGGAATATCCTTATCATCTGCAAATTTAAATACTCTCTCAAGTAATCAGATTTTTGAAAACACCAGTTACGGTGTTCTCGTTGAGGGCAGCAATGGTAATGTTATAGAAAATAATACGATCAATTATAACAGCTCTTCCGGTATATCTGTTAAATCAGGAATCAACAATTCTATTTTATCAAATTCAATATATTCAAATGCAGAAATTGGAATTGATTTATGGAGCAGCATCCCACCTGAAAACGGAATAACTGATAATGATCAATCGGATTTAGATGAAGGAGGCAACAAACTTCAGAATTATCCTGTGATAACTAAATTTTATTCAGCAAGCAGCGGAACAAGTATCGCAGGATATCTTGAAAGCTCACCCAATAAAATTTTCAAGCTTCAGTTCTTTTCAAATTCTTCTCCAAATTCTATTAATGAGCGGAATGGAGAAGTATTTCTTGGAGAAAAATCTTTTACAAGTGATGCAGATGGAAGAGTAGATTTTCAAGCAAATTTCCCAAATGTAGAGGTTGATATTGCTAGCAATCATTCTGTAAGTGTTACAGCTACAGATGACAATGGAAACACATCGGAATTTTCATCGGCAATAACTACGGTTGTAGATGATGGCAACCATTATATTTTAAATAAAACTTTGAGCGGCATTCCATTGCATTGGAAAAATGGTGATGCAAGTTATACGATAGCTTCATCCTTTAATTCTGCTTATGCATCCGAAATTGAAACTGCATTTCAAACTTACAGCGATTTAGAAGAATTAGATTATACGAGAAGATACTTAGCACCAGATTCAACAAACGAGAACTGGGGAGGCGATCCTGATGGCATTAACAACCTTGTTTGGATGACATCCGAACAATGGGAAGTAACTGAGGTTCCGGAAAATGTTCTTGCTGCAACCAGAGTACGATATAATGCGATTACCGGTGAGATGATTGATGTTGATATTGCTTTCAATGGTGTTCCTCATTCAATTACTCTTAATTTAGATTTTGAATGGTCCGTAAACGGGCTGTTAGATGAGGGAAAATTAGATGTTCAAAATACCGCCGCTCATGAGATTACTCACTTTACCGGATTAGCTGATTTATATAATCCTGGTGATAATGCATATGTTTTTGATAAAGGAATGGGTGCATATAATGAAGATCAGACTGCTTATGGAAGAATTAATATTAATGAAATAAAAAAGAGATCCCTTTATAATGATGGATCAAATCCAAACTTAAAAGGTGATATCGCAGGCATTAAAGCTATTTATCAGGCTGTGGAAAATTCACTTCTTGATCTTGTTTTAGTCTTTGATGGCTCAAATAGTTTTACATCTGAAAATTCTTACAATGGTTTTACTGCATCAGTAAATAGCGCTCTTGAGCTTGTGACCAAATTGAGAGATGGAGATCGTGTTGCAATTGTAAACTCTGCTTCAACTGATTTTCCATTAACAGGATTTACAAAACAAGCGGCCATAAATTTTCTTTCAACAATGCAGCCCGGAGGAGTTGGTAATTTAGCACAACGAATTTCTCAAGCTCAAAATGAAATAAATACAAACGGAATTATTGAAAGACAAAAATCTATAATACTATTTAGTGCGGGTGAAGATAATTCATCTCCATCCATACTCGATCAGGATTATACTCTTCCTACTGCTCCTGTAAATACTTTTGGATATGAATCCAGTACATCCGGACAAGATTTAATGGGATGGCTTGCTAATGAAACCGGAGGTGATTACTTTGAAATTCCCAACTCATCTGAAATATCAAATGCAGTGAATGTTATCTGGTATAGACTATTAGGAATTCAGGTTACATTTGTTTCCGATCCAATAAGTAGCACAACAATAGCAAACGCCGGAGCAAATGGATTATATTATCAAGGAGGTTTGTACTATCAAGGTGGTCTTTACTATCAAGGCGGATTATATTATCAAGGTGGATTATATTATCAGGGTGGATTGTACTACCAAGGTGGCACTTTGGAATTAGGCGTTAACTGGGAAGGTAGTGAATATGAATTAATTTTAGTTCCACCAGGAAAAGATTCAACTGATGTTGATTCCTGGATTACTGAATCAAACTACAATAATCCTAGTTTTTTGATAGATGGTATTCCTGTAACATCATTTGGTATAGAGCTAGTTGATGGATACAATACACTTGGATCACCATTTAAAATTTTCCGAATAAAATATCCTATCGTTGGAAGCTGGTCTGGATTTGTAAAAGAAGTAACCGGGCCGTTACCTGGTGAATCTGAAAATGTTCATGTTTATATGGCGCAGGAATCAGATAGATTTATGAATGTTAATTCTGATAAAGAGCGTTATTTGCTTGGTGAGCCAGTTGTGCTTTCAGCAAAAGTTTATGAAGGCGGAGAAGGCGGAGCCGGTTCAGATCATCAATTCAGCACTGGTAATCCCATTAATAATGCTTTTGTGGTTGCGTTTTTAACCAAACCAAATGATCCAACACCTTTAACTGATTCAGCATTTGTATTTAGCAGAGTCGGTGATGGCATTTACCAATATGTTTATAATGGATCAACAGAAATTGGAAGTTATGATTTCACAATCTTTGCGATGGATTCAACTAATGGATTTAATGGAAATGAGTTTATAAATTCCAAGTACCAAATCAGAAGCGAGCATTCTGTTTTTGTTGCTGAAACTGAACTTCCCCAAATAATTTCTGGCAGAGGTGATGTACAAGAAGCATTGGTACTTATCCAATCGTTATTAAATTTTAATTTATCAAATCAACAAAGAAATAAAGTCAATAACGCAATTGCATCGCTGGAAGCAGCCTTAAACGACCGAAATTTTATCGATGATAATAATTTATCTGAATACGGATTACGGCTTTATTTAGGTGTTTCAGCTGCAACATTCTTTATTAAAAATTTATCTTCAAATACTCAAATAAATAGTGTCGTTGTAAATTCAATCAATTTGCTTTACAGTGGCTCTAGAATCTTAACTGCAGAAGCTATCGAATTAGCAGAATTAAACTGTGCTGCTCCATGTAACTGTGATCTGCTTTTGCAAATTGCCCATTCTCAAATAAACAATGCAGATGAAAGATTTGCTGATGGTAATTACATAATTGCGTTTACACATTTATCTCTTTCATGGACATCATCACAAACGGCATTAGGAACACAATTAAGAAAAGAGGAAAGTGCCGGTACTTTGCCGACCGATATTCCTGCAGAATATTTGGTTGAACAGAATTATCCCAATCCTTTCAATCCAATTACAGAGATACGATATCAGATCCCTGAAAACGGACATGTAAAATTGGAAATCTTTGATATACTTGGAAATCTTGTAACAACATTGGTTGATCAGGAATTAAATGCCGGTTATCATTCTTACACATGGAATGCAAGCGGATTTTCAAGCGGGATGTACCTTTACAGAATAACCAGCGGCAAATTTGTGGCTACAAAAAAACTTATGTTGATGAAATAGTAATTATAAATCTTTGATCCCATAATTGGGATCAAGGAATATTTTTTATTTTCTAAATATTGCCAGGAGAGAGTGCGTGAACTTAGTCAGTAGAATTTTGCTTTTCATTTTTATTTTTTTGATCCAGCCTATTACTCCACAAAGTAATATTAGGTTTAATCATCTTACTGTTGAAGATGGATTATCCCAAAGTGCTGTAACTGTAATTTTTCAGGATAAGCATGGGTTCATGTGGTTTGGTACACAGGATGGTTTAAACAGATATGACGGATATAAGTTTAAGAATTTTAAGAATATTCCATCAGATTCTACAAGTCTTTCTGACAATTTTATTTTTTCCATTTATGAAGATAAAACAGGCACGCTGGTTATTGAAACTCAAACAGGTAATTTTAATAAGTACCACCCCAAAACAGAATCATTTTCTTTAATAAAAAAAGAGGATATTGATTTAGTAAATAAAAAAGGTAGTTCTTTGGGTGCTTTATTTGTTGAGTCAGATGGAACTCAATGGACGGGTGGGCTTTCTCGTCCAGTTGGATTAACCAGGACTGACACTAAAACTGGTAAGTCAATTACCTTTAAGCACAACTCCTCCGATCCCACAAGTCTAGGTGATGACAAAGTATATTCCATTTTAAGAGACAGCAAGAAAAATTTGTGGGTTGGTACCGTAAATGGTCTTGATAGACTGGATGAAGCTACCGGAAAATTTACTCACTATAGGCACGATCCAAATAATATTAATAGTCTTTCTGATAATTGGGTTTGGCCAATCTTTGAAGACTTTAAGGGTAATTTGTGGATTGGTACTGTCCGCGGTGGAGTTTCTAAGTTTGATCCAACAAGTAAAACATTCGTAAATTTTAGTAACGATTCGGATGATCCAACAAGCGTTAATGATAATTTTATTTTTTCAATTTATGAGGATAGAAGCGGTGTAATTTGGTTTGGTACTAATACAGGCGGAGTAAATTACTTTCATCCCTCCACGCAGGTATTTGAACGATTTATTAATTCTCCAAATAATAAAAATAGTCTTAGTGATAATGCCGTACTTGCAATACACTCAGATAGGACTGGCAATTATTGGATCGGAACAAGAGAAGGTGGATTAGATAAATTTGATTATAGTAAGAATACATTTACTAATTATTCGCACAGTTCTTCAAATGCAAATAGCTTAATAAATAATTCTGTTCTCACTATTATAGAAGATAGATCTGGTCTATTGTGGCTTGGTACATTCAGCAGCGGTATGAATTCTTTCGATCCTAAAACAAATACATTTAAAGCATATGTTAACAATCCTTCTAACGCAAACTCTCTATCGGATAATCGTGTCTATGATATTCTTGAAGACAGAGATGGAATTATCTGGGTAGGTACTTACGGCGGTGGTCTTAATAGGTTAGATAAAACTTCAGGTAAGATTACAATTTATAAACATGACGAAAAAAATACTTCTTCAATAAGTTCAAACAGTGTTTGGACAATTGCTGAAGACAATGAAGGGAAGCTTTGGTTAGGAACATTTGGTGGTGGAGTAAATGTTTTTGATAAATCAAAACAATCATTTACCAATTTTAATAATAATCCGAATGATCCCTCAAGTTTAGGCGATGATAATATCATTCGTGTCTTTAAAGATAGCAAAAACAATATGTGGTTTGGCACAACAAAAGGCATATGCCGTTATTACCGCGACTCAAAAAAGTTTAAGACATATCGTGAGAAGGATGGATTAGCCAACGATTTTGTTTATGGAATTGTTGAAGATAATAATGGTAATCTTTGGTTAAGTACAAATAACGGACTTTCAAATTTTGATCCGCAAAAAGAATCCTTTAAAAATTATTACGCTGAAGATGGTTTACAGGGAAATGAATTTAACCAGAATGCTTTTGCAAAAGATTTCAAAACAGGAAGACTTCTTTTTGGTGGACCGAATGGACTTAATATTTTTAATCCCGATGATATAAAAGAAAATGATTTTCTGCCGCCGATAGTGTTCACAAATTATCTTCGATACAATACTGATGATGAAGAAGGTAAGCCGATTATCGAAAAAGGTATTTCTGAGCGAGATAGCATAGTATTAACGTATAAAGATAATATTGTAACTATAGATTTTGCCGCACTAAGTTTTTACAATAATTACAAAAATCAATATCGATATATGCTTGAGGGGTTTAACGAGAATTGGATACAACTCGGAAACAATCATACAATAACTTTTACAAATCTTTCTCCCGGTGATTATAAACTTAGGGTTATAGGATCTAATAATGATGGTGTTTGGAATGAGCAGGGGACTGCATTATTTATTCAGGTTCAGCCTCCATGGTGGAGAACCAATCTTGCTTACGGGATTTACTTTATTGCGTTCTTTGGATTTTTATTTGCTGTTAGAAGAGTTGAAATTAATAGACGAGATCAGAAAGCTCAAATCCGGGAATCCGCTCTGCGAATCAAGGCGACAGAAGCTGAAAAGCGTACCCTGGAAATCGAGAATGAAAGAAAAACCAAGGAGCTTGAGGAAGCAAGACAATTACAGCTTTCGATGCTTCCAAAAGAATTGCCGCAGCTTCCAAATGTTGAGATTGCTGCCTTTATGCGAACCGCCACAGAAGTCGGCGGTGACTATTATGATTTTATGGTTGAGGAAAATGGAGTTTTAAATGTAGCTTTTGGTGATGCAACGGGACACGGGCTTCAAGCCGGAACGATGGTTACATTAATGAAAGGATTTTTTACTGCTGATTCATCCAAACTTGGTATAAAAGATTTTATGTCTCATTGCAGCAGAGTTATAAAAGATATTAAGCTTGGCAGAATTTTGATGTCATTTACTTATTTAAAATTTGAGGACAAAAAACTAATGATTACTAGTGCAGGAATGTCGCCAATATTTTATCATAGTAAAGACACTAACCGGGTTGAAGAAATAATTATTCAGGGAATGCCTTTAGGTGCAATGCGCAACGCCTCATACAAAATTTTAGAGAGAGAAATAAAAAGCGGTGATACAATTTTATTGCTAACTGATGGTTTACCAGAGCAGATGAATAATAATGAGGAGATGTTCGACTATTCAAGAGTGAAAACTCATTTTAGTGAGATAATAGAGAATGCACCAAATATAATTATAGAAAAATTAGTTGAAGCCGGAGATAATTGGATGAATGGCAGGCTACAAGATGATGATATAACTTTTGTTGTTATAAGGATTAAATAATTTTTTTTATGAGAATACGGATATGTGTTAGACAAGATTAAAAAATATACTATATTCCAAAAGCTCTATTCCGATTTTAATAAATCATTACAAATAATTAAGAAAGTATTTTCATGAAGGAAAATGTAAAACTTGAAATCAAGCTTCCCAATATCCCAGATGTTGAACTGGTTGCAATTGAAAGCTTACAAATTATGGGCAGGCACCTTGGTATCCCTGAGGATAAGATAAGTGAAGCAAAGATAATTGTTACGGAGGCAATTATTAATGCGCTTGAACATTCGGGAGCTGATAATTCTTATGTAAATGTTGAATGCGACATGGGGAAAGAAAAACTTATCATTTTTGTTACTGACTTTGGACCGGGTTTTGAGCCTGAAAAAGTTGAAGATCCCCAAATTGCAGATAAAATTCATAGTCCACACAAACGAGGCTGGGGTCTTAAACTTATGAAGTCTATGTCTGATGATCTTTTAATTGAGTCAGGTCCGAATGGAACTAAAATTACTATTATTAAAAAATTAATCTAACCGGAGAAATTTAATGAGCACAGATTTTAATTTAATTTCAGAACTACACGATAAAACTCTTGTAATTAAAACTGAGGGTTATATAAATAACATCGGCGGAGAGAAAATTGTTCAGGAGTTTACAAAACATAACGGCATCAATAAACTTATATTGAATCTCGAAAATTCAAAGGTTGTTAATTCTATTGGTATTTCACACTTGATAGAAGTTATTGAGCAACTAAATCAAGGGAATGGTAAACTGATTTTTACAAATCTTGATCCAACAATTGAAAAAACATTTTCCATTATGGGATTGTTCCAGTTTGCAGATAAAGCCGATACGGTTGAGACTGCATTAAATGGTTTAAGCTAAGTGTTTATTAGTCATAAAATTATTCTTTATATGTCATTCCCACGGCAGTGGGAATCCATTTCTTTTATGCACTATGGATTCCCGCCTGCCTGCCGGCAAAGGCAGGTTTTCACGGGAATGACAAAAAAAACAAACTTTTTTCTGGTTGTCACAGACCATTCCGTGACATAAATTATTAAAACGATAAAACACGTCACAATGCGGACCGTGACTGTCAGTTAAAATTTAGTGATCAACAAAATCGTCTTACTTTTGCTTTGAGCATCAAAAGTAATTATCCATTCATAAACAAAGAAATATTTTGGGAAATAATAACCTTGTTGAAAAACTTGCTTTGCAGGTTGAATCATTCCAGGAAGGATTTGAAATATTATCTAGATCCTTCAGCTTAATTGAGATGGTAAAAAATTTTCTCCATATTATAAGAGGAAATTTTATCATCACAGAAATCTATTCTTTTCATAAGATCCAAAATATTCCTACCTGGAAAAACATATTATTAAAAAAAATTCCTGACAACACATATTTATCCTATTTGAAAGATTCTGAAACTCCATCAATACAATATTTAGAAGATCAGAATATTGAGATATCAATTACACTTCCACTTGCTGATAAATCTTATTTAGGTATACTGATAGGACCAAAGCTTGATAAATCAAAGTACACCGATCTTGATAAAATTACTCTGCAAATATTACTGCAGGTTTTTGATAGTGCTTACAAGTCATTTCTAAATCATAAAAAAGAAAAGTCGTTGATATTTGGACTTAATGAAAAAGTAGTACAGCTAAATAATTTAATTGATACTGTAATCGAAGCCTCGAGATACGATAAAAGAAGTGTATTGTTTGAGCTGGCTCTTGAGAGAATCAGTTCTTTAACGAATGCATCTTCTGCTTTACTGGAAATAATTAAAGAAGATAAAATAGAACAGCAATATTCTTTCCCCCAAAATATAAATATCAGCAAAATTCTTAATTCATCATTTAAACTTGAATCATCATTCAACTTTAACAATTTGTCATATCATTTTACCCTTGCAGAAAAAGAAACACGACACGGAGTTACTAATTTTAATGACCTGGATAAACTGCTCTTAGACGCAATTGCTCGACAGGTGAAGGCATCAATCGAAAACCAATTCTTAAATAGTCAGGCCATTGAAAAAGAAAAGATGGAGCAGGAGTTAAATGTTGCTGCTTCAATTCAGCAAAGGATTCTTCCAATTGCATTACCAAAAATAGAAGGATTCGATCTTGCAGGAATTAATATCCCATCCAAAGAAGTTGGCGGAGATTATTATAATTGTATTGAAATTGGTAACGGGAAGAGTGCTTTAATTATTGCTGATGTTGCAGGAAAAGGAATCGGAGCAGCATTACTTGTTAGCACTTTAGATGCATCATTATATTCATATTTGCAATTCGATATTCCTCTTGCAGAAATGGCAGATAGATTAAATAAATTAATTTATAAGTCTTCTCCTGCCGATAAATACATAACATTTTTTATCACTGTGCTGGATTCAAAAACAGGTGAATTGGATATTGTTAATGCTGGACATAATCCGATTTTTTTGTTGAGAACAAATGGAACTCTCGAAAAACTTGATGCCGGTGGAGTTGGTCTCGGTATGTTTGATTTTGGAATTCCTTTCGCTGGACAAAAAACAATTATGAATTCAGGTGACAAACTATTCTTATATACAGATGGTATTCCTGAGGCAATGAATGAAAAAGAAGAAGAATACTCAGATGAGAAAATGATAAAATATTTTATTGAGCATTCTAACAAATCTTCCGATGATTTTATACGGTCAATGGTTAATGATGTAAAAAATTATGTCGGGCTAGCACCTCAAAGCGATGATATTACAGCAATGATTCTTAAAAGGAATTGAATCTTTCATAAACAGTTTTCCTCATTTTAAAAAATTTAATTGGATTTACTATGCGACTAATTAAAAATACTTTCTTAATAATAGTTTTTCTGATATTGAATTTTACGGAAATTCATTCGCAGAAAATTCAAGTAGAAAAAATCTCAATACCGGAAGGTCTCTCCAACACAACTGTCAAGCATTTATTTCAGGATAGTTACGGACTTATCTGGATACCCACAGAAGATGGTCTTAATGTTTATGATGGATATAAAATAAAAATTTATAAAAATATTCCTGGTAACCCCAAAAGTATTGTAGACAATAGTGTTTGGTGTGTTTCGGAAGACAAAGCAAGAAACATCTGGATCGCTACAGAAGCCGGTGTGTCAAAATATATTCCTTCTCAAAATCAGTTTGTCAACTATGAAACTAAAGATATGGTTGCAAATACAAACGTCTCTTTAGCACGAATTAATTTTATTTATGTTGATTCAAAGAATAATGTCTGGGCTTCAACTAATTCCGTTGGAATAGTTAAGTACGATCGCAAATCTGATAAATGGGAACAGATAAAAGTAATTGTTTCAGACTCAATTTCTTACTACCCCCCGAGTAGTGAAAGCAGCTATCCAATCACGGAAGATAATGATGGCAAGATTTGGGCTGGCAATTTTGGTTATGGATTAATCTTTTATGATTCAGATAAAAACGTTTTTAGACAGGCTGAGTTAAATCGCAACTCTAAAACCCCCAATTTTTCTCAAACGGGCAAAGAGATAACAGAACTTTATTTCGATCAGAATAATGTTTTATGGTTAACTAGCCGAAGTGGTGTTTATAAATACTATCCAAAGTCTGGGGTGTTAAAATCGATTGAAGAATATTCTGACTATCAATTAACATTTTTTGCTTATTATAATGGCATCACACAGGACAAAGACGGGAATGTCTGGGTGGCAAATAATTTTCGCGGCTTATTAAAGTTTGATGGTGTTTCTGATAATTATAAACGAATCCAAATTGAAGGCATTGGCTCTTTTTCAGATGGAAGATCAGAGATATTATTATCTGATGTTATGTTAGATAATACCGGACTTCTATGGTTTGGTACAACGCTGGCAGGTGTATTTAAGTATAATCCAGATGCAGAACCCTTCATTCATTATAAAAATGATCCCCAAAATAAGTCCAGCATAAATAGCAGCCAGATTTTTAGTATTGTCGAATCACAAAAATATCCCGGTAAAATTTATGTTGGTACAAGAGGCGGAGGTTTAAACACATTTAATCCTGTAGCAAAATCATTTTCAAACATTCCTTACAATGTTATTAAGGATGTCTTTGGAGGATCGGTCCGTGCTATTTTAGAAGAACCAGATGGATCATTATGGCTTGGTACCTGGGGTGATGGTCTCATCAAAATGAATTCCAATTATGATGTTGTTGAAAGATATACCCGCGATTCAACTAATACTAACAGTCTTTCTGATGATAATATAAGAGTGATTAAGAAAGATAATAATGGAAATTTATGGATCGGTGGAGCTGATGTTGGACTGAATTTTATGAATGGTAAAACTAAAAAGTTATCCAGGATTAGTGATGGAACATTTTCAAATTATCCACAGGAATTAGTAAATCTTCTAAATAAAAAGAACGCAGAAAAAAAATACTTTGCTGAAATCAAAGAGGTTGGTGACGCACAAAATTTAACACAAAAATTTTCAATATCGCATAATGGAGAATATCTTATTGTATCTGCTGGTGAAGGAGTTTATAGAGATTCATCAATGGCAGATTACGGCTGGTTGGAAGATAACAAAGGGAAAAAAGTTTGGACCTCTGAAAATATTTTAAATTCTTATCACTTAGGTGGTGCTCCTAAAAATAGAATTTATGCGGAGTTAATAAAACTTACGCCCGGTCAATATTCGTTAAGATATGTTTCTGATAACAGCCATTCTTATAATCGATGGAATGCTGTTTCTCCGTATAACAAAGAATTTTGGGGTATAAGAATTTATCAAATGAGCGATAATGCTGAAGTTCAGTCAATTCGTAATTACATAAAAGAAGCTGAGGAAACCAGATTTGTAAAAGGCGGTAATATCAGATCAATTCATATTTCCGAAGATATTGTCTGGATAGGTACTGATGATAATGGATTAAACAAGTATAACATCAAAACCAAAGAAGCAAAAAATTATTCTTATCAATTGAACAATCCTAATTCAATTAGTAATAATAGCGTTCAATTTATTTATGAAGCTCCGAATGGCATTTTATGGTTAGCAACTAACGGCGGACTAAATAAGTTTGATCCTAAAACAGAAAAGTTTACTGTTTACACAGAAGAAGACGGACTGCCTACAAATTATATTGCATCAATTCTTCCCGGCAATAATGATGATCTTTGGCTGGCAACACGAAGCGGTATTTCTAAAATGATTAATAACAAATCCACAAATAAAATAACTTTTGTTAACTATGATATTCAGGATGGATTGGGTGGAACAGATTTTATCGCATTGGTAGCTATTAAATCCAGCAGCGGCAAATATTATTTTGGCGGTGAGCATGGATTAAATGAGTTTGGTGATGTTACAGTAAATCAAACACCTCCTGCTCTAATATTTTCTGATTTGAAAATTTCCAACAAATCAGTTTTTAATATGGCAGATGATTCTCCTTTAAAAACTTCGATCTACGATTTGGATGAACTGACTCTTTCTTACACACAAAACGATCTGAGTTTTGAATTTGCAGCTCTCCATTATGCAAAGCCATCAAAAAACCAATATGCACACATGCTTAAAGGATATGATGAAGAATGGATCTATGACAATAAAAGATTTGCAACATATACCAATTTAGATCCCGGTGAATATGTTTTTATGATTAAGGGTTCCAACAGGGATGGAGTATGGAACGAAGAAGGCAAAGCAATTAAGATTACAATCCTTCCGCCGTGGTGGCTAACTACCTGGGCTTATATAGGATATGGATTCCTTTTGTTGGGATTTGTATTTGGTGTAGATAGAGTTCAAAGAAAAAGACTGCTAACTAAAGAAAAAGAAAAACAAAAACTTATTGAAGCAGAACATAGAATTGAAGCTGCAGAACTTCAGGCAAAAGCAACTGAAGCAGAGAAAAAAGTTCTGCAGGTCGAGTTTGATATGAAGAAAAAGGAACTTGAAGAAGCGCGTGAACTTCAGTTATCAATGCTGCCTAAAGAATTGCCTAATCTTCCGCATCTGGATATTGCAGTTTATATGAAAACGGCAACAGAGGTTGGCGGTGATTATTATGACTTTCACGTCGGTATGGACGGAACTCTTACTGTAGTCATAGGCGATGCGACGGGACACGGAATGAAAGCTGGAACGATGGTTACAGCGACCAAAAGTTTATTCAGTTCTCATGCAGGTAATCCTGATATTCTTTTTACTTTCCAGGAAATTACACGCTGCATAAAACATATGAATATGCACCTGGTTGCAATGTGTCTTTCTATACTTAAAATACAAGGAAATAAAATGCAGATATCTGCTGCCGGTATGCCTCCCGCATTATTGTACAGAGACAAAACAAAATCTGTGGAAGAGATTATACTGAAGGGTATGCCGCTGGGAGCGTATCAGGATTTTCCTTATGAGCTAAGAGAGATGGAAATATTTCCCGGTGATACATTATTTCTAATGAGTGATGGTTTACCGGAATTATTCAACAGAAAAAAAGAAATGTTTAGTTATGAAAGAGTAATGGAAATATATAAAGGCTCCGCAAGTAAAAATCCTGAAGAGATAATTGAAAAACTAAAGAAGGCAGGTTCAGACTGGACGAGTAATGAAGCTCCGGATGATGATGTAACGTTTGTTGTGATTAAAGTAAAGTAAAAAATATATAAAACTAGATCTTTAGATTTTGTCATTCCCGTGAAAACCTGCCTTTGCCGGCAGGCAGGCGGGAATCCATAACTATTAAATAAACTAGATTCCCACTTCCTTGGGAATGACTATAGCAATGACAAACAATGTGATTGGCGTTTGTGATCTAAAAGTAAAATAAACCGGAAAAATTATATGAAGAGTATTAACGCATTACAGAGAACTCTTAAATATTCAGTATACTTACTGATATTTATAGTTATTTCTTCAAATACAATTGCTCAGAAAAAGCCTGTTAAATTTAATCGGCTTACTTCCAGTGACGGCTTATCTCAAAATAGAGTTAGCGCAATAGTACAGGATCACGATGGATTTATCTGGATCGGTACCGAGGATGGTGTAAATAAATATGATGGATATAATTTTGAAATATTTAAAAGAAATCCCGGTGATAGTCTCTCGATAAATGATAATCAGGCACTTGCGATGCATGTTGCTAAAGATGGAGCACTTTGGATTGGCGGCTCACTAACAGGATTAAGTAAATTCAATTCAGCTACAAAAACATTTACCAGATATAACCATAATCATTCCAACCCAAATTCATTAGCTGAAGATATAATTATTTCTTTTAGTGAGGATACCAAAGGTAATCTTTGGATTGTTACACAGAATAAAGGTTTTGATTATATGATAGTGAATGAGGGAAAATTTATCCATATGGCTAACATGCTTCCACCTGATTATAAAATCCCGGGAAATCAAATCTATTTTATTCATCAGGATAAACAAAATAATTTATGGATCGGTGTAGATAGAAAGGTTCATTATTTTAAAGTCAGTTATAGTGAAACCGGTATTCCAAAATTGCAGCCGATAAAAATTGAGAATCAAATTCTTAGGACTGCCGCTACTTCTATTGAAGAAGATAATGATGGTAATATTTGGATTGGCACTCCGGGGGAAGGTCTTTTAAGATTTGATTATAAGGATAAGCTTTTAAGTAAATATGAAATACCCGTTAATAATTCGTTGCTTTATTCTTTAATAATCTTTGCATTAGAAGCAGATGAAACCGGTAATCTTTGGATTGGTGGAATTCCCATCGAACAAAATCCTGATCCTAGAAACGAAACCGCTGATCCTACAAATGAAACGACGCCTGGTTTATTAAAATTAGATCTTCAGTCGAGAGAACTGCAGAGTTTTTTAGCCGATCCAAAAGATAAAAATAGCCTCAGCAGTAATGGCATCATTTCTTTGTTAGTTGATAAAACAGGTGTTCTCTGGGTCGGAACTTTTCTATCAGGACTTAATGTGTACGATAAATCTGTTATTAAATTTTCTTTAGTTACCACGGGTCAGGAAGGATCCAATAACATAAATGGACCTATCAGAGGATTTTATATTGATGAGAACAAAATACTTTGGGTAGCCTCACAGGGCAACGGTTTGATTTCTTATGATAGGGTTAAAGCTAAATATGAATTTTATACTCACGGCGAAAATGATCCTTCTTCGATCAGTAGTGATATAGCTCGCTGCATTTATGATGATGGAAAATACATGTGGATTGGAACTCAGGCAGGTTTAAACAGATTTGATAAAAAGACAAAAAAATTTAAAAGATTTTATATCGACCCTTCGGATCCAAATTTAAATGTTAACGGAATTAATTATAACATAATCGAAATAGACAAAAAGCCCGGGTATTTATGGTTTGGTACAAATGGCAGTGGACTGGTGAGATTTGACAAAGAGAAAGAAACTTTCAAAACGTACACTTATGATCCGGAAGATGCAGCCAGTCTTAACAGCAGAGCTAACTTTGTTAGAACTGTCTGGTATTCAAAATCACGACCGGATGAGCTATGGGCAGGAACCACAAATGGAATTAATATTCTGAACCTTAAGACAGAGACATTTCGATATTATAATTATGACCCAAAAGATTCCACCAGTTTAAGTCATCCGAATGTTATGGGTTTTTATGAAGACAAAAACGGATATGTTTGGATTGCAACGTACGGCGGTGGATTAAATCGTTTTGATCCGAAGATAGAAAAATTTTTAAGGTTTACACAAGAGAATAGTGATCTTCCAAACAACGGAGTTTATGGAAGCTTACCTGATGAAAAGGGAAATCTCTGGATATCAACTAATAGTGGAATAACTAAATTTAATCCGAACAATTTTCAATTTAGAAATTATACTGTAGATGATGGCTTACAGAGCGAAGAGTTTAATGGAGGAGCATATTATAAATCAGCGGATGGCGAAATGTTTTTTGGCGGAATAAAAGGATTTAATTCTTTTTATCCTGCTGAAGTTATTGACAATAAATATATTCCCAATATCGTTTTAACCGATATAAAAATATTTAATGAATCGGTTAAAGTTGGGGGGGACTCTCCACTTAAAAAACAAATTACAAAAACTGAAGAAATAGTTTTATCCTACTGGCAGAATGATATATCATTTGAATATGTAGCTCTTCATTATTCAAATCCATCAAAAAATAAGTATGCTTTTAAACTTGAAAATTATGAAGATGAGTGGCGCTATGTTGGCGATGTTAGAATAGCTACTTATACAAATCTTGATCCCGGAGAATATATTTTCCGTATAAAAGGATCAAACAATGATGGGCTGTGGAATGAAGAAGGGAAATCGATTCGACTTATTATTAAGCCTCCGTGGTGGAAAACAAATTGGGCGTACGCTTCATACTTTCTAATTTTTTTAGCAGGTGGATTTACGTTTGATAGGTATCAAAGGGCAAGAATAAAAAATGTTGAACAGAGAAGAGCACAGTTATCATTACTACGTGCTGAAAACCAACGAAAGACACAAGAACTTGAGGAGGCACGTCAGCTTCAGCTATCCATGCTTCCTAAAACTCTCCCGCAATTAGCGCATCTTGATATTGCCGTTTATATGAAAACAGCAACTGAGGTTGGTGGTGATTATTATGATTTTCATGTCGGAATTGATGGAACACTAACTGTTGTGGTGGGTGATGCAACCGGACACGGTATGAGGGCAGGAACTATGGTTACAACTACAAAAAGTCTGTTTAGTTCGCACGCATCAAATCCCGATATACTATTCACATTTCAGGAAATAACACGCTGTATAAAATATATGAATATGCATATGCTCTCAATGTGCCTTTCAATATTGAAGATTCAGGGTAACAAGATGCAGATCTCAGCAGCAGGAATGCCTCCTGCTTTGTTATATAGAAACAAAACTAAATCGGTTGAAGAAATTATTCTAAAAGGAATGCCATTAGGTGCCGTGCAGGATTTTCCTTATGAATTAAGGCAAACAGAAATTTATACTGGTGATACGATATTATTAATGAGTGATGGATTTCCAGAGATGTTTAATAAAGACAAAGAATTATTCGGTTATGAAAGAGTGATTGAAACTTATCAGCAGGCTGCAGATAAAAATCCTGAAGAGATTATCAGAGAGCTAAAAAGTGCCGGCTCTGATTGGTCACAATCTGACACACCCGACGATGATGTAACGTTTGTTGTAATAAAAGTAAAATGATTTTTTGTACTCAATAGCCACGACCTTCAGGTCGTGGAATAATTAATCTTAAGGCGTATCGGCTTAAATTAAAATATGGGCTAAAGCCCAATAACATTTTTTGATACTCCAACCCCGACCTAAAGGTCGGGGCAATTTAAAATCTTATATATGGTGAATTTTATGAAAGTAACATTTTTTAAGAATCTAATAATCCTCGTGATATTTGTTTTTTCATCAGCGATATTATCGCAGCAGAAACAAAAAACAGAAGCCAATGCGGATATTGTTGAATACACTAACAGAGAAGGTTTACCCACCACAAATATTACAAATGGAATTCAAACTAAAGATGGTTTTATTTGGATTTCCAGCATTGAAGGAACCTACAGGTTTAATGGTTACGAATTTGAAGAAGTGGGAGTTGATATTGGATTACCCACGATGCAGAATATGTATTACGATTCCACAAAAAATGTAATGTACTTCGCTTCACCTGCTAAATTTATAACATTCGATGGAAAAGAATTCAAAGTATACACCGAAAAAGAAGGATACAAAATAAACGGATTAGAAGGACAGTTAATAACTTTTATTAAGGCTGATAGCAAAGGCAGGATATGGATTGGCTCCACAACTCCATTTGTAGATAAAAATAATAATGGCGGTCTAACAAAATTTGAAAACGGAAAATTTACAGTTTACGATTCTAAAAATTTCCCTCTTGATAATGCAACAAACTTTATTGAAACTCCTTACGGTGATCTAATTTTTAATTCCGCCGGTCGTAATACTCAAACGCGAGAAGAATCGTATGTGGCTTTATTTAAAAATGGAGTCTTTAAAAGAATTGATGAATCAGTTGGTATAAATCTGCAGAACGCAGGTATGTTTCCTGAGGCAAACGTAACAGCAATCGATAAGGAAGGAAATACCTGGCTGCCTTGTTCTGGAGTTATAAGTGGTTCGGAGGGATCTGATATTTATTCCGGAGCTTTGATGTATGACGGTAATAAATTTTATCAATTCACAGAATTCAAGAATCAACTTAAAAAAGATCAATTCCCAATTCAAGTTTTCTATAGTTCAAAAATGAATAAGCTGTTTATGACAACTCTAACCAGAGGTGGTGAAATTTTTGACGGGAAAAATAATAGTGTTCTTGAATTTGAAAATGGTAAATGGAAGGTTTCAAATATTTTAAAGGAAATTAATGAGATCAGAGATCTGAAAACAGATAGAGTGATTAATGACTTTAATTACCAGAGTGTGTTTTTTCTGAAATCAAACAAATACTTTCCTGAACGGCTTCTATTTCAAGTCACATCCCAAAATCAAAGCTCAAAATATCCCAATCAATTATTTTCATTTACAGATAACAAATGGAAAAAATTTGATTCATTTGAATCGGGTCCAGGAATCGTGTTAAGCGATGGAGTTGCAATGAAAACTTCAAAAGGCATAGCAATTTATTATCCCAATTATTCCAGTATGCTTACCTCAAAAGATGGCTTGCTTGTTACTCAGTCAGGAATTGTAACACCTTATACAGATTATAGCGGTTTGGTCTGGTTTTCATATTCATATACTGATTTACCGGCTTATGCCCAAACTACCAATGTTGGAATAAACGTTTGGGATGGAAAAAAATTAAGAACCATTACAGAAGAAGACGGACTTACAAGTAACATTACCTTCAAAATATTTCAGGATAGTAAAAAAAGAGTTTGGATTACCACATCAAAGGGTTTAACGATGGTTCGTGAAATTAAAAACAGTGAAGGTGATCAAATATTTAAAATTAATTCAATTTTAAGCGAAGAAGGAAACTCTTATAATACTTCTAGTATACTCGAATCAAAAAGTGGTGATATTTATGCTTGGCAAAATTATGTAAGACCTGCAGAAGCTGACCTTGTTGGAGCCAATTATTATTTTGGAAAGCTAGAGGGAGAAAAATTAGTTAAGATAAACTCACCTTTTAGTGAGGATGATAATACTAAAAAATATCAGCTGTTTGATCTTAAGGAAGATAATAAAGGAGGGCTATGGCTCTTCGGTTTATTCTCAGATAATATTAAAGATATTACTTCTGTACAGTCAAAAATAATGTTGTACGATGGTAAATCATGGTCAAAGCCTCCGGCAACCTGGAATGTACCTTCCCAACAATTGCATTATGTAGGAAACTTAAAAAATGGGATGTACTTTTTAACAGTAGGAGGCTTTTATGTTTTTGACGGAAACAACTTTATAAATCTTAGCGATAGCGTAAATGCTAATGCTGATTTCAGAATTTTAAAAGGTGCAAGTGTTGCCGGAACGCAGACAGAAATACAGGCAGGTAATAATTTATATATAAGGCTAAGAAATAGGGGACTAGTAATATTTGATGGCACAAATTTAAATTTTTATACAAAGAAGAATGGACTGCTGTCCACTAATCTCTCAAATCCTGTGATCGATGAAATTAGAGATGCAGTGTATTTTTCATCTCCTTCCGGTGCATTAAAAATAAGCGGGAATAAATTTCAAACGTTTTATCATGATGAAAGTGTTGCAAGCGGCGGACCCTATATTTCTGCGATGGATGGATTCGGAAATATGATTGAGTTTTATAACGGAGTTGGTCTTTACATTAATAAGAGTGAAGAAAAAAATTATCCATTATTAATTTCGTCTGTATCTATCAGCGGCCAATCTCATTACTACAATTTTCCAGATGAATTACCATATTCTCAAAATTCTTTTATATTCAATTATTCTGCGTTGAATTTCAAAGATCCGAAACAAACAACCTATGAACATTTTCTTGAAGGCTTTGATAAGGGCTGGTCAAAATCAAGCAATCTTCCTTTTGCAGAGTACCAAAATCTTCCTTTTGGTAAATACACATTTAAAGTTCGTGGGATTACATCAAATGGTGTAAAAACAAATGAAGCGTCTTATTCGTTTCAGGTAAATCCACCTGTCTGGCGAACCTGGTGGGCATATTTGGTTTATGTTGTTGCATTTGGACTAGGTTTAGTAGGAATAAGAAAGTTTGAGTTAGAGAGAAGAAAAGAAAACGAAAATAAAAAATTCCTTCAGCTTGAGAATGATAGAAAGACAAAAGAACTTGATGAAGCTAAACAGCTTCAGCTTTCAATGCTTCCTAAACATCTTCCATCCGTTCCCCACTTAGATATTGCAGTATTTATGAAAACCGCAACAGAAGTCGGCGGTGATTATTATGATTTTCATGTTCATATGGATGGAACATTAACCGTAATTCTTGGTGATGCAACAGGACACGGAATGATGTCTGGAATGATGGTTTCTATTATGAAATCTTTATTTATGTCAGACAGAACAAATAAGGAACTTAAACCATTCTTTGAAAATGCGAATGAAGCGATAAAGGATATGCAGCTTGGCAGATTAATGATGGCTCTAACTTGTGTGCAGATCAGTAATAATAAAATAATAACAACAAATGCTGGTATGCCTCCGTTATTTATTTACAGAAAAAATTCTCAGACGATAGAAGAGGTTGTTATTAACAATATGCCTCTTGGCGCTATGAAGGGAATCGTATATGATATTAAAGAAATCAAGATAGACAGGGGTGACACATTATTATTAATGAGCGATGGATTTGCGGAACTAAAAAATCAAAATCAGGAGATGTACGGATACAAGAGAGCAAGAAATAGTTTTGAGGAATCTGCAAAGAAAGAACCCGAAGAAATAATAACACATTTAAGAGCAGAAGCCAGAAGCTGGACTAACGACAAAGAACCTGACGACGATGTGACGTTTGTGGTGATAAAAATAAAATGATGATTATCCGTCGTTGGCGGATGTTACTTAATACTGAGATTGTCATTCCCACTGCCGTAGGCATCCCTTCGGGAGAAAGTGGGAATCTATTTAGTATTATTGAGGTGGATTCCCATTTTCACGGGAATGACAAACAAGGTGTATAACATTTGTAGTAATTAAAATAAAATAAGAAATAGCCCCGACTTTTAATACGGGGTATATAAAATCACTCAGATTATGGGCTTTAGCCCAATAATAAGTAAGATATTTTTGTTAATGCCGGGTTTATTTTTTGATTTGGATTCCCGACCTAAAGGTCGGGGCAACATCAGATAAAGACTTACTAAGTCAGTTAAAACAAAATAACTATTGAAAAGATATATCAATGAAAAAGAATATAATGTTTAGAAAAAGAAAATTAGCGCAATTAATCTTTGTGCTGTTAAGTATAGCCTTATCTTCATCAAGCTACGCACAACAACGCAATTACCTCTTTGAAAACATCTCAATTCCTCAAGGACTTTCAAATTCTACGGTTAATTATGTCTTTCATGATAGTAATGGATTCCTATGGATTTCTACAGCAGACGGACTAAACAGATACGATGGAAATAGTATTAAAGTATTTAAAAACGATCCGAATGATTCTACAACAATACCAACTAATGATTGTTCTGCCATTGCAGAGGATGCAGATGGATTTATCTGGGTTGGTATTTCCGGTAATGCTATTGCAAGATACAATCCCCAAAATGAATCCTTTCGAAACTATCGCATTGAAACCGTCGGTGTGACTAATATATCATACTTTTATTCTGCTCTTTTTGATTCTAAAGGAAATTTGTGGTTTGGATCCACAAATCATGGAATGCAAAAATTCAACCCAACAAAAAATAAATTTGAACAGGTGGGTCTTGAAGTATCTAATAATAGTGCTCAATGGGGTAACATCTTTAGTATTACTGAATTAAAGAATGGAAATATAATAGTTGCCGATTATGCAAACGGTATAAGAATATACAACGAAAAACTCAATTTGTTTCAGCCATATTACATCAATGCTAATTTCAGTCCGAAAGAAATACAGGCAATTTATGAAGATGCATCCGGAAATATTTGGTTAGGGGGTAACGCCAAGATAATCAAATTTTCTCCTAACTATTATACTAATGAATACTATGATGTTTTTGACCAGACAAAAAATGACAAAGGTTTCTATCAAGTTACTGGAATAGTTCAAGATAAGGAGGGACATTTATGGGTAGGGTCTTATTCGAAGGGACTTTATAGAATTGATCCCAAGACAAAAAATATGCAAAACTTTGATTACGGTTTCGACAATTCAGACTTTGCCGTAATGATAGTAATTCAGACGATATACAAGGATAAATACGGAATAGTTTGGATAGGAACATTAGGCGGGGGGCTTACTAAATTTGATCCGCTCAGAGAACCTTTTAATTATTCTAAAATTGAGTCTGAAGTAGTAACGAGCTCAATTGCGGGCACCGTAAATGTAATTGCTGCTTCGCAGCAAGAAAAAGAAATAACAGTAGGAACCTCCTCGACTGGTCTGTATGCTTATAATCCGGAACGTAAAAAATCATCAGAATTAAAAATAAATTTTAATTCCTCTTCAATCCTTGATGGGATTATAAATATCCAAAGCCTTGCAATAGATAATGAAGGTAATAAATGGTTTACCTATAATAATTTAGGTTTGCATAAAATTGATAAGAATAATTATTTGAGTTCCTATAAATCACCCCACGAAAAAAAGACTTCAACTTATAGCACCAGTATGATGAAGATCAATTTATCGGGCGATATCCTGGTAGCCTCATTGTATGGATTTGAAAAATATAGTCCCGCCAAAAACGAATTTACACTGCTGCCTACAATCATGACTAAACAGATAAGTGAAAACCTTAAGCAAAAGATTTATGAAATTACACAATCACGAGAACCAATATCTTCTATCCTGAAGGTTGGAGAAGCTTCAAATTCAGAGAAGAAGTTTACATTAAGCAACAATCAAAAAGTGCTCATAATTTGTGTTGGCGAAGGACGAATGGTTTCAGGCAATGATGGATTATTTGATAAGGGTACTCTATTATCGGGTGATGGTAAACTTATCTGGTCGATGAATGATTTATCAAGAACATTTAATGACGGAGGAGGATTTAAAAATCGTCTTGCTGTAAAATGTATGGACCTGAAAAAAGGCGATTATAAAATATCCTTTGCCACAGATGTTGGACATTCGTATGGAACCTGGAATGTTCTAGCACCGCCGGATTCTATGTGGTATGGAATTCAGGTTTTAAGTTTGAATGAATTTGAATTTCAAAACATAAATGAGATGAATGAAAAGGAAATTAATTCAGATAAGTATATGCCAACTGAAATAGGTACGAGCATAGAATTCAGCAAAAAGCTTTACAACGTTGTTTGGCTGGGTTCTACGGGCAATGGTTTTTTCAGATACGATCTTAGTTCTGGCATTTTTAAACAGTACAATTATGATACAAAAAATAAATTTTCTCCAAACAATTCTGTCATTTATATTTTTGAAGATAGAGAAGGTATAGTATGGGTTGCAACAGCTAACAGTTTATTAAGATTTGATCCCGCAACAGAAACAATGGAAAGGTTTGATCAAAAAGATGGACTTCCTTCAAGTCTTGTAAATTCTATAGTTGAAGACCTTCAGGGAAATCTTTGGATAAATACATCTGCCGGGTTATCCAAACTGAATAAAAATGCTCCAAAAAATAAGTGGAATTTTGTTAATTACGATACAAGAGATGGGCTGCAGGGTATCAGTACCAGCAAAGCAAACTGGATAAGTAAAGATGGTGAAATATTCCTGGGAAGTAATGATGGTGTTGTTTCATTCTATCCTGGAAAGATAAACGAAGTAAAGCCGGATATAGTAATAGATGATATAAAAATTGACGAAATATCTTTAAAATCAGATTCCGCTGTGATACGTCTTGAACAAAGTATAATGAAAACTGATGAGTTAGTTCTTTCTTATACTCAGAACAACATATCCTTTGAATTTGCATCTATTCATTTTTCAAGACCTGAAAAAAATAAAATTATTTATATGCTGGAAGGGTTTAATGATCATTGGATAACAGCGGACAGAAATTTTGCTTCTTACACAAACCTAAATCCTGGTGAATATACTTTTAGAGTAAAGGGTTCAAACGGTGATGGAATCTGGGATGATAAGGGAAAATCAATTCGAATAATAATATCACCGCCCTGGTGGAGAACCACCTCTGCTTATGTTGGATATTTCTTTTTGTTTGCCGGAGTAGTTTTGGGAATAGATAGGTTTCAAAGAAGAAGATTATTAACGAAAGAACGTAACGCAGCTGCAATTAAAGAAGCTAACCTTCGTGCACAGCTTGCAGAAACAGAAAACGAACGCAAGACAAAAGAATTGGAGGAAGCTCGTCAGTTGCAGCTTTCTATGCTGCCTAAAGAACTTCCGCAATTACCGCATATTGATATTGCTGTATATATGAAAACTGCAACGGAAGTTGGCGGAGATTATTATGATTTTAATGTTGGAATGGATGGAACATTAACAGTTGTAATCGGTGATGCGACAGGACACGGAATGAGAGCGGGAACTATGGTTACTTCTGCCAAATCTTTATTTAACAGTTACGCCGCCAATTCCGATATAATTTTTACATTCCGTGAGATGACAAGATGTATTAAGCAAATGCAGTTTCAGTCACTTGCTATGTCTATGACAATGTTGAAGATTAAAAACAATAGATTAATTATGTCAGCAGCAGGAATGCCGCCGGTTTATCTATACAGAAGCAAACATAAAATTATTGAAGAGCATTTAATGGAAGGAATGCCATTGGGAACAATGGATAACTTTCCGTATGAATTAAAAGAAATGGAATTGTTTTCCGGGGATACAATATTATTAATGAGTGATGGATTTCCTGAATTAAATAATCAACAGAATGAAATGCTCGGATATAAGCGGGCAAGAATTTCATTTGAAGAAGTTGCAGAAAAAGAACCAGAACGTATCATAACTTATCTGAAAGATGTAGGCTCCGGGTGGACCAATGATAAAGATCCCGATGATGATGTAACATTTGTAGTGATAAAAATAAAATGATGATTATCCGTCGTGGCGGAATTATGTGACATTTGTTGTAATAAAAGTAAAGTGAAATATAATAGCAACGACCTTCACAGGCTGTGTGAAAATTGTGTTTGTCATTTCGACCGAAGGGAGAAATCTGATAATTAGTACAGATTTCTCAGTCGAGGACTCCTTCGAAATGACTCTTAAAGTTAATGCAACAGAAACTTTAAGTTAAAGTAAATATATTTTCTGGAGTTGGGCTTCAGCCCAATTCTAATAAGAATAATAAAATAGAGAACTTATGATAAAATTCTTTAGAAACATCCGACAAAAACTTGCTGCCGAGAACAAAGTTGCAAGCTATCTCCGTTATGCTATTGGAGAAATTGTTTTGGTTATGGTTGGAATTCTTTTAGCGCTTCAGGTTAATAATTGGAATGAAGCAAGGAAAGAAAGAGTTAATGAAATGAAATATCTAAAAAATCTAAAGTTAGATTTAAAAACCGATTTGGTAAATGTAGATTCGATGATGGTCGATCGTACTAATAAAGTTTCTGCCGGATTAGAATTGATGACACTTAAACCACCAACTACTATGGAAGAATTAACAGTATTTGAATCATTACTATGGGATGTTTATGGGTGGACTAGTTTTACACCCAGAACAATTACAATAAATGAATTAATTAGTTCCGGAAATTTTAACATTATAAAAAACGATTCTATCAAGTATTATCTGATGAGCATTAAAGAGATTAATGAAGTAATAGTAATTCGGCGTGAACATATGAGGCGTGAATATGACAACTACCTGTATGACCGCTCATGGTCTATGATAGAAATTTTACCTTTTACAGATATTGGTGAGACTTTAAAAAATGGAAGGCGAATAGATTTAAAGTTATCGGATGAAAAACGATTGCATATAGCCTCTCAAGCAGCAGTCTATCTTAATGATATAGTTATACGTAACGGACTAAAATTAGCAGTAGTAAATAATTCTGGAATACTAAAGATATATAAATCACTTCATGCTGAAATTGAAAAACTTATAAAATTTATTGATGAGGACATAGATGAAAAACCATGATAAGTTATCCGGAAAAATACAAGCAGATGCTGTATGGCGTTACAAGAAAAATGATTTGATTGAAGAAGAGTAATATTATGAAAGCAAAATCAATTAAAGGAAAATCGCCTGAAGAAATTCAAAAAGCATTGAATGAAAGTATCAGTGATGATTTCAAACCGACCCTTGTCATAATCATTTTAAGCAACAATGATGATGCTGAACAACTCCAATCAATTTTTGAGACAAAAGGTATTGCGATTTTCGGGATTACATCACCCCAAAAATTTACTGAACAAGGTATGGAATCTGATGATATTGTAGCAATGCTAATGGACATGAAACCGGAATATTTCAGAATTGTTCTAAACGATTACGGGGAGTCATCTGCGTATGAGGCGGGACTCCAGACGGGAATAACCGGAAAGAACTTATTTGCGAATCCCGGCTTCATTATTTCACCAATAGATTTCAGAATGTCTGGCGAAGAATTAATTAGGGGATTAACGGATGCTGCAGGCCAGGATGTAACCATTATGGGCGGTGTGGCTGGTAACCCCGATGATTTCTCTGGTATTTTATTCACAAATGAATCATCCACTAAAGGGGGGGTGCTTGCACTCATTATTGACCAGGACAAAATTTTGATAAACGGATTGGCCGTTTCAGGATGGAAGCCTGTGGGAACAGCCAAAAAAATAACTAAAAGTGAAGGCTCCTGGGTTTTTACTATTGATGATGAACCGGCAATGAATGTCATCCAGCGCTTTTTAGGAAATGAAATAATAATTTCTACCAATCAAGCAAGCGGGCTGCTTCCTACTGACCTTGGTTATCCTTTACAATTTAAGAGAGCTTCGGGAAATGTAATTATGAAGCCAGCTCTGCTTTTTAATACTGCCGATCAATCAGTAATGATAGGTGGTGAAGTGAAGGAAGGTGACCTTTTTCGTTTTTCCCTGCCGCCGGATTTTGATGTGATTGATAAAGTTGTGGAAAGTACAAGAACCATCAAAGAAAAGAATATGCCTGAAGCAGATGTTATGCTCATTTTTTCCTGCGTTGGCAGGCTGGGTACATTTGGGCCTATGATTACAACGGAAATAGAAGGACTTGCCGCAACATGGAACAAGCCTATGCTGGGCATTTTCTCATTGGGTGAATTCGGAAAACTGGATGAGGGACGCTGTGAATTTCACGGAACAACGGTAAGCTGGGTAGCATTAAAAGAAAAATGATTATTATAAAAGATTTTAAACTGTTAAAACAGTTGCCATTTTAATTTTGGTTTTTATTAAACACGACTTAAGTGGCTGTGTGAGAATTAGATTTTGGTTTATAAATATTTACAAAATTGAATACGGCAATTCTGTCTAATGAGCTGTTAATATTGAACTCCTACGGAGTTCGGATTCCTGGTGGTTGCCTTTTTCTATAAATATATCGCTCCTATGGAGCGAAAACAGAATTTCCTAACTCCGTTAGGAGTCAAATATTTGTAGAACTAAACATAAACACAACACCAGAACTCCGTAGGAGTTCAATAAAGAACTTAAGTCATGGGCTAATTACAAAAATACTTAACAATAACCGTTTTAACGGTTTACGTAACAAAGGATAACATTTACTATGAAAGCAAAATCAATTAAAGGAAAATCAATTGAAGAAATTAAATCAGCTTTATTAGAAAGTATGAAAGATGAGTTTAAGCCTACTCTTGCTATTGTTTTTCTTTCTGTAAAACAAGACAGAGCGGCCATTTGTAAATTGTTGGATTCGCATGGTATAGCCATTTTTGGAGCCACCACCAGCGGTGAATTCATTGATGAAGTGACAGAAAAGGGAACAGTGGTTATGTTATTACTTGATATCAAAAATGACCACTTCCAGATCTATCTCGATGATTTTCATGAAAAAAACTTTCGCGAAATTGCATCGGGCATAGCTAAAAAAGCGAAGGAAAAATTTCCGAAACCTGCATTCCTTATTTCCGGCTCTCACCTTGAAACGGATGCTGAGCAGTTGCTTTTCGGTTTTGAAGATGTGGTGGGCAAGGCTGTTAATGTTTATGGCGGCATGGCTTCCGATGATTACACATTCACCGAACAATTTGTTTTTACAAATGGAAAGGAAAGCAACCAAGGCATGGTTGCACTAGCTTTGGATGAAGATAAAATCCTAATCAAAGGAAAAGCAACCTGTGGCTGGAAAGCCGTAGGAACAGAGAAAACAGTAACAAAAAGTGATGGAAACCATGTGTATACGGTTGATGATATACCTGTGTTAGATCTTACCGTAAAATATGGCGGAGTGAAAAATGTATCCCCTGACAATACCGGATTGATGCTTGAGATTGCTGCAAATCTACCCTTGCAACTGCAACGTGAAAAAGGTGACCCGGTCATGCGTCCTGGTCTCCTTATTGACTGGAGCGACCGTTCTTTCTTTTGTAGCGGATCAGTTCCACAGGGTTCGAAAATAAGATTCTCACTTCCTCCAGATTTTGATGTAATGGAAACTGTAATTAAAGGCGCTGAAGAATTGAAAAATACAGAAATGCCTGAAGCTGATGCAATAATTGTATTTAGCTGTGCGGGCAGAATTCTTGTATTTGGACCTATGATGAATATGGAGATTGAAGGTCTAAAAAAAATCTGGAATGTCTCGATGGTGGGGATGTTCAGTAATGCAGAATTGGCAAGAGCAACCGGTGGTAATTTAGAAATGCACAACCTGACAACTTGTTGTGTTGTATTAAAAGAAAAGTAATAACAAACATCAACAAAAAAAGGAGCACACAATGGTAAAAGGAATGATTAAAGTAAGTGTATTATACCCAAATGCCGAATGGAAAAAATTTAATATGGACTATTACTTAAATAAACATACAGTTCTCCTTACAAGTTTATTGGGAAATGCATTAAAGAGCGTCACTATCGAATCAGGAATAAGTGGAGTAGTCCCAGGTTCACCAGCACCTTATGTTGCAATCATAAATATGTATTTTGACACATTGTAAAGTTTTCAGCAATCGTTCGGACCTATTATCGATAAATTAATGGCAGACCTGCCGAACTTCACTGATATTGAACCGGTTACACAGATAAGTGAAGTTGTCCTTTAAATAAAATACCAATTGTTTTAACAAACTCAATTTATTTTCTTGGGAATTATTTTATGAAAGCAAAAACAATCAAAGGAAAATCAGCCGAAGAAATTAGATCAGCATTGGAACAAAGCATTGCTGATGGTTTTAATCCTACTTTGGCAATTGTATTCTTATCTTTCAAGCAGGATATCGACGCTGTTTGCAAAATTTTAGATAATGAAGGAATTAAAATTTTCGGCGCAACTTCCTCCGGTGAATTTATCAGCAGCGAAATAGAAGAAGGAAGTATTGCGATTATGCTGCTTGATATAAATCCTTCTTATTTCCGATTAGTGTTCCTAGAAGCCGACAATAGTTCTGAATTTGAAATTGCAAAACAGCTTGGTGAAGAGGGAAAAAAAATATTCTCTAACCCGGCATTTATCATTTTATCCGGTTGGAGTAATGAAATGGATGGCGAAGAAATTATTAAAGGTATTGAAGATGGATTCGGAGAAGGAGCCAGTATTTTTGGCGGTATGGCTGGCGATGATCTTACCCTGACCGGACCAAAAGCTTTTACTCTTGGTAAAAGCAGCATCACGGGTCTGGTGGCTTTGATTATTGACGAAGATAAGATAGCTATATCAGGGGTTGCCACCTGCGGCTGGAAACCGATCGGCATCACAAAAACAATTACCAAAAGCAAAGGCAATGTTGTTTACACAATTGATGATAAGCCCGCATTAGATCTGGTAATGAAATACCTCGGACTAACTTTAGACGATAAGCCTATGACTAATACAGTTTTTAATCTTGGTGCATATTATCCATTGCAGCTGGAAAGAGAAGACGCTCCATCTGTGATGAGAACAGCCATGCTTGGTAATGCTGAAGATCGCTCATTGGTCTGTGCCGGCAATGTGCCGCAGGGAGCCAAAGTCCGTTTTTCCCTTCCTCCCGATTTTGATGTGATTGATACCGTGGAATCTGAATGTAAAGAATTGAAAGATGAACAGGCACAAAATGCAGATGCGGTGATACTGTTTTCCTGCGTCAGCAGATATTTATCACTTGGAGTTATGACAAGCGAAGAAATAGATCGAGTAAAAAATATATGGAATGCACCGATGATTGGGTTTTTCAGTTATGGCGAATATGGAAAATCGAAAAGTGGAAAACATGAGTTTCATAACAACACCTGTTGTGTGGTGGTATTAAAAGAAATTTAAAATGAACCAACACCTTCAAAACATACTCGATCTAATCCAGCAAAACGAAAAGTTAAGTGGGGATGAAAAAAATTCCCTTCTGAAATCTTTAAAGGATGCTGATAAAGAATTAATGATAACAGCATTTAAACTTGAAAGAACTGAAAAAGTTAAAAAGACAACTGCAATTCTTCTTGAAGAAACTATTGAAGAACTTGAACAAAAGAGAAAAGCGGTTGAAGAACAGGCTAAAATAATTCAAATAGAAAATGATAGAAAAACAAATGAACTCGAAGAAGCACGGCAGCTTCAAATTTCAATGCTTCCAAAAGAACTTCCTCAACTTCCTCATCTTGATATTGCCGTTTATATGAAAACTGCAACCGAGGTGGGTGGTGATTATTATGATTTTAATGTTGATACTGATGGAACACTTACCTTTGCAATTGGGGACGCAACCGGACACGGAATGAAAGCCGGAATTATCGTGTCAATGGTTAAAGCTTTATTCTCATCAGGTGAATCACGCCCGGATATAAAAACATTTTTTAATCATAGCAGTGATACTCTGAAAGGAATTGAGCTTGGCAGATTAATGATGGCTTTTATAATGCTAAAAATTAAATCAAACAAACTCGAATTTTGCAATGCGGGAATGCCGCCACTATTTATTTACAGAAAACAATTAAAAGAGGTTGAAGAGATAATGTTAAATGGAATGCCGCTTGGTGCAATGAAAAACTTTCCTTATGAAATAGAAGAGACAGAAATATCAACAGGCGATACAATATTATTACTTAGCGATGGCTTGCCCGAGTTAAAGAATGAAAAGAATGAGCAGTATGGTTATGATAAAGTAAAAACAGAATTTAAATCTATCGCTGATAAAAGTCCCAATGAAATAGTTGAATATTTAAAAAGCTCATCATCACAATGGTTAAACGGTGCGGAGCCTGATGATGATGTAACGTTTGTGGTGATAAAAGTTAAATAAATAATTCTAAAAAATATTTTTAATTAATTACAATGAACTCTAAAAAAGATAAATTATTAAACGACACCTACTATAAATGGATTCAGACCAGTTTGTACGATTTACCACTGGACGGCGTCAATGATTTTGTTGATCCCAAGATAATGGGCTATGGTACTGCCATAGATGAAAAAGTTCTTTCTATATCTGAATATCGTGATTTGCTAAACAACCAAAGAGAACAGTCAGTAGGACTAGAAATGAGTTTTGAAAGCACGCCTGTTTTCAGAAGTATATCAAACAAAGAAGACTCCGCAATTATTGTTGATGAGATTAAAGCATCAATAATTCTTAAAGAGGGCAAGCAGGAACTCTTTTTAAGATTGACAACCATTTTAGAATACACCAATAGTAAATGGATAGTTGTTCATTGGCATGGCTCTCTACCCAGCGAAACAAAGGCTGAAGATGATGTCTGGCTAGTAAACGAATGGCAAAGAAAAAATGAACAACTTCAAAAACTTGTAGATGAAAAAACATCTGAGCTATTGAACAAGAACAGAGAACTGGAAATTGAAGGATCTCTTGAAAAAGTGCGTTCATCTGCACTGGCTATGAAACAACATTCTGATATGCTTGAAGTATGCCAAATTATTTCAGAGCAGCTTAGCAACCTTAAAGTTAATGATATCAGAAACGTTCAGACAGCAATTTTTTATGAATCAAAAGGAACATACTTCGATTATGAATTCTACTCAAAGCATAATAAGACCTTTATAACAGAAATTGATTACAAAAATCATGAATTACAGACTCTCTTCGCTAACCAGATGCTCAACGGTGCCGAAAAATTATTTACTCGAACTTTCAAAGATAAAGAGCTTAAGGATTGGTACGAATATCAGAAAAACACTAATCAGTTTGCTGACCCCTTCTTAGAAACTGCTGAATCATTAAACTACTATTGGTATTCACTAGGTCCGGTGGCTTTAGGAATGTCCACTTATAATCCATTGAATGATGAAGAAATTAATTTATTCAAGCGCTTCCGTAATGTGTTTGAATTGGCGTGCCGCAGATTTTTAGATATTCAAAAAGCAGAAGCGCAGGCACGGGAAGCTCAGATTGAAGCTTCGCTGGAAAGAGTGCGCGCTGTTGCTATGGGTATGCATAAATCGGAAGACTTAATCGGTATTTGCGAAGTATCATATAAAGAGTTCAGGAAACTTGGCTTCGATAATATCAGAAATGCTCTTATTCACATTCAATATGATGAACAAAAATATTTTATGGATTATGACTTCTCTGATTTAACCGGCGGAGCAATAACAAAAATAGAGTACGGTTCTCATCCTATAGTAGAAGATTACGTGAAGCAAATTAGAAGTGCTAAAGATGCTTTTTACCAGGGAGTAATAAAAGAAGACCAGCTTGAGGAATGGAAAAATTTCAGAAGAAACTCCGGACAGATTGACGATCCCAGATTAGATAAAGCAACTGCTCTTTACTACTACTTCTTCTCAATTGGTATAGGTGATATAGGTATTTCAACGTTTGAACCAATTGACGAATCACAAATCAAAATTCTTAAAAGATTCAGAAATGTATTTGACCTTGCTTACCGAAGGTATACAGACATAGCTCTTGCAGAAGCACAGTCACGAGAGGCGAGAATCGAAGCAGCACTTGAAAAGATCAGATCCCGTGCACTTGCAATGCGCAATAGCTCAGAAGTGGGGAATGTTTCAACCCTACTATTTTCAGAACTTGAAAAAATGGACATAAACCCAAGCGGTTTTAGTATCATGATTTTTGATGAGGAACAGGATAAATACGAATTATGGCGTGCAAAGGAAGTGGCGCATCAGGGCGCTTATGAAACCTTCTCTATTAAAGCGATGTACGATAAGTTTGATAAATATGTTCCGGGATTTGGTGAAGAATTAAAATCAGCATGGACGAAGGGAAGCCCGTTTTTTGTTGGTGAATTCAGGGGAGAAAAGAGAGTTTCATTTTTACAAGCAAATCGCGAAATGGCAAATTATTCTGCCGAGGTTTTCGAAAAGATGAAAAAGAGTTGGCCCGACCCGACATTCTGGCACCTGGTGTTTTTTAAGTATGGCTGGTTTGGAGTATTGCAAAACGAACAACTTATTAAAGAAGATTTGTTATTGATCCACCGTTTTGCAGAAGTATTTGATTTTGCCTACACCCGTTTTCTCGATCTTCAAAAAGCAGAAGCGCAGGCAAGAGAAGCTCAAATAGAAGCGGCGCTGGAAAGAGTGCGAAGCAGATCAATGGGTATGCAAAAGAGTGAAGAGCTCAAAAATGTAATTCGGGTTGTATATGAACAGTTCGTGCACTTAAAGATCGATGTTGACCATGCAGGTTTTGTAGTTGATTATACACCAAAAGGCGATTGGTATTTTTGGATTGCTGATGAGCAGGACATTCCATCTAAAATAACGCATCCATATTTTGAGTCTGTTTGGGCAAATCAATTTAATGAAGCAAAGGAAAAAGGAATAGATTTTTTTGCCACCAATCTAAACTTCGAAGAAAAGAACCAATTTTACAATGAGCTTTTATCATATGTTCCCGGGTTACCGAAAGCATCAAAAGATTTTTATTTAAGCTGTCCCGGGCTTTCAATATCAACAGTATTGTTAGAGAATGTTGGTCTATACATCGAAAACTTTTCCGGCACTCCGTATTCTGATGAAGAGAACAAAATCTTAATTCGATTTGGAAATGTCTTCCAACAAACCTACACCCGCTTTCTTGATTTACAAAAAGCAGAAGCACAGGCACGAGAAGCAAAAATTGAAGCTTCATTGGAAAGGGTGCGTTCAAAAGCTATGGCAATGCATAGCCCGAATGATTTATTAGAAACCGTCAATATTTTCTTTAAAGAATTAAAAACACTTGGCATTATTCCTATTCGCTGCGGTGTGGGCCAGATAGACGGCGCAACCCGAACAACAAGTTTAACAACAACAACTTCCTATCAGCAGGGAGAATCATTTCAGGTGATTGGAAAAGTTAAACAAACAGGTCATCCCGTGCTGGATGGAATCTTTGAACATTGGAAACTCAAGAAAGAATATTTTCCCGTTTTAGAGGGAGAAGATATAAAAGCTTATTATGATGTTATGAATCCTCAAATCGGTTATCCGGAATATCCGCAGGGAGTTACTCAATATGGAAATAATTTTTTCTTCCAAGAAGGATTCGTTTTTGCATGGACTGAAAATCTATTATCAGAAGAAGAGTTAATAATATTCCGGAGATTTACTTCCGTACTTAGCCTTACATTCAGACGCTACATGGATTTAAAAGAAGCAGAGGAACAGGCAAAAGAAGCAAAGATTGAAGCCTCCCTCGAAAAAGTAAGAAGTAAAACTATGGCAATGCAAAGCAGCGAGGAGCTTGCTGATACTGCTACTGTTGTTTTTCAGCAATTAATTAATCTGGGCATTGAACCAAATCGTATTTACATTACAATTATAAAAGATGAAACTGGAGCTTGCGAGTTCTGGATTACAGATGAAGATGGAAGTAAAGTAAGCTCCGGCTTCAAAGCAAACCTTAATGAAAATCATTCCTTCAAAAAAATGTACGAGGGATGGAAAGAAAATAAAAAATCTATCTCCATCGATATGCAGGGAGAAGAACTTGAGGAATATTTTCGGCACCTTTCTAAACTTAATGTTCCTTTTAAAGGTGGTCTTTCACAAAAAAGAAGAATACAATACATAGCTTATTTTTCAAAAGGCTTTATAGGTGTAGCATCACCCGATGAAACAAAGCTAGAAACACTTCAATTATTGGAAAGATTTGCTGCTGTATTTAATCTTACATATACTCGCTTCAATGATTTGAAACAAGCAGAAGCACAGAATAAGATTATTCAAGCCGATAACGACCGTAAAACAAAAGAACTTGAGGATGCGCGTCAGCTTCAGTTATCTATGTTACCGAAAGAGCTTCCTCAATTGCCAAATCTGGATATTGCTGTGCATATGAAAACTGCAACAGAAGTTGGCGGAGACTATTATGATTTTAATGTTGATGCGAATGGAATACTTACTTTCGTTGTCGGTGATGCTACTGGTCACGGAATGATGTCAGGTATGATGGTTTCAATAATGAAATCATTTTTCATTTCTAATAGAAACAATATAGAATTGAAGCAATTTTTTGAAAACTGTAACAACTCTATTAAAGATATGCACCTTGGAAGATTGATGATGTCGTTTATGGGCGTCCAGATAACATCCCGCAAATTGGTAGCTACAAATGCAGGCATGCCATCATTGATTTATTTCAGAAACAGATCTCAAAAGGCAGGTGAATTTGTCAGCAACAATTTACCTTTAGGAGCAATGAAGGGAACCAGATATTTATTGAAAGAAATTGTTTATGAAAAAGGTGATACACTTTTACTAATGAGTGATGGATTTGCAGAATTGAAAAATAAAAATAAGGAACAGTATGGTTATCCAAGAATTATTGAAGAATTTAAATCCGTTGCATATAAAAATTCAGAGATGATAGTTGAACATTTAAAAAATTCAGCATCTGAATGGATGAACGGAATTGAACCCGATGACGATGTAACGTTTGTGGTGATAAAAGTCAGGTAAATAATATTATTACTAAATTTTTATTGTATAAAATATTTTTGTATTTACTATTACAAATAAATAGAATTTTGAAAGGTGATAAATGGAAATAAATATTAATGATCGTGAAGACTGCACCATAATAAAGTTTAATAAGCATAGTGTTTTTGGTACAGAAGGAGAAGTATTCCAGGAAACAGTTCAAAAAACTTTAGATAAAGGTGTAAACTCAATCGTCATAGATATGTCAATGGTGGAATATATTGCCAGTTGGGGAATCGGAATGTTGGTTCATGCTTTTACAACCGTTACAAATCGCCGTGCAAAATTTAGTTTAGCTGGGGTTAGTAAAAATGTGTTTGATATTTTATCTAAGGTTAGACTAAATAGAATTTTTGAATTTCGGGAAACGATTTAAATCTTATAATTGTCTAATTTAAAGTTTCGTTCAATAAAACAGGGGAGTGTCATTTAAGAGAACAAATTCAATGCAATCTAACGCAAAAATTCATTTCATAATTTCACATAAATAAAATTTTCAATATTCAATTCGATAGATTTTATTTAAAAGACAAATAGATTCCCAAAAAAAAAGGGTGTCTCGAAAGACACCCTTAAATCTAAACTTAGAGGAGAATTACTTTGTTCTTGTGAACTCGATTCTTCTGTTTTTCTGTTTTCCTTCTTTTGTCTTATTATCAGCAATTGGTTTATCTTCGCCATAGCCAACTGTTGATATTCTGTTAGGATCAATGCCTTGACGAACTAACCACTCTTTTACTGAATTTGCTCTGCCTTCAGAAAGTTTCTGATTGCTCTTTGCGCTTCCATCACTATCAGTATGTCCAGCGATTTCAACTGAAATGTCTGTATAGGTTGTTAAGGTTTTAAGAGCTTTTCTTAATGTATTTTCTGATTCAGGTTTAATGGTTGTTTTAGCAACATCAAAGGTAATACCTTCTAATATGATTGGAACACCAATCTTAACAACATCATCTTCAGGATTTAATGGATCGGTACCTCTTCTAACTTCAGTACCGTCATCAATTGTTCCACCATCAGTATCAACATTAAGAGGATTTGTTTTGTGAGTAAGAACTTCTTCAGAATCACTTAAACCATCACCATCAGTATCAGCGATAAGAGGATTGGTTTTGTATTTATTAACTTCTTCGCCATCATTTAATCCATCACCGTCTGTATCTGTTTTTAATGGATTTGTTAAACTGGTAATGACTTCATATCCATCATTCAATAAATCTTTATCTGTATCAGCAACTAAAGGATCAGTTTTGTATTTGTTAAGTTCTTCGCCATCATTTAATCCATCACCATCTGTATCTGCAATTAATGGATTAGTACCGGCAGATTTAACTTCATCATAATCAGTTAAACCATCTAAATCGGTATCAGCCTGTAAAGGATTAGTTTTGTATGTAAGATATTCTTCGCCATCTAACAATCCATCACCATCTGTATCTGCAACTTCAGGATTAGTTCCGATTTTTATTTCATCACATTTACCTAATCCGTCCATATCTCTATCAGACTTACAGTTTTCACCAGTAAAGGTTAAACCTAAAGAAGCATTTAGATAAGAATCCCAAATATCTTCTGAAGCGCCTCTGTATGAATCAAGATCGTAAGTTGAAGACATCGCACCACCAAGAGCAAAATCTAACCACACTCTTTCGCTAAGCGCAAATTCAGCACCAATACCTGCAGGGATAATTGCAACCCAGCCATCTTCTTCAACTGAACCCGGTGAAACAAGATTTGGTTTTGTATCAACGCTAAAATTCATAACTCCGCCGCCTACATAAAAATAAGGGTTCCAGCCTTTAAGATCCCAAGGACTGACTTTAAAACGTAAAGATATTGGAATGATTGTGGTCTCATATTCACCATAATCGCTTCCTTCTTCCTGCATAGCAACACCGGCATATTTACCGTAACCGCCATTGATTGATAATTCTAAGGCTTTTGATAGTTCGAAACCAAAGAAAGCCTCACCTAAATAAGATGTTTTAAACCAGTCAAATGATGTATTATCATTTCCGCTGAATCCTAAGTTTGCAAATTCGTTTTCAGGAAATAAGATACTTCCTCGAATACCGAATTTTGTTCCCCAATCTTTAAATTGAGCATAGCTTTGTTGGCTCATTGCAACCAACCCTACTATTACGAACAAGTAAATTAGTTTTTTCATTTTTTCCTCAATTGTTTGTGATAGATGTATTTTAGATATTTTAATAAGAATTATATACAAGTCAAGTTCCCTAAAAAGGCTCTTGAAAGATAGAATTATTCTCTGAAAAGACAAAGCTTTT
>Ga0172367_10000599_pt1 | contig 55717 bp, 54 predicted proteins | sample Lak10m_FD_114542 | JGI IMG/M metagenome (GOLD analysis project Ga0172367, IMG submission 114542) | Freshwater microbial communities from Kabuno Bay, South-Kivu, Congo - kab_022012_10m | ecosystem: Environmental > Aquatic > Freshwater > Lake | place: Democratic Republic of the Congo: South-Kivu... | reverse complement strand
GTGTTGCCGAAACAAAACAGATCCCTCCCATGTCCCTTTTGGTGACAAAGCGCGCTCATGAACTCAACCTCAGTGGCTCGTGGGCTTGAGAGACTCTCCCCCCGAATTTTTGAGAGGATACCGGCGGAGTGCTGAAAAAAGTGACGTATCATCTCTCCGGTTCTGATATTGTGGTCTATTTTGGCGTACCAAATGCCCACACCAACGACGAGTTACGTGCTGCTTCAGCTGCCATTGCCATTCGGGGTATTGTTGAAAACATCAAACCCCCCACCATTGGCGGCATTCAACCAGACGTATATTGTCAGATCGGCATCAACCAGGGACCGGCGTTCATGGCTGAAGTTGGCGATCCGCGCGGCAGGCGTGAGTTTAACGTGCTGGGTGATACGGTTAACACAGCGGCGCGTTTAATGAACCGCGCCCAAAAGAACCAGATCATTGTTGCAGAATCTATCATGAAAGCAATTGAAGAAAAATACGAGTGCCTCTCCATTGGAGAAGTGTCTTTAAAGGGCAAAAGTAAACCGCTCAACTTATATGAGCTTGTAAAACAAAAGTAGACCTCTTGCATAAGTGATTTGGATTCCTGAAGTTCTTCTACTTCAGGTAACTTTGCCGAAAGTAGAACTTTCGGAGTCCTTTTATGTTTTTAACTCACCTTACGCGCCCTCATCCCCTAACGGGCACTTTCCCCAGCCCCTCCCCCGAAGGGGAAGGGAGTCCCCTCTCCCTTTGGGAGAGGGTTAGGGTGAGGGAAAAACAGCACGTTTTACTCAAAAATGCGTAAGGTGAGTTTTTAAGACTTTCGCCGCCGAGGACGGCGGCTTGAGCAGGGGTTTGTTTTATAAAGACTTACGATCGACTATTTCATAGAAAAAGAAGCCGCATCTTTAACATGCGGCTTCTTTTTTTATGAAGATTTTGGCGTTTTATCTTTCAATTTATTATCTAATGAAGACCAAATGCCCGCCATGAGGGTGCTGCCTGCCTTTCGGCGTAGGTTCACTTTGTAGATCGCTTTTTCTTTCTCGCCGATGCGAATCAGCCAAAATTGTTCTGAAAGGCTTGCGAGGGCTGAATCCAACTCGGTCTGTGTGAGGCGGTCTTTTTCCGGCATGGCATCCATTACCTCGCACATGCGCGGGTAGCTCATACTCAGTTCGCGCAGCATCAATCTCATGATCTTACGAAGGGAGGGCGGTAATTTGGCAATATCAAGCGGGGAGATGCCGCCATCTTTTTGGTTGTCTTTTATTTCTTTATCCAACCGGTCAAATAATCCGGGCATATCATCCTTCCTTAGTACAGCTCTGGCATACTGATCGGCTCAGGCTGTGGTTCGCATTCGCCGCACCAGATCACATTGGCAACCGCCAGCCCTTTGGGGGTGTTGTTCGCGCCAACGAACATGGTGATAAAAGTGGACATGGTTGAGGCGTGGTCTTTGCATACAAAACGCCCGCAAAAGGCGCATGAGGCACGGGCTTCTTCTTCACAATGCCAGCATTTCATGAAAGGCTCCTACTCTGCGTTCAAGATATACGGGACAACGTTTCTCAATGCCACAGACCATTCATGATCGGGATAACGCAGTGAGAAAAGGTCCTGGCTTGCATTTTCTGCCATATCAAAAGAAAGCGGCAGGACGCTTGTGACGGTTGCCTGAAACTGCTCTTCGATGTCTTTTTTCAATTCCACCGCGTCGTACTTTGGGAGCGCCTTATTGACCAACAGGAAGAGGTTGGGCACATCCAGGCTGCGCGCCACATCTACTGTGACGGAAGTGCCCTGCAAGTCTTGATTATCGGGGCGTAGAATGATAATTAAAACATCTGAAGTGGCAATGGATAGCAGTGTCTCTTCATTCAGCCCCGGGTGGGTATCAATGAAGAGGTAATCAAGTTCAAATTCAGAGATCGCCATTTGCATGGCTTCATTGAGTTTATTAAAGTCGATACCTTCACGAAGTATTTGGCTGATGTCTTGCCCGCGAATGCTGGAGGGGAATAAATAAAGTTCCTTGCCTGCCAGTTGGGCACGTCCGGCACCTTCGCCTGTGTTCTTGCCTACGGGAAAGCCTACTTCACGAATGCTCGCCTTGCCATGCAGGAAGTCGTTAAGTGTTTTGCCCATCTTTTGCTCATTTAAGCCAAAGAGAACGTGGATGCCTGGGGATTGAATGTCTGTATCCACAATGCCCACACGTTTGCCGGTTAAGGCGACCAGTGAGGCAAGGTTTGCCGTTGTATTGGATTTCCCCGTTCCCCCACGAAATGAATGGATCGATACGATCTTGCCTGCCATGTAAATCCTCCGGTAAATTGGTTATTATCCTGAATTACGTTTTTGGCGGAGTGCTTTTGCCTGTTCTTTTAATTTTGCGTAGAATTCTGTTCCGGCTATTTCTTCAAATTCTCGCTTGCGCCTTTCCTGATCTATCTCAACCGTCAGGCGTTCCAACTTTTCCTTCAGGTCGTCTTCACGCTCTTTCACTTTGCGCACCATGGAATAGAAGGCGGATAGCAGTTGGGCTGCCTTGGCTTCATCGCTGCCCGCCGGTGTAATAAGAGGTTGTGTTTGATCTAGAAAAGAATAATTTCCTTCAGCGGTTTTTTGCGACCAATCAATGACCTTTTCAATATATGTTGTAGAGAAACGCAAGCGGTGTGAAAAGCCGCGCAAGATTCCCAAAGAGACGTCTTGCCGTGCCAGCAGGTCGAAAAGGTCTTGTTTGGTGAATTCCAGAGCTTCCACGGGTTCAAGTGCAACGACTCCAGCAGAACGGGGCAGTTCATCCACCAGGGCAAGTTCGCCAATACTTTCGCCGGGTCCCACTTTATTGATGATGATCTCATCCCCTTTTGCATCTGTGGTAACGATCTTCAACATACCTTCAAGAATGACAAAAAATGAATCGGCGGGGTCGCCTTTTTTCATCATGGCATCTCCCGCCGCAAAATGCCGCGTAGAAGCCTCAGCCGCCACAACCGCACAGGCTTCGTCTGAGAGGTCTTTGAAAAAATCTGTTTCTCGAATCTTTTGAAGGATGTTCACTGTCATGATTCTTTATTCTCCCCGGGCTTGGATTGCTTGATCTTGAGCGTCATCGTATCCCAAACCCCGCCTCCCTTTTGACCTGTGCTTGCTGCGGCAATCCTGTCATTTATATTCGTCCACAGCTTCTCATCCACTGCATATTGCTTGCGGACGTAGAGCATACATTCCCAACCTACTTTTTGTCTCACAATATCGGTTCGTGCCACAAGTTCTTTAATATCTTTTTCCAAACGTCCAATTTCTTGTGAAGATATTACAGCCTTTAATATTTTACGCTTGGCAAGAATTTCCACCTGCGTCTTTAAGAACTCATCCACCAATACTGCCTGCGCCCTGGAGTATTTTGCTTCTATGTCCTTGAACACCTTGCGCAGGTCTTCTTCATTTTTGATGATACTGGCTTCATTCCGCGATGTACGAGCCGTTGCTTCGTTGACATACACAAATGCGTCGCTGCCAAATTTTTTATTTGCCTGTCGAGATAGAAAGAGGATCAAGCCGCCGCCAGAGATACCGATCGCCAGCGCCACGATAAGGAAAACACCAGAATTGACCATGGTATTAAAAACCATGTGCAAAGCGATACCAGCCATAAAAATAAACGCAGCGGTAAGGTGATCTGATCTGGTGCGGTAGAACTTCATATACGCCAACCCTGCGCCGATCAACCCGCTGCAAGTGGCATGGACAAGGTTGGTGGAGAATACCCGCGAATACGCAACCGTAAAGGCTATATTTTCACGCGGCAATATGTATTCAATATTTTCGACCATGGCAAAGCCGATCCCTGCACCAAAGCCGTACAGCATCCCTACTGAGATCGGGTAATCTTCATTCAATACCAGATAGATCAGAATGCCTGCCTTCAATATCTCTTCGATCAAAGGTCCCGCAACCCGAATCACTTGTTCGCGGCTAAAAATGCCCGAGTTTACCAAGGCAGGGTTGATCTGCGCTGCCACCAAATAAGCAACAACACCCATTCCAATGGTCAATATATTCTTTTCGTATAAATTCAGGTCGTTTCTAAAATTCCCCCACCATATCTTTATCTTTTCAAGCGGAGATGTTTTCAAAAGAAGGGGAGCTACTGGTATTTTTTTACCCAGAGCTTCCACATCCACCACAGCATTTTTGAGATATCCATTGAACTTTCTAACAACAAAGAGAAAGATCACCGGTACACTGAATGCAAACAATATCGATAATGTTACAACAGACATAGAGAAATCTTACCGTAAGCCCTCTACCCCTGCAAGCCCGTAAAACAGGGATATTTTAATAAAAGGACGGCAAATATTGCTATTTGCCGTCCTTCTATTAATTGTGCTTATATTCTAGTATCCGCGAGACCCTGGTTCCTTGGAAGGAGTCCACTGTGACCATTTATCGGTCGAGGGATGGGCAGTGATGCCCACCAAGTAACTGCCACCCTGCCAAAGGAGGGGCGCAAGCAGAAAGCAACAACGAGAGCACAGTTATCATTGCAAATACAGTAAACATTAACCGTGCAGTTTTGCTATTTTTCATCTCTCTCCTATAATATTTGACAGTTTATGACATACGCCTTGTTTTACTTTCGGCGCGAAATCCAATACAGAGTAAACAACACCACCAAAATACCCAAAGCAGGAACATAGTTGGCATCGGAAAGCGTAGCGCCTGAAAGTGCCTCACCCGATGGATCCGCCGAAGGCAGCCCGACAATGACCAGAATAATCACTGCTGCAACAGCCGCCAATAAGCCAACCTGCGGATTGGATTGAAAATTAAAAAACCGCTGAAAGAAGGATTCGTTATCGGGGTTCGGCTCTCGGTTCGCACGTAGTTTTACCTGTACCAGCATCCGGCGGGTTTTATCTTCATCCAGGCTTTTGGGCGGGAAGGTCTCTTTCAGGTGTAGAAGCGTTTTTTCGAGGCTGAGCAACTCCAGGTCTGAGGATGAGGCGTCTTGATCCACCTTGCCATCCAGCAGCCGGTCGGCGAAATCTGCAAGCTCATTATCTTTTTGTATTGTCTGTTGAGTTCGATACATATTTATTTATCCAGGTTGTTACGAAGTGCAGTTACAGCACGGCGAAAAAGGGACTTAACCGCTTCAAGGTTTTGATCCAGATGTTCAGCGATCTCGTTAAACTGCATATCTTCTGCAAAACGTAACAGCAACACCTCTCGATAGTTCTCTGGCAAGTCCTGAAGCGTATGCTGCAAGAATATACGATCTTCCATCATCGTGGAAGTTTCTCCATCTACCTGTGCTTGCGCTTCGGAGAGCATCGTAGTCTGCGGTTCCTGTTTACGTGAACGTTTACGGTAAAACTCAGCCACCTTGTGATTGGTGAGCGTTCGCAGCCAGGTACCAAACTTGGAATCGCCACGGAACGACGGAAGTGACTTCAATGCAGCAATAAAAACTTCCTGTGTTACATCCTCAACATCACTTTCAGGAACCACATATCTCACCCGGTTGTAAACCTTGGGTAAATACCTGTGGTATAGTACGTCAAACATATCTTGCCTTCCATCCTTAAATTGTTGGATCAGAAGTTCATCGCTGGTATCAGACGGGGGTATGGAGTTGATTTGCATATATTTTGTAGTCATAATTGATGAAAATGGGTTGTTTAAGTATTTAATTACGAGAAACTATATCATAAATGAGATACTCAACAGCCAATATTTTATTTTCAATGCAGTTAGGCTATAATAAACGAACGTTTTTTGAAGATTATTAAATAATGGGAGATTGACGCATGTCAAAAATTATTTCAGTTCATTCCTTTCGCGGCGGGACGGGCAAGTCCAACACTACGGCAAACATCGCAGCCCTTTTGGCAATGGATGGCGCACGCGTAGGTGTGGTGGATACAGATATTGCCTCTCCAGGTGTTCATGTGCTCTTCAACCTGGACGAAGCCGATATGGAACACTCCCTGAATGACTATTTATGGGGCAAATGCACCATCGACCAGGCAGCACAGGATGTAACCGGACATATCGGCGCTGAAGTAAAGGGACAAATTTTCCTGATCCCCTCCAGCATCAAAGCCAGTGAAATCGCCCGAATCCTCCGCGAAGGCTACGACGTTGGGCTTTTGAACGACGGCTTCCGCGATGTGATCGAAAAGCTAAAGCTCGATTATCTACTGATCGATACTCACCCGGGTTTAAATGAAGAAACTCTGCTTTCCATTGCCATTTCAAACGCACTGATCATTATCATGCGCCCAGACAATCAAGACTATCAGGGCACGGCGGTGACGGTGGATGTAGCCAAGAAATTGGATGTGCCAAATCTTTACATCCTCGTTAACAAAACCCCCAACATATTAGACTTTGATGAAGTAAAAAACCGCGTTGAACAGACATACGATGCAAAAGTAGGCGCCATTCTCCCCCACTCAGACGAGATGATGACGCTGGCAAGTTCAGGACTTTTTACCATCCATTACCCCGACCATGTAATTACCAAAGGTTTGCGCAGCCTGGTTGACCAGATCAAATAGTTTTTTTACCGCCAACATTAAGAACGAAAAAACACGGCGACAAACAGACCCTTAGATTCTTGGATGTACGATAGAAAATAAATTTTATCGCTCAAACTTTACAAAAGCAAAACGACCTTAATAATAGGTGAAGGGAAGGCACCATGAGCAACCCGCTCTTTGAAAAAGCAATCAAGGAATTAGAATCCCGCGAAGAGGACGTTCGCCCCTCTGACGTGGTCTTATTCCCTGAGCCGCTGCGTACCGCCGTCAACTTTGTGATCCGGCTTGGGCGATTTAGCCTGACAGAATTTGCCGAAAAGCTGCCCGACTTTACAAGGCAGGAAGTAAAACAAATAGCTGACCTGCTCATTCAACGGCACTTGTTCGACCTTTCGCGTTTTGCCACCGAAGCAGAACCTTACTACGAGGCGAGGCTCTCCGCAATGACCCGCCCGCTCTCACGTCCGCCTTCGGATATTTGGAAAAAAATAGACTAACCCTCAAACCCGCCCGCATCTCACGGGCGGGTTTCATTTTAAAACAAGCCCCCGCTGGGTATAATGCAGTTATGGCAGATAAACTCCTCTCCCGTTATGAAGAACTCAAAGCGCAGGTCAACTTTCACAATTACCGGTATCACGTGTTGGATGCGCCCGTTATCAGCGACCTCGAATACGACCGCCTCCTTAACGAACTAAAGAAGATCGAATCTGATCATCCTGATTGGATCACACAAGACTCTCCCACTCAACGCGCCGGAGCCAAACCCTCAGAAAAATTTGAGAAAGTGCGCCACCCCGCCCCGATCCTTTCGCTTGCAAATGCTTTTGGCGGCGACGACGCCCGCGCCTGGTTCGAGCGCATCAAAAAATTGGATGACCGCGTAGAGAAAGCCAAATTCGTTGTAGAACCAAAGATAGACGGTTTATCTGTTGTACTGCACTATCGCGATGGTCAGTTCGTGCAAGGCGCCACCCGAGGCGACGGCGAAGTGGGCGAAGATATTACAAGCAACTTGCGGACGGTGCGAGCCATTCCATTAAAAATTCCGGTGGAAAGTGAAAAGTGGAAAGGCAGCCTGCCCAAACATCTGGTCGTGCGTGGCGAAGCGTTCATTCCCATCAAAGATTTTGAAGCATTAAATAAACGACTGGAAGAAGCAGGCGAAAAAACCTATCTCAATCCGCGTAACACGGCAGCGGGTTCATTGCGCCAGCTTGACCCTGTGCTAACGGCATCGCGCCCCATCACACTGCTTGTCTATCAGATCGTCCACGCTGAAGGCGGCAAAGTTCCAACCTCACAATGGGAAATTCTTGAGTATCTCAAATCACTCGGCTTTCCCGTTTCGGATGTACCCAAACGCTTTGATCATTTGGATGACGCCATCACCTACACCGAAACCTTCAACACAGGAAGAGACGCGCTTCCTTACGAAGCCGATGGCATGGTCATAAAAATCGACGATTTATCCCTCGCCGCAGATTTGGGCTTCGTTGGCAAAGACCCGCGCGGCGCGGTCGCTTTCAAATTCCCTGCCCGCGAAGTGACCACGGCGCTGCTCGGCATTGATGTGGAAGTGGGACGCACCGGCGTATTAACTCCACGCGCACAGCTTGAAGCGGTGGAGATCGGCGGCGTGGTCGTCCGCAATGCGACCCTGCACAACTTTGATTACATCGAAGAAAAAGACATCCGCATCGGAGATCGGGTCTTGGTCAAACGCGCGGGTGAAGTCATTCCGTATGTTATCGGTCCCGTGGTGGATGCGCGTTCCGGCAAAGAGAAGAAATACAAGCCGCCTACAAAATGCCCGGCATGTGGGCAAGACGTGGAGCACATCGAAGGTGAAGTGGCATGGTACTGCGTCAACGCCGCCTGCCCTGCGCAGCTCGTCCGCAACGTGGAGCATTTCGTCTCACGCGGCGCGATGGATATTGTTGGGCTTGGCATCAAAATCGTGATTCAGTTGATCGAAGCAGGTTTGGTCAAAGACGTGGCAGACTTGTTCACGCTAAAAAAGAGTCAACTGCTGGAGTTGGAAGGCTTTGCCGAGAAAAAGGCGGAGAATCTGCTTGGGTCGATCGAGCAGGCAAAGGGTCAGAGTTTGAACCGTTTGATTGCAGCAATTGGAATCCACGGTGTGGGCGAAGTCATGGCGGGCGATCTGGCGCGGACGTATGGCAATCTATCTGCATTATCAAAGACAACAGCCGATGAGCTTCAGCAGATCGAAGGCGTGGGTCCAAACATCGCCGAATCCATCGTGGATTGGTTCGCGCGTCCGGCGAATCAGAAATTGCTGAAGAAGTTAAAAGCCGCAGGCGTTGACCCGCAAATGATGAAAGATGAGAAGAAGAAAGAAGGTGTCTTCACCGGTTTAACATTTGTCGTCACTGGAACACTGCCAAACTTCTCACGCGACGATGCCAAAGAATTCATTGAAAACTACGGCGGCAAAGTGACAGACAGTGTGAGTAAGAAAACCAGTTATCTGGTGCTCGGCGAAAACCCCGGCTCGAAATTCGAGAAGGCGAAATCGCTCGGTGTAAAGATCATCGACGAAGCCGAGTTGAAGCGGTTGGGTGGGTGATTTTTTTTGACATAGTTCGTTGAATAACAGACGCCAAAAAGTTAATCTTGTGGTCACGCTTAAAGCGTGACCTACTTTTTATCTTCACAATTATTAGACTTCTTGCATAAGTCAACTGTAGGTCAGGCTTGCAGCCTGACGCCCTTCGAGAATTTCACATAGGCAGGTTGAAAACCTGCCCTACGAACACTTTTGTAAGAGGTCTATTATAGCAAAGTCATAAACCCTTAATGCGAAAAGCGTGAATCAAGACGAACTTCGCAAAAAGAAACTAATTTCGCGTCATTCGCGTTAAGCCTTTTGCTTGTGTTTCCATTTTGTCATTCGACTTTCCTATCGCCATGCTATCTTCACAAATCCAACTAGACAGAAACCATCCCCTCGGCTAAACTTGCGCAATCCCTTTTGGAGGCACTTACATGGATTTTCACAGCACAGACAACAACAGCACCCGGCGCATTGCCGCTCTCAAACAACGCGTAGACTCCCTGCGCGATAACGACTACTACTTCTACAACCAAGCCGTGGAAGAAATGCTCCCCGACGCCAAAGTCCGCGTGCGTGGACGCATCATGGGCATGTACGCCTCGTACTCGTACCTGGGCTTGGTCGGTCACCCACGCATTAATGAAGCTGCCAAACGCGCCGTGGATAAATTCGGCACCGGCACCAACGGCGTGCGAACTCTTGCCGGAACGCTCACCATCCACAACGAGTTGGAAGAGACCATCGCAAATTTCAAACACACCGAATCTGCCATCACCTACACATCAGGCTATGTCACCAACCTGACCGTCATCTCCTCCCTTTTGGGACGCGGCGACTACGTCTTCTCTGACAAGATCAACCACGCATCCATTGTGGACGGTTGTCTCATGTCTGGCGCAGAATTCCGCCGCTTCCGCCATAATGACATGGAGCACCTGGAAGGTTTGCTCAAGAACGCCCCTGCGGATGTTTCCAAACTCGTCATCGCAGATTCAGTCTTCAGCATGGACGGCGACATCATCGACCTGCCCAAGATCGTGGAACTCAGCAAGAAATACAATGCCTGGTTGATGATCGACGAAGCCCATTCGGTGGGTGTGCTCGGCAAGACCGGCACCGGCATCGAAGAACACTTCGGCATGGGCGATGTGATCGACATCAAAATGGGAACCCTCAGCAAGACCATCCCTTCGGTAGGCGGATACGTAGCCGGTAAAAAAGAACTGACCGACTTCCTGCGTCACGGCAGCCGCGCCTACATTTTCTCTGCGGCGCTTCCGCCTGCTCAAGCCGCCGCCGCCAACGAAGCCTTCAAGGTCATCCTCGACGAACCCGAACGCCTCGACCGTTTGAACGCCAACACCAAGCAATTCATTGGCGGGTTGAAGGGCATGGGTTTTGACACCCTGCTGACCGAAACCGCCATTGTGCCTGTCTTATGCGGTACCGACGAAAAAGCCATGGAGTTAACAAAACGCTGTCAGGAGCAGGATGTCTTTGTTCTGCCAGTCGTCTCTCCTGCTGTGCAGGAAGGCATGTCGCGCCTGCGTGCCACCGTCACCGCCGCGCACAATCCCTCGGACATTGAACACGCCATGGATGTGATCTACCAAGCTGGCAAGGCAATGGGAATGGTAAAGTAGTTAGATAGTTAGATAGTTAGATAGTTAGGTAGTTGATTTATTAGCCGCTTATCAAAAGTTGATGGGCGGCTTTTTTATTTGATAGTGGCTAAGTCATCTTCCAGAGCGCCGCGATCTTCATCATCGGTCACCTTGTTGGCAATGGTTCTGGCTTTGGCAAGGTGGGCATCACGCTTGGTCTTATTGCCTGCCGCGGCTTCGGCGCGGGCAAGGGCTTCATAGGCAAACCCCATAAAGACCGGTTCCACGCTCTTCACTTTGCTGGCTTTCAGGCACAAATTCCCATACATGCGGGCATTATCAACATCACCAAGCAAGGCATATACGCGCGCGACCTGCCAATAACTGATGCAAAAGTTCGTGGGCGTGGCATCTTTGCGCTGCCGCCAATGCCAGAGCGAGGTCATGGCAAGCTGGAGCATGGCGCGTTTGTCATCTTCGGTGCGGCGTTTTTTGTTGATGTACTTCCAGGTTTCATTGAAGCAGGTCACAGCAAAATAGCGGTGTGCAGATTTTAGATCAAAGTCGGGGCGTTTTTTGGGCATGAGATTCTCCTTGAAGTTGGATAAGGTATATAGAGTTTGGGCAGGCACGAGCGGAGTCAGCGGCGGAGGCGTCCTGATAGTTCTTGATAGAATATTTATAACATTTTTCTAATAAATTCCCTGTAAAATGCCGTCAACTTTAGAAGGAGCAAACTATGAAATGGCAATGGAAGTTCGGAACATTTGCAGGGATCGATGTCTATATCCATGCCACCTTTTACCTTTTGATCGGGTGGGTTGGGTTTAGTCATTGGCTTGAGAACAACAACTGGTTGGAAGTATTGAGCGGCATTGGGTTTATCCTTGTGCTCTTCCTGTGCGTGATTTTACATGAATATGGGCACGCACTCACGGCTCGCAAATATGGTATCAAAACACGTGACATCACCATCTACCCCATTGGCGGCGTGGCGCGTTTGGAGCGAATGCCGGAAAAGCCAATAGAAGAGTTATGGGTGGCGCTGATGGGACCCGCAGTGAACCTCGTCATTGCGGCAGGACTTTTTGCGGCTCTTTTTCTAACCGGCAACCTGGTGCCGCTTTCCGAGCTTGGGGTGGCATCTGGAAGTTTCCTCGAACGTGTGATGGTCATGAACGTCTCACTGGTGTTGTTCAACCTCATCCCCGCTTTCCCCATGGATGGCGGACGTGTGCTGCGCGCCATACTCGCCATGCGTATCGACTATGTGCAGGCGACGCAGATCGCCGCAACGATCGGTCAGGGCATGGCGTTGCTGTTCGGGTTAGTGGGGTTATTCGGTAATGCAACCCTGCTGTTCATCGCCTTCTTTATCTGGATCGGCGCTTCGCAGGAAGCCAGCGCCGTACAAATGAAAAATGTTATCAGTGGCATTCCCGTAGGGCGCGCCATGCTGACCGATTACAAAAGCCTCTCACCACGCGACCCACTCTCGCGCATGGCACAATTGATCCTTGCTGGCTCGCAGCATGATTTCCCCGTGATCGATGATACCGAAAGGATCATCGGCGTTGTCACCCGCGACGACTTCCTTGCCGCACTTACCCAGCACGGGCAGAACACTGCCATCTCTGCCGTGATGCGTAAAGACCCGCCTGAGGTAGATTCGTATGACATGGTTGAGATCGCGCTGATGCGAATTGGCGAATCCGGCTTTCCGACACTGCCTGTCACCCATGCCGGAAGACTGGTTGGCATTATTACCGCAGAGAACATCACCGAATACTTGATGATCCGCTCGGCGCTGCGCACATCGCAAGTGATTTCTGTTTGATGAGTGTTTTTGCAAGCACGTATTAAAGAACTCTTAACCACAAAAAACGTTTTTTCCATATACTAGGCACAACTCCGATGGGGAGTAGCCGCCCAAATGCTGGGTAGCTCAGCCGTCAATACGTGGCAGTTATGCCACCGGCTGTTCTGTAAAGGCAAGACCATCGTCAACATCCTTGACGATGGTCTTTTTATTTGTGGAAAATCATATACCTTCCTCAAACGGCGCGTCAGGTTGAATACATCAAAATGGATTAAACTTATCAGGAACACGGAAACAAAATATGAACTGGCATACAATCGAAACCAACGCAGCATTGAACGAACTTGCTTCCTCTTCTGAAACGGGTCTCACCTCCACACAGGTTGAGGAAAACAAAAAGAAACACAGCCTGAACGAATTGATCGACCGGGGCGGGCGCACACCATGGCAAATTTTGTGGGAACAAGTAACCGCAACGATGGTACTGATCCTCGTTGCAGCGGCAGTCATTGCCGGTTTTTTGGGTGATACCAAGAACACCATCGCCATCCTTTCCATTGTGGCGTTATATGCGCTGCTCGGTTTTGTGCAGGAATACCGCGCCGAACAGGCAATTGCCGCACTCAAGAAAATTTCTGTGCCGCACGTGCGCGCTCTGCGAGATGGTCAACTACAGGAGCTTTCTGCGCGAGACCTTGTACCCGGTGATATCGTTCAACTGGAAACCGGCAACGTCATCCCCGCCGACCTGCGCCTGCTTGAAGCCGTAAACCTGCGCATTCAAGAAGCCGCACTCACGGGCGAATCTGAAGCCATCGGCAAACATACCGCCGCCCTCTCAAATGATGATCTGCCGCTCGGCGACCGCCGCAACATGGCATACATGGGAACCATCGTCACACAAGGGCGCGGACTTGCACTGGTGGTTGCCACCGGCATGAACACCGAACTCGGCAAGATCGCCGATATGATCCAGCAGGTACAACAGGAACAAACCCCGCTTCAACGCAGGCTCGATGTGCTTGGAAAAAACCTTGCCCTCATTGGCATTGGCATCGCTGCACTAATTTTTCTACTCGGCATTTTGCGCGGCGATGAACTGCGCCACATGCTGCTCACAGCGGTGAGCGTGGCAGTTGCCATCGTGCCCGAAGGTCTGCCCGCCGTGGTCACCATTACCCTCGCCCTCGGCGCTCAACGCATGTTGCAACGTCAGGCGCTCATTCGAAAACTGCCCGCCGTTGAAACCCTCGGCTCGGTCACCATCATTTGTTCGGATAAAACCGGAACCCTGACCGAAAACCGCATGACCGTGGTGATCCTGGATGTGGCAGAACATGCGATCAACTTAACACAGGATATTGCCCGAGACGGAACGCTTCACACCACCAAAGCGCTTGGTGCTCCCGTCCAATCCTCTCTCTCGCTGACGGCGATCGGCGGCGCCCTATGCAACGACGCCAAACTCATCGACGAAGGCGACGACCGCTTTCACACCATGGGCGACCCCACCGAAGGCGCGCTTGTAGTTGCCGCCGCAAAAATGGGCTATTGGAAGTCTTCGCTCGATTCATCCTTCCCACGCACAGCAGAATTGCCCTTCGACTCAGAACGCAAACGCATGACCACCGTGCATCACCTTGCAAAATATGACCCCACCGTGCTTTCTGGTCTGGAGATCGGAGACAAACGGTACATCGCCTTCACCAAAGGCGGTGTGGATGGTCTGCTTGATATCACCAGCCATGTTTGGGCAGATGGTCAATCTGTACGGTTGGATGATGAATGGCGAGCCAGAATTGAAGCATCGAACGAACGGCTCGCCAAAAAGGGGATGCGTGTCCTTGGCGTTGGCTTCCGTTTGATGAACTCCATCCCTGAGATCATCGAAACCGATCTGGAACAGAACATCACACTGGTTGGGTTGTTCGGCATGATCGACCCGCCCCGCAGCGAAGTGAGAGATGCCGTTGCCGTGGCAAAGACCGCAGGCATTCGCCCGATCATGATCACAGGCGACCACCCGCTGACCGCAATGGAGATCGCCCGTCAACTCGGCGTGACAGATAACGGGCGCGTGCTTACCGGTGCAGAACTGGAAAAAATATCAATTGAAGAATTAAAACAAACACTCGAAGATGTAAACGTCTTTGCGCGTGTAGCGCCTGAACATAAACTTCGCATTGTGCAGGCATTGCAAGAAAAGGGTCACATCGTAGCCATGACCGGCGACGGTGTGAACGATGCCCCCGCCCTGCGCAAAGCGGATATTGGTGTGGCAATGGGCATCACCGGAACCGATGTTTCAAAAGAAGCCTCAGACCTGGTACTGCTCGACGATAACTTTGCCACCATCGTTGCCGCCGTCAGGGAAGGGCGTACCATCTACGATAACATCCGCAAGTTTGTGCGCTTCAGTGTGGCAGGCAATATCGGCAAAGTGCTGGTCATGCTGCTTGCACCGTTCCTTGGCAAGCCATTGCCGCTTCTGCCGCTTCAATTACTCTGGCTCAACCTGCTTACAGACGGTCTACTCGGCTTGGGCATGGGCGTGGAAAACCCCGAAAAGAATACGATGCAGCGCAAACCTTACTCACCCACTGAAGGCGTTTTCTCACGCGGCGCGGGTGCGCAGACAATTTGGGTCGGCGTGCTGATCGGCGCGCTTGCTTTGGGGCTGGGCTCCACCTACTTCTTCAGCGGTCACCCCGAATGGCAAACGATGATCTTTACCTCGCTGGCATTCATGCAGATATTCCAGGCATTTGCCGCCCGTTCAGATAAAGAGAGCGCCTTCAAACTGGGCTTCTGGAGCAATCCCCTCCTTGCAAGCATGGCAATATTGGTCTTTGCCCTGCAAATGGCAGTGATCTACATCCCGCCACTGGCAAACTTCTTTGAGATCACCCCGCTCGGTCTGCTAGACCTTGCGCTGTCACTTGCCGCCGGTTTGGCGATCTTCGCCGTGATGGAGATCAGTAAACGGTTTAAGAAGTAACATCAAGAAAGAAGAACCCGCCCCATATGAACTGAGGCGGGTTCTTCTTTCTATGTGATTTAATGCTGCTATAGCCGCACCCATCTCTGGGCATAAATACCCATATCTGGGCATAAATACCCATGTCTGGGCATAAATATTTGAATGGGTCTTACTTCAACGCATTGCCAATGATCTTTGCGGATGTTCGCACCGAGACCGTAAACCCAAAGAACGGACCAAAATCCTGCCCGGCGGGCATACTGGTGAAATACAGCCCCTTCGCTGAGGATTGAAAATGCGGGTCCAACACGGGGAAGCCATTCTTCACCTCGATCTTCGCGAGGAGATTCCCACCCTGCAAAAATGGCAGTCGTTCCAGGTCCACTTTGTAGCCGGTTGCCAGAATCACATCATCCACCACAAAGGCATCGCCGTTATCCAGTTTCACATCCAAAGCGCCATCGCTTCTTTCATAACATGAGGTTAGGCTCGCTTTTTGGTGGATGCTCGTCCCCGGCTTGATCACACGTTCTTCCAACCACGGCTCCACCTTGAGGCGTCCCTCGCCCCACATGCGTTTATTGACCGCATCCTTTTCTTGCTGCGGCAGCCCACGGAACCATGCGGGGTTTTCCACCATCTTATCCACCAGCGGGGGAACCCAAGCCCAATCTGCTTCGGTGAATTTTGGCGATTCGTGGCGGTGAACGAGGTGAACTTCACCAGCGCCAAGATCGTTCAGCAATGCCGCCCACTCGAATGCGCTTTGCCGACCGCCAAGGATCAAGACCCGTCTATCCTTATACTGCGAAAGGTCAACGGCTTTGCATGTATGCTCAAATCTGCCTTTGGGCAGGAGGTCTGTCAATGCAGACGGCATGTTTTGGAAATAACCCATGCCAATGGCAATGACAACATTTTCAGCTTCGATCAATTCCCCGTTTTCCAGATAATCAAGATAACAATCGCCAGAATGATCCAAACGGGTGACGTACTCAGGGATGCTCTGCAACCCTGCGCCATCCTGAAACCATTTGGCATATTGCAAATAGAATTCGAGTGAAAGCCGTTCAACCTCTTTGGGTGTTTTACCCAACGCCTCCAAATACGCAATAATGGAGAAGCGGTCTGTAGGGTCAAGTGACCAGTCTGAGGCAGAACGGAGGAACATGCCATCGGGCATATTCTTCTGCCAAAATTCCATGGGTCGCCCAGCCACAAGGTGGTCGATGCCTAAATATTTGGCATACGCCGCCAGTGATAGACCAAAAGGTCCAGCGCCAATGATCAACAAATTAGTTCTCATTTTTACCTCCGTATCAATGATTAAAGATGCCAAGTCCTACTTGATATAAACCGAAACCGAACAAGAAGATGCACGAAACGCCGAGTAATATACGGTTAAGTTTTGGTCCGAATTTTGATGCCGTGCCAAAGACCACGATCATCACGATCAGGCTCAAAATGAAGGTTACATAAAAACCGAGCAGAAGACCCACTCCATGGAGGGGTGTTTCCTGCCAGCCTCTCACCAAAATGGGACCAGTAATGAACATCCAAAACAGATACGCACCCGGGCTGAGCATATTGGTAAGCGCCGCCTTGAAAATCGTCTGCTGACCGGATAACTCAGGATGGGGAATCGTCTCATCAAAATTACGCCAGGATCTGAACGCGCCATAAGCAAGGTACAGGACGAAGAGTCCGCCAAGGATGTACATGGCACGTTGCGCCCAAGGCGGCAATTGGCTCAACACAAGTACGCTCAATAAAACAATGGGCGCATCACTCAACAACGGCGAGAACGCGCCGGGCAGTGTACGCTTCCAGCCTTGGGTCAAGGCTTGAGAGATCAGGAACAGTTGAAAGGGTCCGATCTGTGAAGCGGCGGCGAAGCCGAATCCAATTCCTTGAATAAGGTAAATCCACATGCTACTCTGCGCCGCCTTCGATGCCCGCCTGCACTTCCTCGCTCTCTTTGTGCGGCTGCACGTTGAACATCTTAAACCCCCACTGCACCGAGGGACCGATGAGCAGCGCGTACACAATGGTGCCAATACCCGCCGGACCGCCCAGCAAAATGCCGAGCGTGACGACGGTGATCTCGATGATGGCGCGTGATACGCGAATGCTCACGCCAGTGGTGCGTTTGATGGCAAGCATCATACTATCTCGCGGACCCGCGCCCGCATCCACGCCGATGTAAATGGCGCTGCCCAACCCCATGAGCAAGATCGCAGCCAGCAGCATAAATATTTGCAATGGCAGGTTGTCTGTCACCGATGGCATGAACGAATTCCACAGATCCACCCACGGACCGATGGAAAGGATATTTGCCAGCGTGCCCCAGCCCATGCGTTCACGCATTGCCACCGCACTGATGAGCACAATAAACCCCATGATGACGGTCATGGTACCGACTGTGATATTAAATTTATAAGCCAGCGCGGCTTCCAACACCACCCAGGCGCTTGTGCCAATATTGCCGCGAATCATCAAGGTGATCGCCAGCCCGAACAAAAGAAAGCCGATCTGAATACGTAAAAAATCACGAGGAAATGTTTTCCAACGAATGGGTTTTAGCATGAAGCTCCTTTGGACAGTGGTTATCGTTTGATTACTATTGATTCTTACTTTAGCGACGCTTTCAAATACGTTCGCAGCTTTACAGGCTTAATCCCGCTCAAATCGATCTTCTCTGCGCCGATCATTTCGGCAAAGCGTTTCAAGCCATTGGCAAGCGCATCGGCAAAAGCAGCATCATTCGGCGCATCATCCTCCAGCCAAAAGCCAAGAATTTGCAGGGTATTCGTCGTGCGGTCGTGCTTCGGGTCGAGGCGCGCCACCAGATCATCGCCATATAAAATGGGCAGGGTGTAATACCCCCACTTGCGCTGATGCGCGGGTTTGTACACCTCCCACACATAATCAAAATCGAAAACTTTTTTGGCACGTCCACGGGCGCTGACAATTTCCAACGGAGCGAGGAAGGTGACCTCTTCGGATGTGGTCGCCCCTTTGGGCTTCCACGCCTTCGGGACGCGCCCCGCCTCAAGAACCGACAAATGGGCTTGATCCTCTTTCAGGGTCAGGAAGTTGTCACTGAATCCTTCCACCCGCACCCGTGCGATCTCGCCCTGTTCAATAAGACGTTCGATCTGCGCCTTTGATTCTTTCGCTTCCACCTTGCGTTGAATGTAGTAACTCAGGTCGGTCTTCAACGAGTTCTCCCGTGCAATGCCGTGAAAAGCGATATGCTTTTTGCTGAAGTAATCTTCGGTCTCTGCCACACTGGCGGCATAGTCAAATTCTTTTGGCACCACACGTTCACGCAGGTCGTAGATTCGGTCAAAGCCTTTGCGGTTGGAGATCATCACTTCGCCCGTCAGCCAGAGGTAAAACAATGTAACCGAGGTTTCCTTGCGTCCACGGTAACTCCATGCTTTGACAGCGCCGCCTTCAATATCACGGTTGCCCAGCGGACCCTTTTCACGCAATTCGTCCAACACGAACTTGACCACTTCTTTGGGCGGGTGCGTGAATGCCTCCCAACGCATCCCTTTTTCGGCGCGGCGTTTCATGTGTAATTGCCAGAAGGGAAATTCGTGCATGGGGTACATCATCAGCCAGCCGCCAAAATCGAAGGCTTGGCGTTTTTCGTACGCCATTTTATAAAGCAGGTCTGGTTTGTAATCGAGCACGCGCCCATGCATGGCAATATCCTGGCTGCGGGCAACCATCACCAGCGGGTCGAGTTGCAGGGCTTGCATCTGGCGCAAAGCGGATTCAGTGCCGCTCAAGCCCCGGTAACGGCGACCAGGCCAAAGTCCTTGTGAGCCGAGGAGAAATCTACGATAGGTTTGTTTGGAAATAGAGTCCATGAGTTGAAAGGTCAAAGTTTGAAAGTGGGATGGTCAAATTAAAAACCGAGGGTGTTACGCCTCGGTCTGGGGTCAATCGATTACGATTCTACTATCTGCTAATCGTCACCAAGGGATGCAATGGCACGGAGCAAGCCAAAGACCAATACGCCAAGTTTGACGCCTTCGCCCGCAGTGATGGCGGTTTCGGTCTCGTTCTTTTCGGCGCGGCGGTTGATGAGCATGGCGGCAATGAGACCGGTTACAGCGCCAAGAATGACGCCGCCAAGAATGACTTTACTATTTTTCATTAGGAGATCCTTTCAAAGAAGGCTTTTGCGGTTTCGAGCCAGGTATTGATGGCAAGGATGGGTTTTGCAGCCATATCTGCCCCACGGATGATATACCCACGGGCAATATAGATGTAATCTTGCGCAATGCCTGTGTAGTAGGGCAGGGCGTTGAGCAGGCGCGCCATGCCATAGATCAACCCTGCGAGAACGGCAAAGGTGATCAGCCCGCCCAGAAAAATGAACACAGAAATCCACATGGTGGAAATGGCAGCCCAACGTCCCACGTCGCCGCCCTGGTTAAAGGTGGAGATACTGACCAGCACAACGATGGCAACAAGGATCAGGGCGCTCAGTAAAACCGGCATAAGGATTTGGCGCGTTACTTGTTTGCGATGTTTGAGGTATGAGTAATGCGCAGGCGGGGTCTTGAGCCGTTCGGCAACATCAGGAAGTTTTGCGTTCATATTTCTATTTTACCAAAATAAAAGACCCCAAAGGTTTCAAATGCCTTTGGGGTCTTTCACATTTCGTCTACTATCTGCGATTTCTTAAGAAGGTTGGGACGTCGAGGTCGTCGTTGTTGATGTTCTGGATCGGCTGGGATTTCACATCTGCCGAGGAGCGGGTTTCGGTGTTCGCAGTGACCGATTCGCTGGGGCGCGGGTTGAAGATGGTATTTGCCGCAGATGAGGGTTTCTCGCTCACGCGGGGGATGCGCTCAAGCACACGGCGGGTAACGCCGCTGCGTTCAAAACCGGTGGCGATCACCGTACAGCGAACTTCGTCGCCCATGTTCGGGTCGATGACGGCGCCGAAGATCATGTTCACGTCGGGGTGAGCGGTCTCGCGGATGATGGCAGCGGCTTGGTTGACCTCGAAGAGGGTCATATTTGAGCCGCCTGTGATGTTGAAAAGCACGCCGCGTGCGCCATCAATGGTGATATCCAACAACTGGCTGGAGATGGCTTGTTCAGCGGCATTCTTGGCACGATCTTCGCCAGAGCCGCGACCCACCGCCATCAACGCCGCGCCGCCTTCAGACATGATCGAGCGCACATCGGCAAAATCGAGGTTGATCAAACCGGGGATGGTGATGAGTTCGGAAATGCCCTGAATACCCTGATGCAAAACCTCATCCGCCATGCGGAAGGCATCTTGCAGGGATGATTTCTTGTCTGCCAGCTGGAGCAGGCGGTCATTGGGGATGGAAATGAGCGTGTGCGCGTGTTCTTTCATCTTCGTCACACCCGCTTCGGCAGATTGCGAACGCCTGCCGCCTTCAAAGGTGAAGGGACGGGTTACAACGCCGATGGTGAGAGCGCCGCATTCTTTGGCGATCTGCGAAACAACAGGAGCTGCGCCGGTACCAGTTCCGCCGCCCATACCCGCTGTAACGAAGACCATGTCTGCGCCTTTGAGCACGTTGTAGAGTTCGTCGGAGGATTCTTCTGCGGCTTTGCGCCCAACTTCGGGGTCGCCACCCGCGCCTAGACCACGCGTGATCTTGTCACCAAGACGTACACGGATGGGAGCACGTGAAAGGGTAAGCGCCTGGGCATCGGAGTTGGCAGCAATAAATTCAACGCCCTGAATGCCCTCTTCCATCATGCGGTTGACGGCGTTCTGTCCGGCGCCGCCCACGCCGATCACTTTGATGCGGGCGAAGGCTTCGGTTGGTAAATTCTTTTTATTCGGATCCATTTGTTCCTCCTGGCAAGGAATATGCCTTATCTTAAACGAGAATGCGTTTTTTTAATAGGGTAAATTTATACCAATTTCACAATATTGTGAATCTTTTCTCATTGTCGTTATGGCAATAAACGCTTCATCCAATCCTTTACGGCATCAAACTTAATACCGCCTTCACTGCGAGCCTTACGGCGTTTGCCGCTGCTTGCAATGGTAACCTGATGGTCGTGCATACTGATCGCCCATTGCAACAGACCAAAACTTGTTGAATACATGGGCGAGTTCAACTTATCCACCAATCCCTTCAAATTCTGCGGCTGCCCTGTGCGCACGGGCATACCAAGCACTTCGCTTGCCACACGGCTAATGCCCGGCAAAGCAGATGTTCCACCGGTGAGCACCATGCCTGCAGGGAGTAAGCCATCGTACCCGGAGCGTTTGATCTCTTGCAGGATCAACTCAAACGTCTCTTCAACGCGGGCTTCGATGATCATGGCGAGGTCCTGGCGGTTGATGCGAATATCCTTATCTTCGCCGAAGGGGCGCATGTGAAAATACTCATCGTTGCCAATCGCAGATTTCAGGGCGTGTCCCTGCTGTTTTTTGACCTCTTCCGCTTGTGATTGCGAAAGGCGCAGTCCGTGGGCTACATCCTGCGTGATATGGTTGCCGCCCACAGCGAGAACCATGGTGTGCCACACATCGCCATCCACATAAATGGCAAGGTCGGTGGTGCCGCCGCCAATATCGCAGACTGCTACGCCCATCTCGCGCTCTTGTTCGGTCAATACCATTTCTGCCGAAGCAAGCGGGTTTAATACAAACTGCTGCACATCCACACCGGCGGCATTCACACACTGGCGGATGTTATCCACCGTGGCGCTGGCGGCGGTGATGATGTGGGTTTCCACTTCCAGTTTATAGCCGTGCATCCCAATAGGATGTTTGACGCCGCTCTGTCCATCGACCGAGATGCCGCGTTGAATGACGTGGATGATCTCGCGGTCGTGCGGAATGGCAATGGCTTGCGCCTGTTCGAGCGCATTCGCAAGGTCTTGAAATTCGATGATGCCGCCAGGGATGCCAGTGGAACCACGGCTGTTTACCGAAGAAACATGCGCGCCAGCAAGGCTGACGAATGCGTTGGTGATCTCCAGGCTGGAGGTTCCTTCCGCTTTTTCAACAGAGCGTTTGATCGCGCGTGAAGCGGCGGCAAGGTCTACCACAATGCCTTTGCGAATTCCTTCAGACGGTTCAATGCCCACACCGAGAATACGGATGGACTTGTCGTCCTCCACCCTCCCTACCAGGGTGCAGACCTTGGTTGTACCTACATCAATGCCTACTACGATTTCTTCCATAAACTAATTCTCTTCGTCTTCAATTTCCGTTGTGTCCGTTGTTTGGGTCATGCGGTAATACGGACCATCAGGGTGAATTACGCTGATAAAAATGGGAGTCTTGCCGCGCTGGCTGAGTGAAGCGACCAGCGCCTGATACACGCGAATTTTTAATGCCATATCGTTGGCGCTGGTGCCGAATGCAGCCGTCCAACCTTGCGGGTCTTTAAAGTTGAAGCCGTCAGCGTTGGAGTAGCTTAGGGTGGAACCAGCAGGCACGAGCGGGGCAAGAGCCGTCGCTGCATCCACCAGTTCTTTTTGGATGAAGGGCGGCGGGCTGTACGGGTCGTTGGTTGTGTTCACGCCCGCTGGCGGCGCATCCACTGCGTTGATGACGACCAACCCCGCCGCTTCGCCTCGCGGACGGAAGGCAACGCCGCTTGCATCAACCCAGGTGTATTCTGAACCTTGCTGCCACAAGAGCACGGGCTGACGTTCCACCACGGTGACGTAGACCACGTTGGGCAGGTATACATCCACTTGAGCCGATGTGATCTCGGGGTAGTTCAGGCGCAGGCGGCGCTCAAGCTCATCAGGTTTAAGGGTGAAGATGTTTTGACCCGAAACGCCAATAATACCGTTGACCTCTTCAGCAGGAATGCGAGTGTTGCCAAAGACGCTGGCGGAGGGCACATAAAAGTAGGGCAGTTGAAACGCCAGGATCAGCACGGTAGTAAGCACGAACGCCAGGATCAGCGCACCCATTCGCCAGTTGGCGCGGAATTGCGGCATTCGCGGCATGGAAAACTTTGGCAGGTTGATCTTCGGCTTATTGAGGTGAAATTCCGGCGAGCCGAGGGCAATGTTGTAACGGCGTTCGTTCTTTGTGTTTTGCACGGAGGAAAGCGGAACGGTGGGGGTACGCGAAGTGACCTTGACCATCGGCTTGGTTGCCTGCACAGAAGCCTTGCGGACTTCTTTTTCATTCTGTTGCGCACGGCGTAAACGAACCTGTTCGGCGCGGGTAAGGGGTTTCTTTTCGCTCATGCGGCTCTCCGATGTTCAGTGCGGTCGCGCTGGGCTTTTCGTTCAAGCGCGAGTTCGATCAAACGATCTACAAGCTGGGGGTAGCTTAGCCCGCTTGCCTTCCAAAGTTTTGGGTACATGCTGATGGATGTGAACCCGGGCAGGGTATTCAGTTCGTTCAAGTAGACCTTGTTGGTTTCTTTTTCAACGAAGAAATCGGCGCGTGCCATACCGGCGCAGTCTATGGCTTTGTAGGCGCGGACGGCATATTCGCGGATCTGTTTTTCAACTTCTTCCGGCAGCGGCGCGGGAATGAGCAGACCGGAAGTGCCGTCTACATATTTTGATTCGTAGGAGTAGAACTCGCGGCTCGGCAGAACTTCGCCACAGACGGATGTTTCGGGGTTTTCGTTGCCCAAGACGCTTACTTCGATCTCACGCACATCCTTGACACCCGCTTCGATGACGATACGGCGGTCATAACGGGCGGCTTCGAGCAAGCCTTCGGTCAGGTCAGATTTATTCACGCATTTGCTGATGCCAACCGATGAGCCAAGGTTGGCGGGTTTGGTAAAGAGCGGGTATGCGCCCAAGGCTTCGGCGTTTGCAATGACGGCGTTCAGGTCATTTTCCACATCGCCGCGCAGGACCAAAATGGATGGAACCTGCGGGATGCCGTTGGCACGCATCACATCTTTGAAGATGCCCTTATCCATGCCGACGGAGGAACCGGCAACCCCCGCCCCCACATAGGCGGCATCTGCCATTTCAAGCAATCCTTGAATGGTGCCGTCTTCGCCGAACGGTCCATGCAGGACGGGGAAGAAGACATCCACTGCGGCGAGAGTTTCAACCTTCTCACCCATTTTGGTATCACGCAGCACAGATACCCGTTGATTTGAAGAGGGGTCGGTGGGCGGGATAACGCGGTCTAAAGCATCCGTCTTGCCGGTTTCAAAAGACTCAAGTGTGTTATTGCCGGTCAGCCAGTTGCCGTCCAAGGTAATGCCAAGCTGCACAACTTCATATCGTTCGGGGTCCAGCGCAGATATAACCGAGCGGGCAGACATGAGCGAAACATCATGTTCGCCTGAACGTCCGCCAAATACTATGGCGACGCGGGTTTTGCGGGGGGGGGGTGAGGTAGTCATTTTTTAATTCGTAATGCGTAATTCGTAAAACCTTACGGCATTGGTATTTCCTTTAGAAGATTGGCTGGAAAAATTTCTTCACCAGCGAAATAAACAGCAGATTCTTCATGAAGCGTTTTGCCTCTTTGCTGCGGAATCATCGTCAAAAGAAGGCGCATCACCTGCGTCAAAAATTCCATTCGGTGCTGAAACACTTTATCGCCAAGAATATGCCTGCTTTTGTAATACCAGTCTCTGCTTTCTCTTGCAGAGCCAAGAGCATATTCATAAAAATGTGCGCGCTCTTTGTTACTACCTCTCGAATATCCTTCTGAAATATTTGAGCTAATGGAGCCTAGAGAGCCGTAAAGCTGATTCGTTACTTTGTAGAGCCGCGAGTCTCCTTGCAATTTTGTTACATCAAACCAACCGATCTCTCCAATAAACAAAGCGTATTGATAAACTGACAATTTCCAAAGTGCATCTTTTTTGAACGCATCAGGGATTGCAGCCTGCCATTCTTCAAAGTTCATCAATACCTCTTCCACGTATTGCGTATTACGTATTACGTATTACCGACCAATTCAACTTCCAATTCAAGTTTCACATTAAACATTTCAAACACGGTCTTTTGCACGAGGGAGATCAAAGCGCGAATATCATCTGCCTTGGTATCACCGTGATTGATGAAAAAATTGCCATGCACAGAGCTGATCTCAGCGCTGCCAATGCGCGTCCCCTTCAAGCCCGCCGCTTCGATCAAACGTCCGGCATAATCGCCTGCGGGGTTTTTGAACATCGAACCCATGCTTGCGCCCGGCGGCTGTGTGGCTTTTCGGCGTTCGCTGAATTGTTCGATTTTAACAGACACATCTTCCTTTGAAGAATTTTTTAACTTCAACAACGCACTTAATACAATCCCTTTTATCCCGCCGTGCTTCAACACGCTGGTGCGGTAGCCGTAGCCCAAACGGTCACACGTGAGCTTTTCACGTCCGTTCTGCGTGAGCACATCCGCCCAGATGAGGCTGTCATGCATATCACCGCCAAACGCGCCCGCGTTTCCGTATACCGCGCCGCCAACCGTACCGGGGACTGTGGCAGACCACTCGAGTCCGGCTAATCCTTTTGAGGCGCAGCGTTTGGCAAGGTTTGCGATGACAACCCCCGCCTCACACCAGACGGTGGGCTGGTCACCCATCTCAAAGGTTGTTTCCTTCGCCCGATCCAAAACCACCACGCCGCGAAAGCCTTCGTCACTCACCAACACATTCGAGCCGCCGCCGAGGATGTAATAAGGAAGTTCATGCTGCCAGATCAATTGCATGGCATCTGCCAGTTCATCGGCAGATTTGACGGTGAGCAGCACATCTGCCGGTCCGCCAATGCGCGCGGATGTGTACGGTGCAAGCGCAATATTTGTTTGCACGGCATCGCCAAACTTTTGGCGCAACACATCAAGAGCAAGGGTGGTTTCTGCCATGAACATTCCTGACTAAAGTTCCTTCAACAAGTCGGCGGTGATGCGGTCGGCATCGCCCGCAGAGAGGACGATCACCACATCACCCGCACGGACGTGGTCTCGCAGGTAATTTTTCGTTTCAGACACCGAGCCGCTGTAACGGGCGGATGAGTGCGGCATGGAACTGACAACTTCTGCCGAAGAAAAATTCTGTTTGGGTTCGCGTGAGGCGTAGATTTCGGTTACGAGAACTTTATCGGCATCTTTGAACGCCTGCGAGAATTCGTATTGCAGGGTTTGGGTACGCGAGTAGGTATGTGGCTGCCAAACCGCCCAAATGCTGCGGCTCGGATAACGCGCCCTTGCCCCTGCCAAGGTGGCGCGGATCTCGGTGGGGTGATGGGCGTAATCATCCACAAGCAGTACGCCATTGGGTTCGCCGCGCACATCGAAGCGCCGCCCCGTGCCGGTGAATTGTCTGAGGGCGGCGGCGGCTTCTTGCAAGGGCAAGCCCAGAACAGAGGCAACCGAGAGCGCCGCCAAGGCATTGCGGACGTTGTGTTCACCTGGAACTTGAAGCGAAACGCTTATCAAATCTGAACTCATGCCCATGTTCGTGGCAAATGTGAAATCGTAGCCGCCATTTGCGTTTGGCTTCATGGTGCGAGCCTGCATCCACTGTGGGCTGTTGATGGTCATTTCGCCTTGAACCGAGTAGGAGACCACGCTCAGTCCCTTGCGGCGGGCGGCAGGAATCAACGTCACCGCGCCTTCATCATCCGAGCAGACGATGAGTGTGCCATCAGGCGGAAGTAAATTCACATAGCCTTCAAAGGCGGTGTACATATCGTTGAAGGTGGGGAAGCAATCGGGGTGGTCATGTTCGAGGTTGGTGACCACGGCGATGTGCGGTTTAAGCCCGAGGAACATGCGGTCGTATTCATCCGCTTCGATGACGAAGGTTTCGCCTTTGCCTGCGCGGGCGTTGACGTGCATATTGTTCAACGTGCCGCCCACGATAAATGAAGGATCACGGTTCAGCGCGTAGAGCATCCACGCGATCATGGCAGTGGTGGTGGTCTTGCCGTGCGTACCGGCAACGCCAATGCCGATCTTCTGCTCCATCAGGCTGCCTAGAAAATCGGCACGTTTGTATACGGGGATGTTCGCCTGCAAGGCGGCTTTCACTTCGGGGTTTTCATCTTTGATGGCAGAGGAGCGAATGACCATATCGGCGCCGGAGATGTTGCGGGGGTGATGCCCAACGAAGATCTGAACGCCAATACTTTGCAAATCAGCGGCAAAGGAAGAAAGCGACTGGTCGGAACCGGTTACTTTGTATCCGCTTTCGTTGAGCAGGCGTGCGATGGCAGAAAGCCCCGAACCGCCAATGCCGATGAAGTGAACGTGTGTCATAAGTATTTGCACCGTTGTCATGTCATTGCGAGGAGGGCGCACTTCCCGACGAAGCAATCCCCAACTACCAAGGAGATTGCTTCGCGGCAACAAACGCCGCTCGCAATGACGTAATCCTTTTAGATGTACACCACAATAATAAAGATCAGAATGATAATGACCGCAAAATAGATCTGCGGTTCCGCCAGAAAGCGCGGGGGCATGACTGCCATTAAACGGTCTATGGCGGCAATGATGGCGGGGTCGGTCGCCGGAGAAACGATCTTGCTGTAGGGGTAATTCGCCACGTGGTTGTAGTAGAGAACGGAGCCTGCCACAAGGTATCCGTTCACACCGCCGAGCACCGCACCGAACAAGGAATCTTGTAGTTGTTCACGCGCCGCTTTGGGTGCAAGGCGAGACATGTTCACGGTTTGATAGCCGAAATACACCAGTGCGATCAGAATAAGCACACGGATCCAGAATACGGAGGAAGAGGCTTTATCCAAATCCCGCACGAGGGGAATATATTTTTCCAGCAACAGGTTCACCGCCAGAGAGGTGACCACGCTGAAAATGACCATCAGTTCCTTTGCCCACCCGCGCATGGCGCCAACCAGGGCAAAGAGAAAAACATACATCCAGAAAATGTAGACAACGCTCATCATAAGGTTTGTGCTCCTGCCAGTTTCACAAGCTGACCGGCAATATCCTCTGCCGCATGGGGCTGGGCAAGGTTTTTCATTGCAGTCTTCATTGCGTTCTGTTTATTCCCATTTGAAAGAAGGTCCTTGATAACGATTGAAAGTTTACCCTGAAGCAATTCGTCTGGTAGAATGACCGCCGCGTTGCGTTCGGCAAGATAATCTGCGTTCACTTTTTGGTAACGCCAGGCGTATGGATACGGGGTGAGCACCGCGGGCAGCCCAAAGAAAGGATACTCACCAATGGACGATGCGCCCGCACGGGAGACGACCAGGTCTGCGGCGGAGAGAGCGGCGCCCATTTCGTGCAGGTATGGCATTACATGATACCGGCTTTTCTTTTCGGCGGGCAATTTATCTGCGGCGGCTTGCACGGTTTCGATATCCAACGTGCCGGTGAGGTGGATGATCTGCGTCATTTCGAGCAAGTCATTGAGATGATCGACCACTGCCCTATTGATGGAGCGCGCACCTTTGCTTCCGCCGGTGACGAGCAGGGTGGGGAGTGAAGCATCCAGCCCAAAGTGAGTAACGGCTTTTTCGCGGGACCAGTTCAAAAGTCCCGAACGAAGCGGGTAGCCGGTGTGGATGATGCGCTCGGGGTGTGAGAAATATTTTTTTGAGTCCGGCGCGGTCACGGTGATGACATCTGCAAAATAGGAAAGGAACTTGAGGGCAAGCCCTGGTTCAATATCCGGCACATACAAAACGATGGGAAGGTCGCGCCCGGCTATTGCCATGGGGGCTGCCACGTACCCGCCGGTGAAGAAGAGCACATCGGGTTTGAAGTCTTTGAGAATGCGGCGAGATTCGAGTACCCCGCGTGTGAGTTTGGCAAGGTTGCCCGGCAAGGCACGCAGACCCACGCCATGCACACCGGCAGCGGGAACAGAACGGAATGGAATGCCTGCGCGTTTCACCAGGTCTTCTTCCATGCCGCCTTCGCCGCCCACCCACAGGGTTTCAGCGTTGGGGTACTTACTCTTTAGCGCTTCGTAAACGGACAGTGCGGGGTATACCCCGCCGCCCGTTCCCCCAGCGCAAATTAGCAACCGCACCGAAAGACCTCCATTCATCCTCTGAAACATTTGTGGCGTTTCCCTGACGGGAAATGTTGAAAAGAATGCCAAACGCCGCCAACGTGGTAACAAGGTTTGAGCCGCCCGAGCTTACAAAGGGCAAGGCGTTGCCTGCAAAAGGCAGCAACCCCACCATCACTGCCATGTTGATCAACGCTTCGATGCCGATCCAAATGACCAAGCCCGAAGCAATAAGTGTACCAAGCATATCTGGTGCGCGGCGGGCGATAACCAGCCCGCGCCAGACGAGCGCGCCAAAAAGCACGATCAACCCCACACCACCGAACCAGCCGAGTTCTTCGATCACAACGGCATAAATGCTATCGGTGGGCGGCACGGGTAAACCGGTCACTTTGGTGAGCGAGTTGCCAATCCCTACGCCGAACCAACCGCCATTGACCACGGCTTCAAACGAACGGCGCACGTGGTACGAAGCCTGCAAGGGGTCTTTGATGCCTGCAAGAAAATCGGACATGCGCTGCTGACCGGTGAGACTGACGGAGATCACCAGCCATGCCACCACCCCCGCGATCACCAGCAAGCCGCTGATCTGTTTCAAATCGCCGCCTGCGAGGAAGAAGAGCAACCCGCCCAGCATGAGCACCGTGGCGGCGGCGCTAAGGTCTGGCTGCTGGTAAATAAGACCGCCTACAAAACCAAGGATCACACCCAGCGGGATCAACCCAAAGGTTACATCTTTCAGCATATCGCGCTTGGCATACAGCCACACCGCAATATAAAGGATCGAAACCAGTTTCGCCAATTCAGACGGTTGGATCGAACCATTAAAGATCGTGCGGCGGGCATTGAAGCGAAGTTCACTCATCAACAACACAATAAATAACGTGGCGATCGTGAATGCCATTGCGGGAACGATCAAACGCCGCCAATGGTGATAATCTAAAAATGCGAGCAGCACAGCGGCGGTCACACCAATGCCCAGCCATATCACCTGACGGTTGAACATGTACATCGGGTCATCAAACGCCGCACGGGAGAAATCCCACGAAGCGGAGTACAACATCACCAAGCCGAACACGATCAACGCCACTACGATCACAAGCAGGGGCATATCAATGCTGCGCGCCAGGCGCGAAGCCGGTGTTTGCGGCACGGTTTTTTCTACGAAAGGTCCAACACCCATTTTCTAAAAGATTCTCCTCTCTCTGCAAAATCTTTGAACTCATCAAAACTCGTACCGCCCGGTGATAAAAGGACGACATCCCCAGCGGATGAAACTTCCGCCGCAAGCGTGACAGCCTCCTTGAGAGTCTGCGCCCTGCGAACGTCTACGCTTCTTTCTCCGCCGAGGCTTGCCACGGTTTTCTGAATCATTTCTCCCGCCTCACCAAAGACCACCACATGATCTACGCGGTCGTGGATCAGTTTGGCAAGGTCGCCCCAGGGGAGATTCTTATCGCGCCCGCCGAGCATGAGCACGATCGGTTCGCTAAAAGCATGGATGGCGGCAGCCGCTCGTTCTGGCGCGGTGGCAATCGAGTCGTTGTACCAGCGCACACCGTTCAACTCGCGGACGAGTTCAAGCCGGTGCGGCACGCCGCGAAATTCTTCCACGGCTTCAAGCATATCGTCCAGTTTGAAGCCCGCCGCGTGACCAATGGCAAATGCCGCCAGGACATTGGCAATATTATGATCGCCGCGCAATTCCACTTTTTCGCGCAGCATCAGAGGCACATAGGCAAACCCATCACGCAGGTTCAAGAGACCGTCATGCGAAAAATATGTGCCGTTCAACCCCGCTTCCAATTCTTGCAGGCTGAAGGTCAGCAAATTGCCTTTGACCTGGTTCTTCAAATTCCATGCGCCTTTGTCATCACGCCCGAGGATGGCAGTATCTTTATCAGACTGAAAACCGAGGATACGCGCCTTGGCATGGGTATACGCCTCCATCGTGCCGTGGCGGTCGAGGTGATTGGGCGTAATGTTCAGGATCGCTGCAATGTTCGGGGAGGTGGTCATCTGCTCCAGTTGAAAAGACGATAGTTCCAGAATCGCAATGTCATCTGCCTTCATATCGTCTACATAATTGATGAGCGGGTCACCGATGTTGCCGCCAATAAATGCAGAATGAGGAATGAAGAATGACGAATCTTTTTTATTCCGCATTCTGCCTTCTGCATTCTGCATTTCCTTCTTTGCCATCTCCCCTACCAGAGTTGTAGTTGTGGTTTTCCCAGCCGAACCCGTGATGCCGATGGTTTTGCAGGGAACTACATCCATAAAGATCTGCGAGTCGTTGGAAAGTGGAATGCCACGTTTGATGGCTTCTTCCACGATGGGCAGGGTCAAGGGTACGCCGCCGGAAATACAGAGCGTTTCAGCATGATCCAGCAGTTCAAGCGGATGCCCGCCTGTAACCCAGGTCACGCTCACATCCGCGAGTGATCGTTTTGCCGAGGCAAGGTCTTCTTCGCGGCGCGAATCATTCAAGGTCACGTTGGCGCCATGACGGGCAAGCCAGCGGGCAAGGGCAAGTCCCTGCCTTGCTGCTCCAAGAATGAGAACGTGGGTGTTGGTCCAGTTTTCCATAGTTTTTCACATGTCATTGCGAGGGCGATGCTCTTTCGCCCGAAGCAATCTGCCAATACCTAGAAGATTGCTTACCACTTCGTGGCACAAGTCGTCGGGAAGAGCGCCCTCCTCGCAATGACGGGAAATTTACACCTGCGAAAGCCCGATCCCGACCAGCGCTGCCATCAAGCCGATCAGCCAAAAACGTTGTACGATCTGGGTTTCGCTCCAGCCCACCAGTTCAAAATGGTGGTGAATGGGAGTCATCTTGAAAAAGCGTTTTCCACCAGTAAGGCGGAAGTACACAACCTGAATAATAACGCTGAGCATTTCTGCCAGCGGGATGATGCCAATGATCAATAACATGGGCCACTGACCGGTCATCAATGCGATGACGGCAAGCACCGAGCCCAGCGCCATCGAACCGGTATCACCCATGATCAACTGGGCAGGGTGAACGTTGAACCATAAATATCCGAACAGCGCGCCCACCAAAATAAAGCAGAAGCGCGCAAGATAGACCTGTTCCTGCATCAATGCAATGCCGCCAAAGGCAGCAATGGCAGTGGCGGCGATCAGCCCAGCCAGCCCGTCCAAACCATCGGTAAAGTTCACCGCGTTGGATTCTGCCACGATGATGAAAGCTGCAATGGGCACATACCACCAGCCGATCTCTACTTCAAAGAAAAGACCCGGCAGGTACATATCCGGCGCATCGATAATGTACTTCAGCACATAGGCTGTGCCCAATGCCAGCACCACTTGCACCGCAAATTTGGTACGCGCCCGCATTCCTTTGCCTTTGCGCCTGCCGTGTATCCCTTCCCAATCATCCACTGCGCCGAGAATGGCGAAGACTACCATTACCAGCATGGGCAAAATCACCGAACGCCCCACCCCGCTGGCGGCAACGCCGATCAATGCCACGCCATTGAGCAAGCCGCTCAACAAAAGCACGGGCAGAATGAACATAATGCCGCCCATGGTGGGTGTTCCCATTTTCACACGGTGCCCTTCCGGCTGTTCAATACGGATGATCTTGCCAAGTTTGAAATGGCGCAAAATACGCAGCATCGGATTCCCCCAGATCGCAGTCATAATAAAAGCCAACCCGGCAAGGCTGAGGGAAAGAGCAATATCTCTCACGAGCGTATCTCCAGAGCGGTGGAAATTCGATCCATGCGTAAACCATGCGAACCTTTAAGCAGCACGGAGTCTTTGGATGTTAGATTCTTTTTTAGCCAATCCACGATGGGGTCTACCTCCTCGAACTCAAGGATGTTGGCGGGTTTTAAGCCAGCGCGACGGGCAGCCTCGGCAATGATATGCGCCCGCGAACCCAGGGTGATGAGCACATTGGCAACCTGCGCGGCGCGCAAGCCGACCATCTCATGTCCCTGCCGCTCGTATGGACCGAGTTCCAGCATATCACCCAACACGGCAATTCTCCGTCCATCCAGTTCTCCAAGCAGGTTCAATGCCGCCAGCATGGATTCAGGTGCAGCGTTGTAGGTATCGTCCAAAATCAAGGCGCCGTTCTCTGTACGTCCGGTTACGAGGCGTAGTTGGTTGCGTCCATGAGAAAGCCCGGTGATGATCTCCTGCCAGTTTAATCCATCATTCAAGCCGACAGAAGCGGCACGCAAAGCAGTATGAATGGAATGCCGTCCGATCATGGGAACGCGCATGTGCAGAGTCTCTTTGCCGTAATGCATCCGAAAACGAATGCCTTCCAAGCCGAGTCCTTCGATCTGGTCTGCCCACAGGTCTGCTTCGGGAGACAACCCATAGAAGAAGACTTTACCACGAGTCTTCTCTTCCATTTTGCGAACCCAGGGGTCGTCGAAGTTCAGGATGGCTACCCCATTCGGTGCGGAAGGAATCGTCTGCACCAATTCCGATTTGCCGAGGAAGATGTTTTCCTGTGAACCTGCCCGCTCTGCATGGACCGTGCCAATATTGGTCACCACACCGATCTGCGGCTTGGCAATATCACAAAGAAAGGCGATCTCGCCGATGACATAGAAGCCCATCTCCAACACGGCGCGTTCATATTTTTTATCAAGTTTCAAAATGGAAAGCGGCAAGCCGATTTCGTTATTCAAGTTGCCGGGGCTTTTCAGGGTGCGGTATTTTACGCCGAGCACTTCTGCCACTGTCTCTTTGGTGGTGGATTTGCCCACACTGCCGGTAATGCCGACCACGCGCAAGTCTTTCAGTTGCCGACGCCAGAAGCGTGCGATCTGTTGAAGGGCAGAGATGGTATTGTCCACGCGCAGGCAGAGGGGAGAAGAAAGATCGAGCGTAGATTCTGCCGTTAGACCGGCACGCAGGTCGAGGGTCCGGTATGAGGCGTCTACATCCCGTTGAATTAAAGCAAAAGACGCCCCCCGCTTGAAGGCATCACCAAGGTAGTCATGTCCATCCACATTTTCGCCGGGGATCGCGATAAAGAGCGAATCCGGTGACGCCTGCCGCGAATCGATGACTCCTTCTTTTATAGCATTGGAGATATTGGGACGAAATGAGGTTAGGGCTTCAAGTACATCTGCAATTGTGAGCATTTTATTTTTTTACTAGCTGTTGGCGGATATTGTCGGGGGGAATATCCATCAGGATCACGGTGCGCTGCGCCATTTCGGAGAAGACGGGCGCGGCGGTTTCAGACCCCCACGGTGAGGTGGTGGGGGCTTCGAGCCAGACGTAGATCATAAACTGCGGGTCATCCACTGGTCCCCAGCCGATGAAGGAGGCGTTGGTCTGGCTGCCATCATAAATTCCGTTCACGGGCACTTGTGCAGTGCCGGTCTTGCCAGCCATGCGATACCCCGGAACCAGGGCAAGTGAAGATTCAGACTCAAGGGAGATGGCAAGCATTTCAGAAAGTGTATCGGCGGTTTGTTCGGTAATGGGTGATGCGCCAAATTGATCGGGCACTTTGTACTGCCGCCCGTCACGAAGCATGGCATACAGCACATGCGGTATGACCATACGTCCATCGTTGGCAATTGCGGATGTAGCCGCCAGCATTTGAATAGGTGTGACCGAGACACCCTGACCAAAAGAGTTGGTGCCTAAATCTACAGGGTACCAATCTGGATCACCCGGAACTTTGAGCCTGCCTGCTGCTTCTCCTGCCAGGTCTACGCCGGTAAGGTGACCCAGACCGAAGGTATCGAGATAGTTATAGAACGTACCTGCGCCCATTTGGGTAGACAGGGTGACCATGCAGACGTTGAGAGAATGCTGCAAACAACCTACCATGTTCTGCACGCCCCAGGGGTTGCGGTCCCAGTTTTGAATGGTGACGCCGCCAATGAGAATGGCGCCGGTATCGAGGTACGTGGTGTTGGGTGTCACGGTTCCGCTATCGAGTGCGGCTGCCATGGTAAGGATCTTTGAAACCGAGCCGGGCTCGTAGGTTTTTGAGATCGCGGGGTTGAAGTCGGTGGCGTTGTCGTAGATGTTGTTGTAATTCCAAAACTGGTTCAAATCCATTCGGCGGGTGGCGGCAACGGCAAGTAGTTCTCCGCTTTGCGGGTTCATGACTACGATTACACCGTCACGCGCGCCGTATTCGATCAATGAGGCATCGAGAATATCTTCGGCAGCAGCCTGCAAATCGCGGTTAATGGAAAGCACGAGAGACGTGCCATCGGGTGCATGGGGAATTTCAAAGGCTTTGTTCGGGTCGGTAGGGACAAGCACCCGCACGGGGGTTCCCGCTAAAAGGGTGTCGTATTTTTCTTCCACACCAAAATAGCCTTTGCCCTCACGGTTTACAAAACCGATGATGTTCGAGGCTAGCGAATTTTCGGGGTAACTGCGCTGAGGGTGTACTTTGAACTGTAAGCCGGTCAGCCCGCCAAGTGCGCCTTCGGGAGCCTGATCGTTCAACGCTTTTTTCAGTTCCTGCAAGTATTGTGCCTGTGAGGCATCTACAAAATCTGCGATGACTACGTAAGAAAGCCCTTCAGGAGGGGTTTGCAGCACTTCGAGCAATTGCTCGTAGTTCATTCCAATCGTATCAGAAACGGCATAGGCAATGGCGTGAGAATCGGTCATCACGTTCAAATCTACACCGAGTTCGTAGACCATCTTCTCCCCTGCCAGCAAACGTCCGTTGCGGTCGTATATCTCGCCTCGGTTGGGGTAGAACGTGCGCCATTCGTAGGCATAATTCTCAGCCTGCTGACGGAACACCTCTGCCTCGGGGCTGTTCTGAATGCGGGTCATTTGCACAATGATGGCAAGCGCAAAGAAGGCTAAAGCCCCCGCCAATACCTGACTGCGCCATGCGTACTGCTGTCTCATTGGTATCTCCGTGCCGAGATCAAGCGCTCATCCATCCAATCCAACAGCGATTGGTTGTATTCGGGCGGAATGGTCAGGGCGCTCAACTGTGACGGAGTGGAAGCAGAGAGATCGACGGCATCTTGTTTAACATATCCGGGCACGGCTAAATATTCCATTTCACCCGGTTGCACAGGGCGAAACCCCATATCAAGGGCGCGTTCTTCCATGGAACTTACAGAGGTTAATTCGGCGAGACGGGTTTCCATATCGCTGCTCACCTGGCGGCTGTAATTAATGGCTTCGCTCAGGTCCTGAATTTCGCGTCCCGCAATGGCAGTGCGCGAGGTGATCGTAAGATACAAAGCTGCAACCATGGCAAACACCACCACCAGCAACAATGCATTGCCAATCCACTGGCGCTGCACGCGCCACGGAGCAACCCGATACGCATGGATCAGGTGATTAACATTGGGGAGGTGGGTAGGAATATTCATCTTAATTCAGTACGGCGACATTTATGTCGCCCTCTCTCCACGCGACATAAATGTCGCGTTACAGCTTCTCAATAACTCTAAGTTTGGCACTGCGCGCCCGAGGGTTTTCTTTGGTCTCTTCCTCAGTCGGCAGGATCGGCTTCTTACTCACTAACTTCACAACAGCCTTACGTTCTTCTTCATAGATCTGTTCGTAAGGCGGATTGATGAGATCTTTGCTCTGCTCTCGAAAATATTCTTTGACGATGCGGTCTTCCAACGAGTGGAAGGAGATCACCGCGCATCGCCCTCCGGACTTTAGGGCTGCCACTGCCTGCGGAAGCGTGATCTCCACTGCGGCTAATTCCTCGTTCACCACGATTCGCAAGGCTTGGAAGGTCTGCGTGGCGGGGTGGGTCTTGTCGCCTCGGCGTGGACTCGCTTTCTCGATAACAGCGACCAACTCACCCGTCGTATGAAGCGGTCTGGCTTGCACAATCGCGCGCGCGATTCTGCGTGCATCCCGATCTTCGCCATATTTGAAGATGATGTCGGCAAGTTCGCGTTCATCGTAGGTGTTGATGATGTCGGCGGCGCTCATTGTGAGGTGCGGACCGAAGCGCATGTCCAGCGGACCATCTTGCATGAACGAAAAGCCGCGCTGGGCATTATCGAACTGCATGGACGAAGCGCCCAGGTCGAGCACGATGCCGTCGATGGCGTCCCATTTCAATGAAGCAAGCTGCTCACTGAGGGTGATATGGGAGGCTTGCACGAGATGTGCGCGACCTTCGTAAGGAGCCAAGGTCTCACGAGCGATCGCCAGCGCCTGCGGGTCTACATCGAGACCGAGCAATTGCCCATCTGGCGTGCAAGCCTCCAGAATGCCGCGAGCGTGTCCGCCCGCGCCAAGCGTTCCATCCACATAGCGCCCGCCGGAGCGGGGTTGCAGAGCGTGTATAATCTCTTGGTAAAGTACAGGTTTATGTTGCATAGAGCAGATACTAGAGATTAGATAAATAATTGGTTGAGCAATCACTAGTCATCTAATCTCTATTCTCTAATCATCTTTTTTCGAAAGATCAAGCGTCGAGAAGCGTGCGTTGTTCGCTTCCACATCCTGTAACTGAGCCATCTGTTCTGCCCAGGTTGCAGGAGTCCACACTTCGAAGTACTCGCCCTGCCCTGCCACCACCAGTTCGCCGCTCGGCACGCCGAGGAATGTGCGCAGGTTCTGCGGAACGAGGATGCGCCCCACCTTGTCCACTTCAATGGGATATGCATTGGAGAGGATCAAGCGGCGCAGAAGACGAGCAGTTGGATCAGCCAGGTTCATGGCTTCAATGCGCTCATACACTTGTTTGAAATATGCCTCGGTCATGACCATCAGGCATTTATCAAAACCCTGCGTGATGAAGGCGCCACCTTCCAGCAACTCACGGAAGCGCGCCGGAATCATCAGGCGACCCTTATCATCGAGGTTGTGCTGGAATTGACCTAAGAACATTTGTGCTACCATTCCTTTAATAGCGTGAACGCCGGAACACCCGGCGCTCTTACCACTTTCTACCACTTCTTACCACATTATACTCTTTCGAGGGTAAAAATCAAGTGGAAGGAAGATTTTTCACCTTGCATTTTCATGAGAGCCAATGCCTACTTTCACCTTCCTTGAAGCCAACCGCTGGCAAGATTACGAATTACTCGACTCCGGAGACGGACTAAAGCTCGAACGCTTCGGCAAATACATCTTTGCACGTCCTGAATCCCAGGCGATGTGGAGCCGCGCCCTTCCCCAATCCGAATGGGATAACGCCCACGGGGTCTTTATCCCCAGCGGAGAAGAGAGCGGCGGGCATTGGCAATTAAAGAAGCGAGTGGATGAGCAATGGGTGATGAGTTATCCCCTCACCCTAGCCCTCTCCCGCAGGGGGAGGGCACTCCCTTCTCCTTCGGGAGAAGGGCTGGGGATGAGGGACTTACGATTTAACGTGATGACGACTCCCGGGCGTCACCTTGGTGTTTTCCCCGAAGTCGCCTCTCACTGGGACTTTATGGCAAATGCGATCAACGGAGCCAAAAGTCTCCCGACTTTTGGCAACCAACGACAGGAGTCGTTGGACTCCCGACCGAATGTTTTGAATCTCTTCGGCTATACCGGTCTTGCATCCCTCGCCGCCGCCGCCGCGGGCGCATCCGTGACCCATGTGGACGCTTCGAAGAAGTCTGTGAGTTGGGCGCGCGAGAATCAGGAACTCTCCGGCTTGGGCGATAAGCCCATCCGCTGGATCGTGGAAGATGCGTTGAAGTACGTGCAACGCGAAGCCAAACGTGGAGTCAAATACGACGGTGTCATCCTCGACCCTCCCAAGTTCGGGCGTGGACCCAAGGGCGAGGTGTGGGAAGTGTACAAGTCACTGCCGAATCTGCTGGATGAGATCCGTCAATGCCTGAGCGAGAATCCGCTCTTTGTGATCGTCACCGTGTATGCTGTTCGCGCATCCGCCATTCATGTCTCTCAAGCCGTGGATGAGATGATGAAAAAATACAAAGGCACGCTCGATAGCGGCGAGTTGGTCACACGCGAAAAAAGCAAGAACCGCCTGCTCTCGCAAGCGGTCTATGCACGGTGGTCTTCCAAATAAACAATAGACCTTTTGCATAAGTTCTTGTAGGGCGGGTTTTCAACCCGTCATGCGTAACATTTTAGAAGAGCGTCAGGCTAAATACCCTACGGGTACATAGCCTGACCTACGATTGATTTTTGCAAGAAGTCTAATAAAAAAAAACTCCGAGTTCAATGCCTCGGAGTTTTTGATTCTAGCCTTTTGCCTCGTCGCCGCCCCCGCCGCTGCTTCCGCCTTTGGAAACAAGTTTCTTGAGCAGGTCGTACCAGAACGAAGAACCTTGCGATACCGCCGCAACCGTTAATCCAAGACCTATAAACTTCAGCCCGAGAAATTCCAGCCAGCCGAGGGCATCGGGGGTGGCTGGGCGCTCTGTAAACATCCAATTCGCATTGATCACTTTCAAGTCACCCAGGTCAGTGATCAGGCTGTCAATATCCTCTGTAGAGCCTTCCTGTTGCACAACCAGTTCTGCTTTGGCAACGGCAACAGCACGCAAACCGGCATTCTCCCACAAGGTTTTTGCCATCTGAATGCTATCTGTGCCCAGTAACAATGTGAGGAAAATGGAAAGCACAATGACAAAACTACGCGCATTTGACTTGAAAGTCGCGGAAGATTGATCCATCACGCCGGAAAAGTATGTAACGGTTCGTTTACGCAGGTCTTCGATATTGGTCACGCCCTGCTCCACCCAATGCAGCATTGCCTGCTTTCCTTCTGATTCAGGAAATGCCTTTATCAGTTCTTCCAAACGATCCGCTTCAAATTCTTTTGTTGCGGTCAGACCTACAAAGTCAAAATAAGAGTCGACAAGGATGGACGCTGGAACTTTCTCAAGCATCTTCGGCTCGGTGGATGAAGTAAAAAAGCTCATTAAATTCTTATAGCGGATCGGGCGCAGGGCGTCCAACTGAGGGAGCTTTACAAATTCAGAGACATGCTTATCGCCAACAATTCTCTTCAGGTGCTTCTCCAATGACTTTCCGCGTGTTTCAAGCGCCTCATTGATCCACTGTGTAATCAAAGAAACGATCGAACCCAGCACATAATAGATAAAGATCAAACTGATTGCTACTTCAAGCGCTTGTGAAAACGACATTTTATTCTCCTTTGAGGCTCTAATGCTTATTCTTTTGCAATTGGGCAAGCCACTTCAGTGGCTGCCCCCAGCGTATACGTTCTTTCACAACAGCATCTTTCCCCTTGGGTTTTTCCCATCGTGGTCCTGGCGGACCTGATTCTTCACTCAACAGGCTTTTTACGCCCCACAGACCTTTATATTGTACCCATCCCTGCCCTGAATTCAAGAGGATACGTTCCCAGTCTCTTTGCGGCGGACGCGACACGCTACGGTTAGACATGATGCGCTTCAGATATCCCGATGACTGAAGCATGGGTTCGCGGGCGTTCCCACTCTGATACCCCACCCGGTAGCCATCACCTGTGGCGATCTCCATGGGCAGGCTCACAATGTAATGATCCATTTCGTCACGCAGGTTATCAAATGCATGTTCTTCAAACAGGTTTTTGCTTTTTGTACGAATCTCTTCGAGCGCAATGTGACGGGCTTTCTGGCTCGGGTTAAATAAAAGGAATAGGTAGTGAATCCAACCGTCTACACGGAAGAGGAAGCGTTGAACTCGTCCCGCTGAATACATCTCCGGCGAGCGGATCACATCTGGTTTGCTGTAGTTGGCGTGCGATCCCAATGCCACATATACGACCGGGTGAGTTGTGTCATTTCCATCCTTATCCTGCGCTTTGATCATGTCGTCCCATGTTTCCATATTGCCCGCCCCATGTTGAGAGAGCAAAACGGAGTGCGGTTTTTCGTTCTTCAACGCAACGGTCACCAATTCCCAATCGCCTTCATGGTGGTTGAATCCATTTGCAGCCAGGCGCCAATCGTTGAAAGCATAAAAAAAATGATATTGCAAAAATATCCAGGCATTGCCCTCCGCATCGGTTTCAGGCATAACACGCCCGTAATACACAGGTCGAAATTTTTTACGCAACATCTCTGCATAGAGTTTTGCCGCTTCCACGGCGATCCGCTCCGTGGCTTGTGAAAGCATATCCATCACCAACCCGGGACCTTCCGGCAATATTTTTTCGATGATGAATTTCAATACGCGCACCAAAAGATAAAAGAGCAAAAGCAGGTAAATGGGAAGCAGCACAAAATATTCAACTGCAATACTAATCCCTTGTATCGGTTTAAAGAATAACCATACTGGCGCAATCCCCAGAATCAAGAAAAAGAACACTGCCAATACAGCAGGGATGATGCGCAAACGTATGGGCGACACAAACATGAACAGAACCAGCAAGGCGATCAACGACAACCCTAAGGCGATCTCAAGACCAGCCGCGCCGAAGGAGAACCACCCAGCTACAAGCCCAGCCAGCGAAAGACCGCCCCACCAAAGCCAGGTATCAAAATCATAAAAGGGATTGTTCACAAAGCGCAAAAAATATTCGTGGCTTTTTAATTTACCGAGCTTCTCCTCAAGCGGCTCATTGAAATGCGAAATCAATTCCTTTGCCCCGAGCGATCCACTTGGGAACAACATGCACTTTTCAAGGTACGGTTCAACCGCAACCGGAAAAAAGCGCTCACTTTTTGCAAAGCGCAGCACAGGTTCATATTGCTCAAGTAATTTTATGTCATCCATGAAACCTCTATGGTATAAAAGCAAATATGGATCCATTAAACCTGACCGAACAATTTCAAGCTCATTTTAACGCCAAACCAGAGATATTCACCCGGGCGCCCGGGCGTGTAAATTTGATCGGCGAACACACCGATTACAACGATGGTTTTGTGCTGCCTATGGCAATAGACAGGGAAGTACACATCGCGCTTCGCCCAAGATCGGATGAAAAGATCCGCATCTATTCTCTGGACCTTGAAGCTGAATCAGCCTTCGATATGCATTCCCTAAGCCGCGGCAGTGACTGGATCGAATACCCCAAGGGAATCGCTTATCAGCTGCTCAAAGAGGGATTTGTTCTAAAAGGGTTTGATGCGGTGATGACCGGCAATGTGCCGCGCGGGGCAGGGTTATCCTCTTCTGCGGCGGTGGAGTTGGCGATTGCAAGAGCTTTTGCAGCTGTTTCTGGTTTTGAATGGAATGCAGCCCGCATGGCAAAGACGGCTCAAAAAGCCGAAAATGATTGGGTGGGTGTCAATTGCGGGATCATGGATCAAATGGCAAGCGCTGCCTGCAAAAAAGATTTTGCCTTATTTCTTGATTGCCGTTCTTTGGAAATTGAACATGCCCCCCTCCCCAAGGGAGTTGCTGTAGCGATCATGGATACTTCCACCCGGCGGGGGTTGGTCGATTCGGCTTACAACGAGAGGCGCAGTCAATGCGAAGAAGCGGCACAGCAGTTTGAAATTAGCGCATTGCGAGATATTTCACTGGACGAGTTTAATGATCGAAAGGCTGAGTTAAGTGAAATCGTAATGAAGCGGGCGCGGCATGTTGTCTCTGAAAATGAACGTGTACTGGAAGCTGTCCACGTGATGAAAAGCGGGAACATCAAGAGGCTCGGCGAGTTATTTAATGCAAGCCACGATAGTTTGCGGGATGATTTTGAGGTGACGAATGATGCGCTCAACGTGATTGTTGATTGTGCGAGGGAACAATCAGTGTGTTACGGCGCTCGTATGACGGGCGCAGGCTTTGGGGGCTGCGCTGTCGCCTTGGTGGAGGAGGAAAAAGCCGAGGCGTTTTCTCAGGCTGTTTCCGAGGTATACAGGCAAAAGTCTGGTTTGGAGGCGGGGATATATGTTTGCAAAGCCAGCGAGGGAGCGAGTATCTTATAAAAAAACGGGACACGTTTGTGTCCCGTTTTTTTCTTTAAGTATATGCCATCTGTTCGACGGGTGCGCGTTTGCGCTGCTGTCGTTTGATCATGCGTTCCATTGCGACACGCGCCTGGCGATGCTGGGCGTTTTGGATGATCAATTTCATAAATCTGGTGTGATCGGTCTTTGGGTCGTTGATGAGAGAGAAATCTGCCGAGCCGGGTTCATGCGGCGGGTAGAAGATTCCACAGTTGGGGTTGATCTCCAGCATTTGAATGATTCCCTCGGCATCCATGCGGAAATCGCAGCGGGCATAGCCGTTGCCACCAAGTTCTTTGAAAACCCGAGCAGTTTGCTCACGAAGAATCTTGTTGATCTGCGGGTCTGATACGATGGCGACCGACATTCTTTCGTAATCAACCCATTTCATATCGTAGTGTTTGAAAGATTCGCCTTCAGGGAAGATGAATTCCACGGGGAGGAATGTAAAGGGTTTATCGGGGTTGGCGGTATTCTCTGCAATCAGGCAGGTGAATTCGCGCCCTTCAACAAATTCTTCGATCAGCGCGCGACCGAACTCTGCGATCTCAACGGTCAGTTGTTCACGGAGCTGGTCTACATTTTCAACGCGTGATTTACGGGTGATGCCAACGCTGGCGTAGCCATGCGGCGGTTTCACCAACATGGGAAATTTAATACGTTTTGCAACTTTTTCGGCATCTTCTGCGCGGCTGGCAAACATCCAACTTGGGGTTGGGACGGATACCCGACGGGCTGCGTTCTTCATTTCATTGCGGGTGGGGTCAAAGAATTTTGAATCTGCGCCGGTGAATGCTGCGTTGTATTTTTCAAGAGCTTTAACAAGCGCGATCCCTGAAAGCGGATCATCAGCAGTCCCATCACAAAGGTTGACGAAGACATCCACACCTTCATCGACCAATGCTTTGATCTGTTTTTCAACATCGGTGGGTTCAACCAGATGCTGCTTCCAACGATATCCATTCATGTATGGTGAAGGATCATACGGAATGTCATTCTCGTCAGGTGTGCTTGTCAATACACAAATATACATGATGCTACCTTCTTTATTTTCTCTTTCTGGCATTTGATGTTGAGTCATCATCATAATTTTTTAAAACATAACGATATAAACTCAATAAACGATGTAAAACTTATTACTTATATAAGTATTGTATACAACTATGAGTTTATGTAAAGGTTTTTTATATATATATTTAGCTTAAAAAATTTATTACTTCATCATCTTTTTATTTCACAAAATATATGTTTTATTTATTTTCTTTAAGGTTCTTAAGAAACAAGAGACCAGCGCTGCCGGTCTCTTGTTTACACAAGCCAGGTAAATTTAGAATTGCGGGAGGTGTTCCCTGTATGTCGTTAGATAATCGTCAAGGATATTCCTGGCAACATGCATATCTCTTACAACCGGATCGAGCAAAAGACATTGCAACGCCTTGTCGTAATTTCCTTCAACGACGGCATCGATTCCCAATTGAGCAACCGTCAATTCACGACGGCATAACTCTGCGATCGGTTCAGGTAATGCGCCGACGTGTACGGGGTATATCCCTGCGCCATTCACATGGACGGGTGTTTCCACGATGGCGTCATGCGGAAGGTTGGATATCTGCCCCTGGTTTGGAAGGTTTGCTGCAAGGTGATAATGATTACCAGCGTAAGCGATATTCTCGATCATCTCCAGTGCGCCTTCTGAATCAGATTCGAGCAAACCTTCCAGGGTCATATTGCCATTTGCCATTTCGTTCAGGCGGTCGAGGCTGAAATCACGCACACCTGCCATCAACTCCCAGTCATACAGGCGGATGTTGAACTGCTCCCACGGCTTGGTGATGGGATCACTCATCCACGGGAGGTATTCACAGAGGTGGGTATCTCCGGGGACGGGGAACAAGCCAAAATCTTGAAAGACGCGGCGCGTCAGCGGTTCAAAGGATTCGCCTACTTCAAAGAAACGTTTTCGCAGCAAGGGATATAAATCTTCGCCGGTTTGCCTGTCATGCACAGAGAGTATCCATGTGAAGTGATTCGTCCCCGCCGCGCGGATATCCACCCGCGGCACGATCTGATGGACAACCTGCTGTTGAAGCGGATGCTGCATCACATCGGCGTGCATCCCTTCCAAGCCATCGGGTATTTCAATGCCGAGGTCTTTTGCAAGCGCAACGCCCACCATACCGTAGCCCGCATAGATCTGATGACATAACCCAACCACTTTGATCTTGCTGTAACGATTCACAAGATCGCAAATGCGCACCATGGGGTTGGTAAAGTTGATGAACCATGCGTTGGGGCAAGCCTGCTCCATATCTCGGATAATTTCAAGCACAGGGTTTACGTTGCGAGCCGCATGGATGAATTCGCCGGGTCCGCCGTTCTCGGCGTATGGCTGGCGAACGCCATACTTGAGCGGAATTTCAAAATCAGATTTCCATAGCTCTTCACGCGGACCAACTTCAATGGCAGAGACAACAAAATCTGTGTCTGCGAGCGCATCTTTATGATGTGCATGTGCGGTGATGTTCATGCCTGCGCCCCACTCTTTATTTAATCGGCTTGCGAGGCGATGAACAATATCAAGGCTTTGAGGGTTTCGATCAACCAAACGCAGGGTTGACCCTTTCAGTTTGTTCGAGCGCATCAAAGCAGACAGTGTGTTCTCGCCGAATGACGCACTACCCGCACCGATGACTGTGATATGGGTCATGAAAGTCTCCTTGAAAACAAAATGCGTTGGGCTATAGCCCAACGCATTTTATTGTAATCCTTTACTTTGTTTGTATCTCTATCTCGGCGCTCATCCCCCATAACAAGCCATCTGGAATTTTACTCAAGGTGACCGTGACCGGGAAAACCACATCACCGCCAACGGTTTCGGCTTTGGGGTCAATGCGGGTCACTTTACCGGCGACTGTCATATCCAAGGCTTCGATGTACACATCAACGTTCTGCCCGATCTTCACACGATCAATATCACGTTCACTTAGATCGGTGGTGGTGATCTGCAAGGAATTCAGGTCGGCGATGGTAAGCACGACCTGGTTCACCTGCACAAGTTCACCGGTAATCACAACCACGTCTATCACGGTTCCATCAAACGGAGCGTAGATGGTGTTCTGCGCCAGGTTTGCCTCTGCGGTATCCCATCTTGCCTTGGCTTGGTCGGCAATGGATAGCGCCTTCAGATACACTTCACGCGGCAGGGGATACCAACTCACCTTGCCCGATTCTGGATTGACGTATTTCACCTTATCCTGTCTTTGCAGTTCAGCCGCAAGCGCCCTTGCGTTGAAATCTTCTTCTGCAGAAACAGCGGCGAACTCAAGTTCGGGGGTGTCTAAAATCATCAATGGCTGACCGGCTTCTACAAACTCGCCTTCTTTAACAGGTATCTCTTTCACCAATGCAGAGATGGTAAAACCCAGATCGACAATTTGCACTGGCTCAACCTTTGCAGAAGCTACAACGACATCAGGTGATTGCGTCGCCACAGGTTCAGCGGGAGCGGTTTCAGTAGGAGCGGCAGGGCTTGCACAAGCTGTTAGCAAAAGCAAGCCAGTGAGTAATAACAGCGTTCGTTTCATGGCTGCCTCACTCACCGACAGCAATGTCAACATCCGCACTCATGCCCCACAGCAAGCCAGAGGGCTGCTTATTTAGCTCGATGGTCACTTTGTAGACCACGTCGCCGCCGAGTTCGGTGGAGATGCGATCCACATCCACTACCTTGCCTGCAAACTGCTCACCCAACGCTTCAATGAAGACTGTAGCAGATTGACCCACTTTAACCTTGGTCACATCGCGTTCGCTCAAGTCTGTGGTTTCGATACGGTATTTGGATAGGTCGCCGAGAACCATCACAACCTGTCCGGGGGTCACCGTCTCATACGGTGCAGTATCGACCGATATAACGGTAGCAGTGATCGGCGCGGTCAGATGCGATTGTGTTTCCAGTGCGGCTTTGGCAGAATCCACCAATGCTTGTGCTTTGGCAACATCGTTGTTTGCCACGTCGATATGTTCTTGAAAAGGTGTACAGCCGGGTCCTTTACAGCCCACATTTCGCATCAGGTAGGTCAGGCTGATCTCGGCATAAGCGAGGTTCGCCTCGGCTTCGCGCACTTTCGCTTCAAGCACGGTCGTATCCAACTTAACCAACTCATCACCCACATTGACCTTATCCCCCACCTCGGCATTGACCTCGGTCACACGCCCAACATTGGTGAAGGAAAGCCGCGCTGTTTGAATGGGAACCACCACAGCCGATGCAGCGACGCTTTCATTGCTGGATGGTTTGTTCTGCGGTTCCGATGCGCTGCCCGCCTCCAAGACGACGGTGGGGATTGCTTCTGTTTCCTGTGCCTGCCCACACGCTGACAGTGTGATCAAAAGCAAGCCAGCGATCAGTAAATATGTTTTCTTCATTCTATATTTCTCCAAACCTGTGATAACTGAATATGGACAACTATAACATATTGCACAGGTTTTGCAAAGGTTTTATCGAGGAGATTTTTACCCTTGCGTATCTTTCACGATCAAGCCGTCTTGCAGGGTCACCACCCTGCTGGCATACTTGATCACTCGCGGGTCATGCGTGGCAAATACAAAGGTTGTGCCTGTTTCTTTATTAAGACGTTTCATGATCTCCATCACCTGCTCGCCGTTTTCGGTATCGAGGTTGGCGGTGGGTTCATCGGCAAGGATCAGTTTGGGGTCGGTGGCAAGAGCGCGGGCAACTGCCACACGCTGCTGCTGCCCGCCAGAGAGTTGATCGGGGCGGTTGTTGGCACGGTCAGACATCCCTACAGCATCGAGCAATTCCAGTACGCGTTTCTTGCGCTCGTCCGTGCTTTTGCCGTTCAGCAGCAGGGGCATTTCCACATTCTCGTATGCGGTCAACGTTGGGATGAGCGCAAAGAACTGAAAGACAAAGCCGATGGTTGCCTTGCGCAAGTCGGCGCGTTGATTGCGGTTTAAGTTGGTGGCATCTTTGCCGTCAATGATAACCTTGCCGGTTGATGGTTTATCAAGACAGCCAATAAGCTGCAAAAGAGTTGTCTTGCCAGAGCCGGAAGGACCAACCAAAGAGGTAAATTCACCGCTGTTGATCGAAAGACTGACGCCGTTCAAAGCGCGTGTTTCCACTTCGCCAATCTTATACACACGGGTAATGTCTGTTAATTTTGCGACTTCCATGATGTTTCTCCTTTATTGTGCGCCGCGCAGAGCTTCAACCGGCTCCATGCGAGATGCCAGCCGCGCCGGGTAGAGCGAAGCCAGCAGGGTAATGACAAAAGCAGTAATGATCAGGTTGACGGCAGCATCAAATGTTAAATACGGGTAGATGCGGTCTGGCAAGACCATGCCGCCACTAATGCCAAGATCGCCAAAGTAAACGCCGACCTTTCCAAAGTAAGCGGATAACGCCCACCCCGTCAACGCGCCAGCAGTAACGCCGCCCAATGCCAGCAGGCTTGCTTCGGCAAGAAAGAGCATAACCACCTGCCGACCTTTCATGCCGATGGAGCTAAGAATGCCGATCTCTCTCATACGTTCAAAGACGGACATCAACAAGGTATTGACGATCACGATCGCCGTCACACCCAGTACGATCAAGTTGATGAAGGTCAGGTAGGCATTTGAAAAATCATTCACCAGAACGAGGAGTTCGTTCATTTCGCGCCATGTCTCAACTTCAAATCCCTGCCCTGAGATCGCCGCGGCAACGGCATCTGCCTGCTCGCGGTCGTTCAACAGAACAAAAATTGCGCTTGCATGATTACCCGCACCTGAAAACGCCTGGAGCTTGGCAAGAGGCATCAAGACCACGCCTTTGTCGTATGCGGTCGTACCTGTTGAGAAGATACCGCGAATGGTGAACGTTTGCTCATCCACAGTTCCATCTGCCGTGTTCACAAGCAATTGAAGTTGATCGCCAACTTGCAGCCCAAGATTCTCTGCAATGGGATAACCGATCAAAATACCTTCCCGGTCATCTGCGGTGATAAACGAACCTTCAACAAGCGTGCGGTATGGGTCATTTGCCGCTGAAGCAGGGTCTACGCCCATGATCTCAACGCCGATCGAATCATCTTTGATCGAGATAATGCCGCTTGCCACCAAACGCGGAGTTGCAGCAGCCACTTGATCTAATGCTTCGATCTGAGCCGCGACCTTCTGCGGGTCTTCGATCAGGTATTCCCAGGCAACGCTGAGTTTATCGGGCTCATAATCTTTATCACGTATCTGTATATGTCCACTGCTAAGGCGCAGCGTGGTTTCCATGGAACTGCGCATTTCGCCTTGAAAGAATGCGGCAATGAACATCAACAGGGCAGTTCCCATTGCCAGAGCCAATGCCGAAAGAACCGAGCGGCGGCGATGTCTGCCCAAGTTACGGTAAGCCATTTTGAAATAATTAATCATGTGATTCTCGCTTTACAAGTCTCTTCATTTTCCATGGTCTGGAAGATGCATGAAACACTAAACGTAATGCAGCGCCTCGGCTGGTTCTCGCTGTGAAGCCTGAATGGCAGGATAAAGCGCCGCTAAAGCAGAAATAAAGGCAACGGTCAACGCGTGTTGAAGGATCTTCAGCGGAACAAAACTCGTGTAAATACGCCCACTGATAAGCGCGGTGTATTCGGTGAGGTCTGCGAACGCGCTGTAATCTATTCCATAATAGCCAAGCACGCTATTGAAGATCGTCCCTAACACCGCGCCAATGACTGCTCCCGCCACGCCGATCAAAGTCCCTTCGAGCAAAAAGATGATCGTGATCTGGTGAGGTTTCAGACCCAACGCGCCGATCACTCCGATCTCTCTTGTACGTTCAAAGACCGCCATCATCAACAGGTTGAGAATGCCGATGGCAACAATACCGATCATAAACGTGCCAAAAACACCCATCACGCCTGTTTTCATTTCCAGAGTTTCTTTCAATTCAGGGATACTGGTTTCCCAACTGGTCACTTCATAGCCGGGCGCAGAAGCATCGATGGCTTTGATCACTGCTGTTTCCTGCCCGATCTGTTTTAATGAAACAACAACTTCTGTCACCTGCCCATCGAGACCGAACAAAGCCTGCGCTTCTGAAAGAGAGACATAGATCGTTGCCTTTTCAATGTTTGGTACGCCTACATCGTAAATACCGACAATGGTCATGGTGCGCTGCCGTGTCTGTTCATTTTTGGAGTTGCCGACCATTGTGATACGGTCACCCACATCGATTCCCATGGCGGTGGCAAGTCCCTGACCGATCACGATCATGTCTCCGTCTTGCGGGGTGATGTAGCGTCCTTTGGTGATATTGGCAGCTACAGGGCTGATCGCAGATTCTTTATCCGGCTCAACACCAATAATAGATACGGCGAAAGCGCCTTCGCGATTCGTAACCAACCCGCCGGTGACAATTCTCTTTGCGGCGGCGATCACTTCTGGTTGAGCTGCCGCCGCTTCAACAATCGCATCTGGATCATTAAGCGGGTACAAAGGTTTGCGCCCCACCTTATCGTTATACCCGGGTGCATGAACTTGAACATTACCACCCATTAACTGAATGGCATTCCCATAAATTGCCTGCTCAAAGCCAGCCACCACACCATCATATAAAACCAACATCGCCATGGTGACCCCCATACCGACAGCGATCAGAAAGGTCTTTCGGCGTTGCCTCCACACATTGCGCCACGCAAGGCGCAGATAAAGAGTCATGATTCGTTTCCTTTCTGCTCATCTTCTAAAGACGGCTTTACATTCCTTAATCCATGTTCCATCACTGAAAGCATGTCATCTATATATTTTTGCACCTTGGCAGATTTTACGTATTTCACCAGGTCTTTCTTTTGTGCCCCTTCGTTCAGAATATTGTTGCTGATGACGTTGGACCAGGTATCCATCACGGTCACTGCCAGGTCTTCATCCACATTCGCATCCATTTCGCCGTTATTTTTCGCCGAGCGGATCATTTCTCTCAGCGCATCCATGGTCTTTTTTCGAATGTCGCTAAACAACTGCCCGTAGTACATGCCTTCGCTCAACAAGACGCGGCTCACCGCTTTGACCAGGGCTGGGTTGGTGGAATTGAACTCCACACCCGTCTTGATCATCCAGCGAAAGTAACCAAAGATACCCAATCCCTGACTAGGGGGATGCCTATCTCGAAAGAAGATCGTCTTCTCCTCGGCAAGAACGTCCAGCAAATACTTGAACACATCCAATTTATCTTCAAAATACTGGTAAAAGCTGCCCTTTGAAATACTGCTATTGGCAACAATGCGATTGATCGAAGCCGCTTCAAAACCATAATTTGCGAACTCGTCTATGGCGGCATTCACAACCAGTTGTCGCTTTTCATTGGGAAGGTTGAAAAAAGTTTGCTTTGGCATAATTCACTTTATCTGATGGCACATGACAAGATCAAGCAGCATGTGCAAGTTTGGCAGTTTCAACCCACAAACGCTTTTGGGTTTCACGGTTATAGGCGTTCTTGTTGGCTTTGACGGGCGTATTGGGCGCATCCCAATATCCGCCGGTAACATCATCCAGTGACGGGTCAGCCGCCAGCCAGGTATAGGTCTCTGCCATTTTTTCGGGCGTGAGTGCAAATTTGCGCTTCATTTCGTACATCTTCAACAGAAATTTCGGAAGATGATCAAGGCGGGTATCGGGGATGGCAACATTGCCCACACGCACACAGTTGACAGTGACCCCTGTCCCTTTTAGGCGTTCGGCAAGATCAAAGGTATACATAACCTGCGCCTGTTTTGTCTGATAGTAGGCATGTTGCATCGAGAACTTTTTCTCGCCTGCGAGATTATTGAAATCAATATCCAAAAACGGATAGGTGATCAGTCCCTTGTTTGCCACGGTAATGACGCGGCTCGGCGCGTTCTGCTTGAGCGTACCCAGCAGCAATTCCGTCATCAGGAAAATATTGACGTGATTGGTTGCAAAGACATTTTCCAGACCGTCTTCGGTGATCACAGGTTTCTTTTTTCTGTGATCAAAATTTGCAGCATTATGGATGAGAACATCCAAACGTGAATGTTTGCTCAAAAATTCATCCACCGTATTGCGGACAGATTTCTGCGAAGACATATCCACAAGAATCAATTCAACCTTGTCACTCTTCGCCGCAGACTTAACATCCTGCAATGCCTGCTCACCACGTTCCTTGTTACGACACATCATAACCACATGAGCGCCCAAACCCGCCAGTTGAATGGAAGCCGCCTTGCCAATCCCCGAGTTTGCGCCTGTGATGATAATTGTTTTGTTCGTGAGGTCGTAATTCATGATTTCCTCCTGTTACCGAGTAAAATGTGACCAACCAGTCATATGACCAGCAAGTCACATTTTACGCTGTTTCTTTCCGCCCCGCGTCAAGCGTTTAACGTCATAATCCGCGCTTTCTCCTGCAACAAAAAAGTCTGCAAACACTTGTTCGCAGACTTTGCATCCTTTTCCTATTCCCTGCCGGTTACCGGCATCCTCTTCATGCTTTGTATTCTCTCCCCCACCAACTTCATCAACAACCCTGCCCGCCAAAATGCTACTGCCGCCATGCCATGCGCGAGAACGGCAAAAAAGGGCGGAGTCTCAAAGGTATAGTATGTCCAACACTGGCGGGTTGTGCCCCACAATTCAAGGAAGTAGCCCAACCCGGCGCCCGCAAGAAAGGTCAACACGGCAAAGCGGTGGTCTGTTGGGGTGAGGATCAGCAAAACACACAACACCAGCGAGAGCAATGTGTAGGACTTGTTAAATGTTGGAGAAACAAAGACCAGCATCAAAGTTAAGAAAGAGGCGAAGACTGCCCAATACAGAATGATGAATGCAGAATGATGAATGGAGTCGCCAGTGTGATGTTCGATCCGCTTGATGCTCCAATCCATGGCGCGGGTGATGCGGTCAATGGAGAGACTCGCAATGGGCCAGGCGGGGATGATCCACAACGGCGGGCGTTCTGCCGTGTAATAGTGCCAAAGATTGGTTTGTGTGCCCCAGCTTTCAATGGCAAGCCCGCCGCAAATACCGACGAACACAATGAGCAGATCGGTCTTGATATTTGCCCGCGCCACAATGGTGATGGACATAAAAAGAAAGATGCCGATCAGAAGCCAGTCTATATAAAGCCACCATGCCCCTTCCCAATCAATATAAGAAAGATATTCTTCGGCAAGCGGCCACCAGATATACACAATCAAAAAAATGGCGGCGAAAAAACCGCCCAATAAAATAGATGAATCTCGCGTCCAAAATCGTTGTTTTTGACTATTCATCCGGCAGATTATACACACGAACCAATAATAAATTTTTAACTTCATAAAGCAATTAACACGTTATAATTTTTTCAGAAAACAGTTGTACTGGATTCAAATCATATATAGAAAAGGATTTTTTATCATGGGTCTCTTCAGTAATATTCTCCAAAAGCTAGGTCTCAAAAAGAAGGAAGAAGCCAAGCCCGCAGGCGACGCTCCTGCAGCCGCCCCCGCCGCCGCTCCTGCTGCCACCCCTGCAAAGGCTGCTCCTGCCGCCCCCAAATCTGCACCGTTGGGTGGCGTTGCCGCCAATAAAGCAAACTCGCTTGAAGAAGCTGCCCCCAAATCCATCGATGTTGTGGATGTGGTCGCCCAGCTTGAAGAAAAAGCCGCAGGCAAAGAACTCAACTGGAAGGTCTCCATCGTAGACTTGCTCAAACTGCTCGATCTCGATAGCAGCCGCGAAGCCCGCGAAGAACTCGCCAAAGAACTCGGCTGCCCCGCCGACCAGATGAGCGACTCAGCCCGCATGAATGTTTGGCTGCACAAAGAAGTGCTGCGCCAGATCGCTGCCAACGGCGGCAACATTCCGGCAGACCTGCTGGACTAATTCGAACAACCAGTAATCAATTTACATGTAGACCTGACAGGTCTTAAAAACCTGTCAGGTCTTTTCTTAATGATAAAATCTCTCCATGCTCTCCCGAGTATATTCATGCGCCGTAGTGGGACTTGAAGGCGTAATCGTCGAAGTAGAAGTCGATTACACCAACGGTCTGCCAGCCGTCATCATCGTCGGCTTGCCCGATGCCGCCGTGCAAGAAAGCCGCGAACGTGTACAAACCGCCGTCAAGAACACCGGTCTTAACTTCCCCCGTCATCGCATCGTCGTCAACCTCTCCCCCGCCGCCATCCGCAAAGAAGGTCCCGCCTACGACCTGCCCATCGCCTTGGGCGTCGTCATCCTCGCCGGTTTTCTGCCGCAAGAATCCATCGAAGGCGCCCTGTGCATCGGCGAGCTTTCATTGGATGGCATCGTCCGCCACACTCGCGGAGTTTTACCCATGGCAGCCGCCGCCCGAGCCAATGGATTCAAGCGGATGTTCGTCCCCGAAGCGGATGCACCCGAAGCGGCTCTGATCCCCGATCTGGAAGTTTATCCCGTCAAATCGCTTGCGCATCTCGTCGGACATTTGAGCGGGCGCGAACCCATTCAGCCTTATCAACCCTCCGAAAGTTTTCTCGAACCACTCTACACCCCAACCGACTTCGCCGAAATCAAAGGACAGGAACACGTCAAACGCGCACTCGAAGTTGCAGCCGCTGGTGGGCACAACGTACTGATGGCAGGAAGCCCAGGCAGCGGCAAAACCCTTTTAGCCCGCGCACTGCCCGGCATCCTACCCGAAATGTCCATTGAAGAATCTCTCGATGTCACCCGCATCTATTCAGTAGCAGACCAACTCCCTGCTGGCACTCCCCTTATCAAGCAACGTCCATTTCGCTCCCCGCATCACACCATTTCCCATGCGGGTCTCGTCGGCGGCGGAAACATCCCCAAGCCCGGCGAAATCTCCCTCGCCCATCGCGGCGTTTTATTCCTCGACGAATTTCCCGAATTCGGAACGAGAGTCCTCGAAGTGATGCGCCAACCGATGGAAGACAAAACCGTCACCATCAGCCGCGCTAAAGGCTCATTAACTTTTTCAGCCAATTTCCAACTCATAGCCGCCATGAATCCCTGCCCTTGCGGCTATCATGGAGATTCTCAAAAACCGTGCACCTGCGCCCCTGCCGTAGTGACCAAATACCAAAAACGCATCTCCGGTCCATTGCTCGACCGCATCGACATCCACATCGAAGTGCCGCGTGTGGACTATGAAAAACTCAGCGGAAACAAACTCGGTGAGTCAAGCGAAACCATCCGCAGGCGAGTGCAAGCTGCCAGAGACATTCAAACACAGCGATACTCGAATATTCGAAATTCGAATATCGAATCATCCAATATCGTTTGTAACGCAGACATGCGCATCGGAGAAGTGCGGCAATTTTGCCAACTCCAGTCCGAAGGTCAGAGCCTGATGCGGGCAGCAATGAGTCAACTTAATTTATCAGCACGCGCCTATCACCGCATCCTCAAATTATCGCGCACCATCGC
>Ga0172367_10000598_pt1 | contig 55788 bp, 46 predicted proteins | sample Lak10m_FD_114542 | JGI IMG/M metagenome (GOLD analysis project Ga0172367, IMG submission 114542) | Freshwater microbial communities from Kabuno Bay, South-Kivu, Congo - kab_022012_10m | ecosystem: Environmental > Aquatic > Freshwater > Lake | place: Democratic Republic of the Congo: South-Kivu... | reverse complement strand
GTCCGCTTGTCCGCTGGTCCGCTTGTCCGCTTGTTTGCAAAGGTACCATATAATTCATTTTCCCTGAAAATTTTACAAAAAGCCGAAAAGGTTGTATCTTTGCCGGCCCGAACCAACTCTCCGTAGCTCAGTTGGCAGAGCAGTTGACTCTTAATCAACGGGTCCCAGGTTCGAGCCCTGGCGGGGAGACAAAGACAAGTGCGAAGTCTGAAGTGCGAGATGTGAAGTGCCTTTTTTCACATCCCGCACTTCAGATTTTAGGTCAAGACGATTGATGTGTATGTTAAAAAACCTGCATTCTAATAAAGTTAAGACGTTGCAAGCACCCATCCCCCTCTTTTTAGGACTAATCCTCGTGAGTCAATGTCTTACCGGATGCCATCCAACCAGGGATGTCGTTTCCCAAGAGGACACCCTCTTCCGGATTAAAGCACATGAAACCGTTTATATTCAGCTCGAAGCGTGTTTGACTTGCGGATACGACTGGTTTCTGGAACCTGGGGATACGATGGCAATCAAACTGGTAAGCAAATCGAGCCAACCGAAGAATCCGGATTTCAATATCGTCGGAGGCAATGCCACTGAGACCTGGAAATTCATCGCTCTTCAAACGGGAGACCATCTCTTGGTGTTCAACTATAAACGACCCTGGGAAGAAGAGATCGAGAAAACAAAAACGATCAGGATCGTGGTGACAAATTAGACGAAGAGGTTCCATTCTGGTTATCCCGGAAATAGTCGCCTGTTAAATCACGGATCGATCACTATTTTTTATCTTTGATCCCCATGGAGACGATCATCGCGATCCTCTTTGCCGGCGCCCTGCTGGCCGGATTCCTCGGTTCGCTGACCGGACTGGGCGGCGGGGTGGTGATCGTGCCGCTGCTTACGATCGGACTCGGCGTTGACATGCGGTACGCGGTGGGCACCTCGCTGGTGGCGGTCATCGCCACCTCTTCAGGCGCCGCGGCGGCATACGTGAAAGAGGGGATCACCAATTTCCGCATCGGCATGTTCCTGGAGACTGCCACCACGCTCGGTGCTGTCGGCGGAGCTGCGCTCGCCGCCATCCTTCCCGCCTATGCCCTGATGATCCTCTTCGGAGTGGTGCTGCTCTATTCGGCATTCGTCTCCTTCCGAAACCGGAAGGAGGAATCCCTTCCGGTCAGGCGGGAACAACCCTTCAGCGAAGCCGTGGTCAAACGGCTGAAACTGAATGGCAGCTACCCGGCAACACCGGGTCCGCTTATCTACCGGGTGTTCAATGTGGGTTGGGGATACCTGATGATGGCCGTGGCCGGGGTGCTCTCCGGACTTCTCGGCATCGGCTCGGGAGCCTTCAAGGTGATCGCCCTCGACACCATCATGAAACTCCCTTACAAAGTCTCTTCCGCCACCAGCAACTTCATGATCGGCGTCACGGCTGCCGCCAGTGCGGGGGTATACCTGACCAAAGGGTACATCGATCCGGTGCTCTCTATGCCGGTGGTGTTAGGCGTGCTGTTAGGCTCCCTGATGGGCGCCCGCCTGCTGATCCGGGCGAAAACCAAATCACTGCGCATCCTCTTTGCGGTTGTGATCACCCTGCTGGCCTTCGAAATGATCTTCGACGGCATCACACGTACTATATAACGTTTAACCAGATGATGAGACCGAAAGACCCAAACCGCGTCGAACACACCCTCCGACTAATTGTCAGCCAGCTGCTGCGCACGGGAGTGATCACCGCTGCCGTGATCATCATTGCAGGGGCTGTCCTCTTCTTCATCCAGCACCCGGGAACGGCGTTCTCCTACCATACTTTTGCCAGTGAACCAGCCCGATTGAGGGAAGTGTGGACCATCATCACCCAGGCCTTCACCTTCCGCAGCAGGGCTGTCATCCAGTTCGGCATCCTTGTGCTCTTTGCCACACCGGTGCTCAGGGTGCTCTCCTCCCTCATCGGCTTCGCCGTTGAGAAAGACTGGATCTATGTGGGAATCACAGCCATCGTACTGGCGGTTCTCCTCCTCAGCATTTTTTTATGAATGGGTCAGAATTCGGCTCTTCATGCAACCACTTCCATCCGGATTTAGTCTTTTAGTTGTATCTTAGTTTGATCATTTTATTTTGGCCCAAAAATCTTCTTCTATGCGCAATCGTTGGTTTACCCTTTCCGGATCTTTCCGTGTGCTTCCGGCGGCCGCGATGACCTGCCTGTTGATCATCCTATCCGGATGTAAAAAAGAGGAGCAGGAGTACACGCCTGAACCCATATTGACGGTCACTGTGGCAGGGTATGAACTGCGGCACGACCTCTATTACCAAATCCCCTATACGGCCAGGTCGGTGGAACTGCTCTTCTCTGAAGCCCTGGATACCTCCACGGTGGCAGAAAATCTTGAATTATCGGATCAGCATGGATCCTGTAACGGGAAATTTTCCCTTCTGGCATCGGGACATCATGCCCTGTTGCAGTTCCATTCCGATTTTTTTCTTCACGACGGATGGCAATACCGGATCACGATCAAGCCGGGATTGCATACCCTGGGGGGCGATTCGTTTTCATCGGATGTCATTCTGGAACTGCGTACCACTCAAAAACATCCCGATTTGTTAGGAGCTACGCCGGGGGATTCGACCGTCAGGGAGTCGGTCCTGGTAATCAGCGATGTCCATATGGGAGATGCCAGGAGCATTACCAACAAATACGGCTGGTTTGAGGATAATGGCCCTGCCCTGACCAGCTTGCTGGATGGGGTGCTGACGGGCAATGAGGTCAAACAGGTGGTCATCCTGGGCGACCTGTTTGACGAATGGATCGTTCCTTTCTCCATGCCTCCCTTTGATTCGGCCGCCGGCGTGACCAGCAACCTGGACTATTTCCAGTCGGTGGCCAGCAATCCTGTCAACTTGCCGGTGATCGAACAATTCAGGGCCATCGCATCATCCGGAGAGGTTGACCTGATCTATGTCCCGGGGAACCATGATATGCTGATGAGCCGGGAGATCATCCAGGGGATCATTCCGGGAATCATCTGGAAAAGTGATACTATTGGCCTTGGAAGGTATTTCCCCGTACCGGAGATGGTGATGGAACACGGGCACCGTTACGATTTCTTCAATTGCCCGCAACCACTGATCAACCCGGGCCATATGCTGCCTCCGGGATACTTTATCTCCCGCCTCTACGCCCAGGGGAACATGGAACATCCGGGCATGCTCAAATCGACCCAGGGCACTCTGGGGTCCTTTGAATTTGATGCCGCCTGGGACATCGCTATCGCTTATACACTGCTGCACTTCGGGATGTGGCCCCCCGACTTCTGGGCCAACAACATCCGGATGTCGGGGATCAACGACTATACACAGCTTTTATCCTTTCACGGGGTGAAGGAGATGTACAATCCGCTGATCGAAAGCTCGTGGCTGATGACACAAGCAGCCAATGATGTAACGGTGCCGATCGATGAATGCATCATTGCGATCTGGAACGGACACTCCGACCTCTTCTCGGCTGCCCAAACCGAATACATGAAATCACCGGCCCCGGTTACCTATAACGTGGTGGCGTTTGGACATACCCATGAACCGATGATCAAGGTCTATCCCACCGGAAGTCAGTATACCTCCATTTATGCCAATTCAGGGTCGTGGGTGGATGAGGATCAAAGCACCTATAAAGTTCGGACCTATCTTCTGATTACGCCGGGAGCCTGGTCAGGTTCCGCACTCGATGTGGTGAGCCTTTTTCAGTACAATCCTGCAACCGGGGGCGGGTTTAAACCCGAACTTATCGGGGAGGAGAGCATCGAATCAACCCCATGATATGAAACGGGTTCTTCTGGCACTTGAGTTTCTGCTGCTTTTTTTCGGCGTGCCGCTGGTGATCCTTTTCGGCACCTCGGTCATTCATCCAAGCATGCTCATTCTGCCCCTGCTGGTGCTGATCTTTGTGTTGCTGAGGTTCACCACCCCTTTCCGGTTCCGCGAACTTTTCTCGTTCAAGGTGAGAAGGGAAAGCCTGATCCGTAACAGTCTCATCGTGGTAGCCATCTCAGTGGCATTGCTTCTCGGGGTATGGATCTTCGACAGGGCCGATCTCTTCAACCTTCCCCGCGGCAATCCGATGGTCTGGATCCTCCTGTCGGTTTTTTATCCGTTATTTTCAGCAACCGGACAGGAAATCATCTACCGGACCTTCCTGTTTCACCGCTATCGGAATCTCTTTATGACCGACCGAAACCTGATCATTGCCAGCGGTGTGGCTTTCAGCTTTGTCCATATCGTATATTTCAGCTGGTTGTCGATCCTGCTGACCCTGCTAGCCGGATTTTATTTTGCCAATGAATATGCGAAAACGCGGAGTGTGCTGTTCACCTCCATCCTCCACGGCATCCTGGGGGATGTTGTATTTGCGGTAGGACTCGGACAGTTCTTCTGGCTGGATATCCAACGGTTCCTCTGAAAGTTCCGTTCAATTCCTTATATTTGTACTGATCTTCCAAAGAAAAAAGCTATGAAGAAATTTATCCTCTCTTTTGGCAGCGGGGTGTTGATGGCCCTGCTTGGTTCAATCACCTTCGCCCAGGTTCCTATGCTTCCCCAGGAGGTCATTATGGGGCCCGGATATGCCAACGAAATTTATTATCAGTTCACCACCTTCAATGCCTATTCGACGTCGCGCACAGCGTTTGACATCTCATTCAAGACAGCGCCCGGCAGTGGAGCCATCTTGACCAACGACGGCAACAACATCGTCCTGTGGACCTACCCCTATGCAGATACCTCCGGCTGGACTGCGGTTGACACGAACGACCTCTATCAGTATCCTCCCCTGTATAACGATCCCGACGTATGGGAGAACGGTGCCTTCAACCGCCAGTCGGCCGGCTATCCCGACTATGGCTGGGGGGTTTATAATGAAAGCACAAAGATTATCACCGGTGACTCCATCTTTATCATGGCACTGGCAGATGGTGGCTGGAAAAAGGTATGGATCGTGGAGAAGAACACAGTGGAAAATACCTGGCTGATCCGCTATGCCAACCTCGACGGATCGGATTTCCAGGAAATTACGCTGGATTGCGATGACTATATCACCAAGGATATGGTAGGGTTCAACATGCAGACAAACTTTGTGGTTGACTACCAGCCGGTGAAGGAGAGCTGGGATATCATGTTTACCAAATACATGGCATGGCACCCTACCGGAGCCCCGGTCATCGTGACAGGCGTGCTGAGCAACCCCGCTATCCAGGCGAAGAAGTTCTACCCGGTGGATCCCGAGTTCAATGACTGGTGGGAGGCACCTTGGGACGACGGCCGCTCCACCATCGGGTGGGACTGGAAATACTTTGACCTCAATACATTCACCTATTCCATTCTGGATTCGATGGTGTTTTACGTATGGGAACAGTCGGGAAATGTCTACCGGCTGAAATTTACCGGCTTTGAAGGTACCTCCTCCGGGATCATCGATTTTGGCATTGCCATCGTGATGGGAGTCGGAATGGACGATAACGGACAGGCAGTTGCTGAACTCCGCCTCTGGCCCAATCCGGCCGATGATGTGCTCCATGTGGAGATGGTGTCAGGCAGGAACCTGTCCGACGCCATGACCGCCACCTTCAGCGATATGACCGGACGCACCCTCCGAACGGAACAGATCGCCCCGGGAGAGGACCATGCGACCTGGAATATCAGCACCCTCGAACCGGGAATCTATCTGCTGACGGTTCGGAAAGGAGATACATACGCCACACGAAAATTCCTTAAACGCTGACCCGGTAGCAAGGATCTTTCTTTTCTCCACGCGCATTCATGACCCCTTCCAGAAAATGGATGTCTGAGTAGGATGTAAATAACATAAATAATTAAATTTAAATTAATTACAGGTGAAAACAATCCTTAAATTCACAGATCTGCTGGTTCTGATGCTGGCACCTGTTTTGCTTGTTGCGCAAGCCGATGTTATTCGCAAACACAACGGTGAAGAGATTAAGGGAACGGTTGTCAAAGTGAATGAATACACCATCATTTTCAAATATGAAAATGAAGATGCGGAAAACACGTTAAGTAAATATGCCATTGATCAGATTATCTATGGAAAAAGCGGACGAGTGGAACATGTCACTGATAAAATAGATATTCAGGGAGAAAATGACTGGGACAAAGTGGTCATCCTGGAAGACAAAGCATATACTGCCGGGCTGACGAAATCAGGGGAAATCAGAGGGCAAACTGCTTTTATCAATATGCAGACAGGTAATACCGGGGATAAAAAAGCGCTGAAAAAACTGAAAATGGCTGCTGCAGGACAGGGATCTCCTTTCATCCTGATTCTTTCTGAAAAAACCACTGTTGGGTCAACCTCCAATGAACTGGGGGGAAGCCAGGCGATCAAGACCGGGATCGCTTACAAGTATTGATAAACCACTATGGCTAATTTTCACGACGCTCTGTTGGTTACATATTTAAATGCTTTTAAAAGAAAACCATGGTATTTTTGAGTAAGGAAGAGAGCCGGTCGTGGCGGCAAATAGCCGACAGGATCCTGGCTACGGGTGAAGGTCCCCTCATCGTGGAAGAGCAGGTACGTGCCGGATTGATCCCGGCGTTTCATTTTTATATCGGGATGTTGTTATTAGCCTCCGGGAAAGAGCGTTCCGGGAAAGAGTGGATCAGGATGGGGATGGCAGGTGAACCCGGCGGGTTGTTCTCCAACTCATACCTGCTGAGTTTCCTGGAAAGGCACGGAGGGAAACTGGTCATCCCCGAAACCATCTTTTCCGATCCGGCCCCCTACATGCATTTTGCAAGCACCCCGATGCTGGTGGATGCCAAGGCTGCTTTCAGGACGCATTGCATCCATCCCTGCCCCGGTTCTCCAAACCCGTAAGGATCATAGACATCGGCTGCGGGCATGGGGTGATGCTGGTGGAACTGTTAATCGAACTTCGAAATGCGGGTGTCATGGATGCCGTTCAGGAGATCCTGCTGATCGATGCGTCGAAAGGAATGCTTGAGCTTGCTGAGAAGAATGTGAGAAAGGCATTCCCTGAAGCGCATGTGAAGCTCTCTCATTCGAAGATAGAGGAGTTGTCAGAGCCGTTGGAAGGGATCTATGACCTGGCACTCTCCTCCCTCGCTTTTCACCACATGCCCTTTGAAACCAAGCGGGTCAACCTGCAACGGCTGAAGGAGCATATCCGCCACTTCCTCTTGTTTGAAGTTCACGCCAACCACGACACCCCGGAGATTGGAACTCCGGAGCTGGCCCTCTCCGTCTACCAGGTCTATGGGGGACTGATGGATTTCATTTTTGCCCATGATGCCCCGGTGGAGCTGGCCATCTCGAGTATCGACAAGTTCCTGATGTCGGAAGAGATCTTTTTTTTCCTGGAACCACGCGGGAAACGCTCGGATTACCACATGTTACGCTCCCAGTGGCATGAAGTATTCAGGGAAGGACTTGGCGAAGAATTCAGCAACGCTTGTGATTCCATCTGTTTTGGCGACGGCAACATCGAACTGTTCACCATGATTTACAGCAGGTGAACTCCCAGCCCGTCATCAGAAATAATAATCAATGTGATCATCTCCCACATATCCGCTTACGTGCCCTCCCGTACCGGTGCTGTTGATGATGATCGAGATTAAAATGTTGATGGTCTGATCAAATCCGTTGGGCCCGGTCAGCCGCACCCCTCCTCCGATGTCGATGCTGGAAGCACTGCCAAATGTAGTTCCCCCGGGGGCGATGGTAAAGTTCCCGACATAGGAGACATAGGGGGCCCCATTCATCGTGAAGACCTTATTGTTGGATTTAAAGGCGTAATCGTTGATGGTTTCCGTCAGGTCAAATTGCATGAATCCACCGGTGATGTAACCGGTTTCATCATTGTAGCTGACCTGGTAATCCCATCCGCCGATGACATGGATGTACCCGCCCTCGGGACCATAGTACATGTTTTCAAGGTCACGGTGCTCCGACCAGGTACCCTTTAAGGCCGTGGGTGTGATATTCCAAACCAACCCTGCATTGTAAAGTTGTGCAACCAGGTCCTGGCTGTCCAGGCCCCCGTTGATCTTGTTTTTGTTACAACCAGTAAAGGCAATAGTTGCCAGAAGCAGCGAAAGAATCAGAATGCGTTTCATGGTGATGTAGCTTTAAGGAATGTGGTTAATTAAATGCAAAGTTATAGTGATAAAAGGTTAAAAAATAGTTAAATAGGGAAAATTATTTTGCATCCGTGTAAAATAAATTCTATTTTTGTCCGTAATTAATCTAAATAAAAATAGACAAATTATGAAAAAGATACTTCTGGCAACCCTTTTAATGGTCGCCACAATCAGTTATAGCTGGTCTCAGAAGACCGAAAATACCCATATTCCGCTTCTTGGGGAGATGGCTCCGGAATTTACTGCGCAAACCACGACCGGAAGAATCCATTTTCCTGAAGATTACCAGATGAAATGGAAGATCATCTTCAGTCACCCGGGCGATTTCACCCCTGTTTGCAGTACTGAACTTCTTGAATTGGCCTCCATGCAGGAAGACTTTAAAAAATTGAATACCAATATCATGGTATTGTCCACTGACGGATTGAGCAGTCATATGGCCTGGGTGAAGTCGCTGGAGACGATCAGCTATCCTGGTAACCAGCCACTGAAAATCGACTTTCCTCTCATCGCGGATCCAGACTCAAAGATCTCACGGATGTATGGAATGATTCATTCTTATACCAGCAATACCAAGGATGTCAGAGGCGTTTACATCATAGACCCCAATGACCGGATTGCCGCCATCTTTTTTTACCCGATGAATGTCGGCAGGAATATAGATGAGATCAAACGAACCCTGATTGCGTTGCAGACATCTGAAAAATATGATATCTTGACACCAGCCAACTGGAATCCCGGTCAAAAAGTACTGGTCCACAGTCCGACCACACAGCAGGAGTCGGAAAAAATGCTCAAGAAAAACGATAAAAACCTGACCTCTCTTGCCTGGTACCTTTGGTTCAAACCGTTGCCACTGGGAACGATGTAAGGATTCATTCCTCTTTTTTCACATCGAGCCTTTTGGCCTTCTCGGTTTCCAGGTTGGTGAAACGCTGTGGTTCTTTGGACCGGTCGAAAAGATAACGGAATGTGGCATGGGTTTTCACCACGGGCAATCCGAGTAAGCGGTAGATCTTGTTGACGGTAGTGTTGTAATCTCCGACCCAGGACATGTCGAGGGTCTTGATCTTCTCCTTTTTCACTGCGTCCACCATGGTCAGAAATAGCACCCCTGTCACACCTGAACGCTGGTATTCGGGGACGACTGCGGTAATCAGCTGCCGGGCCCGGGTGATCGTTCCGCTCTTTTTGTAATAGAGAAATTTCAGTTTGTTCCACAGGTTCAGCTGGCCGTTTCCCAGTTTCTTCAGGATCTGGTTCACATCCGGGAAGACAACCACCATGGCGACCGGGGTCCCCTGGTCGTAAACAAACCAGATCATCCGTTCGTTGATAATGGGCTTGGCCTTGTTCATCACCTTCTCGATCTCGGAATAATCGAGCGGGGTGTAATCCTCGTGAAAATCCTTCCAGACGGCATTGTAAACCGTACAGATATCGTTGAGGTACTTCTCTTTGTTCCTGAATGAGAAATGCTCGAGCTGAAACTTGTCTTTCAGGTGCATGGAGAACTTGACCTGCCTTTCAGGGAAGGGTTCGGAGAGGTCTTTTTCATAGGAGTACTGTTCGAAATAGGTGTTGAAGCCATAGGTTTCGAAGAGCTCTTTGTAATAGGGAAAATTATATGGCATCCCGTAAGCCGGAAGGGTGAATCCATCGATCAGCACGCCCCAGTAGGTGATGTTCTCCCCGAAGGTGACAGAACCATCCATTGCTTCCATCCCGCGGGCTTTCAGCCAGTCGCGGCAGGCGTCGAAGAGGAGGTTGGAGGCCGCCTGGTCATGGATACATTCGAAAAAACCAAGTCCGCCCGTGGGTTGCTCGTTTTTCCGGGCTTTATCACGGTTGAAAAAAGCAGCCACCCGTCCGATCGCTTTTCCGGCATCATCTTTCAGGATCCACCGGATGGCTTCCCCATCGTTAAACAGGATGTTATCGGTGGGGTCGAAAATGGATTCGATTTCCGCGTCGAGCGGACAAACCCAGTTTGGGTCACCTTTATAGAGAGAACGGGCTACATCGTAAAATGCACGCCGGGTTTCGTCATTGTTGACTTCGATCAGTTTCATAAGCCTAAGTTTGTTCTGCAAGTTAATAAAATGATTCCATATGAGGGTTTTTATTATTTTTGGCCATGAAATCACACTTCACCATCCGATCTTTCAGCCGGGAAGAGACCACCTTCCTGAAAGGTGTTGCCATCCTGCTCATTGCTTGTCATAATTATTACCGGTGGATCATTCCCGTCACCGGTGAAAATGAGTTTTGGTTCAGCCCATTGGCGATCAACAAAAGCTGGATCCTCCTGCGGAGCAATCCCCTGGAACTCTTTCATGTCTTTTTCAACTTTTTAGGCCATTACGGTGTTCAGGCCTTTATTGTCATCAGTGCCTACGGTCTCACACTCTCTTACGAGAAATCCCGTCCGGCATACGGAAAATATATTGTGCACCGGTTTGACAAGCTCTATCCTTCGCTGATCCTGGCCGGCTTTGTCTTCATTATTTTCACGCTTTTCACTTCGGGGAACCTCATTGGGATGAATACCCTGAAAGACCTGGGAATTCAGTTCACCCTCTTTGCCAACCTGGTTCCCGGCAAGGCGATGACAATCACCGGGCCCTGGTGGTTCTACTCATTCATCTTCCAATTTTACCTGGTCTTTCCGCTGATGATATGGATCCAACGGAGAACAGGCTGGATGGGACTACTGGGTATGGTTATTGCCGGATACCTCTTCACCATCCTGCTTTATCACCCCATGCAACAGGCAGACCTGAATCCCTATATGACCTTTATGGGACATTTGCCCGAACTGTGTCTCGGGATTTTTCTCGCCTCCCGTGACAGGGTCAGGATCCCCTGGTGGCTCTTTCTCCTGGCCCTGGTGGTACTGGTCGGCGGAAATATCTACCGGTGGCTGTGGCCCTTTGCCAACCTGTCGGTTGCACTGCTGCTGATGTTGTCCATCCAGGGAATGATCAGGATCAAAACCCGGATCAAAGGATTTTATACCCTTGTTTCGGCAGTAGGGGGGATCTCCATGTACCTCTTTGCCGTACACGGGATCCTGCGCTTTCCTTTCTTTAACCTGGCCAATGCATTAGGGAATTCAATCACCTCCCTCATCATCGGGATCCTCTTTATCGTGGTGGCATCCGGTGTTGCCGTGGTGATGAAGCACACCGAGTCGGATCTTCGAAAATGGGCCGTTGTACAAGGCAGCCGGCAGCGCACCGCGTTCAGGTTGCTGCTGATCATTCTCCTGGTTGTCGGAGGATTTTCCCTGCTCTTTGTCAGGGATTACCGCAGGCAGATAGCTTCGGAGCAATTAAAAGAGGTCATGGCATTTGAAGGCGTGCGCGATTTCGAGAAGCCGCTTCCGGGAAGGTACGACCTGCTGACCGATACCATTGCCTACCAAGGGCTTCAGAGCCTGGTGCTGGATAATGACCGGGCTTTCTCCTCCGGGTTTGTGGTCGATTTTGATTCAATCGACCTGACGGGTGTTTATGAACTGGAGACAACCGTCTGGCTCCGGACACCCGATCCTTCAACCAGCCTGCACCTGGTGATGGAATTGGTAGACAAACCCACCGGGACCCAGGTGGAGTGGCAGTCTGAATATATCCGGCCCGGAACCTACCCAACCTTCGAATGGTTCCAGCGAAAATTCATCTACCCGATCCCCTCGGAATTCCGTCGCCCGAACTACTTTGTCAAAATCTACGCCTGGAAACCATCACCGGGAACATGGTTTTTGGATGACATGACCCTGAAGATCAAAGCCATGAAATAACACGGCGGGTCACCCGTTCTTCGAGATCTGTTGAAGAAGGGGCAGGTTGGTGATCACGATCCTGCGGTCGTTCAGCAAGATGATCCCCTCTTCATGAAATTTGGTGAGGATCCGGGCTGTGCTCTCCCTCGAAATCCCGATCATCTCCGAAAGCTCCTGACGGGTGAAGGGGATCTCAAATTCCTTCGATTCATAAATGATGGTCGAAAAGTAAAGAATGACATCGGCAATCCGTCCGTAGGTCTTTTTCTGCGACTGCTTCATGAACCGGTTGAAGTTGTTGAGGTTATCCCGGGCTACTGACACCAGGATGTCATAGCTGAAATTTCCGTTTTGTTTGATCAGTTGGAGAAATACCGAAAGGTCGTAGTAACAGATAGTGATATCCTCCAGGGCAGCGTAGGAATAACGGTGGATCTTATCACCGAAAAACGAAGAGAGCCCAAGGAAACTGTATTTTTTCAGGATCTGCAGGATCTGTTCCTTCTCATGCTCCCCTTTGATGAACTCTTTCACCAGTCCCGATTTCAGATAGATGATGTGGGAAGCCGGTGTTCCTTCATGGATCAGGATGTCGCCTTTTTGGAAAGAGGCCTGAAACTTGCTTTTATTGATCAGTTGGATCTCATCTTCTGTCAAGGCCTTCATGGAAAAATGCTTAACCTGGCAATCATTACAGAAGGAATGCTCATTATCCGGGTTTGGGAAAAGGGCCATGGACAGAAGAAAGATGATTTGATTGAACAAAATTGCAAAAAAAAAACCATTACATGGAATTTATACCTCCCTCTTTGTAAATTTGCGACGGCTGTGCACCATAAAACGCCTCATGACGGACGAATCTTATTTTCAGCCATTTCGTGACCGCACGATTGGACAATTAGCTGCTTACCCTACGCCATATGGCACTCAGAAGCTCTTGTATGCCGACTGGGTGGCCAGCGGGCGCCTTTACGGGCCCATTGAGGAACGGATGATCAGGGAGATCGGCCCGTTTGTTGCCAATACACATACCGAGAGCAGCGAAAGTGGCATGCGGATGACACAGGCCTACCGGTTTGCCCATGAGCGGATCAAGCAGTTGGTACATGCCGGGCTGGCGGATGTGATCCTGACAACAGGATTCGGCATGACTGGAGCCATCGTGAAGTTTCAGCGCATCCTCGGACTAAAGGTTGGCGGACTGATGAATGATGCTACCCGGCTTGACCAGGAAGAACGGCCGGTGGTTTTCATCACACACATGGAACACCATTCCAACCAGACTTCCTGGTATGAAACGATCGCCGAAGTGGTGGTGATTGAACCGGGAGACAACCTGCTGGTGGATCTGAACCGGCTGGAGGAGACCCTGATCAAATACCGCAACAGGAAACTGAAGATCGGCTCATTCACCGCCTGTTCCAATGTGACAGGGATCCATACACCCATCCACGAGATGGCGAAACTCATGCATCAATACGGGGGGATTGTCTTTGTTGACTATGCTGCATCAGCTCCCTATGTTGAGATCGATATGCATCCGGCAGAAGAGGAGGAGCAACTCGATGCCGTCTTCTTCTCTCCCCATAAATTCCTTGGGGGTCCCGGTGCCTCCGGTGTGCTGGTATTCAACTCCGGCCTGTATCACCGGGAGGTGCCCGACCAGCCCGGCGGCGGTACGGTTGATTGGACCAATCCCTGGGGGCAGTATAAATACCTGGATAACATTGAACTCCGGGAAGATGGGGGCACACCGGGATTTTTGCAGGCGATCAAAGCCGCGATGAGCATGGAGTTGAAGAATCAGATGGGTGTGCCGAGGATACAGCAGCGGGAAGAGGCCTTGGTGAAACTGGCCTTTGCCGAACTGGACACGGTACCGGATATCCATATCCTGGCCAACCAGGTAAGGGAGCGGTTGGGGGTCATCTCCTTTTTCATCCCGGGCATCCATTACAATCTGATAGTCAAATTGATGAGTGACAGGTTCGGGATCCAGGTACGTGGCGGCTGCGTTTGTGCCGGCACCTATGGTCATTACCTGCTGGATGTGAGCTATGAGCGGTCACAGGAGATCACCAACCTGATCAACCATGGGGATCTGTCGCAGAAACCCGGTTGGGTGAGGCTCTCGCTCCATCCGACGATGCTTGATGAAGAGGTTCGGTACATCGCGGATGCCCTAAGGCAGATTGCGGCCAGCCATGGCTCCTGGAGCAACGATTACACATACAACAGACATACAAATGAATTCGAGCATCGGATCCAGTTTAACGATTCAACCGATGTCAGGACCTGGTTCAAACTCTAACGCTAAAACAAACACCTATGCCAACAATTCAGATTGATGGAAGATCCTTTGAAGTGGATGGAGACGGTTTCCTGGCCGACCCCACGATTTGGGACGACGAGGTTGCCCAGCTTTTTGCAATGTATGACGGGATCGAATCGATGAATGAAAAACACTGGGCCATCGTTCGGGTCATCCGGAAAAATTTTGAAGAGAAGGGAATGGCCCCTATGATCCGGACGATCTGCCAGGAGTCTGGAATGAAACTTCGGGAGATCTATGAACTATTTCCTCTCGGGCCGGCCAGGGGCGCCTGCAGGGTGGCAGGCCTGCCGAAACCCGATGGTTGTGTCTGATCCGTGGCTGCGATGACTTGGTATGAATGGACCGCATTGTGTTCCCTGGGATTCTCTCTTGGAACCATGCTCGTTTATCTGATCCGGCTGATCAGGATGGGATCTCCTAAAGATGAAGCTCCCCCTGCCGGTGAAGTTGCCCCGGCTGTTTTTTACTCCATGACCGGAGCGATGAGCCCGACCAAAAAAGAATCCGCCTACCTTCATTTCCCTACCTATAGTGCCGGGATTCTGTTTCATTTGGGCACATTCCTCTCTTTTTTTCTCTTTTTTCTCCTCTGGATGCAGATTCCCTTTCCGTTGTTCCTGCGCCTGCTTCTTTCCGCATTTCTTGTGGTGACCGTTGCCTGCGGCGTTGGGATCCTCGTGAAGCGCATGGTGAAAAGTGAGTTGCGCTCCCTTTCCAATCCGGATGATTTCCTCTCCAATATTCTGGTAACCCTGTTTCAGGCAGGAACCATCCTGATGATGAGTTTACCGGAGATAAGAGCCTACTATTTTATCCTGGCCTCGTTCCTCTTTCTCTATATTCCGGTTGGGAAACTAAGGCACCTGCTCTATTTCTTCGCCGCCCGTTACCAGCTGGGATTTTTCTTTGGATGGCGCGGGGTGTGGCCTCCGAAATAGAATTACGATTAACGATTGACGATTGATGAATCTAGAATTGCCAATGGAAGCAGACCAACTGACACAGGAGCAACTTAGCAAAGGGCTCGAAGTTCTGACCAAGAATCTCGACAGCAAACTCCTTACGCATCTGAATAGTTGTGTACATTGCGGGTTGTGTGCCGAATCCTGCCTCTATTTTCTGGCTACACACGATCCGCGGCTTACACCGGCACGGAAAGTGGATCTGATCTCATCCATTTATAAACGATACAATACGTTGACCGGCCGGTACCTGCCGGCCCTCACCCAGGCCCGGCATCTTGACAAAGCCGCAGCGGATGAGATGGTCGACCTCTTTTATGGTTCCTGTTCCATGTGTGGCCGGTGTACCACCCATTGCTCCATCGGGGTCGATATCTCCTACCTGGTCTCAGTGGGCCGGGAGATGCTGGCAAGCATGGACATGGTCCCGGCCACCCTGCAGTCGACAGTCGATGCCGCAATTGAGACAGGGAATAACATGGCCATTCCCACAGCCGACTACCTCGATACCCTGAAATGGATGGAAGAGGAGATGGCGGATGAGGTGGGGGATCCTGATGCCTCCATTCCGGTAGACCAGCCCGGGAAACGAATCCTCTATACACTTAATCCCCGGGAACCAAAGTTTTATCCGCTTTCCATCGCGGCGATGGCGAAGATTTTCCATGTGGCCGGAGAGAGCTGGACCTTGTCCACACGGATGTACGACGTGACCAACTACGCTTTTTTCTCCGGGAACATGAAGGAGGCAAGATTGATCGCCGACCGCCTGTGGACCGAGATGGATTCCCTCCATGCCGAAACCCTGGTGCTGGGAGAGTGCGGCCACGGTACCCGAGCTTTCCGTTGGGAATCGCCCAATTACATGGAAAGGGGTTTCCCCTTCCCGGTGATGAGCTCCGTGGAGTGCATTGCCAATTATATCAGGGAGGGACGGATCAGGCTCGATCCTGAGAAGATCAGGGCACGGGTCACCATGCACGATCCCTGCAACTTGGTCCGAAACGGGGGGATCATCCGGGAGCAAAGGTTCATCCTGGACCAGTTCGTGAAAGATTTTGTGGAGATGAGCCCGGGGGGAACCGACAACCACTGTTGCGGAGGAGGAGGAGGATTGCTCTCCATGAGCGAATACAACGACAGAAGGATGAAGGCAGGAGGGATCAAGGCGGACCAGATCAGGATGACCGGTGCGGAAATCGTGGTCACTCCCTGCCACAACTGCGTGGACCAGCTGATCCAGATCAATGGGGCCTACAAGCTTGGCGTGCGGATCATGACCATGGCGGAGATTGTGGCGGAAGCGCTGGTGATCGAAAATGGAAAGTAGAGCTACGAAAAACGGAAATACAGAAATACGGAAAGTGAACAAGCTGACCTCATGACCTCATGACCCCATGACCCCATGACCCTGAAACCTGAAACCTGAAACCTGAAACAGAATGATTTATCTCGACAATTCCGCAACCACTTTTCCGAAACCCGAGGTGGTGTATGATTTCATGAATAGTTTTTACAGAAGTCACGGCGTGAGTCCCGGCCGGTCGGGCTTCGATGCGGCCATTGAAACGGAAGAGGTGGTTCACACCACGCGGAAATTACTGACCGAACTCTTTCACGGGGATGATCCCAACAGGCTGACATTCAGTTACAATGCCAGTGATTCACTCAACATGCTCCTGCAGGGATTGGCCAACCCGGGCGATCATGTGATCACCACCATGCTCGAGCATAACTCGGTGCTCAGGCCATTGTACCATCTTTCACAGGCCGGAATTTTAGAGGTGACCCATCTCCCATTTGACGGGGAGGGTTATGTGGACCCGGATGACTTCAGGAAGGCGATACGGAAGAACACCTCAATGGTGGTTGTCAACCATTGTTCAAATGTGATCGGAACGGTGCAGCCGCTTGCCGAGATCGGAGCCATATGCAAGGAGAAGGGCGTGCTGTTTATCGTGGATGCCAGCCAGAGTGCAGGAGCAATCCCCATTGATATGAAAGCCATGGGGATCGATGCCATTGCCTTTACCGGGCACAAATGCCTGATGGGACCCACCGGGATTGGCGGCTCCTACGTGATGGAGGGTGTGCCGGTGAAAGGCACCCGGTTCGGGGGAACCGGGGTCAGGTCGGCCCAGAAAACCCACCTGGAGGAATTTCCCTACCGGATGGAATGCGGCACCCTCAACCTGATGGGAGTGGCCGGACTTTATGCTGGAGTGAAATGGGTGATGGAACAGGGAATCGAGAACATCCACCGGCAGGAGATTGCGTTATGGGAAAAACTGCGAACTGGGATCCTGCCACTCGAAAATGTCATCACTTACTGCGCCAACAGCCCCGAAAACAGGAACCCGGTGCTGAGCCTCAATATCAAGGGATTTGAATCGGGGGATGTGGGCACCATCCTGGATGTGGACTACAACATCGCCACCCGGACCGGTTTGCAATGTGCTCCGATGGTCCATCAGGGGATCGGCACAGATCAGATCCATGGAACCGTACGGTTCAGCCTTGGCCCTTTTAACACAGAATCCCATATAGAATCAGCTGTTCAGGCGATAACAGAGATTTCCTTCCTCAGACGTTAGGGAGCTTTCGGTGTGATATAACGCACACGCTAACGCAATAAATATCACATGAATATCGGTCTTTGCTTACGGCAATGATCTACCTTTGCATCCAAATATCTTTGTATCGCTCTATTTAAATATTACGCATATGGACCTGTTATTAAATGAACAAATTGAAGAGTTGAAGAAAAAGGTGGAAGCCCTTGAAAAAGGTACCGAAGAGCAGATCTCCATGGTTGTTTTCTCAGGTGACTTAGACAAACTGCTGGCAGCGATGATCATTGCCACGGGAGCGGCTGCCTACGACATGAAAGTGAAACTCTTTTTCACATTCTGGGCCATTGCAGCCCTGCGGGATCCGGCGAAAACCGTTAAAGGGAAGAATTTCATGGAAATCATGTTTGGATGGATGTTACCCAAAGGGAGCGGAAAAACAACGCTTTCAAAGATGAACATGGGTGGAATGGGAACCTCGATGATGAAAGGTATTATGAAAAAACACAACGTGGCTTCGCTTCAGGAGATGATTACAACAGCTGGGGAACTGGGTGTTGAGATTGCCCTGTGTGAGATGTCGATGAACTTGATGGGTTTCAAAAAGGAGGAGATGATCGATTACCCCGGCATGACTGTTTGCGGAGTGGCAACATTCCTGAGCGATGCATCCGAAAGCAAAATCCAGCTGTTCATTTGATAACAACACCGCTGGTGTAAATCCAAAGAGGAATACAAAATACCCCTACATCCTAGAACTTATATCCTAAAACTTAAATAGAATGACTACTGACGAATTAAAACAACTGACATCGAATAAAATTGTCGACGCCCGTGGAACCGCTTGCCCGGGTCCATTGTTAGCAGCAAAAAAAGCCATCGGGGAGATTGCCTCCGGTGAGATCATGGAGATTTATTCATCTGATGAAGGCACCAAAAATGACATTCCCCGCTGGTGTCAGAAGATGAGCCACGAATTTCTGGGGATTGTTGAAGAACCGAGCTATTCCCGGCTGTTTTTACGGAAAGCATAAAGAAGATGACTGATCCCTGATGCCGGATGCCAGATAAGGCAGATGGTTTTTGGGGTGAGGGTACAGCAACCATTTTCATACCGACAACCTGATTTTTCATCCGGCATCCGGTATCTCGAAGCGCAGCGAAGATCACGCCTTGGCGTGACAGAAACCGGCATCAATGCCAGAGGTACGTCCAAAAACGACTCGCATGGAATCAACAAAAAAATCACCCAAAATCCTGGTCTTTTCCACCGATAAGATCTCTGATCCGGGGATCGACCAGGCTGGGTTGCGCAAGATGCACTACCCTGCTTCCGTCTATACCATTAATATGCCCTGCTCCTCCGGGATAAAACCCCGGTGGATTATGCATGCGTTTCATCAGGGATTTGACGGTGTGTTCATCGCGGCCGACGGCCATGAGTGTTCCTATAGCCCCCACTGTCCGGAGCGCACCAACGACCTCATCAAGGAGGCTCAGAGACAGATGGAGGCGGAGGGCATCAGTCCGAAACGCATCAGAATGGCTGCCTTGTGTTCGGTATGTGCCGAGCCCTTTGTCAACCACATAAACAATTTCAGTAAAATTTTATCCGAGATCGGGGAGAACGCCTGACCATGCGGTAAAACAACGCTACAATGAGTAAAAGAGAAGAGAAATTTGATGCACTGGTGGTAGGCGGCGGGATTTCCGGACAGGAAGCTGCGCTTAGCCTGGCAAACATGGACCGCAAGGTACTGCTGGTTGAAAAGGGACTCTCTATCGGAGGTAAAATGATCCAGCTGTCGAAGGTGTTTCCAACCCTTGACTGTGCCGCATGCATCACCACGCCAAAGATGTCGGAGACGGCCCGGCACGGGAACATCACGCTGATGCTGAACAGTGACATCACCCGGATTGAACGCAACGAAAAGGGCTTTCACGTGGATGTCACCAAAAATCCACGGTATGTTAAACCCGAAGCCTGTACCGGCTGTCAGGAATGCGAACAGGCATGTCCTGAGATCCGTCGCGACGAATACAACCGCAACCTTGTCGGCCGGAAGGTGGCTTACATTCCCTTTTCATTAGCCAACCCGCGCATCGCCGTGATCGACAGGAAGGATGAATCGGCCCCATGCATTGCTGCTTGTCCCGGTGGAGTGAAACCCTACGGATATGTATCCCTGGTGCGCAACGGCCAGTATGAAGATGCCATGCACCTGCACCTCGAAGACGCCCCAATTCCGGGCAGCCTGGGAAGGGCCTGCTACGCTCCCTGTCAGGGTGAATGCACAAGGGGAAGCGTGGACGGATCGGTCGATATGCGACGGATCAAACGCTTCTTCGCTGAAGAATATTATGGGGAACATCCCGATCCACCCGCAACGGAGAAAAAAGATCCCACCGGAAAAAAGGTGGCCGTGGTGGGCTCCGGTCCGGCCGGATTGACGGCGGCCTATTTCCTTGCTTTGAAAGGCCACGAGGTGAAGATCTTCGAAGCTGCTCCCGAAGCGGGTGGCATGCTCAAGCTGACACTGCCGGAATACAGGCTCCCGAAACATGTGGTTGACCGGGACATCAAGAACATCACCTCCCTCGGCGTGAAGATCCATTGCAACCACCGGGTGACCAATCTGAAAGAGTTGAAAGAACAGGGATTCGACGCCCTTTTTGTTTCGGTAGGGACCCATGATACCAGCAAACTGATGGTGGAGGGAGCCGACCTTGAAGGCGTGGTCTCCTGTCTCGACTTCCTTCAGGAAGCCAATATCGGTACCCGTGTCGACCTTACCGGGAAACGGGTGATGGTGATCGGCGGAGGAAACACAGCCATCGATGCGGCTCGTACAGCCCTCAGGTTAGGGGCTGCCAACGTGGATATCATCTACCGTCGCAGCCGGGAAGAGATGCCGGCCTTCGAGCCCGAGATCGAGGAAGCGGAAGAGGAGGGTGTCAACATCCGGATCCTGCTCAACCCCGTGAGATTCAGCAGTCCGCATGGCCAGGTAACCCAGGTGGAGATGGTGAAAATGGAACTTGGTGAACCAGATGAAAGCGGCCGCAGAAGGCCGGTCGAGATGAAAGGCTCCAACTTCAACGAAGCGGTCGACTTCGTGATCGAAGCGATCGGCTTAAGACCCACGACAGCTCCCTTTGCCTCCGAACTGAGCCTGAACAAAGATGGCACAATCCAGGCCGACCCGGCTACACTCCAGACTGCAGCCGGATGGATCTTTGCCGGTGGCGACTCCGTAACCGGGGCCACCACCATCATCGAAGCCGTTGGGCAGGGGAAACGGGCTGCCTTCTATCTAGACAAATTCCTCCTGGGGGAAGAAGATCTTCAGCGTTTTCAATTTGGTGAGAAACTTGACCCGGTCGACAAGAAGAAACTGCTCTCCCACAAGAAGATCGAACCAAGAAACCCGATCACGGATACCTTCAGGAAACCGGAAGAGCGGATCAGGGACTTCAACGACGTGGAAAACACCTACACGGAAGAGGAAGCGTTGCAAAGCGCCTCCCGCTGCCTCGATTGCAGCAACTGCCGCGAATGTCACCAGTGCGTTTCCGCCTGTCCGGCCAATGCGATCGACTTTGCACAGAAAAAGGAGAACATCCCGGTATATGCCAGTTCCATCATTATCTCATCGGGGTTCCAGCTTTTCAGTGCCATTCAGAAGCCCCATTACGGCTTCGGTAAGTACCCCAATGTGGTGGACGCTTTGCAGATGGACCGGCTCATCGCGCCAACCAGGCCATACAACAACGTGGTGAGGCCGGGCGACGGGAAGACTCCCGACAACATCGCCTACGTGCTTTGCACCGGTTCACGTGATTCCAGCCTGGAAAATTATCCATCCTGCGGAGCCGATTGTGCCAACAATCCGATCTGCTCACAGATCTGCTGCATGTATTCGATCAAACAGGCCCAGTTGCTGATGGGGGCGCTCCCACTGGCCGACATCACCATCTACTACATTGATATCCGGTCGTTTGGAAAGGGCTATGACGAATTTTACCAGGAAGCCTCCTCGATGGGGATCAACTTCATCAAGGGCAAGGTGGCCAAGATCAGGAAAAAAGAGGATGGGAAAGGGGACCTGGTGCTCCGGATCGAGGATATCGAAACCGGCCAGGTGAAGGAATTTACGCACGACATGGTCGTTCTTTCTTCCGGGGTAAGACCCGAAAACGGTATTGTCAACACCTTTGCCGGAGAGGCCCCCGAGCTGGATGAGTTCAGGTTCATCCGTCAGGCCGATCCGCTGATGAGTCCTGCCCGGACCTCCGTCGAAGGTGTCTTTGTAGCAGGGACCGCCGCCGCGCCGATGGACATCCCCGATTCGATCCTCTCGGCAGGATGTGCTGCATCAGAAGTGGCTGCCTACCTAAGTATCATAGAGAAATAATTCTACCCGAAAGATCATGGGAAACGAAGATAAAAAACAACGAATAGGAGTCTATATCTGCCATTGTGGCGGAAACATCTCCGATTATGTGGATGTTGAACAGCTTCGGGATATCATGGCCGAAGAAGAGGGCGTGGTGATCTCCAAGAACGTGATGTTTGCCTGTGCTGATTCCAACCAGAAACAGATGATCCAGGATATCACGGAAAACAACCTTGACGGCATTGTGGTCGCCTCCTGTTCCCCGAAACTTCACCTGCATACCTTTCGCAATGTGGCTAAACGTGCCGGGCTGAACCCTTACAATTACGTTCAGGTGAACGTAAGGGAACAGTGCTCCTGGGCTCATTCCGACCATCCCGATCAGGCTTCGGTGAAGGCAACAGGGTTGATCAGGGCGGGGATCCGCAGGGTCTCCCACTCAGAGGCATTGGAGCCGGTGAAGATCAAGGCTACGCGGAGTGTGGTCGTCATCGGAGCGGGTGTTGCCGGTATGCGGGCAGCCATTGAACTTGCCCGGATGGGGAACGAAGTCTTCCTGATCGAAAAGGAAGAGAAAGCGGGCGGTCATGTTGCCGGTTGGGATAGCCTCTATCCGACAGAGTCATCGGGACGGGAGCTGACCGGAAAAATGATGGAGCAGATCCGCCAGATCCCTTCCATTAAGCTCTTTACCAGTGCCACCGTATCAAATGTTACAGGAAGTCTCGGTAATTTCAATGTGGAGGTAACGGTTCATTCCCGGGAAGAGGAGGTGTTGAAACTTCCGGCAGGGGCCATCCTGGTCACCACCGGATTTGAACCCAACAAACCGGCTGAGGGACAATTCGGATATGGCTTGTCAGGATCCGTGATCACCCTTCCGGAGTTTAAGCAACGGCTCGAAGGGTCATCGGGCACACTGACCATGGGAGGGAAGGAGACCCACAGCGTGGCCTTTATCTACTGCGTGGGGATGCGGCAGCAAGATGGACCAAACAGGTACTGTTCCCGCACCTGCTGCACCTCAACGATGCATGCCTCCCTGGAACTTCATGCCAGATTCAAAGGGATCCAGGCGATTCACCTTTACCGTGATATCCGTACTTACGGGAAGCAGGAGGTGCTCTATGAAAAAGCATCAAAACAGGGAGATCTTTTTATTATGTATAAGGAGAAGGAGCCGCCTGTGGTGACGGTCGACGAAAAAGGCGTCAAGGTGGACGTGACGGATCACCTGACCTCCAAGCGGAAACTGGAGGTGCGGCCCGACCTGCTGGTGTTGGTCACTGGTATGGAGTCGCGGAGCGACAGCCAGGAGATCGCCCAGCTGCTAAAGATCCCCATGGGGAATGACCGTTTCTTCAATGAGATCCATCCGAAACTCAGGCCGGTGGAGACCGTCATCAACGGGGTGATGCTGGGTGGCTCCTGTCAGGGCCCGAAGAACATCACCGAGTCGATCCAGTCATCCCTGTCGGCAGCTGCCAAGATCAACGCGCTGTTATGCAAGGAGAGCCTCGAGATGGAACCCATCGTGGCACGGGTCAATGAAGAGGCATGTGCCTGGTGCGGCAAGTGTGCCGAGGTATGCGATTATGATGCCCTCTTCCAGATGGAGACTAACGGAAAGGTGGTCGCCGGCGTGAATGGGGCGGCCTGTACCGGATGCGGTATCTGCGCCCCGGTTTGTCCGGTCGATGCCATCGAAGTGGCTCAATACACCAATGAGGAGATCGAGTCGATGATCGATGGCTTCATGCTTCCCGTAACCCTTGAGGAAAAAGCCAGGGCAGAGGGAGCTGAAGCAACTTCAGACGACGGGCTGATGAAAGAGTACCCGGGGATCTGGAAGGAGATTCTGAAACAGATCGAGGAGGAGCCGCTAACCATTCCGCAGATCGCGAAACAGTTGAATCAGGAGAGTAACCAAATCACCTATCACGTCATGACGATGAATAAGTACCATATCCTGGAGGCAGCAGGGATGGATGATGACGATGCATATTTTCTCTATACGCCAAAATCACGGTAATCATGAGCCAAGTAGATACTTCGTTTTCCAGGGAGCTGGCAAAATACGGAGCCAGCGATTTCGCCGCCTGTTACAATTGCGGCAATTGCACCGGAGTCTGTGACCTTACGGAGAAACAGGCCAACTTTCCGAGAATGTTCATCCGGCTGGGGATGCTGGGATTGAAAAAGGATATTCTGAAAAGCCGGGAAGTCTGGCTTTGTTACGCCTGCGGAGAGTGTACGAAAGCGTGTCCGCGCCAGGCAGGGCCGGCTCCCTATATGGCGGCTGTCAGAAGATACGCGATTGCCAGTTATGAACCCACGGGCCTCACCAAACTTCTTTTCAAGAACAGTCCCTTCGCCATCCTCTTTACGTTGGCACTGGCCGCCCTGCTGGGCTTCTTTCTCTTTACCATAAAACCCGACCATGAGGTCTCCCGCTGGATATTCAACTGGATGCCCTTCGACGTGATCCACGATCTTGGGACCATCATCTTCGCCCTCACGGGATTAGCTCTTCTGATCGGCATCATCAACATGATGAGGCACCTCTTCAGCGGTGGGGAAGGAAAACTGGTCTTCACATGGAAGAAGGTCCCGGCAGCGATCCGATATGTTCTGTATGAGATGGCCTTGCTGAAGCGTTACAGGAATTGTGACGATGATGAAGAGACCTACTGGGATGAAAGACCGCAATGGCAACATCCGTGGTTTGTGCACTGGGCCATCATGTGGGGCTTTATCGGACTGCTCGTGGCCACCACGCTTGACTTCCTTTTCAAGGATCCGTCGCTTGCCATCTGGTGGCCAAGCCGTATCCTGGGGACCCTTGCCGGCCTGCTGATGATGTACGGTGCCTCCATGGCCATCTACTACCGGACGAAGAAGGTGACGAAAGCGTATGCCGAGACCCATTTTTCCGACTGGATGTTCCTCTATTTCCTCTGGATCGCCGGATTCACCGGTTTCTGGCTCGAAGTAGCGGTGGCGCTGGGAGGCCACACGATCATCAACCAGGTGATCTTCGTGATCCATACGATCATTTCAATGGAGATGGTAATCCTGTTCGCCTTCTCAAAATTCGCTCACGCCATCTACCGTCCAATCGCCCTCTTCTCCTATTACATGGTCGAGAAACGGTAACGTGGGCTTCCGTGGAAAAGGGCAGAGAAGCCTCCTGAAGCCGTTGATTCCATTTATTCTCCTATTCCATCGGGATCCCGATGTGCTTCGGAGAAGCGCTCACTGAGACATTTCCCGTGATTTCCTGCCGTGCCACCCAACGGCACAAACCAGAATCCACTATCTTTGCTTCAATGAGCACCGAACTCCTGCTTTCGATCCTTTTCATCAACCTGGCCATGGTCCTCTATTCCATCGGCGTTTGGGCGGAAAGGATCCAGCGGAAACTGAAGTGGTGGCATCTATGGTTTTTCTGGAGCGGACTGGTTAGTGACACCATCGGAACCTCGGCCATGTTCATTATCGCCGGGAGCTTCTGGCAACCGACATTCCACGGGTTCACCGGTAAAGCGGCCATCCTGATCATGCTGTTTCACGCTGTCTGGGCAACGGTTGTCCTGGCCAGGAAACAGGAAAATATGATCCTGAACTTCCATAAATTCAGTCTCGTTGTCTGGATCATCTGGATGATCCCGATGCTGAGCGGGATGATCCTGGGAGCGAGTGTGTGAGTGGTGGCGTGGTGCAATGGTGCAGTGGTGCAGTGGTGCAGTGGGAAGATTGTTGGAAAACTATAGTTGGTTCATCACAAAAATTACAATGAAAAAGGTCAAGAAACAGTTAAAATGGATCTTTCTTGTTTCTTTATTGTCCGTCGGACTTGGTTCCTTTAAGACTGACAATGAAAAACACCAGAATATTTATCAACTGATTGAACGGATTCTTCCGGGCAGGTCATCCCAGTTTATCATTGAAGAATTACACAGGGAGGGGGGTGAAGAGTGTTTTAAAGTGGCCGGCATGGAGGGAAAGATACTGATTCAGGGGACAGGGGCGCTAGCCGTGGCCAAAGGCCTCAACTGGTATCTGACCAATTATTGTGATACGCGAGTATCATGGTACAAAGAGGATCCGGTCGCTCTTCCTGAGACATTGCCGGTGCCGGATAGAACGGTAATGCAGGAGTGCCGGTTTGACAAACGCTTCTTTCTGAATTACTGTACGTTTGGTTATACGATGCTTTGGTGGCAGTGGGAAGATTGGGAACGGTTTATCGACTGGATGGCATTGAATGGAATCAACATGCCGTTGGCCATTACAGGACAGGAAGCCGTATGGATGGAGGTCTGGAAAGATTTCGGAATGACAGAGGATCAAATCAGGGCATATTTTACAGGACCGGAGCATCTCCCCTGGCATCGAATGGGCAACCTCGATGGCTTTTTAGGACCGTTGCCGCCATCCTATATTACAGATCAGTTTGAGCTTCAACAAAAGATATTGAAACGCGAACGCTCCTTTGGCATGACACCGGTGCTTCCGGCTTTTGCAGGTCATGTCCCCAAAGCCATCCAGGAAAAATACCCGGATGCAAAAATCACCTCCTTAGGCTCTTACGGGGTGGGGGATCAATACCAGGCGTACTTTCTCGACCCCATGGACCCGTTGTTTATTCAAATCCAACAAAAATTTTTAAACGCCCAAACCAGTTGTTTCGGAACAGACCACCTGTATGGCGCTGATCCGTTTAATGAAATGGACCCCCCTGATACCACGCCCGACTATTTAGCCCTGGTCTCCAAAACCATTTATGACGGAATGAGCCGTGTTGACCCCAACGCAACCTGGGTACAGATGGGCTGGACCTTTTATTACATGAAACTATGGAAGGAGAATCCTGCCCGCTTAAAAGCCATGATCGAAGCTGTGCCTGAAAACAAGATGATCATTCTAGATTATTTTGCCGAAAAAGAAGAGGTCTGGAGAAATACTCATGCCTGGTATGGAGCTCCATATATCTGGTGCTATTTGGGCAATTTTGGCGGCAATACGGAAATGGCTGCGCCCATGAAAGTGGTGTCGGTGCGGCTGCCAAAAACGGAAAACGATACGGCCCATGGAAAGTTCTATGGCATTGGATCCACCCTGGAGGGCTTTGGGGTGAACCGGTTCATGTTTGAGTGGCTTTTTGAGTACGCCTGGGACAAAGAGGTGACAGATGTGGATAAATGGATCACCCTGTATGCGCGTACAAGAACCAAAAACAATGATCCTGTTGCAGAGGAAGGGTACCGCAAACTGATAAACCTTGTTTATAAAGACCAGGTTTCAGGAGTGGCAACAGGCAGCCTCATGCAGGCACGCCCCTTGCTGACAGGACTGAAAGGATACCAGCGGCCCAGTAAATATGACTATGAGGAGTTAACCTACATCCTGACCTTCATGCTGACAGCCAACGATAAAAGCCTTCATAGCAGCGAATACCAGAAAGACCTCGTTGTCATAACCAAGCAGGTTTTGGATAACCTGATCATTCCGGTAAGGAAGAAACTGCATGAAGCCTACCTGAAAAAAGATACAACCGAGCTGGATAAGCAGATCGACCTGTTTCTTGGCATCATGGACGACCAGGATCGATTGCTGGCAACCGAACCGGAATTTCTTTTGGGGAAATGGATAGACGATGCGCGCCGATTTGGCAGCAACCCGGCCGGCAAAGCCTATTATGAAAAATGTGCGCGTGTTTTAATCACCACCTGGGGTAATGAGGGTAATGAGATTATTGATTATGCCAGTCGTGACCTCTCCGGCCTGATCTCTTCATACTACAAGGTAAGATGGGAAAAATTCTTTGCCATCCTTAAAAAGAACCTGCAACACGACACCCCGTTGGATATGGATTCCATCAATAAGGAGATGGCAGCCTTTGAATGGAACTGGACCGGTCAGCAAACAGAATTTAGTGGCAAACCCCAGGGAGATCCGCTCAAGATGGTTCAGAAGATCCATAAAAAATACAGCCCGCTTTTCACGATCTGTAATGATTGATCCAATTACAGATGGAATTATCGGTTCGGTGTATCAGGGATAACGAAGGATTTATGTAGATTTACAGTAAAAAATGGAATGATATGCTGTTTGATACATCCAGGTACGAAGAGACCATCAACACGCTCAGAGAACGTGAAAAGGAGATGAAATGCCTCTATAAGGTGCATGAGATCATGCACGAAAATTTACCCGTGGAGGAGTTTTTAATGGAAATTGTGAAGCACATCTGGGGCGGCTGGCAGTATCCGATGATCACCAGGGTGAAAATTTTTTATGATGGGAAGGAGTACAAGGAACCCGGATGGACCGAGACTGAATGGGTTCAATCGGCTGATATCGTGGTTGATGAAAAATTGTTTGGCAACATTGAGGTATATTATACCCAGTTCAAGCAACTCATCGGTACCAGCCAGTTTCTTCCGGAAGAGCAAAAATTGCTGAACACCATTGCCGCTAACATCAGCAGTTATATCTTCAGTAAAAAATTAATGGAGACACTTGAAGCAATCGGTGACGACCATCTTGCAACGGAAGAAAATAAGGAATACATGTTTGATCTTCTACCGGTAAAACCTGATGTCCACTGGCTCTGGCGCAATGAAATGGTGCATAAAATTGCGGAACATCTCGACGTTGAGAAATTCGGGGTGGAAGCGATGTACCTGATCGGCAGTACCAAGAGTGCTGCCTGTGGGCCAGCCAGCGATATTGACATCCTGATCCATTTCTGCGGAGATCAGCAGCAGGAATGTGAGCTGAGATCCTGGTTTCTGGGATGGAGCGAGTGCCTGTCAGAAATTAACCTGGTAAAAACGGGATACAAAACAGATGGCCTGATCGACCTGCACCTCATCACGGACGAAGATATTCAAAAGAAAAGCAGTTTTGCCATCATGATCGGAGCTGTGACCAATAGCGCTAAATTAATTAAAAAGAGATCGAATGGCTGAATGCCTCTTTGTTTCTGATCTTCACGGCCGGATCGACCGGTATTCAAAGCTCTTTGCTATCCTGCATCAGGAGCGACCGGATGCGGTGTTCATGGGGGGGGATTTACTCCCCCACTACTTTGTCAGAAATGAACAATATGACGACTTTGTGCTCGACTATCTTTTCCCCAACCTGACTTTTCTACGTGAGAAATTGCAGCATGATTACCCGAAGGTCTTCCTGATCCTGGGAAATGACGATGCCCGGATTGAAGAAGAGGCGTTTCTCAAAGGAAGCAGGGAAGGGTTGTTTCATTATATAAACCAGCAAAAAGAGTTACTCGGAAGCCATCCCGTTTTCGGCTATTCCTTTGTTCCTCCTACTCCATTTCAATTGAAGGACTGGGAGAAGTATGATGTTTCCCGGTATGTCGATCCCGGATGCGTCCATCCTACTGAAGGTCGCCGAACTGCGGAACCAATGGAAAATGTTGAGTTTGCCACGATCCAGCAAGACCTTGAGTTGTTGACAACGAACGAGGACCTTGCCACGGCCATTTTTCTGTTTCATTCTCCTCCCTATGATACACTGCTTGACAGAGCAGCCCAGGACGGGAAAATGGTGGATCATGTGCCGCTTGATCTCCACGTGGGGAGTATTGCCATCAAGCGGTTTATCGAAGAGCGAAAACCCATGCTGACCCTTCATGGACACATCCATGAGTCGACCCGCTTGACCGGCAGCTGGATGCAGCGGTTTGGCCCTACGATCTCATTCAATGCAGCCCATGACGGGCCGGAACTATCGGTGATACGATTTAATACAGAAGCTCCGGAACTGGCAACCAGGGAACTTGTTAGGGTGCGCTAATGATTAGGTCGCATGTTGCTTTCTGCAAAAGAATTCTATCTTTGTATAAAACGACACTGACCATGAAACAGATCGCTTTTCTGTTTTTAGTCTTCTTGGACATCAGCCTGTTTGCACAACCAGGAAAAGGATTCCCTGATAAGCTACACACCCGAACCCTTTACCATTTTGGGTGAGGATGATGTTGTTGCCGATTTCAAAGCCCAACCGACCATGACCTATCCATATGAGGAGATCCAGTTCACCGATTTGTCCCTTGGCCTGATCACTACGTGGGAGTGGGATTTTGACAATGACGGAACAGTGGATGCCACCGACCGGAACCCTTCATGGTCCTATTCCCAGCTTGGGACCTATACGGTCAAACTGACTGTTTCAGACGGAACCGCTACCGGATCGGAGACCAAAACAGATTACATTACGATCCTGCCCCATGTGGCCCTGGAGGAGACGACCAACGGGTTAACCTGGTCGCTGAGCCCCAATCCCTGCAGAGGCACCCTTACTTTGCGCTGTGTGATACCGGCCCAATTCCTTCAGCACTCACGGGGAAATTCGGAGGATGGTCACGTCAACCTCTCCCTGTATGATGTTAAAGGGAACGTAGTGAAAGAATTGCATGCCGGTAAAGCACATCCGGGAATGATCCTTCAGACATGGGATATCCATGAACTGTCGCCCGGATTGTATTCCGTTACGTTGCAGATCTGTTCCTGGATGCAGACCAATAAGATCATCGTTTCACCATAGTCAACATCGTAAATCATGAATCAATCTATCCTATTACGGACACTAGGGAGATCCGACCTTCGGGTCACCCCCATCGGGCTCGGCTGCTGGCAGTTCAGCAAGCGCAACAACATGGCCGGGAAGTTCTGGCCCAGTCTCGACGACGACGTGGTTCGCGAGATCGTGAAAGTTAGCCTCGACCTGGGAATCAACTGGTTCGACACAGCCGAGGTATACGGAAACGGTGCCTCCGAACGGGCATTGTCGAATGCCTTGCGACAAGCCGGTAAAAAACCCGGGGAAGTGATCATCGCCACCAAATGGTGGCCGATGTTTCGGTTTGCTTCCAACATTCCGCACACCATCGGATCGCGCATCCGGTGTCTTGAACCGTTTCCCATCGACCTGTACCAGGTCCACCAGCCTTTCGGATTCTCCTCCGCCAGGGAAGAGATGAAGCGGATGGCGGAACTGGTGAAGGGGAAACAGGTCCGGTGCATCGGAGTCAGCAATTTCTCGGAACAGAAGATGCGGGAAGCGGCCGAGGAACTTGATCGTCACGGACTGAAACTGATCTCAAATCAGGTTCGGTTCAATCTGCTCGACAGGAAAATAGAGAAGAACGGGGTGATGGAGGCAGCCAGGGAGCTGGGAATTACCATCATCGCCTATTCACCTCTGGCCCAGGGAATCCTGACCGGCAAGTTTCACGACAATCCCGGATTGGTGCAGGGAGCGGGATGGCGTAAACGTTCGGGCCCGTTCAGGAAGGAGAACCTGAGCCGAAGCAAACCCCTGATCGACCTGCTGAAAGAACTGGGGAAAACCTATGAAGTCTCTCCTGCACAAATAGCCCTGAACTGGCTCCTGACAGCTAACGGGGAAACCGTGGTGGCCATTCCTGGAGCCACGAAACGATCGCACGCGGAAGACAACGCAGGCGCCATGAAATTCCGCCTGACTGAAGAAGCGATCTCCCGGTTGACAGAGCTATCGGATAGATATATCGACGCAAGGAAATAGAAGCGATTTTTCCGGTATCCGGCATCACTCATAGCAGAACCGCTTCATCACCTTGTAGGCATCGGGGATCCCAAGTTCTCCGGCTTTGCTTAGAAAGTTGCATCCACCATTCTTCTCCTTCATCAGAAGGTAGATCAGCCCAAGGTTGTAATAGCCTTCTGCGAAATTCTTTTTCAGGTCGACCGACCGGCGGAAATCATACAATGCCTCCTGGTAATTTCCCAGGGAAGCGTATAAGACACCTCGGTTGTAATAGGCAAACGGAAATCCCGGATCAAGTAGGATTACCATCTTGTAATTTTGAATAATGGCGTTCACAAGGATGGCATTTTCTTTCAGCCAAGCGGAGTCGATCTCCTCTACAGGGATCTCCCTGATCCCGGGAAGCCGTTTGGCTTTCTCTTCGTCAAGACGGGATTGGTAGAGGCCATAGATAGCATTGGCTTTGGCAAAATAGAGCAGGACAAAATCCGTATCCATGCTGAGTGCTGAATCGCAGTCGTCCGTGGCGGCAGCGAACTCCTTCAGGCCGGTATGGGAGACGGCACGGATCAGGTAGGACTCAGGGTTGTGGGAGACCGAATCCAGCAGGATCGTCTGCCTTGCAATCACTTCCTTTCTCATGGAATCGCTCACCAGATAGGGTTTGTTGGAAAGGGAGATGATGCTGGTATAGTAGTGTTCTTTCGGATAGGAGTCATAGAGTTCAACCTGGTCGTACCTGGCCTGACCAAAGAACAGGTTGAATACCGGCGACAACTGGATGTCGACATACTGATTCTGAAATTTGCTGGTCAGGGTATTCATCTCTTCGAAATTGCCCGTCAGCGTAATCAGGTTTTTAAGGTAGTTCTTTTCGTCAAACTCCAGCGTGTCGGGCCGGTTTTCTTGGCGTTTGGCGGCTTCCAACCCCAACTGATGGTCTATGGCAGCCCCTTTCGGGTCCCTCAGCTTCTCTTTCACGCCCGACCTCGCCATATAGCCATCCGTGTAATCGGGATAAAGGTCAACGGTCTTGTCGAAATCCTCCAGGGCCCCCTTCAGATCACCGGTTTCCATCCTGAGCAATCCTCGGTAGTAATAACTGATGAGGTTCTCGGGGTTCAGCCGGATGACGGTGGTGAGGTCCCGGATGGCGGCTTTCTTGTCCTTCATCTCTGCAAGGATGATGGCCCGGTTGAAATAGGCATAGGAATTATAGGGGGAGAGGCCGATCACCATGTTGAGGTCCTTCAGGGCTCCCTCCTTATCCTGCCCGTTGATGCGGGCCAGCGACCGGTTGAACAGGGCATAGACATTGGTGGAGTCGAGTTTCAAGGCGTTGTTGAAATAGAGGAGAGCCGAATCAGGCTGGTTCAGCTCCAGCCATACTGATCCCATCTGGATGGGCCCGTAAGGGTTTTTCGGGTTTTTCTCAATCGCCTTCTGGAAGGAGGTGATGGCTGTATAATGGTTCCCCAGCCCAACCTCGGCACTCCCTTTCAGCAGGTAGGTCAGCTCATCGGAATCATCAAGCTCGATGGCCTGGTAACAGTCGTTGATGCACGCTTCGTAATGCTTGGTGAAAAGGTTGATCCTGGCCCGGTTGACATAGATTCCCGCGTTCTTGCTGTCCAGCTCCAACGCGCTGTTGAAATCCTCAAAAGCCCCGTTAAAATTCTCCTGCTGGCTGCGGACGATCGCCCGGTTGATGTAGACATCGGGCTGGTATGGAAAGAGCTCGATAGAGGTGGTATAATCGGCTTCCGCCCCGATAAAATCATCCAGCCCGTATTTGGCATAGCCTCGAAAAAAATAGAGGTCTGAAGCGGTAGGTTCATACTGGATCGCGTTATTAAGGGTGTTCAGGGCATCAAGGTACAGTCCGTTCTGAAGCTGTGTCACACCGATCTGCCGGAGGTTCATGCGGTTCTGGGCAGAAAGGGGGAACGGGGCAAGGATCAGGAAGAGAATGGCAATGAGAATCGGTCGATGCATTCGGAGCAAGGATGGGATGTTTGTGAGGCCGAAGTTAGATAAAAAAACCTTCCGGGTGTTGAATCCCCGGAAGGTTTGACATCAAATGATCGGATAAGAGCGGTTTCAGCGACCGGTTTCGTGAGGGGTAGTGATGATAACATTGAATTCTTCCAGCGAGATGTACTGAGGGGTGTAGTCGCCGCCGTTCTTAAGTATATTGGTGTAAAATGAGCGCATGTGATTACGTGATCCGCGTTCCAGGTTTTCAAACACGAGGGTGATGTCCTGGTTGTCAACCACCAGCAGGAGCTCCTGCAGATCATAGATATCCAGGTCTTCGATGGTTGCTCCAACGATGAGTCCAGCCAGAAGGGATTGGGATCCTGATTCAACCAGATTATTGTATAACGTCTGCAGGGCGGGATCAGTAAAGAGGCCCTGAACATGGCCGGCAGCCGGATCTGGCAGCCCGTACTTGTCTAACAACAGTTTCACCGCATTGGTATGGGTCAGTTCGGAAGAGGCAATGTTAATGAATACCGGTTTTGTGTAGATCCCAAAGAGGGCCGTATAGACATCGTGAGCGAGGTACTCCTCTTCACGCATTTGGATAAGAGCCGACTCTTCTTCTGCACTGAGCGGTTCATAAGGCAGTGTATCAATGCAGGTTCCGATCGTGGCCATGGTGGCATCGTCGTACGTGTAATTAATGGTAGCCTCTTTTAAAGAGGTGTCCGTGGCGACCGATTCAGGGGTTGTGTCATCTTTTGAACATCCGGTGAGGCCTGCGGCCAGCATAGCAATGCCTAAAGTCAGGCTCAGTGCGATAGAGGTTTTTGTAGTTTTCATTTGTCTTTTGTTTGAGATGAATGGGTGATTTGATTATCCGCGGTTTTCAAAATATACACACAGATACATATGTACCCTTATCCTGGCGATTAATTTTTTAAGAAAAAATGGATAAATTTACTGAAGGCGCTGAATATCAGACATTTGGTATTGGCAATTGGAAATGTCCACTATCCCTTACCAATTTAGCCACTTGTCCGCCTGTCCGCTTGTCCGCCTGTCCGCTTGTCTAACCTTTCATAAAATTCAATGCGCTTCCCGCCTTGAACCATTTGATCTGCAAGTTGCCGTAGGAATGGTTGGCCACGATGCTTTCCATAGTGCCGTCGGAGTGATGCAAAACGAGGGTCAATGGTACCCCCGGGGCAAACGCCTTCAGGCCGGTCACATCGATGAGGTCATCCTCACGGATCTTGTTGTAGTCGTTGGGGTTGGTAAAGGTGAGTGCCAGCATCCCCTGTTTTTTCAGGTTGGTCTCGTGAATCCTGGCAAATGATTTTACCAGCACCACCCTGGCATTCAGATGCCGTGGTTCCATGGCGGCATGTTCGCGCGAAGACCCCTCGCCGTAATTTTCATCGCCTATGATGATCGATCCGATCCCTTGTGCCTTGTATTCCCTTGCCACCTTCGACACTTCGGCATACTGACCGGTCATCTGGTTTTTCACGGAATTGGTTTGGTCGTTGAAGGCGTTCACGGCACCCATCAAAAGGTTATTGGAGATGTTGTCGAGGTGACCGCGGTACTTCAACCAGGGACCTGCCATGGAGATGTGGTCAGTTGTGCACTTCCCTTTGGCCTTGATCAGCAGCCTCAATCCGGTAAGGTCGTCGCCCTCCCAGGGGGTGAAAGGTTCCAGGAGCTGAAGGCGCTCAGAAGCGGGATCAACAACGATGGTGATGGCGCTGCTGTCGTCGGGAGGGGCCAGGAAGCCGGTCTCCTTCACTTCAAATCCTTTCGGGGGAAGTTCGTGTCCTGTGGGTTCATCCAGCATCACCCTCTTTCCCTCTTTGTTCACAAGGGAATCTTTCATGGGGTTGAAGGCAAGTGAACCGGCTAATGCCATGGCGGTCACGATCTCGGGGGAGGCCACAAAGGCATGGGTGCTGGCATTGCCGTCATTCCGCTTGGCGAAGTTGCGGTTGAAGGAGGTGATGATGGAGTTTTTACGTGAGGGATCATCTATGTGGCGGGCCCATTGTCCGATACAGGGACCGCAGGCGTTGGCCATCACCACGCCGCCGATCTCGCCGAAAACAAGCAGAAGGCCGTCGCGCTCGGCGGTGAATCTGATTTGCTCCGATCCGGGAGTGATCACATATTCCGCTTTGACTTCCAGGTTCTTTTCCCTGGCCTGCCGCGCCACGGAGGCTGCCCTTGTGAGGTCTTCGTAGGATGAGTTGGTACAGGAGCCGATCAGTCCCACATCCAGTTTCTCGGGATAGTCGTTTTCTTTCAGGAAGGCGCCCAGCTCCGAAACAGGATGAGCCACATCGGGGGAGTAGGGGCCGTTCACGAAAGGCTCCAGCGTGGAAAGATCGATATGGATATACTGGTCATAATAGGCCTCCGGGTTTTTCATCACCTCCGCGTCAGGTCCCAGCAGTGGGGCGTGGGCGTCGGCCAGGGCAGCAATCTCCGACCGGCCGGTGGCATCCAGGTACTCTTTCATCTTGGCGTCATAGGCAAAGAGGGAGCAGGTGGCCCCGATCTCAGCACCCATGTTGCAGATGGTGCCTTTGCCGGTACACGACATGTTCCTGGCGCCCTCTCCAAAATATTCCACAATGAATCCCGTACCGCCTTTGACTGTCAGGATACCCGAAAGTTTCAGGATCACATCCTTCGCACTGGCCCAGCCGTTCAGCTTCCCGGTGAGCTCCACCCCAAGCACCTTCGGCATCTTAAGCTCCAGCGGCATCCCCGACATCACATCCACGGCGTCAGCTCCGCCAACACCGATCGCTACCATCCCAAGCCCTCCGGCATTGGGGGTGTGTGAATCGGTGCCGATCATCATCCCGCCCGGGAAGGCGTAGTTCTCAAAGATCACCTGGTGAATGATGCCGGCGCCCGGCTTCCAGAAACCGATCCCGTATTTTGCGGAGACCGTCTGCAGGAAATCATAGACCTCTTTGTTGGTGACCAGCGCCTGGGAAAGGTCTTTGGCAACCCCCTCCTTTGCCTGGATCAGGTGATCGCAATGGACCGTGGCAGGTACGGCGCTCGTTTTACGTCCGGCCGTCATGAACTGCAACAGCGCCATCTGGGCGGTAGCATCCTGCATGGCTACCCGGTCGGGCTGAAAATTCACATAATCACTCCCTTTTTTGTATGGCGATTGGGGCAGGGGATCATACAAATGGCCGTATAGGATCTTTTCTGTCAAGGTCAGGGAACGGCTTAATAATGTTCTTGCAGACTCCACACCGGAACTCAGCTTCCGGTAGGTTCCGCGGATCAGATTCAAATCAATCATCATCTTCTTATATGTCATAAATTATTTGAGAACAAAATTAAGAATATAAATATAATAAATACTTTTGTAGCGGATAAAAAATCCGGCAGATTATGATATCAGACAGCCATTCCGGACAATTGCCCTGGAGAAATCCCCACCCGGATAAGCTTCCTGAGGCAGAAGCGGTCAAATGGCTTGAATTAGCTGAAGAGGCCATGGATTCAAGCGAGCTGGACCGGTTCTCAAGGGAAGATTGGCTGGAGTTCATCGAGGCGACGCGTCAGCCTGCCTACCTTCGGGCACTGGGATCTCCTGAGAAAAGGAGGCAGTGGGCCGAGATCATGTTCAGGGTGATCCGGCATACTAACTACTCCCTGAACGATATGATCCGGCAACGGGTGGCTCTCCATCCCGACCGCGTATTGTTTTGCGACCTGTCCCATTCTGTGAAGGAGGAATGGACCTATTCCCAGATCTTCATGCATCTGCGTGAGATCGCTGCCCTGTTTCTGAAACTGAAAGATACGCCCAGGGTCGCCCTCTTCACCGAGAACTGTCTTGAAGGGGCCTCCGCGGATCTGGCCTCTCTTTCACACGATATCTTCATCACTCCGCTGAGCCCTCATTTCAGGGAGGAGGTGTTGCTCCCGATCTTTGACCGGTTACAGATCAATGTCGTTGTGACTGATACAGCCAACCGCATTACAGTGCTGAACGCTTTGTCAAAGAAGGTGAAGCATCCCTTCACCATCTTCCTCACCCGTCAGGGAGCTGAACCGTTGCAGGATATTGAGTGCCTCCAGGAGGCCTGCAAGAAACTTTCCCTGCAGGAGATCTCCACTCTTCTCGACAGGCGGAAGCCCATGCCGGTCAACAGGGTGTGCACCACCATGTTCACTTCGGGGAGCACCGGTTTGCCAAAAGGAGTCTCTTTTTCCAATTACAACCTGGTATGCAAACGTTTTGCCAGGGCGGCTGCCCTCCCGGAGGTGGGAGAGCAGACCTTTCTCAGTTACCTGCCACTCTATCATACGTTTGGTCGTTACCTGGAGATGATGGGTGCCATCTTCTGGAGCGGCACCTATATTTTTGCCGGAAATACCTCCCCTGAAACACTCTTTTCCCTCTTCTTGAAAACAAATCCGACAGGATTCATCTCCATACCGCTTCGATGGCAGGAGCTATACGACCTGAGCCGGCAACAGAGTGACCGGCTGGATGACCCCGGGTTGCAACAACAGGCGGTAAGGACAGTGGTTGGGGAACGGCTTCAATGGGGGCTTTCGGCAGCAGGATATCTCGACCCCATGATGTTCCGCTATTTTAACCGGCATGGGATCCAGCTTTGCAGTGGATTCGGGATGACGGAAGCAACCGGAGGGATCACCATGACAGAACCCGGAAAGTATAAGGACGGAACAGTCGGGCTTCCTCTTCCGGGAGTCTATCCCCGCCTGACAGCAGATGGGGAGATGGAGTTGCGGGGCCATTATATTGCCAGGTACCTCGAGGATGCCGGACCGGGGGATGCCATTCCCTTTCCTCAATCAGAAAACGAGGACAAGTGGCTCCCCACAGGGGATGTCTTTAAACGGTCGAAAGATGGGCACTACCAGATCATCGACCGGGTGAAGGACATCTATAAGAACAACCGGGGGCAAACGGTTGCCCCTCAGGTAATCGAAAAAAAGTTTTACAGGGTCCCTGGTTTCCACTCCTGCTTTCTGGCCGGTGATAAGCGGCCCTACAATGTATTGCTGATCGTTCCCGATAAGGAGGATGCAGTGATCCGGTCGCTGAAAAGGGAAAAGGTCCTGGAGTATTTCCATCAGGTGGTGACCGCGGCTAATGCTGATGTGGCTCCTTATGAACGGGTGATCAACTTTGCACTTCTCGAACGGGACTTCTCGGCCGGCGCAGGAGAGATCACACCCAAAGGATCGTTCAACCGGAAGGTGATAGAACGCAACTTCAGAAAGGAGATCGACAGGCTTTACACCAGTAATTTCACTGAAATACAAACTCCCGGAGCACTGGTTCAAATCCCTAAATGGCTTTACCGCGACCTGGGGATCCTGGAGAGTGACATCGCGTTCCGGAACGGGAAGCTGATCAATCTCCGGTATCATTCCACCCTCACCTTCGGATGGGTCAGAGGGGGGCGTCTCAGGGTCGGAGACCTCGTCTATGCCATTGGCGAGAAGGTTGTTGACCTGGGGACCTTCACCCGGCAACCTGCTTTATGGATCGGGAATGCCGAACTGACGCGCTTCTTCCCGGTCAGGGAAGGGTGGGACCTCCCGGTGAAAAGGATGGCAGAAACCATCTGCATTGCCCGGTTCAACTGTCCGGTGGAAAATTGTTCCCCAGAGCTTCCCGGCGTAACGGATCCCCTGCTGATCCGGATCAACCGATTGCTTTCTGAGGCGATCTTCGGGACGGCCCCCCAGGCAGTCGACGCCATTTCAACGCTGGGAGAACTCTTCCCTTCGCTTGAATCCAGGGTCTCGGATGTGGTCCGGCACCGGATGGAAGCGCTCGGATATCATCCTTCCGAGGAGGTGAGAACCCTGGCCTATAGGGTGATCCTCCTGAAAGCTCCCAGACCTGAACAGATCCCCTACATGCCGGCTTTCATTGAGTCGGGACGCTCATTTCTCAACGATGAGTCAATCAACGAGATTGCCAACAGCTCTTTCGGGAAGCATCGGCTGGATGCACTGAAGCAGCGTCTTTACTATTACAGGAACCAGCTGAACTGGCCGGCCAACAGGAAAAACAGGCAACAGTTCGCAGGGGTCCTCTCCCTGCTCTACCAGTTTGCTGTCAACCACATGGAGTATTACGGTCCGGTCAGGGCAGAACTTTCCCGCTGGGCGTTGCACCGGCAGGATCCGTGGTTGTCGAAACGGGCCGGAGAACTGTTCAGGAAACTGGCAGAAGCCTTTGAAAAGGAGATGGAACGAAAAGCGGAACTTCTTCCCGAGAGTTTCTGGAAATCACGCGTCCACTTTGAACATGGCATCTCTGAAGCTGAAAAGGGGAGGATCCTGGCCTTATTCCGCGACTCAACCTTCCTGGAAGAGAGTATCCTGCTGACCTCCAATGGCCAGTCATTTCATCCCGGGAGTGTGGCGGAGGAGGGGATCTGGGTGTTGCGGATGCTGGCATTCAAAGAGTTCCATCATTACAGAGTGAGCATCACAACCAGAAATGAGCACCACTATGATCTTCATATTGTATTAAGCGACAATCCGAAATTCAAACCTAACCACGACCTTTTCTACTGGCTGGCCTCGCTGGCAGGCCATCCTTACGGTTTTACGGTTGCAACCCTTCTCGGGAGCAATAAACCGGGCTACGGAGCCCTGAGCACCCAGTACATAGGGGGATTGACCGCCTGGGATAACATCAGGGCGCTGTCGGAGATCCATCAGTCGGCCGGACAGATCAACGATAATGCCTGGAGAAAACTGTTCATCAAAGCCTTCACGGCGTTTTTCAGAGCATGGGAATATAGCGGGTACCAGATCGTTCCCGGCACCATCTCTCCCTCCAATGTGATGATCCCTGAAATGGATTACCGTGAAACCGCGGTCATCCTTTCCCTCACCGGATGGTCTGCATACAAAAGCCCGCTCTCCCTAGTAGAACCCATGATCAGGGATTTCTACCAGAAAACCACTGCCTTCTATCCATGGAGCCGAAGACAACTGGATATCCGGTGGATCTTCCATGCCTCTATTGAAGCCCTTGGAAAAGAAAAAGCCCGGGAGTTTCTGGACCAACTGGCAGGGGAGCTTGTCGGGCGCGATATCCATTGCATGGATGGTTCAGGGTTTCGACAGCACCTGGAAGAGTACCTAAACACGGAATTCACATCCTACTACCTGCCACTCTCATTGTCCTGCGCCGTGGATGCCTATCATGAGTGGGCCCGGAGGAATCCGCTGACTACCCCAATGGCCAGGGAACATACCATCAGGGAGTTAATGGAGATCTACCGGCTGTTTCCCTATCCCGACGTGGTCAGGTTTTCACTCTACAGGCAAACCTACTTTGCTGAAAAATCTCAGGAGGTCACAAAGGCATTTGATCACCTGATCCGGCGTATGCGGAATAACCCCGACCTGCTTCCGGTACAGTTGACCGAGTTATCGGAACTCCAATCAGTTATCACAGATCCTGAAGAGAAGAACCTTTTCAGCCGGATGGTGTTTCCCAGGTTGAAGCCTAAACAACGGGTCGATTTTCTGAAACGGAATGAGGAAAAGAGCAGCCAGGTGATGATACAATTCAACTTAAAGGATAAAACAGGCCACAGCTATTTGTTTCATGAACCAGTTGAACCCAAGGAGGTCGGACAGCTTTATCAGCTCTTTTTCAGAGAACATTACCCAAGGGAACCGGTGGAAAATGACCGGTTCGCGGTGATAACCGAACCTGACGGTCAGGTAGTTGGAGGAGCCACATGGCGTTTTTTAGACGAAAAAAATGCGCTGTTAGACGGAATTGTTGTAACTTCAGCACTTCAGGGACGGGGATTGGGATCGGCCATTGTTGAGACCTTTTTTACCTATATGGCCGCCCAGGGAATCGAACTCATCAAAGCCCATTTTCTTTTCGGCAATTACTCCCTGAAACACCACTTCGATGTGGACCCTCAATGGGGAGCACTTGTGAAGAAATTACGAATGACGAATGACGAAATACATTAATTAAAATTCAACTATATGACTAGAGAAAAAATCACGATTAAAGATGGAAAACTGAATGTGCCTGACCATCCGGTAATCCCCTTCATTGAAGGAGACGGAACTGGTCCGGATATCTGGAATGCCAGCGTGCGGGTCTTTGACGCGGCCGTGGAAAAGGCCTATGGCGGAAAACGCAAGATCATCTGGAGAGAAGTGCTGGCCGGACAGAAAGCATTTGACAAGACCGGCGAGTGGCTTCCACAGGAGACGCTCGACACCATCAATGAATACCTGGTGGCCATCAAGGGACCGCTGACAACCCCCGTCGGCGGAGGGATCCGCTCCCTTAACGTAGCCTTGCGCCAGATCCTGGATCTTTATACCTGTTTGCGCCCTGTCCGCTATTTTCTAGGAGTTCCATCCCCGGTGAAGCGGCCGGAACTGACCGACATGGTCATCTTCCGGGAGAATTCAGAAGACATCTATGCCGGGATTGAATGGATGGCCGGTACACCTGAGGTGAAAAAGGTGATCCAATTCCTCATGAACGAGATGGGCGTGAAGAAGATCCGCTTCCCGGAAAGTTCCTCCATCGGGATCAAGCCGGTATCGAAAGAGGGAACCGAACGGCTTGTGAGGGCCGCCATCGAATATGCGCTGAAGCAGGACAAACCCTCCGTGACACTGGTCCATAAAGGAAACATCATGAAATTCACGGAAGGACAGTTCAAGCAATGGGGCTACGACCTCGCAGAACGTGAATTCGGCGGCAAGGTCTTTACCTGGCAGCAATACGACAAAATAAAGGCGGATAAAAGCGAGGAAGTTGCCAACAAAGCCCAGGATGAGGCCATCGCAGCCGGAAAACTCATCATCAAGGATGTGATCGCCGATGCCTTCCTGCAGCAGATCCTCACCCGTCCGGCCGAGTACTCGGTGATCGCCACCCTGAACCTCAACGGCGACTACATCTCCGATGCCCTGGCAGCCATTGTCGGAGGCATCGGGATCGCTCCGGGCGCCAACATCAACTACGTTACGGGACATGCGGTCTTTGAAGCCACGCATGGGACAGCTCCCAAGTATGCCGGAAAAGACCAGGTCAATCCGGGATCGGTCATCCTCAGCGGAGTGATGATGCTCGAATACATGGGCTGGCACGAGGCCGCCGGCCTGATCGTGAAAGGTCTCGAAGGGGCGATCCATAAGAAACGGGTTACCTATGATTTTCACCGCCTGATGGAGGGCGCAACCAAGTTGAAGTGCTCTGAATTTGGTGACGAGATCATCGAAAATATGTAAGGCCACATTGCTCCAAAGGCCAGCCATTACAATTTCATTTAAACGGTCATTGGTATATTGGTCATATCAATGTATTTCCATACCTTTACATTCACAGGGATATCTTTTCGTTTGCCTGATGAATGGTAATTAATCCTTAATGACTGTTTCAGATGAAAACAATTCTTCGCTTTCTAATCCTGGTGCTTTTATTTTCAGGATCCATCCATGGTTGCACAAAAGATAGCGGACGGTACTCCGCGGAAGAATCCTTTGAAGGAGGGAAATTGTATCACTCTCCGTCCGGTTCGTTTTTGATCGCTGAATTGCATGGGACCTTTCATCAGATGGGGCGCCAGTATGGCCTGCTGTTGAAACAGCAGCTCGGAGAATTTTACCGGGAGGCGGTGACGGATTTCCTGATCGGAGAGCAGGGGGCTTCATTTGAAGAGTTAGCTAATCTGGGTAACTTTTATTATGACAACTTTCCACAACTCTTCAAGGATTACTACGATGGGATGGCTGAAACCAACGGGTTGAGCTCCGATCAAACCCGGATCATGTCGGCGCTCTTCCTGCTGATTTATGAAACCGGTTGCAGTAGTCTCTCGGCTTGGGGAGATTATACTACGGATCATCACACAGTCACAGGACGGAACCTTGACCTGGGTGCTGCACATCTGCGGTTGTTTAGCAAGTACTTTCACATCGTGGTATGGAACCCCACCGGTTTCCCTGCATCGGTGGCGAACATCGATTTCATCGGATCCCTATTCTATCAGACTGCCATCAATGACAAAGGTTTATTCCTTGAATTGCAGAACGGGCAGATGACCGATACCTCAAGTTATCCCGGGCGGGAGAATGTCAATCACCTGTTACTTGAAAGTATGTTCCTGAACACCACCCCGGAAGAGGTCAACCGTTGGTTCAACACCAACTATCCGGGTGTCGGACTGATCATGAACGCCTCTTTTCCCGGCCAGGCCACCATCTATGAATGGGCCACCTTCCGGGTGGTCGACCGGCAGGGAGAGGGACTGGTTGCCGCCAGCAATGATTTCGTCGACCCATCATGGCACCACTATCCGATCATCTTTTTTGACTCGACCAACGAAGGGATGAGTCTCACCTATACGCGCCGGACCCACCTGATGCAGCAGGGCGAGCTGAACAAAGGCCATATCACACCACAGAAGATGATGGAGATCTTTGATATGACCATTCCCGGGGGAGGGGCCACTTTCCCGGAAGAGGGTGTGATCAAGACCATCTATTCCGTCGTCGTACAGCCATCCACCTTGAAAATCTGGCTGAAAGTCAGAGGTTACTCCGGATGGGAAGAGATCGACCTGGAGAGGTATTTCACACACTGAAAGATATGAAAACGGTATCCATTGCCTTCACAGTGCTCTTGGTGATGCTCTCCTGGAGCTGCAAGAAAAAGGAAAATCCCCCTCCGTTGGATTATACCCAGCAACTGCAATATTCACTCGATACGACCTGGCAAAGTTTCACCAGTCAGCTCACTAACTGGCAGGGAGGACTGGGGGTCTACATTGTCAGCCCGAAGGGGACCTATTTTGTTTCGTCAAATCTCGAAGAGGGCGCTTCAGCCAGCTCCCGATTCAGGGCTGCCAGCATCACGAAATCCTTGACCGCTGCCGCCATCATGCTGTTAGACCAGCAAGGCAAACTAACTATCGATGATACGGTGACGGAAATGATCCCGGGCACTTCAATGCCCTATTTGCCCGATGACACATCCTACCGGATACCCTACAAGAACCGGATCACGATCCGTGAACTCCTCGAACACCGAGCCAACGTGTTCGACCAGGTCAATTCGGTCATTCCGGATACAGTCAGCGCATGGTATCCAGGCAGGTTCTACTATATGGCTATCCTGATGTACCTGGACCGATACCATCAATTCACCCTGGATGAGCTGGCCGCACTCATCTCACGGCACCAGCTCACCTATGGGGAACCGGGAATTGAACACCAATACAGCAACGGGGGGTACACCCTGCTGGCCAAGATCATTGAACGGGTGAGTGGAAAAAGCTACCATGAATTTGTCACCGATGAATTGCTGGTGAAAAACCAGCTCAATGAGAGCTCTCTGCCTTACCTGGGTACGGATACTGCTTTACCTGCCCCTTTCCTTCACGGATACCTCTTCCTGAACAATGCCTCCGTCGATCTCACCAATTTCGACATGTCGTTCGGGATCGGGGAGGGGAACCTGATCTCCAGTTTCCGGGATCTTGCCACTTTTTACCGGAACCTCTTCACAGGACAGGCCGGATTGGATGTCAGTCAGGTGAACAGGATGATCGAGTGCCCTCTTTCAAATGACTCTTATGGTCTGGGAATCGAATTCACCGAAGGACTTGGGTACGGACATACGGGGAGTCAGTTCGGGTATCTTACCATAGCGGAATATGATCTGGCGAATGATTGTATGATGATCTCCGAATCGACACTCTATCCACAGGATCATGCCATCGACCAGGCCGAGGGCAAAGCAGTTGTGGCGCTGCTGAAATCGATGAAGAAGACGCTGGGGTATTGATCCGGGGGCTATAAGCATCAGCCGGAATTTCCCTGTGTCTGTGAACGATCCCCTGCTACAGTTTCAGTGAGATCATATACTGTCCGGCCGGCAGCATCGGCCCGAAAGCCCTGGCATAGCCAAACGAAAGGGTGGATTTGATCAGGGAGAACAACACCAGCTCAAAGTCGAGCTGGGCGCCGGCGGAATAGTAATTCATGTTGGGCAGGCTGTTCTCGATGTTGGTGAACAATCCCATCCCGAATACCGAGAAACGGGCGTAGGTTGAATAGAATCCCAGCAAACCGAATTTCCGGAACCGGATGGGGGGAAGATCGATCTCCGTGGTCAGTTTGGCATAATTGAGGGCAGAGAAGCGGTCAATATCCACTCCGGGGAAACTCTGCATCTCTCTGTACTGCTGCGGGTTGCGGTAATCGATCCAGTTGTTTCCGAACCCACCGAAGTAAAAATAACTGTTGGTCTTCTCCTTATCGCCGAATGATTGTCCTAATGACGTGCGGAACCAAATGGATGAATTCCTCATCGGAAGGAGAAACCCGAAGTCAAAATTATTGATGAGTTGAGGGTAGAAGGTGTTCTTTGCCAGACTGGTCAGGGCATAGACATTCCAGTCGTACCCCTGTTCCGGTTCAACGGCCCCCAGCGACTTCAGAAGGTAGGAACGGTGGAAGTTCAGGGTGGCCACATAGAGGTTCTTGTAGGAAGATTCCACATTCTGATAGAAGGGGAGGGTTTCCAGGTCGCCATAGGCGGCGAGTTTGACATAAAATTCGGTTCTCGCCGGCCTCATCCGCATAAAGACATGGCTGTACTTTCCTGAGAACATATAACCGGCCCGGCTGAATTTGGTGGGGCCGAAAAGGTCGTAGAAGTCGGCATAATTGTACTGGACCTGAAAGTTCCATCCCCAATAGGTGTAGTCAACCGAGAGGTGAATGGTCTGTTCCAGCGGCAGACTGTGTGTGGGGGTGAAACTAACTTTGACGACCAGGCTGTTCAGCATCATCGGATCCATGAAGTTCAACCGGTAACCGACGCCTGTATAGACTTTATATCCCTGAAGAATGGGATAGGCCCCGGCCAGTTTCAGCTCTTTGATAGGGCGGTAACGGGCTTCGGTCACCTTGATGGTGTCGAGATCTATTTTGGATGGGGGAGGAAGCAGCCAGGATTCGACCACCGGATTTTTTTTGTACACCAGCTGCCCTAAAAACTGGATGGCATTCGCATCTTCCAGCGGTTCAATCTTCATCATCCCGGGGATCATCCCTTTTGAAGTGTATTCGAAGAGCAGAAGGGAGTCGGATGAGAGCGGAACCGGGCGGAAGAATCCACTGGTGGCGTTGGTCAGGATCTCCGCCTTGAGCGTTTCCAGATCAATCCTGAAAATGTTGGAAACACCGGTATAATAAGAGGTGCCAAAAAGATACCGGCCATCCGGTGAAAAGACAAAGTTGGCGGCGGGACTGTCCTCAAATTCGTAGATCTCCCGGTACTCCTGCTTCCCCTGCAGAAGGTTGGAGATGGTGAACATCACCACCTTTTGCCTTCCGCGCACGTCCGACAAGGTGCCGGAAAGGAAGCGGCCATCCGGAGAAATGGCAATATCGGTCAGTGCTTTCCCGAAGGGAAGGGAATAGACCTCTTCCCACTTTGTGAAGGGAGGGGCGAACCTGACCAGCATGGTGCGGCCGCTCATGGTCTGGATGCCCCAGAGGGAGTGGTCTTTCGGATTGACCACGAGATTCCCGGTACGGTCATACTTGATGAGGTCGGTGACACTGTCTGTAAGTAGGTCTATGGAACGAAGCCCCCGCCAGTCGGAGTTATGGGTGGAGATGAAGAGTCGCTTCGTGGAGTCGTCGTAGGCCATCCCGGTCACGTAATAAAGGGCCGGACTGGGAACGGAAGCGATTCGTTTCTCCTTCCCTGTGAGGAGGTCGATGGCGGAGATATGAGCCAGTTTGCCCGGGTAGTTCACGGCAACATACATGGTTCCTGAGGAGGCGTCCACAAACTGGGCTGAAACAGATCCCAGGGATTTCTGTCCGATGCGCCGGTATGTGCTGACGGGGTATGCCTCGATCGTCTTCAGGTTTTCCCGCTGGAAGCCGTGTTCCCAGGAGATCCAGTCATTCCAGGCATCCTGGATCCGTTTTTCGTACACATGACGGAACTGGCTGGCGTAAAACCGCCGGCTGGAATCGCTGCGTGCATAAAAGTCGCGGAGTTTATCCACTCCGTAAGTATAGGCCAGGTAGCTGACAAACCGGGTCCCGTAGAGGTAGGAATTCACCCCCACCTGGAAATCAATGGCAGTGCCTTCGGTTTCGAGGCCGATCACATTGTAAAAATAGGCGCTGTCACGCACCATGGTCCTGAATACCATTTCATCGTATCCGCCCAACACCCGGCCAACCCCTCCCGACATCCAGGTCTCCATGAAAACGGCAATCCCTTCGTGGTACCAACGGGGGGAGTACCATCGGGGGGTGGTGAAATAACTGTAGAGCATCGACTCGGGATCCCGGTTGTCGATATAGACTTTCCCACCGAAGATCCCCCGGAGGATCCTGTCCGTGCGCGAAGCCTTATCGCACATCACCTGATGGGTCAGTTCATGGCTCATCAGCCATTGCATCCGTTCGTTCGAAGGAACCACGGAAAAGGTATAGTCGAAGGGAGCCACTCCGATGTTCAGATAATTACGTGGGATGACGCTCGTACCCCCGTTCCCTATATCAGTGAAGTCATTGAAAAGGATCCCCGTCTCCTGGGAAGGCTGATAATCCCAGAAATTTTTATGGAAGTACAGGGCATTTTCAAACGACCGCACCGTATGGGGGACCAGGTAAGAGGTAGCTTGATCGAGGTAAACCAGCCTGACACGGTCGGTCTCGAACTGGGTCACAATGGTTTTATGCTGGCTGTAGATGGAGGAGGCTCCGAGGAGAAGGTACAAGATTACCGGCCATTTGCGGCAGCCTCTTATCATACCGGAAGGGTGTGTCGGTATCCGTAACCGGGCGGATACCGGGTTGTTATTTTGTCAGTTCAGCAAGGCATCACGGTTCAATCGGGATGATTCCAAGATCTGCATTTCCAAGATTCGCAATATTATTGATGGCCGTGTTCCCGAAATTAAATCCCTGCAGTGCGCTATTGGCACCTACCAGGTTTGACAGTTGAGGATTCCCGCAAAGCCCCATCTGGAGGGGGGCATCACTTCCCACGAGGGCAGCGTTGATGGCGGTGGCGCCTGCCAGCTCCGTAGCCGGGATGATCACGTTCAGCTGGTCGGCGGACAAAATGACATTCAGCGCCTGTGAACTGAGGGCCTGGCCTAATACCGCTGCATTCATGACAATGCCCAGGCTCTGGTTGTTGACGACACCTACCACGCCCAGGTTGGCATCCTGTCCCTGCAGGATATTGTTCAGCCCCTCCTGCCCCATGAAGACCCCTAACTGGGCTTCGGAACAGAGGATGAAACTGAGGGTGGGCTTGTCATAGATGACGATGCCTGTCAGTTCCGGCTTTGCATTCGCCTGGGAACCCATACCGGCGGCCTGGACCAGGCTGGAGGCAATAAAACTGGAATTCAGGTTGCCGCTGGCCTCAACCACATCCACAAAGGAAAGGGGCATGCTGGCAATGGAAGAGAGTTCGGGCCGGTCACCGACACCGGCGGATTGCAGCCCTTCCACCCCCATGAATTGATTTCCCTGAAGGGCATAGGAGAGCATGCTGCCGAGGCCCGATTTATTATTCGTCATGGCCATCAGTTGAACCGATTTGATGAGAAGCTGGTCGCGGGTGGCCTTCAAATTCCGGAGGGCTTCCTGGTTCTTCTTTAAAAGGTCGTCACGGATCAGGAAGTGATCCAGTTCTGCCATGGATAGCATCAGCATGGAGTCTTTCTGGTTCAGCCGGTCGACATAGATAGCAAAATCCCGGAGGTTTTTCTCCACATCGAGGGAAAGGGTCACGGTATCTCCCAGGAAGATATCGGCCAGGATGCGGGTGGTGTTAGCCAGGGTCTGGGTGTTGTTTTTCATGAAAGTGTTGTAATCACTTAGCATGCGGATGGCCTCTTTGTTCGCAGGGTTCTTGTCGAACCCCTGGTAGTTGAAGCTGACCAGGCAGGAGTCAATGGTGGCGGAAAGGTTTTCCGTAAACACCGTGAAGTAAATCAATCCGGAGATCATCTGCCGGAGCTGGGCCGTATCCTCCGTGAACTCGCTCCTGAACAGGATGTCATTTTCACTCATCTGGTCCTGACGGTACTTTTCTGCTTTCCCGATGGTGCCCTTGGTCAGTCCCTGGTAGACTCCCGGAAAGAAGAAGGAGACCACGATGATGACCACAGCGATCCCTACGATCACCCCGATGATAATGTTGGTTTTCTTTTTCATGGTATGTAATTCTAATGATTTATTCCTTGTTAACGGTAACGGTATTCTGGTAGATTGTCATGCCGTTGCTGAGCAGCCGGATACGGATCTGGTTGGGGAGGTTGTTCCGGTTCCGCAACCATACGATATATTCGTTGTCGCCCACAGAGACCATCTTCACCCAACCGGCAGAGGCAGTAAAGGAGGAATTGGCATCAGAGTTGGCACTCGTGACGTTCAACGGCTGAAAGTCGCTGGGGTTGAAATCGATCATGCATTCTACGGTGGACTGGCAGTTCAGGCTGACCCGGGCTTCGACCATCGACCCTGAATACCTGACATCGAAGGTGGCCCGGAGACCAGGTGCTTCGTACAACAGGTTGTCGGCCAATTTCATCTGGTCGGTGTTGCGTGTGCCAAACAGTGTCCCTTTCATCTGCTCTTCATGTGAAGAGCCGGTTCTGATATCCGGGGCCAGGAATAGGAATACGAAGAAACCAAGCAGAAGACCCGCAATGAAGACAAAAGAGAATTTCACGGTCTGGCGTTGCCAGAAAGGGGGATGAAAGATCGCTTCAGGAATTGACGACCGGTCGGATTTAGCCTGGATCTCGTGAAGAACCTCCCGGGTAAGCTGCAGGTCGGGGAGGTTGTTGCGGCTTTTCTCAAAATCCTTACCGAGCTTTTGCCAATTGGCGTAATAGGTTGCCGCCTCCGGATCTGTAGTCAGTCTCTCCTGCAACCGGTGATGTTCTTCCGGTGTCAGCTTCCCCTCAAGATCCTCATGGATCAGTTCGATGAGTTTTTTATCCATCTTATTGAAAATAATTCGTGGCAAGTAGTTTGTCACGGAAGGTCAGCCGGGCGTAATAGAGTCTGTTCTTTACCTTCTTCGTGCTGATGCCGAGGGTTTCCGCTATCTCTTCGTAGGAAAGTCCGAACCAGTATTTCAGTAATATGAGGGAGCGATAATCCTCCCTGAGGTTGCGCAGTGTTTCCCTGATCTTCTTCTCTGCCGCTGATTCATGGATGCTATCCGTTTCGACTGCCGGAATCGAAAGTGCGCTTTCCAGGGGTTGAAACCGTTTTCTGCGCTTCAGGTAGTTGATCGTCTCGTTGAGCGAAATACGATAGATCCAGCTGAAAAAGCGGTGCTTTAAGTTGAACGATGAGAGGTTCAGGTAAGCTTTCAGGAAAATCTCCTGGGTCAGGTCCCGGGCAGCTTCGTGATCATCTGTCATCTGAAGGATCATGCCGTAAATCTTTTTTTCGTATCTCTCCACCAGGATCCCGAAGGAGGGTTGATTCCCCTGAAGGGTTTCAAGGACCAGTGTATGATCATCCTGATTTATCATAAATACACGCGATGACAGGAAAAGTTTGAAAAGTTACGAAGATTTTTTCAGGTTGTGATGCCGGGATGTAAAATTTCCTAATTCCCGGAAGCCAGCAAAGAGAGTTTCCACAGATCTTTCCTGTTCATCCGGAGCACGGGAGTGATCGCCAGATAGCCCGAACGCCCGATGGTACGCTTCAGCGCCTTCAGCTCCGTCAGCTTCCCGGGGATCTCAGGATCAGGAGGAACCAGAAAATCACTTTCGCGAAGAAGCATCACACTTTTGGCTTTAATGGAGAGTTCGGTATAGAGGCTGATAAAGCAGTAAATATCAAACACAACTTCGGCGGGGAAATGGTTGCGGATAGACAACAGGTAATTCCCCACCCGGGTTTGCGAAAACTTTCCCAGCCGGATCATGCGCAACAGTTCGACTTCGGTGTCGAACTCCATTTCAAGCCAGTTCCTGATGGCTTGTTCACTGTATTGGAAACTCACAATCAGCGCCACCGGGATCACAACCAGGATGAATACGGTGGCCACCACGGGATAGATGGTCAGGGCATTGAAGGCGCCGTGGATCAGGATGGCAGCAGCGGCGCCCAGCAGGACAGCGGGGATGAAATGCGTTTGCCGGTTGAGGCTGCTGACCACCAGGATGGCAAAGATCGCCGTGGTTCCGCCATGCATCACCGCGGTACCGAATCCCCGGGTGATCCACACCATCATGTTGGAGGTCTCAGATGCGAAATGGATCAGGTAGAAGATGTTTTCGGCCAGGGAAAAGGCTGCCCCGATACTGAATCCATAAATGGCTCCATCGATCATGAAGCCGATCCTGTTCCGTTTGATCAGAAACAGGATCAACCCGATTTTCAGCAACTCCTCCACTACAGGGGAGACATAAGAGGATAAAAAATGAAAGTTCAGGTGGAAATAGTTGACCAGAAAGGTGTTGGCATAAAAACTCATGGCGGCGCTGAGAATTCCCCAGCCAAGGGAGGCAATCATGAGCCACTTGTTGACCAGACGCAGGCTGTCGAGAAACAGGAAAAGAGCAAGTAGAAGAAAAACCGGACTAAGGGAGATGATAACCTTTAGGACCATAAATTCTAATCATCAAAAACTCCGATATAGCGTGCAATAACCAACCGCTGGATCTCGGATGTTCCCTCCCCGATCTGGAGCAGGCGCTGGTCACGGTAAAAGCGTTCGATGGGATAGTCCTTCATCAGACCGTAACCTCCGTGGATCTGAACCCCTTCATCGGCTACCTCGCGGGCGATTTCCGAGCAATAGAGCTTGGCCATGGCCGCCTCTTTGGCGAAGGGCTGGCCGGTGGATTTCAGCCAGGCACCTTTGTAAAGGAGGTTCCGGGCCAGTTCGATCTTGGTGGCCATGTCGGCCAGCTTGAAGGCATTGATCTGGAATCGTCCGATCGGCTGGCCGAACTGTTTCCTCTCTTTCGCATACTGCAGCGACATCTCAAAGGCTCCCTGGGCACACCCGAGTCCCATGGCCCCAATGGCCAGCCGGCCGCTGTCGAGTGTGTTGAGCATGATATGGGATCCTTCTCCCCGTTTACCGAGCATGTTTGACAAGGGAACGCGGCAATCGTCAAAATAGAGCTCTGAGGTATCCGATGCCCGCCACATCATCTTGCCGTGCATTGGTACCCGCTTGAAGCCGGGAGTATCGGCATCCACCAGGATGGTGGTAAACTCTTTTTTCCCGTTCACCTCTCCGGAAACCACCTGAACCGTTGCTCCCCTGTTGATGGAAGAGGCCCCGTTGGTGATGAAAATCTTCGATCCGTTGATCACCCAATTGTCATCCTCAATCCGTGCAGTGGTCTTTGTGCCCCGGGAATCACTGCCGGCATCCGGTTCCGTCAGTCCGAAAGCCCACAACGCTTCACCGGTGATGAGTATCGGGATGTATTTCTTCTTCTGTTCGGGGGATCCGAAGTTCATGATAGGCCCCAACCCAAGTGAGATATGAGCGGCAAGTGTGGCAGCCTGCGAAGCATCCACCCGTGCTAATTCCTCCACGGCAATGACGTAGGCTAGCATGTCCATCTGCGATCCGCCATACTCCGTTGGTGCAAGCAGCCCGAAAAGCCCCAGATCCCCCATCCGTTTGGTCAGGGTAACCGAAAATTCCCCCTTTTCATCAAGCTCCTGTGCAACCGGACGGATCTCCCGTTCAGCAAAATCCCGGACCGTCTTCCGGATCATTTCATGTTCTTCTGTAATATACATTTGTAAAGATTTTCGATTTTCAATTGTCGATGTTCGATATTGGATTTTCGATATTGGATGTAAGATGTTTCAAAGCTAATATTAAATCTGCAAAACTCAAATTTTAATCCTTAATTTCCCCATTTCCCATTTCCTATCTCCCATCTCCCATCCCGCATCTCCCATCCCGCATCTCCCATCCCCTATCTCCTATCACCGATAGATCTCCTCCGCCATCCTCACCGCTTCCCTTAACGCCTCCAGGTCCAACCCGTGAGGGATCTTTTTTTGTTCCAGAAAATGGATAAACTCCAGGGTGTTCAGGTTTCCCATCATCTCCTGTCCCGACATAGGGCATCCTCCGTATCCGTTGATCACCGTGTCAAACCGCCGGCAACCCGCATGGTAAGCCGCATCCACTTTCGCCGTCCAGTCTCCCCTCCCGTGATGCAGGTGAAGGCCGAACTCCATCCCGGGATATTCTCCGGTGATTGCCTTGAAGACCCGGTCGACCGTTCCGGCATCGATCTCGACGGAAACATTGGACAGGGGGACGATGCGGGCGCCAATGTTGTTCAGTTTCCCGATCCATTCCAGCAGAAGGTCGGGGCTCCAAGGATCTCCGTAAGGGTTTCCGTAGGCATAGGAGATATAGATAACCGCTTTTTTCCCATGCTGTTCACAAAGGTTGATTACGGCTGCCGTGGTGGCAAACGCCTCCTCCACTGTCGACCTGACGTTTTTCTCCAAAAAGGAGGGGGTGAAGGCGAAGGGGTAGGAGAGCGTGGTCACCTCGTCCAAAGGGGCTACCCGTTCAGCTCCACGCCGGCTTAGGACCAGCATCATCCGCTCGGAGGCGGAGCCGAAAAAATCAAGAAGGCTGAGCAGCTCCAACGAGTCGGCCATCTGCGGCACCACCCGGGGATTGACGATGCTCCCGGTCTCGACGGCATGAAAGCCTACCTTCAACAGGTGGTCGACAAAGCGCACTTTGGAGGAGGTGGGGATGAAACGTTCCACCCCCTGCATCCCTTCCCTTGGTGATTCAATGATCCTGATCATGCCCTTCCCGAAAGAGATTTCGGGATGCGGCCGTTCCGGATGGCTTCCGATCTCAGGCGACGGCCAACGATGCGCTCCACCATGGCCCCGACCTCCAGCACCCTGTCCACATCAAGTTGGGTGTCGATCCCCATCTCATCCATCATCACCACCATATCCTCCGTGGAGACCAGGCCCACGAGGTTGGGGTCTTTGTAATAATATTTCCCGGTGCCGGCAACAGGGACTCCGTCGACAAAGTTAGCCGGCTGCCCGCCAATGCCACCCATGGTGGATTCATAATTGACCATGCCGGCCTGCAATGCTGCCAGTACGTTGGCCATTCCCCAGCCCCGTGTGGTGTGAAGGTGAACGATCTGTTTCTCCACACGCACACCGGCGTCAAGCAACATCGAGAAGTACTGGTAAATCCGGTCGGGCGAGGCCGATCCGTCGTGGTCGGCATGTTCCACATCGTTGGCCCCGATGTCAAACCACCGCTTGGTAAAGGCAATAGCATCTTTCATCTCGGTGGGACCTTCCACAGGGCTGCCCCAGATGGTGCTCACCGTGCCGTTGACCTTCAGACCGGCCTCCCGGGCCATGGGGATGTATTTTCCAGCCATCTTCCAGTAGTCGGCCAGGCTCAGGCCCGAGTTGGTACGGTGATGCCCCTCCCCGGTGGAGACCATCAGCAGGATCCGGTCAGGGCCCCATCCCTCCTTCCTTGCTTCAATCGCCCGCTCAATGGCCCGTTCACGGATGGTGATGACCGTCAGGGAGACCTGATCGATCAGGTGAGCGATCTTCTTACTGTTGCGGACTCCCTTCAGCACCTCTTCCGCATCTTTGAACTGTGGCATCCCTTTGGGGTTGCCCAGGTTGGTGACTTCAATATGCCTGAAACCGGCTAAGATCAACTCTTCCGCCAGCCAGATCTTGGCTTCGGTGGGAATGAATTTCTCTTCATGCTGAAACCCGTCCCTCACCGTAATATCGCCTATGGTTACTTTTTTGGGAAAATTCATATACTGTTTTTTGTTTTGGTTAATGCTAATTGTTCTGATATTTGATATTGGCAGTAGGATATTGGATGAAGGTCATAGGGAGTAGGTTTCGGGTTTCGGGTTTCGGGTTTCGGGTTTCGGGTTTCGGG
>Ga0172367_10000596_pt1 | contig 55815 bp, 36 predicted proteins | sample Lak10m_FD_114542 | JGI IMG/M metagenome (GOLD analysis project Ga0172367, IMG submission 114542) | Freshwater microbial communities from Kabuno Bay, South-Kivu, Congo - kab_022012_10m | ecosystem: Environmental > Aquatic > Freshwater > Lake | place: Democratic Republic of the Congo: South-Kivu... | reverse complement strand
CTCATTTGGAGGATTTATTTTATTTAATTTTAATTCCGAAGGCGATCCTCAAGTCACAACAAAATTTGATAATCAATTAAATGCTATGGCTTTACAGCAATATGTAAATTATTGGGCAGAAGCAATGAATTCACTAAATATTGAATGCACAATACAAAATATTGCGGAGATTGGTAAAAAGAAACGCAAGAAAAAAGATTAGTTGACTAAAAATTAAATAGATACTACAATTAGATGTTATGCCCATTTATTCTGTACAGGTCGAAAGACATGTTCTAGGCGGACTCATTAGGAATCCAGAGGTATTTTTTGATGTTTCAAAATTTATATCTGAAAAAGATTTTTTTAATGATGTGCACAGTACTATTTTTTCTTGTATCAAAGACGAACTAAATAAGAATAATAAGATAGATAAAGTGCTGCTTGCTCAAAAGATTAAAAATCTAGGAATATCATTTAAAGATGAAATTGATATTTTTTCATATATTGATGCTTTAGCTCTTACTCAAATTAATACTCAAGGGACCATTAATGCTTGCAAAGAATTAAGTAAAATTAAAGTTCGTAGAGAGCTGTTTGAAACTGCAGAAAATGTTAAAAAATTCGTTAAAGAAAATGCAGAGGATGGCATAGACTCTATTGTGTCTAAAGTAGATGAGATTTATAATAATAAAGTAAGTCAATATTACCTTGAAGGCGAACCAATCAACTTGTTTGAAGAAATGGAAAATATTATTGAAGAGATTGGTAATAATCCAAGAGAAGAGACTGGATTAAAAACTCCTTATAACAATTTTAATAATCTATATGGAGGTCTAAAACAGGGGAATATTTATTCTATAGTAAGTAGACCTGGACAGGGCAAAAGCACATGGCTTAATGATATTGCTTATAAAACAGCAAATGTTCATAATAAAAACACAAAAGCTTTAATTTTAGATACAGAGATGTCTACTTTAGACACTCAAATGAGACTCGTTTCTAGCATATCTGGCGTTCCACTTTGGTTCATTGAAACTGGCAATTGGAGAAAAAATCCAGAAATGATTCAAAAGGTAAGAGATGCTTGGCCTAAAGTTAAAGGAATGACTCATTATCATTATCATGTAGCAAATAAAAATGTAGATGAAGTTGCATCGATTATTAGAAGGTGGTATTATACTAAAGTAGGAAGAGGCAATCAAGCTCTTATAGTTTATGATTATATTAAATTGACCGGAGAAAAAGTAAGTCAAAATTGGGCAGAACATCAAGCTATTGGAGATAAGATTGATAAACTAAAAAGAATTTCAGAAGAAATTAAATGCCCAGTTATTACTGCCATGCAATTAAATAGAACTGGAGAAAACTTTAATAGAAGCGCAAATCAAGTTACAGATGATAGCTCTGCTATCGCCTTATCTGATCGTATGCAATGGTTTGCGTCATTTGTGGGAATTTTTAGAAGAAAAACTCAAGACGAAATACAAGTAGATGGTGAGCAATTCGGAACTCATAAGTTAATAGCGATTAAAACTAGATTCCAAGGCAGAGACGGCGCAGGTCATCACGATCTTGTTCGTAGAAGAGTTGGAGAAAATGAATTTAAATATTTTAATAATTATATTAATTTTGAAGTAAACAATTTTAATGTAGAAGAAAGAGGCACTTTAAGAGAGATTGTAGATGCAGAAAATGAAAGACTAGATTTTGATGAAGGTGGTCAAAATGAAGACGGAGAATTATTATGAATGTTAAATTAATATCAATTACTCAACCATATATTGATGGCATTAACAATGCAGAAGATTTAGTGGCTTATTGTGCCAGAGTTAGTAATCCATCAAACCAGATGAGCACAGAAACTGCGCCAAAACTATTAGGCTTCTTAATTAAGCATAAGCATTGGTCTCCATTTGAATTAGTTGACATGACACTAGAAATTAAAACTAGCAGAGCTATCGCAGCGCAAATACTAAGACATAGATCATTTTCATTTCAAGAATTTAGTCAAAGGTATAGTATTGCAAATGAATTTGAAGATATTGAATTAAGATTACAAGGAGATAAAAATAGACAAGTTGGGGAAAATCTTATGCCAGTAACAAATCCTGCATATGAAAATATTAGCAATCTTATTGCAGAGTCAATATCATTATCTCATCACTGTTACGAGACTATGATTGAAAATGGAGTAGCGAAAGAAGTAGCAAGAATGATTTTGCCATTAACAACAGAAACAACCATGTATATGAAAGGTTCTTTAAGAAGCTGGATTCATTATCTTGAATTAAGGACAGAACAAAATACTCAAAAAGAACATAGAATCATTGCGGATAGATGTAAAAAAATATTTATTAAAGAATTTCCTTTAATTAGCGAAGCTTTACAATGGAAAACGTAAAAGAAATATTATCTAATCTTGGTTATAATCTAAAAGAATACTCGAAAGAGTATAGAACAAAACCTTTATATAGAGATTCAGATAACGAAAATGTATTAGTTATTTATAAGGACAGCGGGAAATGGATAGACTACAAAGAAAATACCACAGGGACTTTGCAAGATTTAGTAAGAATGACATTAAATTTGCCAAACAATATTGAAGCTAAAGAATGGATTAATCAAAAAACTCCAAATACAAATACATTTACAGTATACAAGAAGCCAGAAATCAAACAAGTAAAATGTTATCCCTCTGATGTACTGTCTAAATTGGTAAAAGATCATACATTTTGGAATAAAAGAAATATATCTGATGAAACTATAAATATATTTGAAGGAGGAATTTTACAAGAAGGAAGAATGAAGGGCAGATATGTATTTCCTATCTTTAATAAAGAAAAACAATTGATCGGGGTTGCAGGTAGAGATATTTTAAATAGAAATGAAAAAATGTGTCCAAAATGGAAATTAGTAGGTGATAAATCGAATTGGAAATATCCGCTTCAAATAAATTCAAAAATTTTATCGGAATCTAAAAACGTTATTCTTATTGAAAGTATTGGTGATATGCTTGCCTTATGGGAAGCTGGAATAAAAAATACAATAGTGACCTTTGGATTAAATTTAAGTACCGGAATTTTAAATACACTATTGATATTAAATCCAAATAAAATCTATATATCATTCAATAATGACAGTTCAAAAAACAATGCAGGTAACCTAGCAGCAGAAAAAACGAAAGAAAAACTATTAAAGCATTTTGATAAACATCAAATATCAATAACGCTTCCAACAAAAAAAGATTTTGGTGAGATGACAAAAGAAGAAATCATACAATGGACAACAAACCTTTAAAAATTTTATCCGCATCTAGAATTAAAACTTTAGAGACCTGCTCTTGGGTATATTGGAATAACTATCACACTAAAATACCACAGACTCAAAATGATGGAGCGCTAAGAGGAACAGTTTGCCATAAAATATTTGAAATTTTATTAAATAAAAAGCATAAGAAACATTTTACATCAATTATAAAAAATAATTCAATTAAGGGCAGCAAAGCAATAGAAAGACTAACAAAAAAGCTTATTAATCAAGCTCCATTAGACATGAGTAATTTTCAAATTATTGACGAAATGATATTAGTAGGATTAAAACATGATTTTTACGGAGAAGACGGTAAAATCGTATCGCCAGAATATGCATTTGAAATTAAAAGCGAGAGCCCAAAATACCATGTTAAGGGCTTTATAGATAAGCCTATTAAGACCAAAAATAAAATGCTTATAATCGACTACAAAAGCTCGAAAGCTAAATTTAGGGGTGATGACCTAGAAGCCAATATTCAAGCTATGATGTATAGCTTGGCTAGTAAAAAATTATGGCCTAAATTAAAGCCTATAGTAAGATTTCTATTCTTGAGGTTCCCAAAGCAGCCAGTTCAAGAATTGCAATTTGATGATGATCAAATTAAAGGATTTGAGCATTATTTAGAGTATGTAAATGCCCATATTAATAATTTTAATATTAATAGCGCAGAATCTAATTTTGCATCTGATAACCCAAAGAATAAATGGATGTGCGGAGTAGGAAACTGGAAATGTCCATATAAGGATTCATTTGAATACTATGTTAAATTAAATGAGAAGGATGAAATCGTAGAATCAAATTTTGATGGTAAATTTAAAGAAATAAAAGGATTTAAAATAGAAAAAAGAAAATACGCTGGATGTCCAAGATTTAACAATGTATCTATAAACCAATCTACTGACGATATTTTAGAGGAAATGTCATCAAAAACCAAAGATGTTTTTGATGATTTATCTTGACACTTAAATTAAGATATAGTATAAATATATCATGTATAAAGTCCTGCCATTATTTAAAAGCCATTTTTCAATAGGTAAGAGTATTCTTACTCTTGAAGAGAAGAATGATGAGGATAATGAACCAGATTCTATTATACAAATTGCAAAAGACAATAAACTTAAAAAAGTTTTTCTTGTAGAAGATTGTTTTAGTGGATTTCTTCAAGCATATAAACATTTAAAAGAAAACAACATTGATCTTATATTTGGCGTTAAATTTGTATTTTGTGATAATATTAATAATAAAAATGAAGAAGAGCTTAAGAAGCATCATAAACTAATTATCTTTGCTGATGGCAATGAAGGATACAAGACTTTAATCAAGCTTTGGACTAAAGCAAGCACAGAAGGATTTTATTATACCCCAAGATTAGATATGCAAGTATTAAAAGATGTATTCAATGAGCATATTAGATTAGCAATACCATTCTATGATAATTTTATATTTAACAATTCATTGAGAGGATATCAGTGTCTTCCGTTTGTAGAAAATTATAAGCCAGTGGTATTTACCGAAGAAAATAATTTAATATTTGACCCGCTTTTAAAATCAAAAATGCTAAAATTTGCAGAAACAAATAAACTAGAGGTTATTAAAACTAAAAGTATTTATTATAAAAATAGAAAAGATTTTAAAAGTTATTTAACTTTTAAATGCATTAACAGCAGAACTAGTCTCAACAAGCCAGAGATGGAGCATATGTCGAGCAATGAATTCTGCGTAGAAAGCTGGAAAGAACAAAATCATGGATGAACATCTTTTAAGATTTAATAAAGATAAAACATTTCTTTTTATAGATTGCGAAACATTTAATCTTTGTTTAAATTTCTGTCATAATTTACCTTGGCAAATCGCAATGTTAAAATGTCAAGGAGATAGAATTATTGATTCCAAAAACGCTTATATTAAGTGGAAGACTCATTTAAAAATTAGTAAAGATGCGGCAAGGATAACAAGATTCGATCCCAAATATATTGAAAAAAACGGTATCGATCCAGAGGCTTTTTTCCCAACTCTTAAGGATTGGATTGAAAAATCAGACTATATTGTTGGGCATAATATTATAGGATTTGATCTTTATATTCTTAACGAATATTATAAATTTATGGGAGAAAAGCCTATTGACTTTTTGGCTAAGAGTATAGATACTAATCTATTATATAAAGGAATTAAAACTTCCTCAGCATATGATCCCAAAAAAGAAAATCTATCAGAATATATGTATAAATTATATCATACGAAAGTAAAAAACGTAAGGACAAATTTAACAACTGCAGGAAAAGATTTAGATATTAATCACGATTATGATTCATTGCATAATGCACTCTCAGATCTTGAGCTTAATTTTAAAGTTTGGAATAAAATTAAATATATGGTCAACATTTGATTGCATTCTATATAAGAAAGGATTATAATAACTAATTATGGCATCAATGGATTTTATATACGACATTCTCAATAAATTCGAGAAAGAAAATATTGATTATCTTTTAATCACTTTGCAACACGGAAAAACCAATAGTAAAGCGGATGTATTTTATTCATTGAATAACGAAGAAAAATCTTTCGCTGCTCTAAAACAAGGTCTTACAGAATTTCAACAAAATTTAGATAAATCAATAAATAAACATAAGAAGAGAAGAAAAAGAAAGAGTGATGACGAAGACTATTGATTTTGCCAATTCATTTAAGAAAATTGATCTGCCTTTGTATGGTATAAGATTACCAGAGTTTAAGGTTAAACCTGAATATAAAAGAAATTTAGGTTTGTCTGAAGACGCATCGAACACGGACTTTCTTAAAAAACTCGCCTACTCAAATCTACCAAATGGCAAGGAATATAAAAAGAGACTAGATCACGAATTTGATATTATTGAAGATTTAGGGTTTATTGATTATATCATTTTGGTATGGCTTGTAATTAATTATTGTAAAGAAAATAAAATACCTACTGGATTAGGCAGAGGCAGCGCAGCAGGAAGCCTAATTCTTTATGTTATAAGTGTCACAAAGATTGATCCAATTAGACATAACCTTTATTTTGAAAGATTTATATCCAAGATTCGCGCTAAAAAGCAGGTTGTTGATGGAATAACTTATTTGGACGGCAGTTTAATGTGTGACGTAGATCTTGATATTTGTTATTATAATCGATACAAAGTCGTTGATTTTCTTAATGAAATTTTCCCAAATAGAATTAGTAAAATCTTAACTTTTAATACTCTCAGTGGAAAACTATTAATAAAGGAATGTGGAAAGATAATTGACGAGAAAAGCGAGACCGAAATGACTGGCGTAAGTGCGCTTATACCAAAAATATTTGGTCAAGTAAAAGATATTTCAGAAGCATATAATGAAGTAGAAAAATTTAAAGTATGGTGTGACGAAAACCTAGAAATATATAATATAGCTTTAAAATTAAGAAATCTTATTAAAAATAAAGGCGTACACCCTTCGGGTATTCAAATATCTCATAGTCCATTATCGGATACCTGTCCGTTAGAACTATCCTCGGATAAAGAATCTGTTAGCGCATTCGATATGAATGATATAAGTCAATTTAATGTAAAACTGGATTTGTTAGGCTTAAGAAGCGTATCTGTAGTTTATGATGTCTGCAGTATGATCAATAAAAATATTGAAGATATTGATATAGAAGATGTTTTTATATATCAACAACTACAAGACTTAAAAAGTCCACATGGTTTATTTCAAATCGAAGCAGATACAAACTTTAAAGTATGTAGAAAAGTTAAGCCTAGGAATTCCGAAGAATTAAGCGCTGTTCTCGCACTGGCTAGACCTGGCGCCTTACAATTTGTTGACCAGTATGCTAAATATATTGAAACTGGAGAGTTCCAATCAATTCATCCTTTCTTTGACGATATCTTAAAGCGTACGGGTGGAGTAGCTTTGTATCAAGAACAGCTAATGCAAATGGCGAATAAAATAGGTTTCACATTGGATGAAGCAGAAATTCTTAGAAGAATCGTGGGAAAGAAAAAGGTAGAAGAAATCAAATCTTGGAAAGAAAAGATTGAGAAGAAATGTATTAAGAATAATCTTCCAAAAGAAGTAGCCGAAGTGCTATGGAAAATTTTAGAAGATTCTGCAAACTATTCATTCAACGCAAGTCATAGTCAAAGCTATGCAGCATTAGCTGCGATTACTATATATTTAAAATTTAAATATCCTAGAGAATTCTTTTTATCCTTATTGAAAATGACTAGATTTGAGCCAGATCCGATTACAGAGATATCAAAGATTCATAAAGAAATGGATTTATTTGATATACAATTATTACCACCACATATTATCAAATCAGAAATGGATTTCAGCGTCGAAGGTAAAAATATAAGATTTGGTCTTTTATCAATTAAAGGGATATCAGATAAATCTATAGAAAGACTAAATAATTTTAGAAATAAATATGCGACCAAATTTGATGTTTTCAAATCTGCTCAACAGGCTAAGCTGTCAATCAGAGTATTGTCTCCGTTAATTCAAGCTGGAGCATTAGAGAATTTTAAACAATCAAGAAGCAAAGTCGTTCTAGAGGCTCAACTTTGGAATGTTTTAAATCAAACAGAACAAAAATATGCGGTTATGTATGGTGAAAAATTTGATTATGATCTATTTAAAATCATTAAATTCCTAAATGCCACTAAAGATGAAAAAGGTAAATTTATAATTAAAGATACCAGATTAGAAACCATTAGAAAATCATATGAGCCTTACAAAAAAATATATGAACAAAATAGCAAGAATGAAAGATTTGCAAACTGGTATTATGAAAACAAGTTATTAGGCTATACATATAATACTACATTAAAAGATATATTCTCCGATCAAAAGCCAGATCTTCTTAGCATTAGAGAGGTAAATGAAGCTCCTCAAGGACTGCCAGTATTATTTATTGGAGTAATTAAAGAGGATTATCTAGGCGTTTCTAATAACGCTAAAAAGACTAGGTATTTAAGACTCAATATAGAAGATGAAAATGCTAAGATTAATACTTTAATATTTAATGATAAGATTGAAGAATGCAAAGAAATGAATAGTCATATGCCAGCGGAGAATAATATAGTAATTGTAAAAGGAAAGAAAAAGAGCGAAGACGCTGTATTTGCTGATTTAATAGCGGTTCAAGATCATAAAATATTTATGAAACTTGGAGAAATTAAAGAAAAATAATTTGATTTATTATTTAGTATGTGATAATATATAATATATGATACAAATTTATAAACCAACTCCTCGCAACACCGGAACAGCTTGCAGCTTTTCATTTAATAATTTAGATGGCAATTTTTATTTAAATTTAATTAAACAAGCGTCCTGGAATGACCAAAAGAAAATTGGTAGTTTCTCAGAAAATGCTCAGAATCCAGAGAAGAAAGTGGTAGTTAAATTATCAAAAATCGAAGTTTGTGGTATTTTAGATGCTCTAGATAATAATAGAACAGCAGATTTTTTTCATAATTCAGAAAATCAAAAACTAGGGATTAAATTCTCTCCTTATATTAGAGAAGACAAGCAAGTTGGGTATAGCCTTAATGTAATTAAAAATTCAAAAGCCCAGACTACACAACCAGCGATCAGTTTTCTTATTGGCTTTACATTTGCAGAAGCTAGAATGGTTGCGGAATATATTAAATTTGGATTGAGTCATATATTTTCCACGGAACGCAGCGAAGAAATTAAAAAACTTAAAAATGCAAAGTCAAAAGCTATAGAAAGTAGAAAGCAAAAAGACGATGTGGAAGATCTAACAGAAGAAGGTAATCTTTCAGAACAAGAAGATGATCTTTGGTAAAAAGAATGCGAAAAAAGATTGTTTTTCAGTCGGATTTTTCATTAGCTAAAACAGGCTTTGGCAGGAATGCTAAAGCAATTTTAAAACATTTATATAAAACTGGAAAATATGATATAGTTCATTACTGTTGCGGTATGCAAAAAGGAAATGGTCAACTAGAAAGAACTCCTTGGAAAAGTTGTGGTGCATTACCAAATACCCAACAAGAAGTCGAAAAATTAAATAAGGACCCACATTTAGCTAGGCTAGCAAGCTATGGAGCGTATCTTTTAGATGAAATTATAAAAGATGAAAAGCCGGACGTATATATAGCTGTCCAAGATATATGGGGAGTAGACTTTGCTATTGATAAGCCATGGTTTGGGAAAATTAATTCAGTCATTTGGACCACTTTAGATTCTTTACCTATACTAGACTCCGCAGTAAAATGTGCACCTAAAGTCAAAAATTATTGGATTTGGAGCGATTTTGCTACAAAAGAATTACATAAAGCAGGACATAATCATGTTAAAACTGTTCATGGAGCTTTAGATACAGAGAATTTCTATCGCTTGTCTGATCAAGAAAGGTTAAGCCTTAGAAAAAAATTCGAAATCAATCAAGATAAATTTATTGTTGGATTTGTGTTTAGAAATCAATTAAGAAAGAGCGTTCCTAATCTATTAGAAGGATATGCAAAATGGAAGAAAGAAAATAATATAATAAATTCTGGACTACTTTTACATACTAGTTTTGGAGAAGGCTGGAATATAATGAAATTGGCAAAAGAGTATCATATAGATGAAAAAGATATTTATACAACATATATATGTAAATCATGTGGATCATATAAAGTTAAAAATTTCGTAGGACAAGAGCAGAATTGCGATATTTGCGGAGCAGAGAAAACTTTAACTACAACTAATGTAGGATTAGGGGTCTCAGAACAAGAATTAAATGAAATATATAATTTGATGGATGTTTACTGTCATCCATTTACTAGCGGAGGACAAGAGATTCCTATTCAAGAAGCAAAATTAACAGAGTTGATCACCCTAGTCACGAACTATAGCTGTGGAGAAGAAATGTGCAAAAAAGAAGCAGGAAGTTTAGCACTGAATTGGTTTGAATATAGAGAGCATGGAACAGAATTTATTAAAGCTTCAACCGATCCAAATTCTATAGCAGAAAATCTAAAGATAGTCTACTCGATGAGTTTACAAGAAAGAAGAGAGCTTGGAAAACAAGCTAGAGAATGGACAATAAATAATTATTCAGTCGAAATTATAGGTAAATTTATTGAAGACTTTATTGATTCTTGTTCTTTTTTAGATAAAGATATCAGTTTCAAAACAGAAGAAAAAGATCCCTATGTCCAAATACCAGATATAAAAAATGATTCAGACTGGTTAAAATTTATGTATCATAATATTTTAAAAATGAAAGATGTTAACGAGGGTGATGAAGGACACAGATATTGGATGAATGAAATTAGTAAGGGTACAAAAAGAGTAGACATAGAAAACTATTTTCGACAAGTCGCCTTGCAAGATAATAATAAAAATAAATCTATATCTTTTGAAGATCTTCTAGATAAAGACGATGAAGGAAAAAGACTACTTTATGTGATGCCAGAAAGTATAGGCGATGTATTCTTATCTACTAGCTTATTCAAATCTATTAAAGAACAATATCCAGAATACAATCTGTACGTAGCGACAAAACCAGAATATTTTGAGGTGCTAGAAGCGAATCCTTATATTCATAAGGTGATTCAATACATATCTCAAATGGACAGTTTAGTTTGGCTTGAAGGAATTGGACCTCATAAAGGGTATTTTGATATAGCATTTTTGCCCTATACTCAGACTCAAAGAGTTTTAACTTATCTTCATAATGGAAAGACTAACATAGCTTACAAGGATTACAAATATGCATCTAGTTGAAACATACGCTCTTAATTGTGGCTTAAAAATTGATAAACCATTTATATACGAAAAATATTGCCCAATCCCTTTTGATCAATATATATCTTTTCAACCCTGCAGTAAACATACTTCAAAAAGTTATGATTTTTGGCAAGAAGTAATTAACCAATTAATTCCAAAATTAAACGAGAAAAATATTCACATTATACAAATCGGTGGGAAAGATGAAAAACCAATAGAAAATTGTTATCATTTACAAGGCAAGACAACAATTAATCAGGCAGCATATGTAATTAAAAGAAGTTTGTTACATTTTGGTGCAGATAGTTTTGGGGTTCATATAGCTAGTAATTATGATAAGCCTATAGTTGTATTATATTCTAATAGTAGACCAGAAAATGCAGGGCCATATTTTAGTTCTAAAAATAACGTTAAAATTTTAGAAATAGATAAAGAAAATAGAAAACCAAGCTATTCAGCAGAAGAATCACCCAAGACAATTAATGAGATAGATCCAATTGAGATAGCTAATGCTGTATTGGAATTTTTGAATTTAGATAAATGCAATATTAAAACTGTACATTTAGGCCAAGATTACAATAGGAAATTAATAGAATCCGTACCAAATTCTGTCATAGCAGATATATCTAAATTAGGAGTCAACTCATTAATTATGAGAATGGATTATGAATTTAATGAAGAGGTTCTAGAAGAGCAATTAAAAAGAAATAACTGCTCTATAGTTACCTCAAAACCTATAAGATATGATTTATTGAATAAATATAAAAATAATATTTCTCAGATTATCTGTGATCTTAATGAAGACCACAGTCCAAATTTTGCAAAAGATCTTAAAAAACTTGGAAAACCATTTGTATTATCTAGTTTTCTATCTGAAGATTTTATTAAATCAATAAAATTAGATTATATTGATTCTGCCCAAGTATTAAAATTAAATAAAACCACGAAAGAAGACATTAAGAAAATGAAAGATAATAAAGATCTTATAAGTAATCTATATTATAAATGTAATAAAATAACTATTAGTGAAGGTAAAATATATAATTCTAAAGCTGCATATTTAAAGAAAGTGCCATTTGAAGGAAAACCTATTAGAATAATTGATACCCCAGAGTTTTGGGAAGAAGCAAAATATTTATATATATTTGAGTTGACAAATATTTAAATATATAGTAATATTAAAAAATGCAAGAAACAATTTCATTGGGCAGTTCGGAACTTAGCAAATTAAACACAATTAAAACAGAGATTACTATGGCTCAATCAAAAATAACTCCTCCAAAACTATTTATTAGAAATCAATATGGTCTATTAGAGAACGATAATATATCTTATCAATTTAATGATGATGGTTCTATAAACTGGAGAGCAATGGTAAAACAACAATATCTTGTGCCAAATAGACAGAGGACCCAAGAGACAGACGTATCAAAATTAGAAGATAAAGATCTGCTGATACTTTTAGGCGGAATTAAAGAGCTATCTCAAATAAGAGGTTTTACAAGTGTCGAATATAAAGTGATAACAGCTACAGATAACTATTTCGCTACTTCTTGTAGAATCACTTGGATTCCAAATTATGAAACAGAAAATCGTCCAGTTGTATTTGAAGCGCTTGCAGATGCTTCGCTTGTTAATACAAAAGATTTTGCCAGATATTTTCTCGCCGCAATCGCAGAGAATAGAGCGTTTGTAAGATGTGTTCGTAACTTTTTAAAAATTAATATCGTGTCTCAAGAAGAGTTAGGAGACGCAAAACTCGGATTAGTAGCGAAAGAAGACGTAGAAAAAGAAAATCCAATGAATCCCACGGTTCTTTTGGAAAAAATTATGCAAGAAAAAAATATTACATTTGAAATTTTAAAGAAAAAACTTGTAAAAGAAAAATTTGAGAATGCAGAATCTTTAAATTCTATTAAAGATATTCCTAAAAGCAAAGTATTTGAATTAATAGAAAGACTTAAAAAAGTTTAATTTTTAATCATTAAGAAGCTGCCGCTACGATATACTCCACCTACTGGTAAAGAAGATGTATTTGTGTGCTGTGGTAGTTTAGTTACATCTAAAATAATTGGAGACATATTTGTTCTATTTCCAGTGATATAAACTCCATTAGCAAAATTTAGTACCATCGTATTTGCTTGAGATATGTTTTTAATTCCACTAGAAGCATCACTAAAAACTGTAGATCCCGAACTTGTAATATTAATGTTTTTACCTAAAGCATTACTATAAGCTCCACTTACTAAATTATTTGATCCACCTAAGATATTAGAAAAAATTCCAGATAATATATTTGCGGTACCTCCTATTATCGAAGAGTAACCCCTTTCTTCTATCTGATCATTATTAACTATCAAATTTCCAGAACCTCCAACAATATTTGTATACTGTAGATTACCAGTAATTAAATTATTGCTTCCTCCAACGACTGTACAAAATGCGCTCTTAGGATATTGAGAATTTAAATTCGCTGCGTCAATAATACCATTGCTTCTTCCTCCAGGAATAAGATTGAAATCACCTACGATAGTATTATTGACCCCACCTGCGATACTTGATACTAACCCTTTAATGTAATTCCCTGTTCCACCGCCTATAGTAGAACTACCTATATCATTAAATCCAAATGCCGCTAAACGAGCATAATTAAATATACTTAAATTTGCTTTCGCCACATTAAAATCTCTATCAAGATCTGTGACCATATAATCATATCTTAAACCTGTCATTGCACTATAAGATAACTTATCTGATAATGTAAATGAAAAACTATTATTATCTTTTTCGTATATATTATGCAAGTATACAAAGTTTTCACTATAGGCTTTGCCGAATATTCTCAATTCAGAATGATTGAACTCTGCAGGTAAATCGATATAAGCTTTGCCTGTAAAATTTATATTTTGATCTGTAATTTTATAAGATCTAGCGTTAAACGAATTACTTCCTGTTCTATCTATAGCTAAATAATTTATCTTTATAGATTCTCCAGGGTTAATTTTATTAGAAAGTTTTACAAACATACCAGTTTTAGAAATATGATCTAAATTTAATAAATAATTATTATCTGAATTTATATTCTCTACAGATAAAAATACAGTAGGCACATTTGTTAAAGTCCTATTAAAATTAATAGGAACAATATTATTATTATAATTACCGGCGCATGTAATTTTATTAACATAAAAATTAGCATTATCAAAAGCGTAATATCCAGTTCTATATACTCCAATATTTAATGTGTGATTTTCTTTTATTTTTTCTGTATAATTTAAAGAAAAACGTCCAGTTTGTAATCCAGATGTATAATGATTGTAATAATTTTCTAAAGCAGAACCTGTTTGAATAATATTTATAAATGTTGCATAGTCTTGGTTTAATCCAGTTATTCCAGATATTAAATTGATTTGATAAATATTAGAACCAGGAGCTATGCCGGTCTGATAAATTTGGATATTATTATTGAAAACATTGCCTGTATAGCCTAATACATTAATGCCTAAATATCCGTCGCTTGCAGGGTTTATTTCTGTCGCCAAATTAAATTTTAATCTGTTATCTCCAGAGCCAGAGCAATGAGCAAGATAAAAATATTCTGTTCCTCGATCATATAAATTAAAGAAGTTTATTCTGGATCTAGACTTTAGATCTAAGTCAAAATAAGTTTTATTTCCTGTAAGTAAATTTGCAAAAGGATATTTGTAAGAAATTTCTAGAGAAGAACCAATATTCTGATCTGTGCCTGTATAATAACCTGTGGGACCAACAAAATAATTTATATTTCCAGGAGCATTTAAACTATTTGCAAGTTCTATATTAAATCCACTACGATCAATCCCGCTAATTGTAGATAATTTATAATTTCCATCATTTGATATTGTATAATCTAATAGAACTAAATCATTTCCTCCAGTATAATTTACATAATTTTTATTAAATTTTACTCTTTGATTTTTTACGCCTATGTCTAAACCTGTTCTTGCAGTTTTAAACTCACATATTTTATTCGTTCCATCTGCCGCTACGAAAGATCCAGAATATAAATTTTCAGATAGTAGACTGATCCAATTATGAACCTTGAGAACATTGTCTTGCTCTAAAGCTGGATATATATCTAAAGTATAATCTGTAGTTTTGATGCCCGAGACATTTTCAATCTGATAAATATCTTTATTGCTTTCTAAATTAATTAAAAATGAAAGATCATTTGTGAAAATTTGAGCAATATATTCAATTAGAAATACATTTCCACCACTAATCTTAGTAATAAATGATTCGTTTGCAATAGCAGATAGTCCTGTTGAAGTTGCATCAACAATATTTCCATAACCGCCCATAATATTGCAATAAGAACCATATATAATATTACTTTCACCCCCACCTATAGTTGAACTATCGCTATAAAAATTTTGTACTGTAGATATCTTATTATCTTTACCCGCTACAATACTACATCTTCTGGAGCCTGTTATAATATTAGAAGTTCCAAATATAAATACATTGTCGGTTTTCCTATCAATTTTATTATTAATTCCTAAAGCTACGGAAGAATCTGCCTCAACAATATTATTTGCATTTTTAATATTTTTAGAAGTTGTAATAACTCCAGATAAAGGACCTAGAATATCTAAACCTTCTCCATCAAATTTAATATATCCATCTTGGTTTCCAACTCTAAATTTTGGTTTTCCAAAGTTGTATCTATTGTCGTAACCTAAATAAAATCCGCTGCCCTCATCTACATTTTTGTCATTAACAGTTTTAATATATCCACTTGGAACTCCTTCTTGACCTATATTTAATGCATTGGTAATGTTTGATTCTTCAGCAAGCAATATTTGAGTAGCAGTTGCTGCAAATTCGTTAGTGAATGGAATCCAATTTGGATTTCCTGCTTGAGGCTCTGAATCTATATTTGTATAAGCTGCATACCAGTGATTTACTCCTTCTCTTGAGTATTTTACCACATCTCTTCTTAAATTACTGCCTACATATCCTACTCCATATTTCCATGGACCTCTAAATGTGATACCTGGACCGCTCAATGATCTACCAGAATATCCAACCGCAAGATTTAATATCATGCCTTCATTTGGTCTTTCTCCATCTAAAGCCCGAATCTTTAGATAAAAAATTCCTCCAACTAAAGGCTGACCAAATATTTGATTTGCACTATTTAAATATGTTTCTATACCAGTTGGATAATCTCCATCTCCAACTCCTGAAATAGTTGTTGCAGAAAATTCAAATCTAGTTGCTCTTGAATTTGTTTGTATTTGATAAAAAAATGGATTTTCTAATGGAGTGGAAACATAACCAGGACTTGTGAATATATCTGAATTAGGAGGTCTAAACCCACTTATAGCTGATACTCTTACGTTTCTATTTCTTGTTATGATTAAATCTTCATATCCAATTCCAGTGTCATAATAATTATTAAACAAAAATAGTTCCCCTGACCCAGTAATATCGCCTCCTAATTTAGCTTCGAATACTGAATATCCATCTAGATTATTTCCTCCAACACCATTAACCCCTGTGATTTGAGTTAAATCTTTATTTACAATCTCTAATGGAAAATTTTTTATCTCTTTGTAACCTAAAAGATTTTGAGTTCCTGGATAACCACTAAAATATATTAAATTAGCATTTGAAGCGTTAATTCCTGAAATCGTTATGTATCCGAGACTATTATATAAAGTATTTGAAGAAGAACAACTATGAATTGTTGGCAAAATATCAATTGATTTATTTGAGGGCAGTATATAACTCTCTCCAAAACGATTTCTTTTAATTCTAATTCTTGCTTGAGGATTTCTTACTTCTCGTGGAACTCTAAACCTAATACCAGTTGCAGAATTATGAGTTTTAATGCCACTAATCAAATAATCATTTGGCGCGTCTAAATGACCAGTAATTCCAAGGAAAAATACATCTGAATTAGTTAGATTGCCATAATCTCCAGATGTTCCACTAGAACTATAAATTTCAATTTCATCTAAATACTTTGCTCCTTGTATTCCAGACAAATATCTTATATTAACATTATTTTCTGATAATCTAACAGTAGAAATTAAAAGATTATTTGAACTAGGAGATGCTATTAATGTCCCAGAATCTGGAAAGTCTACGGAAAATATACGAAGAGATGTTGTAGTATAGTTGTTAGGTAATACAAATGAAGCTCTATCTGCATTAGCGTTTACTGTTATATCTTTTCTCAAGACATTTGGTTGTCCTAGATTTATATAATTAATACGTTGTAGATATTTTCCACTTATATTGACAAGAGTTCCTGTTCCAGCTAACACATCATTTGGGGTAAATCCGCTAGCCAGAACTGGAGGATAAAAAACATTTAAAATATTTTTACTTTTATCTGAACCATAAACACCAGACAAATCAATATAATCAGACGAACTATAATTAGGGAGATTAAAATATATTCCTGTATCTCCTATTATATCATAAGGAAATATTGATTTCTCTCCGATTTTGATATTTTGTACAAATGATAAATTATCTCCACTCAATAATATTTGCGTTGATTCTATTAGTCCTGTTTGAGGATAAAATCCATATATATTTGGATATCCAGCTATATAAAAACTACTAAATTTTGCCCCACTAGAAATTCCTCTATATTTTAGATTCTCTACTATACCGCTTTGATATTTTCGAATGTTGTATGGGACTTGAAATTCTAAGAATTGTATTAAGCCGGTATTTTCATATTTTTCATAAAACACATCGATTAAAGCATTTCTACCTGCGCCATTATTAGGAATAAATTCAATACCAGAGCTTTGATTTGGTACAGTGAAAATACCAGAATTATTTATGTTAAAACTACCTAAAGATCCATTTATTCCAGTAGTAGTTACTGTTAGTACTCCATATGAATTTGGAGTATAATTCTTAAGACCTTGTAAATGAAATGTATTACCGATATTATATCCAGAGCCATAACTTTGAATTTGGGCTCCTGTTATTCTATATAACCCTGTCTCTTGGAAAGACGGAACTATTTTATTGCCACTGTTATCTATGAATGCTATATTTGCTCCTGGAACAAAATCACTACCAGATACTCTTACGTATTGTCCAGGTAACACATTCACATCATCAAAACCACTTATAGAAGGCACGTTCAGAACATTTAGATTAATATAATTACTTGAAATACTTGCGTCATTATAAACGTAAATTTTATATTTTGAAGGAGTAATTCCAGATAAAGTAAATCCAACAACATTGTCACTTAATGTATTATTTACGCCAGAAATATTTCGATTATTAAGTCCATTAATAGAAAAATTTAATGTAGATTTGTATAGATTTTCTCCAGATATTTTTATAATATTATTTTTAAATTGTTCTCCAGATATAAAAATTGTTTCTCCATTGATAGCTACTAATCCAGTTGGAGAAGTTATAACTGGTTGAGCAGATTGTATTGTAAAAAATACGCTCATTCGAAAAGTCCTCCGTCTTCAGACATCATTTGTATGGTATATCTGCCTGTAGGAATATTACTTAATGGAATTGAACCGCTTAATAACTTTTTATTTATAATTCTAAAAGCAGTTTGAAATGTGCTTTTATTTTCTTGATATATATTATCAGAATATTTAAAACGCACAAAGCAGCTATCATATTGATATGGATTATCGATTAAGATTGGTTTCTTAAAACTTTCTCCTTGTATCATAATATTGCTTCCTCTATATCCGCTATTAGGTAATACAGCTAAAGGCGTAGGAGTTTCTGTAAAATTATTTTCTGAAATTTTTGATATTCCAGTGCTATTAATTAATCTAATTTTTCCATTAATATAATATTCTGTTGATGGTATTCGAAAAGATAAATTATTTTTATCATTTATAACTAAATTTTTTAAAGGTATAGATTCTTGAAATGTACTTGCATCGCCAGTTAATAAATAAATTTTTTTATAATAAGAATAATTTCCATCATAAGTAAATGTAGATAAATTTGTGCCAGTATTAGATATAGTAAAATAATTTAATCTAAAAGCTTTGTTATTTGAAGCATTTGGAATAGCAATTTGAAAAGAGTTTTTTTCTAAAGCGTATATATTTACAGAAGCATAGCTTGATCCTATGTCTGTACCTTCAATTTTTTCAATATTTGCGAATAAAAACGGAGAATATAAATTATCTGCTCTATCTATACCGCTTAACCGATCAAAATATATTGTTTGACTAGAATAGTTTTGGTTCACATCGAAATAATTTCTCTCAAAATAACCAGAATCAAAAATAAACCCACTACTTTTCATTAGTAAAACATTAATTTTTGTCGCATAATTAAGAGCATTGCTTGTATTTAAATTAAAAGATCCTGTAGTTTTATGGCTTATATAAGAATCTTCATGATCAAATCCAGTTTGTATTATATTATAAAAAACTGCATAATTAGTGTCATTATATTTATAAGGAAAATTAATCGTTTGACTAGAAACTCCAGAAGCTATGCCAGTACTAAAAGCTTGAAAACCTGAAGAAATAAAACCAGACATAGATAAAAGATGATTTTGATAATATTTATTTGATAAATTTCCAGGAATATCATATTTAAGATTGATTGATTTTCCACTACTATAAGTAAAATTATTTATTGCAAGTAATTTAAAATCATTAATTTCTGGGGTTAAATTAAAATCTTGAGTTAAAGTAATTTCTGCGACTCCACTTTTTGTAGACATTGGAACATTAAAAATATTTCTATCTCCACTAAAATAATAATTTATATCATCTAATATAGGAGAAGCAGAAATATATCCAGTAATTATAGATGTTAATACCTTACCAGTAACCTCAATCGTATCACTTTCTGAACCGTTTTTAGGATTAAAATTATCAAAAGTAAATATAGGCAAAAATGGTAAATTATTTTGACCCGTAATTTGAAAGGTATTTGAAGCTATCGCTAATCTTCCAGTATCTGGATTTGATGGAACTAAAAAATCCATTCTTTGAGTACCATTTATTAATGCGAAATTTAAATTTTCTCCAGCAAACGAAAGAGTATCAACATAATCTAGATCTTCTCCATATATAGATATAATTTGTCCTAAGTTTCCAGTTGGACTAGACGTAGAGGTAATCTTTGGGTTTGGAGGTATATATCTAAAGAGTCCTGTAGATGTGATAAGTCCCATATATATTTATGCTAAAGTAAGCATCCTTATTTGTTGATTAGTGATATTTTTAACACGAGGAACAATTGCAGATATATTGTTATTGTTGATAACAGTAAAACCGTCAGCCTCATATTCTCCAAAAAATACTTGAGCAACATAATTAAAATTACTTCCAGAAATTAAAATTTTATCTTTATAACGTCCAGAAGTAGGAGAAAAGCCAGATATAGAAGCTTCTTCTATAACATTAAATTGTTTTATAGTTAATTCATTTGTTAAAAATTCTTCAGCTCTAACTTGAAAAGCTTTTTTAGTTAAAAAGCCTGTTACTCCATACCCCTGCGTGATTAGAGAAGTTCCAAATGGCGCTGTGCCCAAAACAACACCCACTTTTGAGCCAGATATCTCTAATAAAGGATTTAAATTATCGCAACTTATTGTTAATGTAGTTTCTTTTGGACCAAAAACTCCTCTTCTTTCAGAAACATCTCCAATATATATCTCTGGTCTTATATCTGTGGTATAACTATAATTTGCATTTAAGTAAGTCCCAGTTAAATTTTGATTATTAAAATTGGTAATATTTATTTCATTAACATGCACTACAGAATCTAAAACATTGACATTATCATATATAGGTATAAAATTTCCAGTAGGAGCTTTAAAAAAAATAATTTCAGTTGTGCAAACTACTGGATTATGAGGAGCAAATCTAGCATTAAAGCTTTTAATATAACCTTTTTCTTTAATACCACCGAAATTAAAGTTAACAGAATCATCAAGATTTAATAAATTTTTAATTGGATCTGAGCCAGTATAATAATAACTAAAATTTAAAGATCCTTGTATTGGATTATTAGGTCTAATTTCATCTGAATATCTTTGACCAATTTCAATATAAGGAGAAACTTGAGCTTCATAAGCCATTTGAGCCTCAGTAGCAATAATCGATTGATTATTTATTTCTAAATTTACATTTTTTCCGTTATAAAACATATTAGTAGTATTGTACTATTGTTTTTGTTGCTCTCACAATATCGTCTAGATTTGATTCTACTGTAGAATTATTAACGAATGCATCAGGCATTTCTATAGTGAAATTATTTGAATCTAAAAGTCCTGACATTTGTATTCTCAGAGGTATATTTTCACCAGTATAAACAAGTTTTGTAAATAAACTTTCTGTCATATTTACTGTCTCTTGAGCTCTAATAGGTTTAACTTCTACTGGGGTTTGTTGTCCCAAAACGTAAATTGGTGTTAGATTGCAGCTAAAAGTATAATTTAGACTATACAAATCGGCGGTTAATTCGCTCGCGGTTCCTTTTGCGAATATATTTCTTCCAGATATTAAATTCGTTTTTGAACTATGAGCAATGCTATCTGCAGAAGCATTATTAGGATTTGCTAAACTTCTTGGGACAGGAAACAATGCATTTGTGATTACTGGTTCATAGGTTATATAACTTGCTTGCGCTGTAATTACATTATTAGGTTCAACTTTAAGACTATAATTATTTAAATAACATTTTTGACCTGTAATACCTGCAAAACCTATATTAACGCCATTGTAATTTTGTGGAGCAGAAATGAAATTTTTAATTTCTTTCACAGTATTAAAAGCTGGATCACCAGTTGGATTTATTAAATATGAGATTTGAAAAGTGCTTGAACTTGGTCCAGTAGTTATTTGTCTTCTGAATGGTTTTCTTTTACCTAAAGTATAAACTGGGCCCATAGTTATATCTGAATTAAAATTAGCAGATATAGCTAATACTCCTGTATTATTAATCCTAACCTCGCACTGATCATAATATATTCTAGACATATTCCTTATTCCTTTTTACCTATTAAAATTACACTATCTTGAGATAGTACTTTCATAAGTTAATTGCATTAAAGCGCTGCCATCTACATCTGTATTGTAGTCTTCTTTTACGAGCAGCGCATCTACTATGTTAAAAGAATTAACTACAGTAGATGAATTATTTTTCTTTAGATTAATATCAAAGCTATATACATTTTCTTTGGCAGGGTAATCAAATAGGCTTTTATTTTTATAGTCATGCAAAGAGATGGAAAAGCTAGTACTAATTATTATTGGATATTGTAATTTGACATCTATTGGTTTCACAGCAGTCGCATCAAAAATTGGCAATCTACTAGATCTAATAGTTATGCTTAGATTATTAATTTTTTCTGAATCTAATTCGTTAAAGTTGACTTCTATATCCCCTGGATTAACGATATTTAATTTACTTTCATCCATTATGAATGGTAATTTTGAAGAGGTTGCATTACCAAAATCACTGTAAAAGTTCCATTTTGTAGCTAAAGTTGGTATTGTACCTACTCCACACGAAAATTGATATTCAGCCATATAACCACTATTCATTACGAATGTATTATTATCGTATTGTATCTTTAAATTTGCTGCTTTTTCTCCGGTGTATTCAATAAATTGATCAGAATTAATAAATAAAGAGTCTAAATTCAAAGCCCCAACAAACATGCCAATAGGCACAGTATTTAGATGATTATTATTACATCCTAAATATTTAACATTTTCTATAGGTAGATCATAACTAGCAGCAATAGATTGAGCGCCTGTGACAGGCACATCATTAATATAAATCCTATTGAATTCTCTTGTAAATCTAGATAACATACCTTATACCTGATAATAATTACACCCCTTTAAGTGTAATTATTACTATAAAAGGAGCAAGGTTTATGCAAGGAATATACGAAGAATTATACACATTCTTACTATCTGAGAATGTAGAGGAGGCGAAGGTTTACTGCTTTAAAAATTGGTTAACATGGTATATAGAGAATAATTTATATCATATTCAAAGAAACCAAGATGGGGCCATAGAAAAAGTCGTTTTTATTAGGAAGCTAAATTCTAATGATATTGCCGAATTCCCAGATTATCTTCATCCAGAGATACCTAATGTAGATCAAATTACAAAATATAATTTACATAGGCCAGATGGTAATATATTTTACTGTGAATTACTTGTAGATAAAATAGAGAAGATTGATGATTTAAAAATAGAAAATATGAAGTTCGCATTTGAATGGGCTAAAAATAGATTTAATATTAGCACAAACGAATTAACTCCAGCTGATTTACTTTTATATTATAAAAAAGGCCATAAAGTAAAAATCACATTAAAAGACATGAGCGTATTAATTGATAAGATTTTGAATTATACTTCATAATTAAGGAAAAAATATATGGGCATGGGCATACCAAGAATTGATTTGAGACAAGAGGATACGGGCTCTATTAATGACCCTATGGTTCAATGGGCCAATAAATCCCTAGGACATAATTTTTTAAAGAATGATATTGTGAAATACAAAGGTGACTTTTGGTATTGTTTAAAGGATCATTTTAAAACAGTAGAAAGTGAACCAGATACAAATTCTGGAGGCGCATATTGGGGAGGAGTAATAACTTTATCTAATAATATAAGAATTACAAAATTTGTTTGGACTCCTTCTTATACTTCTACAATTCAACATAAACCTAGCGTAACTACAATTAGATTCGGAAATGGATATGAACAAAGAATAGCAAAAAGTATTAATCCAGATTTAAAAACTCTTCAATTAAATTTTGATCAAAGAACATCTAGAGAAGCGCGAGCAATAGTCCATTTTCTAAAGCAAAGGTCTGGTGTTTATGCTTTTGCTTATAATCCTGGAGACATATATTCCGAACAAACGTATAGAACAAAATATGTATGTAGAGAATGGGAAACAAATTTTACATTTAAAGAAAATTATTCTGTTCGAGCAAAACTTGAAGAAGTTTCTGCATAATGAAGAGATTGGAGAACTTATAACATGGGAATGGGATCGAGCCCTAATCAAGTCGTTCAAGCTAGTGAATATTTCTTACAAGCTTTAGAAGCTCAAAGATCGATTAATTCTCATATCCATGAGATCGAACCTACAACCCCAATTTTTCTATATGAAATAGATTTAAATGAAATTAAACCTGCTACCATCACTTATCCCAATCGAAATGGTCCAGTAAGAGACGGAATTATAAGAATACATAATGATTTTAATCTTTTTAATATTAACCGAGGAATTATAAAATGGCGAGGAAATCTTTATTTTCCTTTTCCAGTCTACGGAGAACAGTTTGATATAACTTCTAATGGTACAATTCCAACTCCAAAAGTAAAATTTTCTAGTCAATTTTTAGATGATGAATTTAACTCTTTCTATAAATATATTAGAATGCAGATTCAAGAGTTAAAAGATATTGTTGGATCAAAAGTTACTAGAAGAAAAACTTTTGTAAGATATTTAAGTCCAGACAATTTCCCAGCAGCGGTAAATCCATTTAATACTTTCTCAGATACGCCATGGGCATCGAGAGACGGAGAGGTTTTAACTGTTAGGTCTTTAGAAAGAGTTCCAATAGGATTTGCTAAATGGTTAATTTATGGAGTCAAACCAATTCAGATTTCAAATAAAATATTTACATGTTCAAGAACAGACGATAGATTAAAGACTTTAGATATTAACCTGCAAAGGCAAATTTATCATTTAAATTCTTTAGATTTTTTTAATCTTTTTGTAAATGAAAAGGTAAATGAGACTTCTGATGTAATTGACGCTTTTTCTTCTGATGTCTTTATAATACCAGCACAAAATACATACACAAACATTATTCCGATGTCCGAGAAAGAGTTTAGAAAAAAAGATTTAAATACGCCAATAAAAGTTTTATGTTACTTTAATTCAGTATCTTTTAGCAATAGCTCGACCTCAACTATAAACTATCCAGTTTCATTCTCTGAAAATGGTTCAGAACTAATTACTTTTCTATCTTTGAGAGCACCAAATGAAACTATTGCTGAAAGTTTTAATTATTCTATATCAACACAAACTTCTACAAGTTTTACTGCAGCTTTCTCTAAACCTTTAAATAATAATTTTGATATAAATTATTTGACTATTCCTACCGGAAATTATACAGGCGTTAATCCATATTCAAATGAAAATGCAAAATTTATAGCTTTGAAATTAAATCCTAATTTTGGATCAGCTACGTCAGGCGAACATAATATTATTTTTCCTACTGTTTTTTCTACCACACCAAAGATATTATTTAATAGCTGGGGAAGTGCAGGATTTTTATATAATCAATATTTAAAAAACATTAGTACGAGTGGTTGTACATTCGTTGCAACTCATACAGGAAATAATGCTCAATTACAAACTCAAAATATTCACTTAGTTGCTACAGATTATATAACAGAAGAATTAACAAGTCCAAATTCAACGCAAATATATACATCATATCAAAATATGGCAAGAGATTATCTAGATCAAATAAATCAAAAAAAGATTGATATTTACGAAGTAGAGCTTACGCCTGATATATACTATATTGATAGAAAAGTTCAAGAAGATTCTCAAAATGTTGTATATGAATTAGCCTCACTATTGGATATAGAAGGAGTTAAACTGCCAGCGAGAATTTTATTATCTAAAAATTGCCCATTTACATATAGAGGAGAGGGATGCGTTTATGAAAGACACGATAGACTAAATGAAATGCATTCTGGAGTGTTTGGAGTTGTAAATTCTGTGATAAATGCAAATAGTACTGCTGGATCCGATGGAATGTCAAGAGTAAGCGTCTCTACATCTCAGTCTTGTAAAGGATTACAAAGTGCTCCACCAGTAGCAAACGCATCTGATGCAACTTTTTCTCAATATAGACAAGGAGAATGGATAGATAGAAACGCTTGGCAGCAAGGCGTAAACTATCGCTATGGAAATTATGTTCATATAGAAAAAAATAATATAAAATATTATTTTGTTTGCAAATCAGAGCATACAGCAGATTTTATCAATTCTCCACCTAATACAGAATATTGGGAGTCAGACGCTTGTTCAAAGACTTTAATTGGATGCAGATTAAGATGGAAAGAAAATATTAATTTTCCAGTAAAAACATTAGCAGTAAATCATATGTTTGGTCCAAACGAAAACATTGCTGATACTTTATTAAAATTCGAAGTTAGAGCTCCATTAGCAGCAGACGGAACTCAATTGATGGGAGTATTACCTTTTGGCGGGTTCCCATCGGTAGAAGGAAAATTTCAATCTCAACAAAGCATGCAAGGACCATAAATATATGGAATTTAATTCTCAAATTAAAATCTATATTAAAAATCTTGCACTTAAAAAGACTAATGAAGAAATCTGCGGATTTATTTACTTTAAAGAAAAAGAATATAAATTTGATATATTTCCATGTAAAAACAGAGCAGAAAATAAAATAAATAATTTTATTATATCTCCTCAAGATTATTTAAATTGTTCTAGTCTAGGTAAGATTGTGGCTTGTTATCATTCTCATGTAAATGAAAGCGTAGAGTTTAGTGAAATTGATAAAAGTAATAGTAATGCATATAATATTCACTATATATTATATAATATAAAATATGATATATTTAATTTTTATTCTCCAAATAAAGAGAATAATCCATATATAGGAAGACCATTTGTTTTAGGTAAATCAGATTGTTTTACATTAATGCAAGAATATGCTTTAAAAGAAGAGAAAGTTCATATTAAATTCCCTAAAGATTTAACATATCCAAGACATTTAGACGATATAAAAGATTTATATGAAACAAACTTTAAAAATCAAGGTTTTATTAAGTTAGATAAAGGTATTAAATTAAATAAATCAGATGGAATCATGATGATGTTTCCTGGGGTTTCTGATAAATTTCCTACTCATGCGGCAGTATATATTGGTGATGGATTAATTTTACACCAGCCTTTTAATTCTTTTTCTTGTGTAAATATATATGATAACTTCTTCAAGAAGCATACTAGTTATGTTCTGAGGTACAAGGAGCGCGCAAATGGTTAAGGTCAAACTACATGGATACTTGGGCCAAGAAATTGGTGAGGAATGGGATCTAAATGTCTCTAGTGTAGCAGAAGCTTTTAGAGCTATAGAAGCTAACACAAACAAACTAACAAAGCTTTTCATCGATCAGTCTGAGAAAAACGCTAAATATGAAATATTAATTAATCATCGTCCATTATGGGTTCCAGAGGCAGAAGAAATGCCTCTAGATTATAAAGACGTTAATAAAAAACATTTTGCAAAATTATCTGAATCAGAAATGTTTATGAACTTTGGATCTATGTTAAAAACTATAGATATTATACCAATAGTAGAAGGGGCAGGTGGCGGAGGAGGCGGAGGACCACAAGGTTGCTTTCCGGCTGGCACTAAAGTTTCAACACCTCAAGGAGAAAAAAATATAGAAGATTTAAAAGAAGGAGACGAAATTTTATCTTTTGATAAAGACAAAAATATACAAATTGATATCATTGAAAAAGTATTTGAGCACGAGAACAATAAAATTCTAAAAATTACATTATGGGATGGATCAATTATTAGAAGCACAGGAAATCATTGGTTTTTTAATGAATACAATAGATTTAGTCCTCTTGAAAATTTTAAAGTTGGAGACGTTCTAATTCATAAAAGTGGAGATGTAATGCCTATTGAAAGAATAGAAGAAGATGGAAATGAAAAAGTTTATAATTTTCATGTAATGAAAAATCATACTTACATAGCCAATAATATTTTGGTGCATAATGGAGGAGGAGGAAAAGGAGGTGGCGGTGGAGGCAAGGGGGCAGGTGGTGGAGGTGGATTTAAAAGTATTTTTGCTGTATTTTTAAGTATATTATTAGCTCCTGTATCTGGTGGAGGTTCATTGGGTATATTAGGACTGTTGGCGCCAGCTATTTTAGGTTTAGTAGCTCTTGGAGTTTCTATGTTGTTGATGAAACCGCCACCTATGGTTAGTCCTCAACAGATAGCAAATCCTTCAGCAGATTTTGAGGCATCTCCAGATACAGGAGGTGGAGAACCATCTTATACATTTAATGGTCCAGTTAATACTATTGGAGAAGGAGGTCCAGTACCAATTGGCTATGGTAGACTAATCATAGGTAGTCAACAAATTTTTAGTTCTTACGATCAATTATACAGAATTCAATCAAGAGCAAATAAATATGAAAGCGATGGTAAAGCTCCGATTGGTGTTGGCGCAGGAGAAAAAAATTATCCTACAAAAAGCTTTTATTTTTCTCATCAAGGATATCCTATAAATATTCAAGACATTCAAGGAAATTCAATAGGAGATAATTCATTATCAATTTAATTTATGGCAAAGAAATGTAAAGATTGTGATCCAAATAAATATATCGAAGGGCTAGCCTGGAGAGGTAAAAATGGCGTTTCTTACGATGGATATGCAATATATAATGATGTAGGAAAACCTAGTTCAAGTGATATTACTTTAGCAGATGTAGATGATTTAGTAGACGCATATAATCCAATCTTTTCAGCAAGCACGACTTATCCTAATCCTTTACCTGAATCATCAACTAATCAAGTTAGTATTGAAGGAGTAGATAGAGGAAATGGATTTTGGTTTGTTTGGAGTTTTGTGAATGGATTAGTTATGTATGGTACTCCAGGAGTAAATCCAACCGCTGCTGCTATTTTAAGTTCAGCGACAACAACATCAAGAGTGGGCACAGCTTTTTCTTTTAATGTCCAATTGGAACAAGTAGTATCTTATTTAAATTATACAGATTTTGGAGTATTAGCAGATTTAAATTCTAGTGATAGATTAAGATTTGCAAATGGAAATAGTACGAATATAGCATTTGTAAAAGATAGAATTAATTATGTTGGATATTATACTGGAATTATTGAATCTATATTAAATGGTAATAGATTTATTAGCGTTGGTAGTGGTAAAAATAAAACATCGCAGTTAGAAACATTCAAAGCTTCTAAAAGTTTAACAATAAAAAGCACAGATCAATATGGAAATGATCCAATTAATGTAACTAGTGCCCCAACTACACATGCTTTTAGAGGTCAAGCCTTTAGTTATAGTTTAACTACAAATATACCAAGCAATCAATATAGTGCCAGTTTAGATTCAAATTCTTTAAATATTTTACAAAATCTAGGGCTAACATGGAATCCAAATACTAAAACTATTAGTGGATCAGTATCTTTAAGCATTGGCGCAGATATTAAAACTGCAACTTTAAGTTTTAAAGTCTATGGACCAAATTCAGACGCAGGTAATAGAAAAGACTTTAATTTGTCTATACTATATGGCGTGCAAAAAACTACTGACCCCTTACCAACTGTATCAGCTAAAACTTTTACAGGCACGGTAGGAACAGCGATTGGAAATCAAACTTTAGCTGGATTAAATAATAAACATACAATTCTCGCTGTATCTTCTTTGCCAGAAGGATTAGTATTTAATTCCACAAGCAAACATATCACAGGAACTCCAAGGCATGCAGGTACATTTTATGCTTACGCTAGTTGCTCTAATGCTAAAGGATCAAGTTCAACAGCTACATTAACATTCAACTTTAATCCATATACAGTAAATAATAGACCTACAGCAGCGAATAGTTATCCAAGCAGAATTGGATTACCATCATGGAATTTTGATATTATAAAAAATAATAAAATTGTTTTGAATTTAGCTAGTAACGGAGACGAAATTTTAAGCTTTAAAAAGATAAATAGAAATGAATTTGAAACTATAAGAAAAGATGGAAAACCTGGTGGTATTACAAATATAGGCGCCACTGTTCCAAATACCACTTTTTCTCCTGGACAAGGAGTAGACCCAGAAACTTGTTTTTGGTTACAAATAGATGATCCAACGGCTGCAAACGCAAGAAATGGAGAATTTAGTACTTCTGTTAGAGGAAATTATGCTATTCAATTTGCTTTAACAAATCAAGCAGATCGTTTAGGGAATGTTTGTTATACTCCAGACGCAAATGCTAGTGGACCTGCATCTACTCCATTTGTAGAAGATTTATCAGTAGTTGCAACGAATACTATTAGAACTTCCATTAGCGCAAATCAAGCAGAAAATGTACCGACTATTACAATTAGTCCAACTCAAGTAGAACATCAAGTAATATTTGATGGAGGTTCTTTAGAAAGAAGTTCTCCAACAGCAAATTCAAGATTATCAAAAAGTAATCTTTTAAGATATCCTAATGGCATACCAAATGCAAATGGTACATATACATTTTATGTACATATAGCTGATACTTGTGCTTTTAACAAGGTATTCACTAGATTTACTATGTATATAGGTACATATACTACACAAGCAGGAGATGTATATTCATGTTCGTATTCTAGCAGATGCTTTCCAGCTGGAACTAAAGTATATACTCCAAGCGGATTAAAAAATATAGAAGAATTAAAGAAAGATGATGAAGTCTATGGTTATGATGATTATACTCAAGATTTAAAAATATCTAAAATATCTGAAATTTTCGATGAAGGTCAAGATTTGGAGCCAATTACTAAAGTAGTATTAGAAGATGGATCACAAATAAGATGCACAAAATGTCATCCATTTTTAACAAACGATAATGAATATAAATTACTTTTAGATATAAAAGTTGGAGACTATTTATATACTTTCAATAAAAAGAAATTAAAGATTATTACAATAGAGCCCGATGGATTTGAAAAAGTATATAATTTCGAAGTAGAGAAATATCATAATTATATCGCAGAAGGTATATTTGTTCATAATCGTTATGGAGCAAATAGAAAAGGCACTAGAAACTGGAATGATAATTATAAATTGCCAAATTCTAAAGTTCCAGCCAATTGTCATACTATAGTAAGCAGAGCAGGAGATAAGCAGCAAATAAATAACTATGCATTTAGGTATGGAAATAAATTAAAAGATACAAAAGATATAGGTATCACTTCTTTAACAAATATATCCTTATTAGATGTTCTTGGAGAAGGGCCTATTGAAGGTATTGTAGACTATGAAATAGTACCAAATGTAGGAGCACAAATAGGAGATATAGGATATAAAAATGGAGTTCGAATAGTCAAATATCAAGGAACAGACTCTTTGCTAAGATCAATATACTGGAATGAAATACCTATTGCAGACAATACCTTTCCAGAAAGAGGTAGTTTAAATTTTGAATTTATTCGATTAGCTTATGATTATGGTGATTCTGCTCCAAGACACACGAGATTAAGCGAATTAAGAAACATAAAACTAGAAGAACCTTTTTATGCAAGAAAAGTTAATAATGGACAATATTTAGATACTGTATCTTTATATGATCAAAATTCAAATACCTTACTATCAAAAATAAAGATGCCACGTAGACTAACAAATACAAAAGTCGTAGGTACTAAATTATTTGGTAGAAGAAAATTCCAAGATGGAAGTTATAGAACTTATAAAAAATCATTAACAATCTTAACTAAAGATTTATATGGGCTAAGACTTAACATAAAAGCTTTGAGTTTGTTTAAAAATATTATTGATTTAACTATTTGGGACAGCGCAGATCAAGCCTCAAAAAATTCTGTAAGTGGAAGAGTAGACCGTCAGGAAATGACTTTTTATCTTTACTTAAAGAGAATAGATTATATACCAAACATTGGTAAACAAGTAACTCTTATACCAAATCCAAATTATACTGGAGCCTCATCAGGTACATTTACAATAAGCGAAGAAACATATTACAATACTGTATACAGTAAAGAAAATGATGTATTATCTTTATTCTGGCCTCCAGATTCTCCAGGAGGTGGACCAGGACCCGATGGATACAAAAGACAACCAGCTAATTTCACAGAATTTATTAATGGAAGAACTACTTATTCTCATAGACATGACGGCAAAGTATATACAACATACGCAAATGACGTTAATAAATTACAACGTGATTTTCGTACATCTTTAGAGGATTATATTAATAAAAGACAAAGATTATTAGCCGGAGAAGCTAGAGATTATTCAACATTAACAATTGCGGGTAAATTAAATCAAGGACCATATATCGAAACGTTTGAATGGACTGGTTTAAATCGATATGTAAGATCAACAACTGTGGGATGGGAAATAGAAATTGAACCAGTTTATGATGAGAGTGTTGACCCAAATATAGTTGTAAAAAGTGCGATAGATTCTGTAACTGAAATATATGATGATTTCTTAGTCTTACCACATACCGCAGGAGTTATAACGACTTTTGATTCTAGATATTTTACCAGTATTCCACAAAGAGCTTATGATACAAGATTATTAAAAGTAAAAATACCTAGCAATTATAATCCTTATTCTAGAACTTATACCGGAATTTGGGATGGAAATTTTAATTTAGGATGGACAGACAACCCAGCTTGGTGTTTCTATGATTTAATAACAAACAAAAGATATGGACTGGGTAAATATGTAGATCCAGATTTAACAGATAAATGGACTCTTTATGAGATCTCAAAATATTGTGATCAATTAGTCAGCTCTGGAGGAGCAGGAGATGGAATGGAGCCTAGATTTACTTGTAACGTATTAATTAGCACAAGAGAAGATGCTTATAAAGTAGTTAATGACATGGCTAGTATTTTTAGAGCAATTGTTTTCTATAATGCTGGATTAATATTTACTTCTCAAGACAAGCCTAAAGAGCCATTATATATATTTAATAATAGTAATGTAAAAGATGGCGAATTTACATATAGTAATACAAGTAAAAGAGTAAGAAGAAATGTCGCGCTAGTTAGATATAATGATAAAGAAAATTTTTATAAGCCAGCAGTAAAATATGTAGAAAGTAGAGAAGGTCTAATTAGGTTTGGTATAAAAGAAATAGAAGTAAGCGCTTTTGGTTGCACAAGCGAAGGACAAGCCGAAAGATTAGGAAAATGGACATTACTATCAGAAAATTTAGAGTCAGAATTAGTTACTTTTGAGACCAGTTTGCCAGCGATGTATTTAAAACCTGGAGACATTGTGTATGTACAAGACCAAAATAGACAAAATAAAATTTTAGGAGGAAGAACATATTTATTAGAGAAAAATTATGCTATCTTAGATATTAAATACGAAGATATTTCTGGATTTTTACCAGCAATAAATGGATGTAATTTTAATGTATTAACTCCCGCAGGAAACGTTGAAATAGGCACAGAAACTGGAAATGCAGTCATAGAGTTTGGAGCGGATAATAATAGACCATTTACTGTAGCTAAATCTGACGGACAAAGAACTTTAATTTCAGGTTTAGATACATCTCTTATAAGGAAAAAACAAATTCAAACAATAAAATATGAAACAGATTATTCAATTTCGAATCCTGTAGGAACAAATGTATTTGGAAATTATGTAACTATAGAACCAACAGGTAATTTTCAAGGATATACAAAAATTTATTTTGGTGGACAATCTTTAGATGACACAGAACATACTTTAATGCAAAATACAGTCTGGACAATAGAAATAGATCCAGATAGTTATGATTACAATAAAAGCCCAAGTGTTTCTGGATTTAGTGATCCTGGAGTTAAATATCCAGGAGCAGCATTAGAGCCATATATAGATAAAACCCAAAAATTTAGAATTTTAGATATTGAAGAGCAAGAAGAATATAGATATAAAGTAACAGCTTTACAATATGATGAAACAAAATACGCTTTAGGAGATAATATTTAATGAACAGGAAAAGGAGTTAAAAGATGATATGGGATGAGAATATAGACGGCCCTTTTTCTAATTCTACGGATTCGCCAACTGTTGTAACTTTAAATAACGGTAATGACTTTGTCATTGGTTTTGTAGCTGGAAATAGTGATTATTTTACCTTCCTTGTAAAGAATAATCAAATATTAGATAAAATTTTTCTTAGAGGTTATAGTTCTTCTGATAATGTTGCTTGGTTGGGCATTCAATCTGGTTCCGCATGGACTGTAGGAGATAATCCTGGCTTAATGTTGGCCCAACAGCATTTTGGATCGGGAAATATAAATCAAGAAGTTTTATCAGTTGCAGCACCTTATAATCCTGGTAATTATACATTGAGAGTACAGCAGCTAGGTTCCGACGCTAATTATGTTTTAGAATTTCAGGTTTTAGATACCGATATTCCATCCATAGAAGCTGATGTAATTAATATTACTAAAAATACTCAAGGCTTTAAAATTAGAATTAAACCAATACAAAGCAAAGAAAATAGAGAAGGTTATAATATATATCTTAGCGACTATACTTACAATTTAGAGCCCAATAATAATCCTTCTAATTTTTTGATAAAAGAACTACCGTTTTCTGAAACAGATCAATATTTCTATTATATACCTAAAAACACAGGTTTACATTATTTGACAGTTTTTGCTAAGAATAATTTAGGATTAGAATCTTCTGGGGTCTTATTTACTGGTCTGATTCCCTATCAAAATTTAATAAAAGAAGTTAGTCTACAAAATTTAAATTATTATTCTAGTGGCTCGATGAAATCATGTAACAATTCAAGTGTGGTTACTATAAACGAGCCTTATGCTCTATTAGGATATCAAATAAATTATTCTTCTCCTACAACTCCAGAATATGCAAATGTCGAAGGCTTTCTCTACAAAGACTTCTCTCCTTATTTTAAAAATAAATATACTAGAATATATAATCGAGTAATTCCAGCCTTAGAAAATAACAGCGGTATTCTTTTTGATCAAACTATACTAAGAAACACATCAAATGATGTCTACGCTTTTCAATCCGCTGGTAATTCGATAAATAAAGATTTCTCTGTAAATGAGAGTATTTCCATTTCAGATACGAATATTATTCGCTCCCCAGAATACACTTCGATACCTTCGGACAATAATAGATATTTTATTTTTGATTATAGTAGTAATTATAGCTCATTTCTAACTTCTAATACTAAATATATCAAAGGCTCTTCTGAGGAAAATACGATATTGTTTAATCCAGAGATGGATACACCCGAATCTTTCTTACATAAGAGACTTAATCTAACCGGAACGACTGGAGAAAGACCAACCGATTACATAAGAGTAAGTGAACCAGGTCATTATAATTCATATTACATAACTGCAGAAGCAATAGATGAAGACGGCTTCTCTTCTGCTGGTGGGAATATTAATAGAGCTAATGATATAGAAAGATATACAAATCAAGATGGATATAAGATAGTAAAAATACAACATAATAGTATCTCTAGAAATAATGTAACAAAAATGTTTAAGAATTATAAAAGATTAGAAGATAATAAGATTATTTTTGAAATCAAAGGAGATATGCTTCCTGTTGATATTGGTTTAGAATCTATAGTGATTATACCTCAAAAATATGAACAAAATATAAACATCAAACAAACTAAGAGTTATTCTGACGATTTTATATTCTTAAAAAATTTAGATAAAATAGAAAATAATACGGAGAAGAACTATTCTGTTGAGTTAATAGATTCTCAAACAGAAACTAAATATCGAATCACAACATATTTAAATCCAGATAGTGTTTTACTAAAAGATAATATTTTCTCTGCAAAAATATACTACTTGAACGCTATACAATCATATTCTTTATACGCTTATTTAAGTGAAATTGGATTTACAAATGAAGGTTTAGAATATTATATTCAAAATACAGAGCTAATTGATAAATATATAACCTTAAATAAGTTTATTAAAGACACAAAGAATTATACTTCTACGATTGCCGCAAGTTATCAAGGAATTGTTTATTTCTTTACGCCAGAAAGTTTTCCTTATATTGCTTGGCCTAATCAAAATTATAGAGATTCTTATCTTAAAAAAGGCGGAGCAAGAATGTTAGATTTTGAATACGACGGAATTGCTTCTGGACCAGAATTCTATGATTATTTTCCATTAGCTAACGCTCAAGACAATAACAATTTCTTAATAGGAGATAAATATAAAACTACTTATAGATGTTTAGATTCTTATAAATATATCAGTAATGCCACATACGAATTCCTTGCGCCAGAAGATGTTCCTACCACAGGAATATATGGCAGTGAAAGTTACCTAGGAGTCTATGACCCTGGTAATATAGGAGATTTAGAATCTCCAAATACTGCAGATTTTAAAAGCGTGAATTATGATTTAAACTATTTTAAAGCAAAAAATATACTAGCAGTTAAATTTATTAGTGCTGGTATTCAAAAAGATGATGCTTATGCAATAGTAGAATTCATATTAGATATTCCAGACGCAGAGGATTTTATAGTTCAAGGTATATCGGGCACAGATACTATTCTAGAAAAAGGCATCAAAGAAGTAAATGGAACAAATTATCATTATTTTGTAGCAAAATTTATATCTTCCTGTGGGGTAGATACAGATCCTGTTTTAGATGGAATATCTATAGACCAAAAAAACATAGTTGATTCAAAGAAAATGATATCATTCTTGGTATACCCAACTAAATTTAAAGTTATTGAAGATCCAGATGATGTACCTTTCTTTGGTGATATCTATCTTCTAGCTACAAGTCTAAATAATAATCAATTTAGTATATTAAAGGAATGCCCTTATACATTATTAAATAATAATACAGATTGTATAAAGGGGTGCTGTGTTCAAGATTTTGATCCTATAGTTCTTAGAGCGCCATATAAACAATTTTATATATTATCACAATTTATAGGTGATCAGAAAGGAAATAATTATCCTTTTGGCAAAATAGATGGAACTATAAATAGAGTTTTTGGATCTGCAGCGTGGAGATATAGAGTTTTCGATTATAGCGAATCTATTCATCAAATAAAATACAAGAAACCAACTATTTCAAATAATACGCTTAATTTTGGTATAGTTTGCTATCCAGAGCATAATGTAGGATTAGATAAGATATTAATATATATGAAGAATATAGATAATATAAATAATATCACATGGAAAGGATCAGACTTAATTGACTCATATATATTTGATGATATTGTTAAAACATATCCTATTTACTTATCTGTTCCAGATTTTTCGTTCTCTAAAAAAGGCACTCAGTTATTTGATAAGATTGCAAAAGACTATGATTCTTGGATTAAGAATGGTAACATGTTTGCTGTTAAAATCCATTTAGTTGATAAGAGTGGAGATATATTATCTCAAACTTTTGTATTTATTAACGATCAAAATATTTAACGTCCTAAGTCTCTTCCTTTAGTACCTTGATACAATACTCCACCTGGACGTTGTTCTTCGACTAGTACTTTTAATATTTGTTGTCTTAGTAGTTCTGCGAGGACTCTAGATCTTTCCATTGTTTTCTTAAATTTCTCTTGATCTGTCTCTTGATCTGTTCCAGAGTTTTGATCTTGTTGCGTAGTTGAATCTGTTGTTTTCCCGTTTTGATCAACATTAACATTAATATTAATATTATTTGTAACTCCTCCAGCAGCCTCTGAACTGTCCGCTGTTTTTTCTGCTTGATTTTTGCCTTCTCTATTCTGCTCTTCTATTCCTTTATTTAATTGCTCTAAAGACTTAACTAATTTAGTAATTGATTCTACAAATTGGTTCCTAGAATTATCTTGCTGTGTATTTTGTCCCATACCAACGGATGGCAAGTTCGTTCCTACTGGGCCTCCTTCTGCAAATCCTTGCGCTTGTCCTCTATTTAGACGATTAAAAAAAGGCTCTCCCATTCTATCTACAACATCTTTGCGGATCACATATTCTCCACCCATTAGCATAGCTGGAACATCGTCTTTATATGATGTACCACCATATATCATACCTCCAGTTGCTCTACTTGCCCAACTTGGAGTTATTCCTAATCGGCTACCTGTAGAAAACCAATTACTAAATGGCGTTCCTAATGAATTAAAACCAGATTGATATCCTGTTCCACCAAAGCCGCCAAAATATCTACTACCGAATGCAAATGGACTATACATATTTGGTGTCATTGGGAACTTAAATGCATTAAATTGTGATAAGGATGAAAATGGACTTGCACCAATATAATTTAAATAATTATTAAATCCTCTTTCTCCAAATGAAGAGTATCTATTTTTAAAATCATTACCATAAAATGAAGAGAATCTTGCCGCTAACTTACCATAATCTCCTTTATTTTTTACATCATATAAACTTCCTATGCTTTGATAAAGGGTTGGTGCATTTCCAGTCGCCATATCTACCATATTTCTTAAGTCTCTAAAATATGGAAGTTGCATCATAGAATTCTGAGCTGCTTCTTCAAAAAGTTGAGATTGACTTTTTACATATTCGGCTATGATTGGATCGCTAAGATCAAGCGGTGTTTGATTTGCTCCTGGAACATTGACTTGAGAAGAAGGTAATCCATTCTTTTGCGCCGCTGATGGAAGATTAGCTGGAGATTCAATCGTAGGAATATTACCCCTACCTGGGAAAATAGTAGGAATCGCTCCTTTTCCTAATCCTCCACCAGATGGAAGTATACCCAATGGATCACGAAAATATTCACTAACTTTTTTAGCAAAGTTCTGCGTGGTTGCTCTTGCGCTAGGTCCCATAGGAGGCTGTGAAGGTTGTACTGTTTTGGGTGCTGTTGTAATATTTTCTCCCATATCATACATAATAGGACTTCTAGTGGGGCCAAAATAAGGATTTGATATGTCAGGAATCTGAGTAGCTGGCAAAACTCCTCGATTTCCCATGCTTGGTAATACTCCACGAGTAGGAAAATCTCCGGTTTGAGGCTGAATTGGATTAGCTGGCAAAACTCCTCGATTTCCCATACTTGGTAATACTCCCCGAGATGAAAAAGGAGAAGGTATACCTGTAGGTTTATTTGGATTCATTAATGAACCCACTGGGCTTCCTCTACTTCCAATATATGGACGATTAGAACGACTTGGACCATCCGGAGTTAAAGCGCGAGTAATTGGATTTATTCTAGTGAAAGGATTAGCTTGAGGACCAATAGTAGATATATTAGTTCCTGCTATATTATTAGTGCTTGCCCCAGGAAAAGATGCGCTAGGAGAAAGAGGTAAATCTAAATAATTAGGTAAATCCGTTCTTGATGGTATACCGCCCGCAATGACTGGCCTGTTAGTTTGCATCATAGCTATATTTTCTACAGGCATACCACTCATCATTGCAGCAACCTTAGCTACTCCCGTCTTATTTAATTTAAAATCAAAATGTGTTCCTGTAGAACCAGGTGTTCCTGGGCCTTCATATGTTAAAGCATAATCTTGTCCTTGTTTTAATCCTCTTCCTTTTAAGAAATTAATAATATTTTCTTTTCCATTTTTATAATCATTTAAAGTAAAATCTGCTTTATAACCTGTTCTGTGAGATGTGCCAGGAGCTCGCTTTTTCATATGAAATAAATCATTGATTCCTGTTACTCTATTAAATTGAGATCCTAATCCAGACTGCATTTCATTTAATAAATAAATTAGCTCTGGATTATTATAACCTCCACCAAAAGCTTGACCTCCCATTCTTTCTAAATCTGCATAAGTATTATTTGTTGTAAGACCCATTTGAGCCAATGTATAAGTTTTTCCATCTGATCCTTTGACTAGTAAATTTAGAGCATTTGAAGGTAAATATTGATTCGCTATTCCTCCATCTTGATATCCTCTAATTAATCCGCCTTTTGCATATCCTCTGCTATAACCAAAAGGGTTTGTATTTTGATTTAGAAAATCATAAACAAGATTACTGCGACCAGGAGCAATTGGAGCCACAGGAGAAGCAAAATTTAAAAGATAATCTTGTTGTGCATTTTGAAAATAAGTTTGAAAACCAGCTGGAGCTCCTAATCCAACTCCAAATTGAAAACCTCCAATGCTTGAAGTTGGTGCAAAATTTGATCCTCCCATTCCGCCACCAAATCCGCCTCCAAATCCACCTTGATTTCCAAATTGAGGAAAAAGGTTCGCTTGTTTTCTAAAATCATTAAATCCATAATTTTGGTACGAGGTTATGGCTTGTTCATTTTGTTTAGCTATCATTTCTTTTTGATAAGCGCTCATAGTTTGAGATCCGCCACTTTGACCAGCGCCACTAAATATACCTGACACAACATTCTGAGCTATATTTTGTATTCCTCCAAGTATTCCTCCTCCACCTCCGCCCATACCTCCTAGAAATGGTGAAATCGCTGAAAATCCTACGCTCAGTAATCCACCTATAAGTGTTCCCATTCTTTGTTGATTATAAGCTGCTCTTCTTCTTGCATTTTCTTCGTCTGCTAAACGTTGAGCTTCTTTTCTTTGTTCTTCAACTTGACGATATTGTTCATTATATCCAGTTTTGAAATTAGCTGCTTGCTCTTGATAACTTTGCATTCCAAGAAATCTCTGAGTTCTTAGTGCATTCATTGGATTATTTTCATCCATTAAGCTTCTGCTGCTTAATAAATCTGATATATTAAATCTACCAGTTAAAGCCGGAACATTAGATAATTCTCCTGGGGCATTTACGGTTGTTTTAAACGCTTCAGGCATATAATATTCATTTAATTTCTCTCCAGCTGCACCGTAAAAATCATAAGTATTTGCGAGTAAAGCGTTAATACTTCCACCTGTTGCATATCCTTTAATTCTACCGCCAGCAGATCGTCTATTCATGGCATTAAAAATAGCTCTATCAGATTTTTCAATATTAGATAATAATCCAAATTGTTTCATTGATATTTGACCTGTTTCTAATTGATATGGTAATGTTCCCTGAATCGGGCCTAAAGAAGATGGATTTAAAAATTCTGTTGCTGGTCCATAAGCTAAACCTTGAAATAATCCTCCTGCTAAACCTTTTGTTAAACTTAATCCTCTGCTTAATAAAGAAGGTTTTGCTGCTGTTTGCATTAATGACGGCGCCATGGTTGAAGCAAGATTAGGTTTTGGACCTAATGTTGTTTGTCCTATGCCACTATAACTTCTTGCCATATCAAGATCATCAAAAAACGTTGAAGTTGGTCCTAAACCTCTAGCAGATTTAGCGAGAATTTGACTATCCAAATATGCGCCTCTTTGAGGTTTGGGCATATAACTTGGCTGAGATATTTTTCCCATTTTAATCTCTTGGTTGATTCGTTTTCTTGCAGGTGCTGGCAATCGTACAGCTTCATCACCATATCTTCTTACTAAAAATGCTTGACCTTTTCTCCCTCCTTTAGCCTCTAATTCTAATCCATCAGTATAAGTCATTGAAGTAAGTCTTCTTTCCTCTGGGGATAAATTATTTAAAACCGTATCTGAAACTTGTGCATTTATATAATCTTTTAGTTTTATTCCAAATACATCCATGCCCATAGCTTGAGTATATACAGAACCTCCTCCAGGTCCAGGACGCATCACAAGTGAATCTCCTAAATTATAAAAACTTTGAACCATATCTGCTCTTGATGCTAGTGGTAGATCAGTTGTTGAGCTACTAACACTAAATTGTTTTCCTGCTATATTCCTAAATGATATATTAAGTGAAGTTCCTGCATAACCTGCGGCCTGTTTAAACATCGGAGTACTATGTAAAGCTTCGCCTTTAATTATCTTGCCTTCTAAGCCTGCCAAGCGACCCACGGCGTCCCCTTGCGATAATCTCCTTTCAAAAGGGACAGGTTTACTTAACATATCTCCACCTTTACCGCCTCTATATACCATGTTATTGTTAGCTTGTAAAAATCGATCATTTAAATAGCTGGAAACATCCCTTCCACGAGAAAAGATAGAGTTAATATATGCTGACATAGTTCTCTCTCCTGGTCTAGGTTGATAACCTCTTCCTTCTATTCCACCTCCCCCCGCATATCCTTTAATCATTCCTCCTTGATTTAACATGTTTAGCGCATTAATCCCATACTTATTAACAGCACTTTTTCTCAATACATATTCTCCATCTGTAAGCATAGCTGGTACATCATCTTTTACTCCACTTCCACCATCTACATAACCTCCTCCACTATACTTCTTGATAATTCCACCTTTTGCTTTACCACCAAATATACTATTAAATATACCACCTAGAAATCCTCCTGTGTTTCCACCACCAGTAGAACCAAAACCACCACCTCCAGTAAATGCTCCAAGAAGACTTCTCATGCCAATACTAAATTGTTCTTTAATAATCTGTTGAGATATGCTTAATAGCATATCTTTGAATGCTTGGTCGGCAGTTTTTGTTCCATCAACAAATGCTCCAAATGCGTCTTCAAATCCAGTTTGTAAGTTTTCTGCTAAATTACCAAAAGATTTATTTATTTTATCTGCTGTTGTAGCTGCGTTATCTCCAAAACGATCAAAGAATGAATTTAATGGATCTAATCCTTCAGCAAACTTACCCTGCTTTAATTGTCTCTCTAATATACCTTGTCTTGCTTGGGCTCTTTCCCCAGAAAACATAAATGGTGCATTTTTTTCGAAATTAACTTTATCTATTGCTATTTTTAATCTTTCAAAAGCTTGAGTAGTTGAAATTGCTCCATTATTCCAATCTTTTTGTATCTCTGCGGCTTGTTGTGTATATTCACTTAAATATTTTATTCTATCTGCTCCATACCCTAACGAATCACTTAATTCTCTATATCCTGTAGCAAATTGCTCAGCAAAGTTTAGATTTTTTTGACCACTTAAATTTTGCTCCATTTTATTAAAATCAATTCTTCCTAAAGCAGCAGGAGTAATTCCTCCAGGCAAAGCAAATTGTCTTTGAAGATCTTCAATTCTAGTTATAGGTACTTCACCTCTAGCAAATTTTGCATTTGTATCGGCTATTAACTTTTCTGTTCTTTCTGCAGATTTTTGTAATTCTAGCCATTTATTAAAATACCTCTCTAATGCGTCTGGATTAATTTCATTAAGTATTTCTGTTATATACGCTGCATCTTCTCCATTTTTTACAAGCCCAGATATAAGGTCTTTTAGACCTGTAAGACCTTTAGAATTAAATGTTGTTACTAACTCCTGAATTTTTGAACTTTGAATATTTCTTTCTGTATTACTTAAATTATTAAATAATCCAGATATACTCTCTGCTCCACTTGTTATATCTTGATTAAGTTGGGCTCTTTCTGATGGTTTTAATCCTTTATACCTCTCTTGCACAGTCTCTGTTTCTCCAAGTAAACCATAAAATCCTTCAAAAAATCCAGGCCCAACTAAATCTTCAAATTTTTTCGAACTTGCAACAGCTCTTGTACCGGATAATATTGCTTGAGAAGATTTTTGAGCTTCTGCTTGAAGTTCTGAAATTTTAGTCCTTAATTCTGCGGTATCTCCGACTTTTCTATAAAGATTTTCTATTTCAGCTGCTGATCCTGGAAGAGCTTCATTCAATTTAGCTATACTATTAGCAAGATCTTCAGTTGCTTTTTCTTGTAGTCTTACTCTTTGTTCTGAACTTAAAGACGTATTATTTTGAATACTGGAAAGAGTTTCTAAAGACGTAGAAAGTAGTTGAGTAGCTGCATTTACATTATTTAAACCTTCTTGAGCTTTTTCTGCTTTGGCTTTCAACTCTGGCATTATGTCATTAAATTCTTTTATCGCATTAGTCGTTGCAGAAATTGCTCCTAATCCACCTCCAATTAAAGCTCCTGCACCTGTACCTAAACCTGGTATAGCGCTTCCTATCATTGCTCCAATACCAGCATAAGAAGCTATACTACCTAAGCCTGTCACTCCAGCTTTAGTTGCTCTACCACCGCGAGTAACATCATCTCCAACGAATTCACTAGCTATTCCAGTTAATAATGGAGCAGCTAATGCTATTCCTGTGCCATATCTTCCAGCAAATCTACCAGCTGCACCTCCAAAACCTCCAACTATTCTGCCTCTTGGGTTTCTTGCTAGAACTCCCATTTGATTTTGCATAGAAGATCGTTGCCTACTTTCAGCCGCTTCAAATTCTGCTTTTTCATTTGTGAGAGTTGTTATTAATTTTTGATCTTTAATCTCTGCTTTTTCTGCCTGAGCTAATAATTGTTGTGCAGCTCTTCTTTCTCTTAATATTTGAGCGAGCTTATTCCTCTCTTCTTTCATTACGGCTTCGCTCATATCGTTTTGCCCCATACCCATAAAGCTTTGCATAGTAAAAAATAATGTCATTGGGTCAAACCCAGCTGGCGCAAAATTAGGTATAAAACCATTTGAAACTAATTTCTGCATTTGTCTAGAGTTTTGAATTGCATTTTGAATGCCTTCTGGATGATCTTTCATTACTGCTGCAAAATTTGGTTGAGTTTTACCATCTCTTACATATAATCCGACTCCCTGTTGATAATCTAAAACTCCTTTACCACCCATCCTATTCTCTGTTTTTAAAGCTTTTTCTATTGGAGAGAAATTAGGAATAAAACCAAGAGCTTTTCTCATGCCACTATTAACAATTTTATCTGCCATACTATTGCGATTTCCAACTGAAAGAGAATTCTTAAAATCTCCACCAAGAAAATCTCCAGCAGATAAAGAAGAAATCTTAAATGTTTGTCCTACCTTTTGAAGTTCTCCAGCTGTTAGATCAAGCACTCTTGTACGATCAGATGGAGCGATTTCTAGCGCAGCAAGAATACCTCCTTCAAAAACATTTCCTACGAGAGTGCCAAGCTGATCTTGAGTTATATTACTTTTTAAATATCTTTTAAATTTAGAAGAATTAACAACACTTGGACTAACTCCAGCAAGACCAGTTAAAAAGCTAGCAGATGAATCTACGAGAGCATTAATTGCATTACCATAAACTCCAGGTCCAACTAAAGCATTTTTCTTATTTTTTAATTGTCCTGGAAATGGCACAGCATAAAATCCTATATTTTTTCCTCTACTTGTTTTGCCTTTTGTAGGAAATCTGTTGCTTTCTTGGAAACCAGGATATACAAGAGCATAATCTAAAGGTACTCCTCCTTTATCTTCAAAAACGCCCCCTTTCTTTTTTGCAATTGATTCTAAATCTGCTTTAGATGAATAAACTAATTTATTAAATTTTCTTTCTGGTACCCAAGTTTCATCATATCTTGTTATTGCTCCAAATTGAATAGCTTTTTTTGGATCAAGCACTCCACCTGCACCTTTTAAATAGCTTTTTAATTCATTGCCTGTAACTCTTACATATCCTTGATCAATCATGCTGGCAATTTGAGAATTTGTTGCAGGTCTACCTGCAAAATTAGGAATAAACCCGCTGCTTGCATAAGGATCAATGCCATACTTATCTTTAAATTTTTGTTTATAATTTTTGCCAGCATCACTACCTTCTGGAGGCATAATACCTGGTTGTTTTAATCCTGAGAATTTTTTTACTGTTTCTGCATCATTATATATAACTCTACCATAATTTGGAATATTCATTGATCTAACTTGTCCAGGCATATAACCACCAGATATTGCTCCCATAATTTCTTTATTTGTACTAAAATTAGGAATAAAACCTCTACTCTTAGATCTAATAACACCTTTTTCAGATGTTACTCCTTTAGAAATTAAACCACGAGTTAGAGTAGTAGCAATTGCAGTAGATTGCTGACGAGCTTGGGTTTGAGCTTGTATGATCGTAAGAATATCTTTTTCCACTTGTAAAAGAGATACTTGTTTGTTTAAGATGTTTTGAACAAGAGCTGGATTTTGAGCTAGTATAGAATTAATTCTTTCTTGTAATTGCGCTTGAGTTTGAGCTTCTCGATTTAAACCTAAGACTGTTTTTACTGCGTCTGTAGTAAATTTTGCAAGATTTAAGAATATTTTTCCAAATACTCCAATTAATAATGCAAGTCCAGGACCAGAGATAAACGAACCAATTCCTTCGAAAATGCCTTTGCCTATCTTGCTTCCAATACTATCTCCTTTTACATCAAATGATTCTAAAGCTGTATTCAGTCCTCCTAAAACTTTTTCTATTGCTGGTTGAAAACTTAAAGCTCCAATCTCACTTCCAACTTTTGTTAAATTTGCAAGAGTTTTATTTAATAAAGCTGCTAAAGTTTTATTTAATTCTTCATTTCTTCTAATAGCTTCATCACTTGCATTTGTAGCTGTTTTTAGCGCATTTCCATATATAGAATATTCTTTGCTTAAGTCTCCTAAAGCTGCTTTTAAAACGTTAATTTGAAAAACACCGCCAACTAGTTCTGCAAGTTGAGATCTTTGAGCATCTCCAAGTTGATCAAATTTTTGAGCAAGACCTGTTAAAATTTGAATTGCTGGAGCTGTATTTCCATTTAAATCTCTAACAGCTATTCCAAGAGCTTCTAATTGATCTAATACATCTGTTCTTTGTACTCTTGTAAAAATTGTTTTTAATGAATTTCCAATAACTGCTCCACCTCTTGCAGTTGTTTGATTAACGCTTGCAACAATAGCTAATAGCTCATCAAAACTAACACCAACGTCTTGAGCTGAACTACCAACTCGCTTTAACGCTTCCGCAAGATCTGCAGAACTGACTGCGAAAGCCGCATCAACACTAGCCAATTTATTAACAATCTGAGTAGAATCTAAAGCAGATTGATTAAAAGAATTAATTGAAGCTGTTAAAGCTTCTACACTCGAAGCTGCATCTAAACCTGAAAGACGCGCCAAAATTAAAGCATCACTAGTTCTTTTTAATGTCTGCTCCAAGGTTAAACCTTGACGAGCAAGTTCTCCTGCTGCTGTAGCGACTGTAGCAAATGTTTGACCACTATTTTTCGCGATCTCAAATAATTGATCTCCAAATTGACTTAAAGTCTTTGTGCCCGCATTTAATATAACATTAATATCTGTTAATGATTTTTGTACTTCTATCGTACTTGATATTAAAGCTGTAAATGCTCTTTGAACACTATATATTGCTCCTGCAGAAGCACCGAATGCAATAACACGAGCATTAGATGCATCTAACGATTTTTGAAACTCATTTGCTGCCCCTGTAATTCTACCTAAAGGTTGAGTAAAAGCTCTAGAATTAATTCCTTGTCCTAAATTAAACCCTCTACTTTCTAGTCTTTTTAAAGCTGCTGAGACTTCCCTTTCCATTTGGGAAGTATTAACTGATAGATTAATCTGCGCTTCGCCAATATTTTGAGCCATAATAACCTTTTTCCTATCATAAATTACACATTTATTGGAAAAATATTAGGCTAGTATATATAATATTCTGCTTATAAACCATGCAATTTTATGAGGTCTTGCATGTCTAATTTTCCGCCCTTTTTAGCTGCTTCCTTGGCTAGATCAATATCTGTTGATTTATCATCATTTTTAATACCTAACCTCTTAAGATCTTCTTCTGTAGCTCCTACAATAGAAGAGGCAACATTATCTTTTTGAGTTAACTTGCTGTTCTTGTTAAGTACATCTTCAACATTTTTGCTTCCTTCAAACCATTCTATTAATCCATCAGGATCAGTCATTAAATATTGAGGAGGCTTTGTTTTTGCATTTGAAATAATAGCTTTAAAATATTTACCATAGCTAAATAGCTCAATTTGATAAAAACTTAATTCTACGAGAGGTCTTCCATAAAATACATATGGATCATCATTGCTTAAATAAAATACATTAGAAAAATATCCAGCCAAACTTATCTTCTTTAGATTTCTATCATTAAATTTATCATTAACTTCATTATAACCTTTAATTAATAAAGCTATATCTTTGTTATCTAACTCTTCGTAGTCTTCTTCTTTAAAGAATCTTTGATTTAATTTCTCATCTTTAAATAAAGAAACATACATATAATATTCATTTATCTTTTTAAATGTATATTCTTCTACTGTATATCCTATGAGATCTTTCTTTTCATATTTTAAAGCCTTTAACTCTGCATCATTTTTATCTATTTCATTATTAATTTGATCTATTTGAGCTTTTAAAAAGAGCTTGCTTTTAGTAGTTTTTAGATTAGATATAAATTTTTGTAATTCTATTATTCTTTTATTTTTATCTTCTGACCAAAGACCTTCTTTTATCAAATAATCTTCTTGCTCTTTGGATGTAGGCAAACCCATTGCCTTAGCTTTATCAGAAAATTGCTGATTATAAATGTCTATATCAGCAGAGTCATGATTATTTATATGCTTAAAAAATAAAGTCCCAATCCCTTCGATATTCTTTTTAGAATATCCCTTGATTATTTCAGAAAAAATAATCTTTAGATTTGGATCGGTCATTCATTCTTGTCTGTAATTTTAGCTTCGCCTTTAGATTGTATTGAAGACTCATCTACTTCTAATGTAGCAGCCGCAAGTCTTTCAAATTCTTCTTGAGAAGACGCACGACCCACATACCAAAAACTAACGAAATAAGCTAATTTACGACAAACTAATTCTTCAAATTCGTTTCCACTCTCCTCAATAGTATCGTAAATTCTTATTTTAGAAAAATAATCACCTTCTCCAAAGAAAGGATATTCTTGACCTTTATCATCAATAGCATAAGCTAATTGTAATACCCACCAGAGGATAGTTTTATTCCTTGCTCTATTCTCTGCGGTTTGATCAAAAAGACTTGCTTGAGCTGTTTCAAAATCTTGAATTTGAGTTCGTAATTCTGTTAGCTCTGCAACAACTTCTTTGTATCTAGCTTTTTCTTGTTCTGTTTTTTCGCTTTCATCTTTAATGCTAAGTTTTTGGAACTCGTTTTGTCTTTCAAAAAGAGCAACGTACAAAGTTGCGTACACATTCTTTTCCTCTTCGCTAAGAACTCCGCCATCATTAGTGAATCTTTTAGACAATAAAGCTCTAGTTAAAAGACCAGCTTTAATACCTTCTGATAAACGAACACCATAAAACAACTCTGCTTCGTCAAAAAGTGCACGAGTTGGTTTGCGAAGAAAAATCTTAACTTGCTCTTTCTTTTTAATTTTTTTAGTCGTTTTGATTTCTTCGCCTTTTTCATTTTTTGTGATCTCGGTCTCTTCGACTTCGATCTCTTTTGGTACAATAAATTCAAATAGCTTTTTCATATTCCTTATTCCTTTCAATTGATTCTATATATTTTTTTATTTTTTTAAATTGCACTCTACCTCCTAGTAGAGATATAAATTTATTTTGTTTATCCTTATTCCATCTGTCGTAATTTTTACTTAAAAAATTTGGATTTGTTATCACTTCAAAAGTGGGTTTTAGCACCCCATATTCTTTAAGAGATCTTTGAATTGTTTGCAATTCAAGATTATTACGAATAACTGCTTCTTCTGAAAATTTAAAGAACATTTTCTTCATTTTAGATTAAAATCAAATTTCTCCAGTTCCTCTTCTATTTCTCGAATAGTATCATTTCCGTGATCCAATATTCTTTTGCGATATTTTTGATACGATTCATTATCCATATTATATTGAGAATTTACAGCATCTTCAAGAATAAAAAGACAATGTTTATATAAATTAGTAATTTTTCTACGAAATTGGAATAATACATATTCCCTTAATTTTGGGTCACCTTTTTCCATAATATTTTACCTTTTTCCTTACTATAGATTACACCAAAAAAATACCCCGCCAAGTTTATCTTGACGGGGTATTAAGTTTAATTATTTATCTATCTATATATTAATCTTTAACTCCGCTCATGAACAATCCACGATCAGTTTGATTTGGACCGCCAATTTGAGAAGAGAATGTTAATGTTACAGATTTGTTATCACCGATAGAACTACTAAACTCTTGACTATCTAGTTTAGCGCGCTTGAGTGTGTACTTTGCTGCAACTGTAGAATCAGTTGGATTTCTTAGGGTAACACTCATATCATAATTTTTATCTGCAGTAACGATATCTGATAGATTTCCAGTTGTTAGATCACCGAGCAATGCGTCAACAGATAATGTTACGGTTACTGGGAATGTAATTTCACGAGCAAATGCGAATTTGCTGCCTAACTTTTGGAGTGGTTCACGAGCAAGATCGAAGCTTAATGTATAACTTTGAATCTTAGCATCATTAATTTTTGTTCCGGCATTATTATCGCTTTCAAACTCTCCTAGCTCAAGAGTAATATCTCCTGGACGAAGAGCACTAACGCCTGCAGCGCCGATTGAACTTACAGCATTTGATAGAGCATATTTAATACCAGTAAGTTTGGCTCCGTTTGTTGGATCAACAGCTGGAATGTGATTTCCTGTGACACCTGCATCAAAAGCCATATTAAGAGCTTCTACATTAACTGTTACTGTTGGGAAATTACCAACAGAACCTTCTGTAGAATAAGAGCTAATAAATCCGTTACCAATACCGATAACGCTTTGATTAGCTAAGCCAGAACCAACTCCTAGAGCGTCTGTGCCCTCACTTACTGTACGAATAAAATAATTTCTTTCGTCTTGAGTTTTATTTAAGATTCCAGAAATACAAGAAGAGCTGCCGTCTAGTGGTGCAAAACCAAGTTCTTCTTCGTTAGCTAAACTATTTAGTAAATAACTAAAGTCTAAAGAAACTGTTGGTGACTCTAGAATAACGCGGTCAATAGCTGCAAGCTCACCAAATTGGTTAACGTCTTGACGAGCTATATTGAAACTGTAATTAGCGCTTTGAACACGATGTAATTGTTTAACTAAAGTGCCAGACTCTAATTGTTGGTCTGTAAAATGATTACCCGTTGCTGGACTTGGTCCTGCATAGAGGGCTTCAGATTGATAAATAATTCTATTTCTTGCCATATTAAAATTCTCCTATATTTACTTTATTTACACTTAATTTCTTGTATTTTAACTTATTTTTTTATACTTATAATCTTGGATATCTATAGACTTCTAGCTCAAAATCAATAAATGAAGATATTGCATCTGGATTAAGATCTTGATATTGACTTCTATTAACTACATTTTTGCTAATATATATGTTTTTTATATATGCGCTATTAGAGGTGCCTGCTCTACCTGTGGTTAAAAGATCATAATTATAGCCAGATTTAAGACCATTTAAGCTATTAAAAGGCATTTCATTTGGCTGAATAAGAGGAATATATGTGCGAACCACATCTTTAAATATGCTAGTAACTGCGTCCATACTAAATATAGAGTCTGATATCACTATAGCTCGTACATTAATATTAGTGCTATCTAAACCACCAAAAGCTAATGGCTCATTATTACCGCCATTATTTTTGAGGTAAATTGCTGGATATGTTTGAGAATTAATAGGTAAACCAGTAGGACTTTCAAATGTCTTTGGATTTAAATTAAATTTTGTTTCAAATAATATCTTTTCTTCATTTTCGTTAGTAAGATATATGCCATAATCTTTAACAGCATAAGCTCCGCTTATAGTCTCAGAGGATTGGTCAGTATCAAAATATAATTGTCCTTGATCTGCATTAATAGCTACTAGCCCACTTTGACCAGTAGTAATAAATGTATTATTAATATAAACACCACTAATAATATTAGCGCCAGTTATAGATTCATCTCTAATTAAGTTTCTAAAAGGAGCACCATAACTATAATATCCATTAAATATATTTGTAATAGGATAAAATTCACTATCATAATTAGAAAATGCTTCGCCCTTTTTGACCAATGTATGATCAAACCAAAGTATCATGCTACTCATTAATATGTTTTCAAATTGAGCTTTCATACATTAAATTTAGCATTAACCTTTGAATAAAATTTCTTTAAAATTGCTGACACATATGATGTAGGTTTAAATGAACCTGTGCGGATTTCATATTCCCCTTGAAGTCCTGTACCAGAACGACTACCTTTAAGATATTTTTTAAATACATAGTAACTAAATCCAGAAATACCCTTTTCAATTCCGCGAACCCAACTTCTGCCGCCTTCAAATGGCATAGGAGTAACAGATTCTATTTCATTTAAAGTTGGTCCAGATATGGGGAAACTTATTTTTAAATCTTTACCAGCGGTTTGGATTGTGGGTTTATTTTCTACTCTTACATCATTAGTAAGAATATCTTTTATAATCTCTGTTGGATTACTCCCCTCATTAAATCCTATATAACTGAAAAGATTTCCTTCTCCACCAAGAGTATTAGATATATTTGTTGCATCTGGACCATTATCAATCTCTTTTGTAACAGGATGATTGTCAAATTCATCTACCATTTGTTGTTTATTTTTTTCTACATATTCTTCTACTAATTGTTTTACTTGTTCGCGAATAATTTTCACAACTCTTGAATTTGTGGATACTGATTTAGATAATGCATTTCTATTTAATTTAAATTTCATTATGATGCAGCCTCTAAGAAAAAAACAAAATATTCAGATGTAAGAAAACGCTTCATAGTATCATCTGTTACAACATTAAATGGCTTATTATCAATCATGATTTTTTCTGTTTTACCATTTTTAACAATAAAATCTCTAGCTTCTCTTTGAACTCTGATTTTTACTATACCTTTGCTGACTCTACTTTTTAATTCTGGCAAGAGTTCAAGCTCTTGTTTTGGGTTATATTTTACTTTAGCTTCAAAAACGCCACTAACAGGAATATAAGTTATATTTTGTTTAATTGCTGCTTCTCCATATCCAGGAAGGCTATTTGTAGCTACTTGATTAATTATTTTTTTTGGTTCTTTGTAGACTATGATTGGCCTAGAGAATGTATCAAAAAGATCACCCATTACTCCTGTTGCGTTTGTAATCTCTATATCTGAAAGAAGGCTTGGCATTATATTGACCTATTATAGATATTAACAGATTGATCTCCCCCAGTTGATAATCCAGGAATTGTATCGTCTCCTACAACTTGCAACGGAGTAATCTCATTAGTTGAATAAGATTTGAGCATATCAGATAGTTCAAGCATCTCTTGCTTTTTAATACTAGCAAAGGTTTTGCTTAATTCATTTTTATTTACTTTTGTAACAGAACTACCCTCATCAGAAATGCTAACAACACTATCAAGATTAACGCTAACAAGAGTTTTTCTTAATTGACGGTCATAATAATGTATTGTATATAATTTTTTAAATATTACTTTTTCATTTATTCCAAATGGGTCGGTTGATGTGTCTTCTACTTCAAGAGATGAAATATTAATAGTATAAGGTTTATTTAAAACGACATTTAAAGCGCCAATGTTGGTTCTTAGCCAAAAAGCTATAGAAGGAACACTTATATCATCTGGCTCGCCAAGTTCACGAAAAAGCTCGTCTGCTATATCAACAATTTTATTAGTCATAGTATATTAAATTACACTATATTATTATATTAGATAATTACTATCAGAGAATAAATTTACTCTTCAAAAATGCCAGTTTCTATATTATATTTTTTACCAATATATTGCTCTGAATATTCTATATCAGGGAGACAGATCTCATGTATTGTTAATTCAGACTTGGAGACTGGATCATTCCAAATGTAAGTTCTTTCTGCTTGAAGATCTGTTGAATATCTTAATAATTTATTATTATCGTTTAAATTAAAAATGCCGTATAGTTTCATAAAATTAATAATGTATTTTTTTCACGGTCACTCTTGGTTCACTTGAGTCCGTATTTGAAGGATAAGGAGAATTGCTGTTTGGATTAAGAACTATTGCATAATGTCCAGTTAAAGCTACTTGGACTAATACTGTATCTGACCAACCTCTTTCTGCACTTGGTTGAGCAACTCCTGCGATAGGAGCAACTCCATTCCCGATTTGTCTGCTCATTAATGTAACCATAGTTAATGCAGAGATAGGAGTGGGCGAATACATTAGTTTTGTTAAAAATACAACATTTGTATGCATATCATAAAATTTTAAGTTTGTAGTAAATTCATACCATCCTGTAGATCTAATCCCAATTCTATTGTTATTAAGAATATACGTGCTTGCATCTGTATTAAACAAAGTTAAATTTAATGGCATAGTGGTATCTGTATTATTTGTTAAATTTGCATATGATGAGCTCCAAGAGAAAGAGGCAGCTTCTATATTAGGAGGAGGAGCTTCTCCACTTAACATTACTCCAGTATTATTAATAACGGGACGATTTAAAGATGTAAAAGAACCAGTAATATTAATATTATTTGTACTTAAATTACCAACACCACTAATAGTCGTATTATCTGCATTTAAACGAATCAATTCATTATTTTGTATTGATAATATAGAATCAGTTCGTAGATTTAAAAGACTAACTGTATTAAAATCTTTTACATTTTGCGTTGACATATAAATATATTACACCTTTACCATGTATTTAAAGCGATCCTTTTCCAGCTATTAGAATCTATACATATATATAAATATCCTGTATCCCAAGTAATACTTCCTTTTAAGCCAAGATCCCCAGTAGTTGATGGTGGATTACTAGCTATTAATATATTACTGACGATATCAAGTTTAGGAGAACCACTAATTAATGGAGTATTTTGCCCTGCATAAAGCTCATAATCTATACCATTTTGAGTACCTATCAAATCAAAAATAGAAATGCCTGAGGTTGCGGCTAAATAAAATACATTTTGAGAGCCAGTTGGATTTAATATTATTTTTTTATCATCAATATTAAATGTTTTTAAACCAAATATGTTTTGATCGCCTGTTGTATAAACTACTGTTGATGGAAGGGCTGCAATTTCTCCGCTAAGTATAACACCTGTTCCTTGAACTGTTGGTCTAACAGTAAAATTTTTACTAGATGTTATAGTCTGTACTCCTGTTGTATATACTATAGTTGAAGGTAGTATATTCGCTTCGCCTATTAATAACACGCCAGAACCATTTACTCTTGGTCTAACATTTAAATTGACATTTGATCCAGATATTACAAGATCACTATTTATTATTGAAAAACCGGTGCTATTAATTATACTTAAACTTTCTAATCCAGATAATGAAAGCGTATCAATATTATTTATATCCAGAGCATTAAATATTCCTGTTTGATTTGCAAATATATTTCCTGATATATATATTCCGCTACCATATAATCCTGCATTTAAATATCTAAAATCATTAGATCCAGTGATATTCCCTAAATTATTAGTGAAAAGTACTTGATTTGGAGTAAGCGTAGGAAGAATACCAGCTTCTCCGCTAAGTAATACTCCAGTGCCATTAACTATAGGACGAGATCCCGTAATAATAAGTCCGCTAACAATAGAATTGATTAGTCTAATGTCTACTCCAGAAAATTCAAGTTGAGCAGCGTTACTTAAATCTAAAGAATTAAATATTCCGGTTCCTTGTATTGTTACATTATTAATAAAATTTTTATTTCCAGAAATAATTTGATTACCTGTTAGCTGAACGTACCTTAAATCTAACTCTCCTGTATTAGGAATTCCTTGAGGACCAGTCGCGCCTGTAGACCCAGTGTTTCCTACAGCACCAGTAGCTCCAGTTGCTCCAGCGCCTGTGGCACCTGTTGATCCACTAAGACCTATAGCACCTGTTGCGCCAGTAGCTCCTCTAGGTCCAGTAGCACCTGTAGCTCCTCTGAGTCCAGTAGCCCCCTTAACATTAGAACCTAACGTCCACTCGAAACCTGGAGTTCCACCAATATAATACCAAATGTCTCCTGTAAAACCATCAAGCACAGTAGCGTTGATCTGAGTCGTTGGGAAGTAATAATTAAGATATCCTACAGGATCATTTGATCCTCCTCCAGGATAAGAATCGTTTACATTCGAAGCGTATTTAAAAGCTGTTCCTGTTGAACCCATTGCTCCTGTCGCACCAGTTGCACCAGAACCAGTTGCTCCAGTCGCTCCAATATTACCTACTGCACCAGTTGCTCCAGTCGCTCCAATATTACCTACTGCACCAGTTGCTCCAGTCGCTCCAATATTACCTACTGCACCAGTTGCTCCAGT